>ERZ1026800.102-NODE-102-length-80358-cov-6.669592_pt1 | contig 80358 bp, 59 predicted proteins | sample MGYA00520873_ERZ1026800 | MGnify/ENA primary metagenome ERZ1026800 (study PRJEB33270, sample SAMEA104284475) | anaerobic digester metagenome | biome: Anaerobic digester microbiome; feature: mesophilic sludge digester; material: Anaerobic digester biomass | place...
CCGAATAGATAAAGACAGGGGAAAAGATGAAGAAAATTGTTTATGCCCTCTTAATAATTGTGCTTTTGGGAATTTCTTCCTGTGACCGCTTTGACCACAATTTCCAGCCACTGAAGCAGGTGGATTTTAATGTAGAACTTTTCAGCCCCTTGCAAGAAGCGTTTAATAATGCCGCTCCTGAAGATTTATCACCTGTAATGGCTTTTTATGCTGAGGACTATAAACACTTTGGCATTACTAAAAATGAGTGGGAAGCTATCTTATTCAATCTGCTTTCCGGAATAAGCAATCCCGTTATTCAGGTTTCTTTAATTACAGCCACTTTGCAAAACGAGACCAATGCTCTGGCAAATTGGCGATTAACTATTAGTGATGATAACAAAACAGTTATTGCCGATAGTTTATACACAGGAGAACGCTTAAGAAAAGAAAACGGAAAATGGCTGCTGCGGGGAAATCAATGTGGTTGTGATCCCGAGGTGCCAACTCCAAAAGTGATTGTGGAATATGTTACCAATGTGGGTTGCAGTTATTGTCCTGCGGTAGAGGATGTTTTGCATAATTTAAGCTCTCAATTTGGTGATGACTTTATCTATTTAACGCATCAGCTTTCCGGTCCCGTTGCTTTCACCGATCCTCTTTATGCTTATTATAATGCTTTTAGTGCTCCCGTTTCTATTATTCAGGGAAAACATAAACTGGCTGGAGGAAATCAGGATATTTTAGACCAATATCTTCCTACCGTGCAAAGTGAATTGGACTCCTTAAGTCAGATGGATTATAGGGTAATAAACGCTACCGTAGAGGAGAAAAATATCTCCGGAAGCGTAAAACTTACCCCTCTATCTGCATCTTTCAATCAGGAAGAATTGATACTAAATCTGGCAGTTATTGATCTTGTTTCCACAGCAGTAAATGCTGAAGGAGAACCTCTTACTAATGTAGTAATAGGCAGAAAACGAATTGATATAAGCACTGTGGATTTAAGTAATCCTGTTGCCTTTGAAATGGACGCTAATGTAATAATTCCTGAGGATGCCGCGTTAGTTGTTTTTGCCCAAAAAACACCTACAACCTTTGCCAATAACGCGACAATTTATAGTGGCTTACAATTTTCCCTTACAGTTAAAAAAGGAGGTTCACGATGAAAAAGCTGATTACCTGCTTGATCCTGATACTTATGGTTTCTGCTATTTTTGCAGAAGTGATACCTGATTTCAAACTACCCGATGCAGCAGGAAAAAATGTCGCTTTGCAGGAGCTTTTAGGGAAAGGGCCTGTTATTATTGATTTTTGGGCGGACTACTGCAAACCCTGTAAAGATGCTATGCCGCAATTAAATAATTTGGCTGAAAAGTATGATTCGCTTACCGTTGTGATGATTTCTATTGATGCTCCCAAAAATCTGCCTAAGGCAAAAAACTATCTGAAAAGCAAGAACTATAAGTTTATAACTCTGTTTGATTCCGAAAAGACCTTAGCTAAAAAAATGGGGGTAACAAATCCTCCGCATACTTTTATTCTAAATAAACAAGGGGAAATTGTCTATTCCCATATTGGCTATGAACCAGGTGTGGAAAATGAATATGAAATGCATATCCGTAATTTACTGGGACATAAAACCGAAGCAGAATAAGGAAATAATTTCATACAGATTATATAGATTAAGAACCGGTGATTTCTGCGACCTATATAAAGCCCAACAATCCTGAAATCCTCGTTTCTAAATCTATATCTGTGAAATCAGTGTAATCTGTGAGAGAATAACATAAATGGTGGAATAGAGAATGAAATATACTCTGCTTTTATTGCTGTTAGTCAGCATTACTTTGCTTAGTGCTCAAAATGTCCTTTTTGTAAACGGTTCCAATGAGGCAAAATTCATCTATCGCACCGTTGAGGACTCTTTGCATACCTATTTTAACGATACCTTCGGTTTCAACCTTGCCTACAGGAATTTCAGCTTTGGAATGAAATTTATTGCTGAACTGCCCAAATATTCCACAGAACAAACAGAACTTTTGGATGAACTGGATAGCAACCGTTTGGAGCTTGGGTGGCAGGAATTGTATGCTTCTTACGAAAAAGATGCCTGTAAAATATATGCCGGGATAACCGAAGAAAGTTTTGGCAACGGTATTGTTTTTCGTAGTTATAAAGACCTGGAGTTTGATATAGATAACCGTTTGGAGAGTTTTTTATTCAGCTATAACGACGTTTTTAAGCTCAAAGCAATTTACGGAGCTATAGAAAATCCTGCTATTAACGGAAAATATGATTTGGCTTATGGTACCGATTTGCAAAGTCCCAATTTCCAAGGAATTTCCTTAGGCGCATCCGCAATGGCTTTCCGCAATTTGCTTACCACTAATATCTATAATCAGAGGACCGTTTTTGCCGGTAGATTAAATTATGCTACTGAATATATTGATTTGCAAGCAGAGACAGCAGTTAGCAAACTTTATCATCAACCCGGCATTGACACAAAAAACGGAAAGGCAATTTATGTGAATGGCAGTTATTACTTTGGTCCCGTTACTTTAGGGGGCGCTTATAAGCAGTATGATAAGTTTCAATATCGCTTAAATGATCTGCCAACAGCAAATTACCATAATGAGACCCTTTCCGATGCTTCTGCTACAGGAGAAGATGAAATTGGCTGGCAGGTCTTTGGAACTGTTTCTTTTACGGATGGTCTTGATTTTACTGCGGACTATGCTGAAGCATTCAATAGCGATAAAATCAAGAAAATGAACGATGCCTTTTTTGCTTTGGAATATTCGGGAAATTCCTTTTCCCTGCTTACTTCTTACAGCCATATTGAAAAAGTGGATGACCTGAATAACACTTGGCAACAGGATTTAATTCCTGCTCTGCAAACAAACTTTACTTGGCTAAAAATCCCGGTGCAAATTCAAGCGGAATATAAAAAGGTCTCCAAACAAAGACAGGAAGCGGAAAGTGAACATTATGAACCAAAGCTGCAAACGGATTTTACATTTAAAAAACTTTCCCTTTCTTTATGCGCACAAAGCAACTGGGAAGAAATCAGCGAGATTTTTGACAGCCCCTATTGGGCTTCTGCTCAAATAAAATTACCACTTTTTGAACATAGTGACATAATCCTTTTTGGCGGAAAAGAAGCAGGCGGAAAAGTTTGCCGGAATGGTGTTTGCCGTTATGTTGCTCCCTTTGAAGGTTTACGCGTTGAACTTAACACCCGCTTTTAAAAAGAATATTTCCCGCAGATTCCGCAGATTTATTTAGCAGTTAGAATTCCTGACGGGAAGGAGAATATTTTGTTGTTACCTTCCCGTAATCAGTTATTATATAAAAAGACGAGGAGATGAAAATGAAATACATTTATCTGATATTTGCTCTATTGGCTTGCAGTATTCTTTTTGGACAGCCGGCCTATATGCCTGTAACAACTTTAGCAGAAGATTTCGGGGCTACCTGGTGTATGAATTGTCCTCTTGCCTGGCAGGGTTTGCAGGAAGTTCATTCAGCCACCAATAACAGTGAATTTATCAGTGCCAGGTTATTTACAACCAGCGGAGAACTCAGCAATGCTATAATAGAAGAAAGATTTTCTTACTACAATGTTATAGGTCTACCCAATGTAATTTTCAACGGCATAGTATCTCTGGAAGGAATAGGAGAAGGAACTGCAGACGGAACCGATTATCTTAGCGCTCTTGCTTTAACCCGCTATTCTGCTTCCCCGATAAAAATTGTGCCGACTAATTTCAGCTTTGAGAGGGGGTTGGTAAGCGGGTCTGTAATAATGATTTCACCAGATGTAACAATTTCCGATGCCCGTCTTGTATATTATCTGCTGGAAGATAATGTGGGAGAAGAAGACCATATTGTAAGAGGTATTCTTTATGATGATAATGTTTCTTTATCGGGTTATGGAGATACATATAATTACAATAAAACTTTCAGCTTAAATCCTTCCTGGGTGGTAAGTAACTTGTGGGGAATTGTTTTTCTGCAGCTATCAGATAAAAAAATAGTTCAATGTGTTTCCTCACTTCCTTTGCCTGAGTATAATTTTCGGGTTGCAATGGACTGGAATCCTTCTATACAAGGAGATGCAGACACTACTTACATTTCTTCTCCTTTATGGTTCTTCAATCTTGGAGCAGCAGAAAATTACACTATGCGCCTGGAATCAGATAATGCACCTGCGGACTGGTATTTGAATTATTGTGATGAAACGGGAAACTGCTATCCGGGAAGTATTGACCGCCCGTTTTCTATGGCTGCGGGTGAGGCAATATCCTTTCATTTGAATTTAACAATTGGCTCCCCTGCCACTGTGGATTTTCGCTTTATCGTCAGCAGTCCCAATATTGGTAGTTACAGTATCCCTTTTCGTTATTCTGTTGGCACCCCTGTGATAGATGAAACCAATAGCCCTGTGGCTTTACAGGTTAATGGATTATATCCCAATCCCGTTTCCGGTAGTGCGGTCTTTCGTCTTTTTTCTCCTAAAAATAACGCTTCTGCAACTATAGATATTTATAATGTGAAAGGACAAAAAGTGCAGTGCATTACCACTATTGATCTTCATAATGGTATAAATGAAATCAGTTTTGTTCCCAAAACTTCTCTTCCCAATGGTGTTTATTTTTATCGCTTGCAAAACAGCTATAATCAAGCAGGACGCTTTTTGCTCTTGAAGTAACAGACATAATACAGTTTTTTTGCTCTTGCAGACAATTCGGAGCTTGACAAAAATAACCTTTTAAGAAATTTGACCTTGCAGTGGGTGATTAGCTCAGTTGGTTAGAGCGCTACGTTGACATCGTAGAGGTCACTGGTTCGAATCCAGTATCTCCCACCACTTTCTTTTTTTACTGATAGTTATGAGTTTAGCTTATTGTTTTGTCTTTTTGGGAACCCCCCTGATATAATATATGACTTATTTTTTTATAGGGTGATTAGCTCAGCTGGTTAGAGCGCTACGTTCACATCGTAGAGGTCACTGGTTCGAATCCAGTATCACCCACCACTTTTTTAATTTTGGCGGAGGTAATCTAATTGCCCTGCAGTCGGAAAAACGACGTCCCCGTCGTTTTATTATGGTTGACCAGGAGGTCAACCTTCCGGAAAAGTCAGGAGTCGTCACTGCCGAAATGATTTTTACGCTATGAACTAATTCGTTTGGCAGTGAGAACTCGTGACGACTATCTCTCACAGATTACACAGATTACACAGATTTGATTTTTTTAATTACCAGTACATTTTTTTCACACAGATTACACAGATTTGATTTTTGATTGGTATACAGTGCCGTCATGAGTCATATGCGCCACAAAAGTTATCTCTCAGGGGAAAGTTATCAAGGCGCAAATGACTCCTGACTTTTAGATTACACAGATTTGATTTTTGATTGGTCTACAGTGCCGTCATGAGTCATATGCGCCACAAAAGTTATCTCCCAGGGGAAAGTTATCAAGGCGCAAATGACTCCTGACTTTTATGGTTGACCAGGAGGTCAACCTTCCGGTGTTTTTGTTAGCAGGGACATCAACTGCTAAATTTATCCTCTAAATCCTGAAATCCTAATTTCTAAAATAAAATCTGTGTTATCAGTGTAATCTGTGAGAGGAAAAAAAGCGGAGGAACGGCGTCCTCCGGCTAAACTTTTATAATGAACAGCATTTCCGGGATATAAAAAAAGGGGGCGGGAAAAAACCGCCCCCGGAAGGGAAAAGGATATTGTTTATTGAAAGATAACAGTAAAGGACAATTTCAGGTTACGGATGAAGTTAGTATTCCAAAGTTCCAAATCATTATTATCAAACATAGTCAGCAGGTCAATTTGTAAATTATCATTTGCTTTGAAACAAATTCCGTAGCTGAAGTCCGTTTTTGAAGTAGAATATTTTGTGCTATGACTTTCTTTCAAGGAAGTATTATCGTTAAGTTGTGAGGCAGTTTCTCCATTAGCATAGGTACATTCAGTCAGGGTTGGCTCAATCAAGTTAGGAGCGAAACTTTCCTTGAATATTTCTACAGTATGAGTGAAAATAGTGCCAAAGCGCATAGCCCATTTCATATTGTTTGTAAACCAGTATTCCAGACCTACAGGAGCACGGAATATTTTAACAGTTTCTTCCTGTTCTACTTTACCTGCTGATTTGGATATTTGATTTATAGTATAATTCCAGCTTCCGTCATAATTAAAAAAGGAAGCCTTTTTTGAAATCTGGTAAGTATAATCTCCTTTAAGGTCATCATTTTGCAGGGTATAGAACAAACCTGTGCCAATAAAGGTTTTATTGTTAAGAGGATAGTTTAGCCGGGTATTAGCTGAGAAGTTAATACCTGTTAAATCGCCTGAGGCAGAGAAGTTTTTGCTGCTGTAGTAATATGGATCCTCTTCATTCTCATTGTATAATTCCTTTTGTTTCACATTCAGATTTTTCAAACCGAAACCGAGACCGCAACTTATATAGCCAGTATGAAAAGGATCATCATCAGAGACCAGAAAATAACGAATGCGACCATTAATTTGATTAAACATACCATTTTCTTCATTAGTATTTTTTCTGTAGGCGTTTGCCTTATCTGAAATGTCAGAATTATAGATGGTTACTTCTGAAGCAGAGTCCTCCGTTTCAAGGCAATTATTCAAATAATCCAAAGTAAAGGTTCCGGAAAATTCCCAGGCATTTAATTTGGTTAGATATCCCAGTTGATTACGGAAAGTGGAATTAGTATCCTTAGTATCAAAATCACCCAGAATATTTGAAGAGGAAGTTTCTTCTTCTACAGTTGGGTCCATTTCGGGAAGGGTGTAAGTAGTGCTTGTATATTCTAAAGTAGGAGCACTTGAAAGTAGAGAAAGAATATCATCCTGAGCATAAGTATTGCTTTCTCGTGAATAAAGATAACATAGTTTATAGCCCAGAACACTCTTTTCGCCCATTGGATGAGAAAGGACAAGAGAGAAATCAGTGCCCTTGTTTTTATCCACATTTTCATATTTCTGGTGAACATATTCATAATTGTCATAGAGTTCATTACCATTCGTATCGGAGTAATTTTGCCAGGTATATTCAACTCTGCCCCAGTCAGTTGTGGGATATTCATCATAAGGATTGGGATAGCAATTTATTGTAAGGGGTTCTTCATTATCATAATATTTGAAAAGTAGAGCGGCTTTCAGTTTTTTCAGAAATGTCTTATCAGTAGAAGTACCCAAGAGAAGGTAGTTATCTCCACTATTCATAAAGATATTATCATTACCGCTGAAATTGCTTAAACCACTATAGAGCCGTGTTCCACTCAAATAATTTAAATCAAGTGGGTCAAAAGCATATTCCACATCACCATCTAATGCACCGCTGGTAGAAAGATAACGGAAGGAATTGAATTCCTGAGCAAAGCAAAACACGATACTGATTACAAAGATTAGGAGCAATAATGTCTTTCTCATTTTTCACCTCCTATTTGGGCAACAGATTTTTTTCCAGCTTTGCCTCCTCCTAAATCAACAGTTATGGATAAATCACCAGGGAAGCTTCCTCCAGGATAATCCCAAGTTCCACCTGATTCAGCTACAATATTGTAATTCTGATCTAATATAGCATAATAATTTTCATTAGGCCAATAGCCAGGATTATAATCAATATCTATCTGGTCACCATCTGTTACTGTAAAAGTATGATAGTCAGGTCCGCTTCCATTAGACAAAGTTAAGTAGTCAAATATGGGATTACCATTGATATATAGAATTACATATCCATCATCCCATCCGTCTCCGTAAGAATCCTTAAGGGCTATCTTCCATTCAGCTTGTAAATTTTCAACAATAGTTATAGAAAGAATATTAGAGGGAGCTGTCTCAATTATGGGACTACTCTCTGCATCTATAGCTGTTACATAATAATCATAGATTTTACCAATTTCATGAGGATCTGTATCAATATATTGAGTTACATTACTTTCGTTAATAGTTTTAATTAGTGAAAAATTAGTTGTAGTTGATTCTTTCCTGTAGATTCTAAAACCGGTTTCACCAGTGCAGGTATCTGTCCAATCCAAAACGACATTAGTAGTTCCAGGTATTTGATTAAGAGAATTCAAAATGAGAGGAACCATAGAGTAATTTACATAAACAATTACGGGTGCAGATAGAGAAGTTGAATCTTGAACCCCTACTTTTTTAATTTGATAAGTATAATAATTGTATTGGATCGTATTAGTATCATTGAAAGTGTAAATATGTTCATAATCTGTTGGGGTGATTTCATTAACTTCACTAATTAGTGCATCATCCTTAAAAATCTTAAAATTGCCTGGAATATCGCTTTTATCTTTCCATTGCAGGATAACATTAAAGTCGTTATTTACCCGGTAAGAAACTTCCGGTGGCTGACTGGAAGCAGTTTTTACCGTTAATGTATCTGATTTACTTAAACCAGTTCTCACTTGAGTGGCTATTGTATAATGATATTTTGTATCAGGAGTTAGAAGAGAATCAGTATAAGTATTAACAGAACTGTCTTTGATAGTTGTTAGTAGTGAATTTTCCCGATATAAATAATAGGACAAAAAATTGTTATCTGTGGCAATATCCCATTCCAGTTTAACTTTATCAGGGCGGATATTGAAATTACGATAGCCGGTATAGCAATTTCCGTTTGCATCCATTAAAAGTGAACGACGAAACAAGGGCTCGCGATTGGCATTATCCGGAATATAATCAGCCGGTTTTAGCAGGTCTTCATCACAAGCAGTTAAAAACAACAAAACACATAGCAACACCCAAATAAATGTTGTTATTCGCATTTTTTTCTCCTATAGATTTTTTACTACTATATTTAGCTTAAATATCCTGTCAAGTTATTTTTTCTTCCGGAAAAACGACGTCCTTGTCGTTTTATGGTTGACCAGGAGGTCAACCTTCCGGTGTTTTTGTTAGCAGGGACATCAACTGCTAAATTTATCCTCTAAATCCTGAAATCTTGAAATCCTGAAATCCTTAAATCCTGAAATCCTTAAATCAAGAAATCCTTATTTATAAAATAAAATCTGTGTTATCTGTGTAATCTGTGAGAGAAAAAAAGTGGAGGAGCGGCGTCCTCCGGCTACATCTTTCCAGGAAGAATTGCTTACGCAATACGGACTCATTACGGATGCCATCCGTAATGGGTAGGCAATGAGTAGGTAATGCAATTAAGGAAGGGATGAAAAAAAAGGATAACAGCTTATAAAACAAGCTGATGTAAATTAAAAAATAGTGCTTGACCGTAAGCGGTAGAGTGCAAATAAGGTATGTATCTAAAAGGAGCTTGAGGAAAAAGGAAGCAGTGAAACAAAAAAAGACACAAATTGAGGACTTTATTAGTGCTTTTAAGCAGGAAAAGCGTTTTTCTTCTACAATTGTAGCTGAAAACATAGAACCCGCAAAAGAGGCGCAAACAGTTTTGTATCCTGAGGGTCTGTTACCGCCGGTGCAAAATTTACTGAAAAAAAGCGGGATAGAAAAGCTCTATCTTCATCAGGCAGAGGCAATTAAAGCTCTTTTAGCAGGGAAAAATGTTGTTGTAAGTGCCGGGGTTGCCAGTGGGAAAAGTTTGGTTTATCAGTCAGTTATTTTAAACAAAATAGTGCAAAATCCGCAAAGTAGAGCTTTACTTCTTTTTCCTACAAAGGCATTGGCACAGGATCAGGCGCAGAAAATGCAGGCACTTTGTAAAGAGCTGAACAGACAAAATTCTGCTATGCCGGCAATAATAAATGGTATTTACGATGGCGATACGGCAACGGATTTACGGGGAAAACTGCGAAAACAGGCAAATATTCTTTTTACCAATCCTGATATGTTGCATTTGGGTATTTTACCGAATCATACTTTGTGGAGTGCATTTTTCTCCCGACTGGTTTATGTGATAATTGATGAAGTGCATATTTATCGGGGAGTTTTCGGTTCGCATACGGCAAATGTAATCAGGCGTTTGAAACGCATTGCCGCTGTTTATGGTCAAAAACCGCAGTTTATTTTCACTTCCGCTACTTTAGCCAATGCGCGTGAACTTGCCGAAACTCTTATTGAAGAGCCGGTTGTGTTGATAGATAAAGATAGCTCTCCTAAAGGAGAAAGGCATTTTTATATTTGCAATCCACCTGTTATTGAGCCCGCTTTAGGCATCCGTAGAAGTTCTACCCAGGAAATAAGCAGTATTGCCAAAAGCTTTTTACAAACAAATTTACAGGGGCTTCTTTTTACAGGCAGCCGACGCAGTGTAGAACTCATTTTTCGTTATTTAACTGAGGATCAGAAATTGGCAGATAAAGTCCGCAGTTACAGAAGTGGTTATTTAGCTGAAGAACGCAGAAAAGTGGAAAATGATTTGCGCTCAGGTAAAATCGGTTTAGTTATTTCTACCAATGCTTTAGAGCTGGGAATTGATATCGGAGGTCTGGATGTTATCCTTATAAATGGCTATCCTGGAACAATTTGTGCCACCAGACAAGAAGCCGGTAGAGCAGGAAGAAAAGGAAATCTGTCTTTATGTATTTTAGAAGCAAGCGGAAATCCTTTAGACCAATATATTTGTCAGCATCCCGAATATATTTTTGAAAACAATCCTGAACAGGCATTAATAAACCCCGATAACAGCGAAATTTTACGCCTGCAACTGCTTTGTGCCATCAGTGAAATGGCTTTGAAAGAGGGAGAAAATTTTGGTGCTTTAAGTTTTGCGGAAATTCAAGGTCACCTCTTTGCCCTTGTAGATGAGGGATTAATAAAACATATCGGTAACCGCTATATTGGTTTGAGCGGAAAATATCCTGCCGGAGATGTTTCTTTACGCAATGCGGGAAATCAATTTCAAATTCTGGCAGATGACGAATTAGTCGGTTGGGTAGATTCCGGAAGTGTAAAATGGATGACACATCCTAAGGCTATTTACCTTCATCAGGGTGAAACCTGGATAGTTAAAGAACTGAATACGGAACAGAAAAAAGTGATTTTAGAGCCCGTTCAGGTAAATTATTACACGCAGGCGACACAATTCACTGAAATATCCTTGAACAAGTTATTGCGTTTAGAAAATGTTACAGGAGGACGAAAACACTTTGGGGAAGTGACAGTTACCAGAACTATAACCGGCTTTAAACGCTTGCGATTTTGGACAATGGAAGTTTTGGAACAGGAGGAACTGGACCTGCCACCCGAAATAATGCAGACCCTGTCATATTGGATTTCCCTTTCGGAAGAAACGGTGGAAAGAATACGGGAGCAGGGTTTGTGGAATAACGATAAAAATGATTATGGTAGTAAGTGGGAAGAAAGAAGTGAACAAATCCGCCAGCGAGATAATTATCACTGCCGGAATTGTGGAGCTACAGGGGATTTGGAAGTTCATCATATAATTCCTTTTCGGCGTTTTGAAGACCCTGACGAAGCCAATGAGCCGGATAATCTTGTTGCTTTGTGTCCACGCTGTCACCATTTAGCAGAAACAAGAGTGCATATTCAAAGCGGTTTATCTGCCTTAGCTTATCTGCTTGGTAATTTGGCACCTTTTTTTGTAATGTGCGCACCTCAGGATTTAGGAGTGCATAGTGAAGATAAATCCTCTCTGGCACTTGGCAATCCTGTAATTGTTATTTATGATAATTTTCCTGGGGGAATAGGTCTCAGCCGGAAATTGTATGAACTGCATAATCAACTTTTGTATGCAGGAATAGATAGAATTCAAGGTTGTGCTTGTGAAAATGGCTGTCCTGCCTGCGTGGGTCCTGTAGCGGAAAACGGTATAGGTGCAAAGGAAGAAGCACTGGCTATATTGAAAGAACTGATAAAGAAATGAAGAAGGAAGAAGGAATTAAATCAGGAGATATTTACGCTATCAAAACCAAATCCCTTTTAATGTCTTAATGGTGTAAATAACTAATGACGACTTGGTAGCAACACGGATTATACATATAACACGGATTTTGTAGCATTATAATTCTTAAGCATATAAATTCTGTTAATCTGGTTAATTTAGTTATTTTAAGTTCATTCTTCATTTCTCAGCTTTTTCTTGCTTTCGTTTAATTTTGTTGTAGTTTATCTATAAAAAGAAGATAATGCCCATAAAGAAAAACAAAAGGGGTAATAGGTGAAAAAAGCATTATTAGTAACTGTGCTGTTAATAGCCACAATTCTGTTGTTTGCTCTTCCTGCAGAATTTAGCCGTTCCCAAAATCCGGAACTTTATAAAGAACTTTCTGCAAAAGCTAAAAACAATCTGAAACATTTAACTTTAGAGCAAAAACAGCAATACAAAGACCTGCTGAAACAATATCCCGATATTTTGATGAACTATTTACTTGCTTACGAAAGTGACAGTAATTTGGCAGAAGCCAATCCTGAAGATATAAAAAGCAATTATACAACAATATGTGCTCTGCTGAATAAAAAAGGACTGAATTATCCTGTAGATTTTTTCCTTTCCTATGTAGCTAAACAAACCGTTTCTGATGAACCACTTACAGCTTATAGGAACATATTATTGAAAGAAGGTCTGCAAAATATAATCAATACGACCCATACGGATCTGGAAAAATATCATGCTGTAACTCTCTGGTGTGTTTCCCGGATTCAATTTCAACAGACCTCCGGAAGAGATCAAAGTCCTGTGGATATAGTGCAAAAATCCTTAATCGGACGCTGTGAAGAAATGCAGATTTTACTTGTTTCTGCCTGCCGAACAATAGGACTTCCTGCTCGTCCTGCCTACACTCCCTGGTGGGCTCATACAGATAATAATCATGCCTGGACGGAAATTTATTTGGATGGTGAATGGCATTATACAGGAGATATGGATATGGCTTGGTTTCCGGATAATACCTGGTTCAGTGATTTAGTGGATAAAACAGTGCTGATTTTAGCAGACGGAACTTTAACAACCTGGAAAGATGAGGTTTTAATTAAAGGTAAATATGATGCGGTAATCAATTCTACTGCAAATTATACTAAAGAGAGAAGTCGGATAGTGAAAATAAAGGTTTTAAATAAAAATAATGTGCCCATACCTAATGCTAATGTTATTCCAATGGTCTTCAACTGGGGTTCACTAAGATCTTTAATTAATTTGACTACCGATAAAAATGGCTATCTGGAATTTACTACAGGTAGGGGTGCTTTTTATCTTTCAGTTTATACTAAAGAAGGTAAAGCTCTCGTTTTGATTCCTTCCAATGAGGAAAAAACAATAGAACAAACGATAATCCTGGACAACACTGATTTTGCCGGGGGGTGGTCAACTTTGGAATATCCTAAAGTTTCAGGAGAAAGCAAAACCCAACCCGAGGAATATATTAATGCTGTTAATTCGGAAAAACAACGCTGGCAGGAAAAACAAAAGATATGGGAAAAAGAAGCACTGAAAACAAAAACTACAGATGATTCCCTGGTAATAAAAGTTGCTCTTGCCTGCAGAGGAAATTATTCTTCTTTTTGGCAATTTTATCAGCGGAATCCTAATCCCGACAGCAATTTTCTGCAGTTCCTGTTGGAAGGTGATCCCAAACTTTTATGGCAGGCAAAGGCAGAACTGCTGGAAGCCCTTTATGAGAATTGGCTAAAAATGTATAAACCGGAGATGGATGAAGAATATGTTATGAGCTTATTCTCTCCTGCGGTTTACTATGAAGACCTGCCCAAACCGGTAAACTATAAAAATGGTAAAGCACAACTCTATCCGGAATCATTTCGTTATAAATATCCCCATAATCGGGATGGAGTTATAAAAGTGCTTTCCCGATTGAAAAAAAAATACAAAATAAACTCCAAAAAGGCATTAAGCGGACTTCTCCCTTTGCATATTATGCTTCAACATAAGAGCTTAACTGCAGTGCAGTATAAAATTATGGCTGTTTGTATTTTGAGGGCTAATGGCTATCCTTCTGAATTTTCGCGTATTCCGAATTTGGTTTCCGTGTTCATTGATGGTGACTGGCAATATGTGAATGTGGTAAAATGCACTTGGGAAGACCTGTCCAAAGATAACAAAACCAATACCTTTGAACTAACTTTACAAATCAAAGATGATAAGGGAACTCCAATTGAGGTTAAAGAAGAACAACTAACTCTTTGCAGTTATGCTGATGGAGCATTCTATCCCTTAAATAATAATTTTGAACATCTGGAGTCGGGAAAATATAGTGGTATTTTTCCTGTTTCAGATATCTGGTTGCAGTTTGGATATCGGGTTTCGGAAAATCAAACAAAGATCTTCCTACAACCCTTAAAACCCGAAGTGGATGATTCTTTGTCCCTAAAAATTATTGCAGAGGACTATCCGGTTGAGAAAAAAGATTAGCTCTCTAATATTACACTGATTTCATAAATAAAAAAGGAGATAAGAATTGCCCGAACTGCCTGAAGTACAAAGCATTATCAACGATTTGGAAAAAGTATTGAAAGGGAAAATAATGCAGAGTGTTGATTGCTATTATCCGGGGACGGTGATTGCAGATGAACCGCTGAAAGCAAATCCCTTTCCAGCCAGGGTTTGGGACATAAAACGCCGCGGGAAATATATTATTATAACGCTGGAAAAGGATAATGCTCTAATAATCCATTTGCGGATGACAGGTAAGCTGATTTATGATAACTTCTGCCGTGAACCCTTAAAATATGAAAGAGCCAGAATAATCCTGGAAGAAGGGAAAGTTCTGCATTTTATGGATATACGCACTTTCGGAAAAATAGTTATCTGCGAACAAAAAAACATAGATAACTATCTGCCGCCTTTAGGACTAGAACCATTTAGCGATAACTTTACTGCCAATGCCTTAAAAGAAAAACTAAAAGGTAAAAAAGCACCTGTAAAGATTGTTTTAATGGACCAGAGAATTATTGCTGGATTGGGAAATATCTATGTTTGTGAAATTCTCTATAGGGCAGGAATAAACCCAACGAAACCAGCGCATAAAATAAAGCAAAAGAAAATTGTGGAAATAATTCAACGGACAAGGGAAGTCCTTACAGAAGCTATAAATAAAGGCGGAACAAGTATTTCGGACTACCGTAGAATTGATGATAAACCAGGTAGTTTTCAAAACTTCCTGCAGGTCTACAAAAAGCAGTTATGTCCTTTAGGACACAATATATTACGACTGAAACAAGGAGGGCGTTCTACATTTTATTGCCCAATATGCCAAAAATAAAAATATACTTGACCTGACTCTCTATTTAGAATATAATATAAGTAAGTAAATGGAACTCTAGATAAACGACAGGGATGTCGTTTTTCCGGTATTTTTAAACGACGGGGACGTCGTTTTTCCGGAAGGTTGATGTCGTTTTTCCGAATAAAAGAAGGAGATAGAAAGAGCAATGAAAGCCATCAAATTAAGAGAAAATGTATATTGGGTTGGAGTTATTGATTGGGATTTGCGTAATTTTCATGGATATATAACTCAACGGGGCAGCACTTATAATGCCTATTTGATTATAGATGAAAAGGTTACTCTTATTGATAATGTAAAGAGTTATCTGTTTGAGGAAATGCTTGCCCGGATAAGTGATGTAATTGAGCCCTCCAAGATTGATGTTTTAATCCAAAATCATACAGAAATGGATCACAGCGGTGGCTTACCGGAACTAATTAAAATAATTCCGAATGCTGAATTATACACTAATGCTAACGGAATAAAAGCTCAGAAAAGGCATTTTAAGCAGGACTGGAATTTTAGAGAAATTAAAAGCGGAGATACCATCAAAATCGGGAAAAGGACTTTAACTTTTTTAACTACCCCGATGGTGCATTGGCCAGATAATCAATTTACTTATTGTCCTGAAGAGAAAATCCTGTTTTCAAACGATGGTTTTGGTCAGCATATTGCCTCTAATGAACGCTTTGCCAAAGACCTTCCTGCAGGAATTGTGCTGGAAGAAGCAAAAAAGTATTATGCCAATATAATTCTGCCCTATTCCAAACAGGTTCAGAAAGTTTTGGAAGAGGCAAGTAATTGGGATATAAATATGATTTGTCCCAGTCATGGAGTTATCTGGACAGCGGAAAATATTCCTGAAATCCTTTCTGCTTATCACGATTGGGCTTATAATATGGCAGACATTCATAAAGCTTTAATTGTTTATGATACAATGTGGAAATCCACTCAAAAACTGGCTTACACAATTTCTGAAGCATTTGCAGAAGAAGGGATTAGTGCTCAATTATTAAATTTGCAGACCAATCATATTTCGGATATTATGACCGCTGTAATGGATGCCAAATTTATTGCTGTAGGTTCACCTACTATAAACAGTTCTATTTTACCAACTGTAGCTGCTTTTCTTTATTATTTAAAAGGACTTTCACCCCGCAATAAAATTGGTCTTGCTTTCGGAAGTTATGGTTGGGGTGGACAGAGTATACCAATTTTGCATCAGCTTTTAGGAGACCCCAAAGAATGCGGGTTTGCCATGCTGGAACCTGTCCAGGTACAATATATTCCTGATAAAGAAGAACTTAATCGGATAAAAAGTAATTTGAAACAGCAAATAAGGGAAAAAATCAATGCAATGTAATAATATCAGAGCGGATTTATCTGCCTGTAACTGTTTAATTAACCATATTCAAAATAAAGGAAGTGGATATGAAATCTTTATTAAAAGAAGACCTGTATGCCAAGATTTTTCATAGTGCCTTAATTGCTATTGCGGTAACCGATAAGCAAGGTAATTTTATTGCTGTAAATCCTGCCTGGTGTAAATCGCTGGGCTGGACAGAAACAGAAGCCAAGACCCTGAATATTAAAGATATAACTCTTGTAGAAGAGCAACAGATAATCAATCAAGAACTGAACAAAATTGCTATAGGAAAAGTGAGTAGTTTGCGTAAAGAGCAACGCTATAAACGTAAGGACGGCACTATGTTTTGGGCTAGTCTTTACAGTTCTGCTTTGTTTGATGATAAGGAGAAAGTTATAGGCATTCTGGATATTTTTGTGGATATTGATACCCAGGTTATATCCGAAAAAGTTCATGGAGAACTGTTTCAGAGTTTGGAAACCTTGAATAAGGAACTGAGTAATGCCAATATAGGCCTCAAAAGACAGGCAAAATATGATTCCCTAACTGGACTTTATAACAGATGGGTGATGGAAGAAATGCTGAATAAAGAAATTAACCGCAGTTTAGAAACTAAGCGCGGTTTTGCTGTTGGCATTGCTGATATTGATGATTTTAAAAAGGTTAACGATACTTATGGTCACGATTGCGGAGATTTTGTCCTGGTAAAACTAACGCAATCCTTTTTGCAGAAAATCAGGGTAACAGATTCAGTTTGCCGTTGGGGTGGAGAAGAATTTCTGTTCCTTTTTCCCGAAACCATAGAACAGGGAGCAATGATTGTTGTAGAACGTATCCGGAAAAGTATTGAAGAACTTAATATTGACTATAGGGGTAACCTGATTAAAGTTACAATTACTATTGGAGTTAGTTTCTATAATGGACAAGACAATCTGGATGGCAAAGAACTTGTAAATAGAGCAGATAAGGCATTGTATAAAGGTAAAAGCGAAGGTAAAAATAAGGTTGTGTTTAGCTAATTCAGGTATGATTTTGTTATTCTGGAAAATAATAAAGAAATGAATTCAGTTAAATAGCGGGATTATAAAGTAGAAATAAGTCAGGAGTCATTACTACCGAAATAACTTTTCACTTTTTCACCTCACCTGCTGAGCTAAGAAAGCAGTTGACACAAAACAAAGTTCTTTAATAATGACTCTATGAAGAAAAAATCGGGAGATAGTAAATGAAGACAAATTCACGCAGCTGGCAACCTACTCTTACCTTAGCCAGATTATTTGAAGAACAGAATCAATTTTATGATGCATTAGCTGCCTATGAGCTAATAAGTCAAAATGATCCTTCTCCGGAATTACGGGAAAGGATTGAAGACCTTCATCTGCGTATTCTAAACGATCCTAATAGGAATTACGATCCCCGTTTGGAGCAACTCTTTTCACCAGAGGAACTTGCCTATTTAAAAATCCTGGACCATCAGGGTTTCAGTAATATGGCTAAAGCACGGGAAAAACTAAGAGAAGAAATGCAGGGTTCAGAGCTGATTTTCAGTGAAGTTATGCCTGAAGAGGTTTTAGTAGATGAATCCGAACTTGATGCCTTAAGAGAAATACTGGAAGAGATTGAACAGCAGGCACAGATAAGTTTGATTTCCGAAACAAATGATGTTGGCGAATGCCATGTTCAAGATTTCTTAATTGCTATGCTGGTTAAGTTTGATAAAGACCAAAAACTGAGCGAGGTTAAATTGAGTGACTTATTATCGCTATTTCTGGAGATGCAAAGCTTAAAAAATCAGCCCTGATGAATCAAAAACCTATATTGAACATCAATTCCCTTTGCGCCAACTGTTATAAAAAATGTAAACAAAAGGATGGGGTGCTTATTATTGCCTGTCCTTTTTACGATCCTTTTCCTGTGCAACTGGAATTGAAATTTAATCAGGTTAGAAAACAGCCCAAGGGAAAAATGAGCGAAAAATGAGAATTATAACCGGTATCTATAAAAAAAGAAACCTGTTTTTGGTTCCCGGAATGAGTACCAGACCTACAACTTCTTTCAATCGCGAAGTTATTTTCAGCGTTATTCAGAATTATGAAGGTTCCAGGGTTTTAGACCTTTTTGCCGGAAGCGGTTCTTTAGGTTTGGAAACACTTTCACGAGGGGCTGTTTGGGTTGATTTTGTAGAATTTGCTCCTTCCGCAATTAGTACTATTTTACAGAATATAACGCATTTGGATTGTTCAGAAAATTGTCATCTCTGGCGAAAAAAGGTGGATGTATATTTGAAATCCTGTGAAAATAAATACGATATCATATTTATTGATCCACCGTACGACAAGAATTTGATCAATCCTACTCTGAAACTTATCTATGAAAAGTCACTATTGAATGATGAAGGTAGTATTATTGTGGAACATTCACCTCAGGAAATCATCGCAGAGGAATTTACTCCCTATATTACAAAAGAAAAGCATTTTAAGAGGTCTCAATTTACCTGGCTAAGAGCAATGAAAAATGAATGAAGTCAGGAGTCGTCACTGCCAAAATAACTTTTAACCTGTTTACGAATTTGTTTGGCAGTGAGGACTCGTGACGACTATCTCTCACAGATTACACAGATTACACAGATTTGATTTTTGATTGGTTTACAGTGCCGCCATAAAGCACATACACCACAAAAGTTATCTCTCAGGGGAAAGTTATCAAGGCGCTAATGACTCCTGACTTTGAATGAAGAATGATATTTTTTTCTCTTCGTTTATCTTATTTTTCTCTTTTTCTCTTTTTCTCTTTGTTTATCTTATTTTTTCTCTTTTTCTCTGTGTTTTCAGTGCTCTCGGTGTAAAAAAATGTGCCAACCTGAGTAAGTTGCGTAATTACTTATTGTTCAATCAGTTCTTGGACGACCCCGTAACACTCCCGTAACACTGAAGTAACACTGCCGTAGTTTCGTTACAGGATCGTTACTTATTTATAACAGGGTCATTATGGGAAAAAGAGAGGAAGAAAAAATGTATCTTTCTAATCTGCTTTTAGTTGACATAACAAAAGGGAATTTGGTGATGCGAAGGAAAACTTTTCCTTGACATTCCTTTTTTGTTTTTTTTAAAGGTAAAATGATAAAAAAGGTATACAAAGGAGGAACACAAAATGGAAATAATTACAGAAACACTCAAGTTTCCCTCTGATTGTAACATAATCTTAGGTCAAAGCCATTTTATAAAAACAGTGGAAGACCTGTATGAAGCACTTGTTACAAGTGTTCCAGGAATCAAATTTGGTTTGGCTTTTTGTGAATCCTCGGGTCCTTGTTTAATTCGCAAAGAGGGAACGGATAATGAACTGATAGAAATAGCGGTAGAAAATATGTTTCGTTTAGGTGCTGGGCACAGTTTTCTGATTATTCTGCGTAATGCTTTTCCTATAAATATTATGCAAGCGATTAAGGACTGTCGGGAAGTAGTGAATATTTTTTGTGCTACAGCGAATCCGGTAGAGGTTATTTTAGCTCAGACAGGACAGGGATGTGGAATTTTAGGTGTTATTGACGGTTTTTCACCCAAAGGAATTGAACTGGATACAGATATTACGCATAGGAAGAAATTCCTTTTGGATATTGGATATAAGCGTTGAAAATGATGATTCGCACTTTTATAGCCCTGGAATTACCTAAGCCATTGAAAAGTGAACTTGGAAGTGTAGTTAACAAGTATTCTAAAGCAACCCCACCTTATGTAAATTGGGTTAAACCGGAAAATTTGCATCTTACTTTGCTTTTTATTGGAGATGTTCAACCACAAGAGATAGGGATTATAGAACAAGTTTTAGATAATCAACTGGAAGATTTACCGGCTTTTCGTTTTCGTCCTGAGGGCTTGGAATTTTTTCCTGCTCTTCAACCCCATCTTTTATGGCTGAAACTTTCCAGTGAAAATGAAGATATCTTCAAATTAAATCGGCGTTTGCTGAAAGAGCTTTCCGCCTATGGAATTGAAGCTGATAAGAAAGCAATGAAATTACACATCACCCTGGCACGACTGAAAGCATCATTAAATCCCGCTTTGGAAAGAGAAATAATGAGTAGATATATAAGACACGAACTTCTGGATTTTGACTGCCTTTGTCTGTTTAAAAGTCAATTATTTCCGGAAGGACCGCAATATACCGTTTTAAATAAATATAATTTACTAAACAGCCGGAGGATAAATGCTGGATAAAAACAAAGATGCTGCCTTAAAAACAGCAATTTCACAACTGGAAAAAAAATATGGTGTAGGAACTTTAATGCGCCTGGGAGATAAACCTCAGCAGGTTGTAGATGTAATTCCTACAGGAGCTTTGAACTTAGATATTGCCTTAGGAATTGGAGGAATCCCTAAAGGTAGAATCACGGAAATTTACGGTGCTGAAGCATCAGGTAAAACGACTCTGGCTTTGCATATTGGCGCAGAATGTCAAAAACAGGGAGGCACAGTTGCCTTTATTGATGTGGAACATGCCCTTGATCCTATATATGCCAAACACTTAGGGGTGATTACAGATGACCTTTTGCTTTCTCAACCTGATGGAGGAGAACAGGCACTGGAAATTACTGAAACTCTTGTTCGCAGTTCTGCAGTGGATTTAATAATAATTGATTCGGTAGCGGCACTGGTTCCTAAACAGGAAATTGAAGGAGAAATGGGTGATAGCCATATTGGTTTACAGGCACGGTTAATGAGCCAGGCACTGCGAAAATTAACTGCCATCGTTTCCAAAAGCAATACAGCAGTTATTTTTATTAATCAAACCCGAATGAAAATAGGTGCCGGTCCTTATATGAATCCGGAAACAACAACCGGAGGAGTAGCTTTAAAATTCTATTCTTCCGTGCGCTTAGAAGTTCGGCATGGTGCTAATATTAAAGATATTGGCTCCGAATCACAGGTTATTGGAGCACGCACTAAAGTGAAAATAGTGAAAAACAAATTCGCTCCTCCCTTTAAAACAGTAGAATTTCCTATTATTTTTGGTCAGGGTATCTCCAAACTGGATATCATTCTGGAAATGGCAGTTCAGCACGATATAATCAAGAAAAGTGGTTCCTGGTTCTCTTATAATGACCTCAAATTGGGTCAGGGAGCAGATAAAACTAAGCTCTATTTAACGGAAAACCCGCAACTGCTGGAAGAAATTGAAACCAAACTAAAGGAAAAAATAAATCCTGAGGATTTCAATTTAAGCGCCGAAAACGATGTTCCTGAAGATAACGAAGAAAGCTGAAAAAGATAAAAACTCCCTGATTATAATGGACAATGAAATAAGGGGGATTCTTCCCGATAGAATCCTCCTTACTTATTTTCCTCTTCCTTTTGCCGGTGAAATTGATGGCGAACAAGGTAAAGAACTGCTTTCGCTGATAGAAAAAAATGCCCGACAACAGCTATGGAAATATGTATCCGCTCAAGAACATAGCTCTGTTCAGTGCCGACAATTCCTTGCCCGAAAGAAATATTCTGCCGAACTGATTGATACCCTCCTTAAAGAATTCCAGACAAAAAAATATATTGATGACCAACGCTATGTGCAAATCCTCATTGCTTCTCTTGTGGAACGCAAAAAAAGCAAACGGGCAATTATCCTGAAACTGAAAGAAACTCATCTGCCAACTGAACTGTGGGAAGGGAAATTAAAGGAAATCTACAACTCCGAGGAAGAAAAAGAAAACCTGAAAGAACAATTTGATAAACTGCTTTTCCGCTACCGCGATTTGCCTCTAAACAAACAAAAAGAAAAGGTCTTTGCTTCACTCTATCGTAAAGGTTTTAACTTGGATGACATCCATACTGTCTGGCAAGAGAACACAGGAAAATAGCTAAACTTCAAATACAATCTTCCGGGTAAATTTCTATTGAAATGGGCATAAAAATTGCTATGATTGTAAGTAAAGATTAATTTATGTTTGTGGATAATAATTTATTAGTTCACAAGCTTTTTTACTTAGTTTAATGTCATAGTGTGACGGTGTTTAAGCCGGGGGTAATGTTTATATTTACTCTATATGTGTTTTACTCAACAAAGTATAACCAAATTTAAGGAGAAGGTTATGAAACGCTTATTTTTAGCTATTCTTGCCCTGATGCTGAGTGTGGGAGGAATTCTTTCCGCTCAAACTTTGGTTTCTATCGGAAGTGGAACTGCAGTTAATACTACTACAGGAGTCCCCACTCCCTACGGAACCTATTTTAAGAATTTCCATCAGCAGTTTTTAGTTTTAGCATCCGAACTGAATGATGCTGGTGGTGGTGCTGGCAATATAACTTCTATTGCCTTCAATGTCAGTAATTTAAATAATTGTAGTCCGATGCCGAACTACACAATTAAGCTAAAACAAACAACCCAAACAACTTTATCTACTACTTTTGAAGTAGGGGATTATACAACTGTTTGGAGTGCACCAGAATTTATGCCTGTAACGGGATGGAATGTGCATACTTTCACTACTCCCTTTAATTGGGATGGGGCTTCCAACCTCATTGTGGATATTATTACCACTCTTATACCCGGAAATTACACTCAGAATGCCTCTTGTTATTATTCTACAACTACTTTCAATAGCTCCCTGCGTTATCATAGTGATACTACAGATGCTTCTACATCCCTTACTGGAACTGTATCTACCAACCGTTCCAATATGCAATTTGTTATGGCACCTCTTATAATTACCAATCCTCCCAATCCGGCAATTTTGATTTCTCCAGCCAATGGAGCCACCCTTGTTAATCCTGATGTAAATTTGAATTGGAGTAGTGGTGGAGGTGCTCCTTCCGGTTTTAAGCTCTCTTTGGGAACTAATGACCCCCCTACAAACATATTGAACAATCAGGATTTGGGCTTAGTTACAACTTATGATCCACCTCAGGATTTGAATCTTAACACTACATACTACTGGAAAGTTACTCCCTATAATGCAATAGGAGATGCGGTAAATTGTCCTGTCTGGAGTTTTACTACTCACGGAGAACCGATTGTAAATACCCTTCCCTATATTCAAAACTTTGATTCTGTTACCCCTCCTAATTTACCTTTTGACTGGACAAGTATCGTGCAAGCAACAGTAACTACTGCCTATGTAAATACTTTTGCTTCCACAACTTATGCTCACAGCCAACCAAACTGTGTCCGTCTCTATAATTCTACTGATGCCAATGCTACGGTTATGCTAGTAGCCCCGGTTATAGGAGATGCTCTTGATCCTCATTCGATCAGAATTAAATTCTGGGCTCGTTCCAGTGGAGCTAATTATCTTCTTTCCGTGGGAGCAATGACCAATCAGACCGATCCTGCTACCTATCAGGAAGTTCAAAACATTGCTCTTACTACTACGCTAACAGAATATGTGGTTGACTTAATTACATACACTGGAACCGGACGCTTTTTTGCTTTCAAACATGGACTTGGTGCAACAAGCAGAACTATATATCTTGATGATATTAGCTTGGAATTAATAGCTCCTAACGATTTAGCAGCCCTTTCTGTAACTGGAAATGTTACTCCCAGTGTAGGCAATGCCACAAACTATACAGTAACAGTAAAAAACTGGGGAACTGACACCCAAAATGCCTATACAGTTAAATTAATGAGCGGCGATACCGAATTGGCAAGTGTTCCCGGCCTATCAATTACTCCTGGAGCTACTGCTCCTGTAGTTGTAACCTGGACACCTACTGTGGAAGGACCGATGAGCATTTATGGAAAAGTTGTTCTTACCGGTGATGTAAATCCTATAAACGATAATTCACCGGTTATGAATATTTCTGTTATGCCTCCAGGAGCTACTGTAATAACTATAGGCGAAGGTAATCTTGCAGAAGGTATTCCCTGGGAATTCTTCTATAAAAACAGCTTGTTCCAGACCCTGTATTATCAGGATGAAATTGGAGTAATGGGTAATATTACCGCGGTTACTTTCTACAATAATTTTGTTACCAATTTAACTGATAAGCCGGTAAAACTATGGCTCGGAACAACGGATTTGGCGGATCTTAGTGCGGGCTGGATTTTGAATGATTTAACCCTGGTTTATGACGGTACTCTCAACTTTCCCAGTGGAGAAAATACAATTGTAGTCCCTCTGCAGACACCTTATCTCTATACCGGTGGTAATCTTGTTCTCTATGCCAACCGCCCTATGGATACACAGTATTTTAGCAGTAGTGATAATTTCAGAGCTCAGACAATTGGGACTAACCGTGCTCGTAAACTTGTATCAGATTCAGTTACTTATGATCCGATGAATCCTTCTGCTGCAGGAACCCTTTCCGGAACTTTTCCGATGACTTCTTTAACCTTTGTAGTAACGGGAATGGGTTCTTTAAGCGGAACAGTTACCAGTAGTGGTTCTCCTGTTGCCGATGTTTTGATTCAAGTAAGTAATGCCAATTATTCTTACACTCGTATTACTTCTGCTACAGGAGAATACACTTTCCAGTATCTGCCTATTGGTAACTTCACTTTAACTGCTTCTAAACTTGGTTATGAAACACAGTCCGTTACTGTAACTATTGTGGAAAACCAAAATACGGTGCAAAACATCAGCTTAGTATCTTCCAGCACGGTATCTGTAAGTGGACATATTGTGGGTAGCGATCAACCTACAGTAGGAATTGCCAATGCACATATATTTTTGGATGGACCTCTGGATTATGAAGGCACTTCCAATGCCAATGGTGATTTTACTATCACCGGTGTCCTTTCGGGGAATACCTATAACTATACTATTCAGGCAATTGGTTATGCAGATTTAACAGGAACGGTGGTAGTTGGCACAACCAATGTAAATATGGGCACTTTGGTTATGAGCGAATTAGCTCTACCTCCGGTTCAGATTGTTGCAACCGAAAATACGGCTCAAACCCAAGTTACCCTTACTTGGCGTCCTCCCGGCTCAACAGGAACCGGAGTCGGTTTGGAAGATTTTGAAATTGACGATGGGGGCTGGGTGCCTTCTTCTAACTGGACAAATCCTTTAGGTGATTTTGAATGGACTAATACTTACGATGTAGCAAACTGGTCACCTACTTATACTGGAGCAAATATTACACCGCCTCCTGCAGCCCATTCCGGAACCGGGATGTGGGGAACTAAAATAAATACAAACTACACTAATTCAGGCGGATTCAATTATTTGACTAAGACCTTCAATTTCAGTACTATGTCAAACGCACAACTGAGTTTTTGGAGCTGGGAAAATGTGTTTGGCAATTTTGACTACTGTCAGGTTGCTATTAACGGAACTTTGGTTTGGGGTCCTTCCTGGGATTATACAGCAACCCAATGGCAACACAGAGTTATAGACCTTTCTGCCTATGACGGTATGTCTGAAGTAACGATTCAATTCCAGATGTGGGCATCAACTGTCGTCAATTATGCTGGTTGGTATATAGATGATGTTTATGTAGGAACCGCTCAGACAAGAGTTGCTAATTCAGCTGTTCCAGTTGTACCCGCTCTCCTTAAAGGTTTAAGCGAAAATGAAGCAGCCAGAATTACTGAAGAACTTACTTTGAATCACTCCCAAAGAAATTTTGTAAAAACAAATAACAACCGCACTGAAAACAGAGTTCTAAATGGTTACAAGGTTTGGCGATTGATTTCCGGTAACGAAACTAATGAAGATAGCTGGAATTTACTTACCACGAATACTATTATAGATACAACCTTTATAGATACTGCCTGGGGAACTTTACCGGACGGAAATTACCGCTGGGCTGTGAAAGGTATTTATACTAATAACTTACCTGGTCCTGCGGGCTTTTCCAATAGAATTCTGATCTATCGAAATGATCTTGCGGCTAATACAATTAGCGGCTCTACTACACCTTCCGTGGGAACTGCTTACAGCTACATAATTGGAATTGAAAATGTGGGAACTCAAGCCAAGCCAGCTGGTAGCTACACAGTAAAACTAATGAGCGGAGAAACAGAACTGGCAAGCGTTCCAGGCCCTGCTATTGCTGCGGGTGAAGAGCTTGATGTTACTGTTTCCTGGACTCCTGCAACTGAAGGACCAATGAGCTTAACTGGAAAAGTAGTTCTTCCTGCTGACACCAATCCTGATAATAATACTACACCTCCTCTTAATATATCGGTTATGCCCTTAGATGTTTTAGCAGTAACAATTGGTGATGGTAGCCAGGTAGATGGTATACCTTGGGATTTTTATTACAAAAACAGTTTATTCCAAACCCTATACTATCCTGATGAAATCGGATTATTTGGTAATATAACTGCCCTATCTTTCTACAATAACTTTGTTACAAATTTAACCGATAAACCGGTAAAAATCTGGATGGGAACAACCAATTTACAGGATCTTTCTGCGGGCTGGATTTTGGATGGTTTAACTTTGGTTTATGATGGAACTTTAAACTTCCCTAACGGTCAAAATACTATTACTGTCCCGTTGCAGACACCCTATCTTTATACTGGTGGTAATCTTGTTCTCTATGCCAATCGCCCTATGGATACTCAATACTTTAGCTCCAGCGATGACTTTTTGGCTCAAACGATTGGCAGTAATAGAGCTCGTAAGCTTACATCGGATTCGGTTACATACGATCCAATGAATCCATCAGCTGCGGGAACGCTTTCCGGTAAATTCCCCAAAACAACTCTCTTTTTCTCTTCCCCGGGACCAGACCCTATCTTCAGTTTGGCACCTACTTCTTATAACTGGGGAACTGTTTTGATTAATACTGTAAATAATCAAAACTTTACTGTAGGAAATGCGGGTGGCGGAACTCTTACAATTAATAGTATCACTATCAGCGGCAGTGAAATGTTCTCTTTGCAGAATTTACCAACGCTACCTGCTAATCTTGCATTTTGTGAGACCATAAATTTCACTGCCAGATACAATCCTACTGCTGTTGGTAATCATACAGCCACGATTACTATTACTGATAATTTGGCTACGACTTATACTATTACATTAAATTCCGGTAAATCAGATAGAAGGGAACGCTTACCGCACACTGTAACACTATCCGGAAACTGCATTGATACTACTTTGAATATATTGCCTTATGCCCAAAACTTTGATCAGGTTACAGCTCCTGATTTACCTGTGGATTGGATGAAAATTGTGCAGTCAACCTCCACTTCGGCAGTAGTAGCAACTTATGCTTCTACTACTTATGCCCACAGTCAACCCAATTGTGTTCGCCTGTATAATCCTTCGGATGCCAATGCTACTTTGATGTTGATTGCTCCTCCTCTGGGAACTGCAATTCCTACCAATACGACAAGGGTAAAATTCTGGGCTCGCAGTTCCAGTGCCGGCTATCCTATATCTATTGGAGTTATGGTAAATCCTACTGATCCTTCTACTTATCAGGAAACTGAACAAATATCCTTAACTACTACTTTAACGGAATATGTAGTTGCCTTTAATGCTTACACGGGAACAGGAAAACATATTGTCTTTAAACACGGTCTGGGAGGAACCGGTCGCTCACTTTATGTGGATGATGTTATGATAGAAATAATCCCTACCAATGATCTTGCGGCAACTGCTATCTCCGGTAATGTGACTCCAACCGTAGGACAAGAAGCTCAGTATAATATTTCAGTTCATAATTGGGGAACAGCTTCTCAAAATACATATTCGGTTAAACTATTTTCTGCCACTGGAAATGAACTTGCAACTGCGGCAGGAATAACTTGTGCACCAGGAGTTACTGTGGAAGTTCCGATTACCTGGACTCCCGCAACTGAAGGTGCAATGACTATTTACGGCAAAGTGGTCTTGGATGGAGACCAGAATAATTTGAATGACCAAACTCCTAACTTAAATATCCTGGTAAATCCTTCCGGGGTATTTTCATTAACGATAGGTCAAGGAGATCAGTTAGCACGAATGCCTGTAGATATGTTCTATAAAAACAGTATTTATGAAGGGCTATACTATCCTGCCGAAATGGGTAACTTTATGGGTATAATCACTGGCATCCAGTTCTATAATGATTTTACTACTGATCTGCCGAATATGCCTACTAAGGTTTGGATCGGAACAACAACTTTAACTTCGTTGTCTGATGGCTGGATTCCTATTTCCGGGATGACCTTGGTCTTTGATGGAACTGTTAATTATCCTTCCGGAAGTCATATTATTACGATTCCTTTTATTGCTCCCTATCTGTATCTGAACGGAGAAAACCTGGTTATTTTTGTTCAGCGTCCTATGGATACACAATATTACAGCTCCACCGATGACTTTCAGGCACAAACGGATGCAACGAATACAGGACGTTCCAGACGGACTCAGAGTGATTCCATTACTTATGATCCTAATAATCTACCTACTACGGGAACTGTTTCTGGTCAATTCCCTAAGACCACACTAATAGTAATTCCTGGTGGAGTTGGACATTTGGATGGAACTGTTGTTGCTACCGGAGATATTCCTTTACAAGGAGTAGCGGTAAATATTCCTACTACTAATTATAGCACGGTTACAGACGCTGCGGGTCATTATCATATTGCCAATATCCTTCCTGATGATTACACTGTAAACTTCAGCAAGTATGGTTACATCAGTCAAAGCATCAATATTACTATAGAGGAGGATGAGACCGAAATCCTGAATGTGACAATGCAATCAATGCCTACTGTTTCTGTAACCGGAACTATTTTAGCCAGTGATACCGGAGCTGGAATTGCTGGTGCCTCAATATATCTAGTGGGTTATCAAAATTATGATACAACCAGCAATGCTACAGGTGTTTTCAGTTTTCCAGCGGTATATGCCAATCAGGAATATGAATACACGATTATTGCTGCCGGTTATACAACTGCCACAGGAACTGTCAATGTAGGAGCAACTAACTATAATATGGGCAGTATAACTCTCAATGAAGTTGCCTATGCACCTTTTGGAGTTGTTGCTGCTTTGAACGATACTTATACTGAAGTAAATCTCACCTGGCAGGCACCTGATCCTACAGCTGTAGAGGTAACTGAGGGTTTTGAAGGAACTGTGTTTCCACCTTTGCAGTGGACTCAAATCATCAATAATACAGGACCGGAAGTTATACCGGGAGTTTTACCTACCTGGTGCAGATTTGGAACTGTGAATCCGGGAGGAAATCCTGTAAATCCACCTGATGGCAATTATCAAGCCGGTTTGTGGTGGGATTATGATCACCAGGATGAATGGTTGATTACTCCTGCATTTAATTGTCCTCCATCAGCTCATCTTAGCGTAGATGCCTATATTTATCGTGGGTCTGTTTATAATGATCATTATTACATTAAGGTTTCTACCGATAATGGCACAAATTGGACTGTTTTGTATGATGCTACAGCAGCAACTGGGGGCTGGAATTATTATGTTTCACCTATCTATCTGAATATGGAAGTTTATGGTGGGCAGCAAATCAAAATTGCTTTCCATGCAGATGATCCACCTACAGATGATGGCCTCTGGTATTGCTGGTTTATTGATAATCTCTATATTGGCAATGCGGTTCAAGGTGTTAAATTTGCTGGTTCAGAGCTGATTTCTTCTCGTTCTAAAGTTACTGTAGAAAAGGTCTCTTCTGATTTTATAATAGCTCCAAGTCCTTCCCGCGAAGCAATTAAAGGAAATAGAGAGCTTCCCCCAATTCTCAAAGATATAAATACAGCTCCTACACGCACTGGAAGGTCTTTACAGGGCTATAAGGTCTGGCGTTTAATTAGTGGTAATGAAACAATACCGGATACCTGGGTTCCTCTAAATACTCAATTGATAACTACTCTGGCAACAGTTGATTCTGCCTGGACTGCACTTCCCAACGGAAGTTACCGTTGGGCTGTTAAAGCTGTTTATACTGCTGATGTAACTTCTGTAGCATCCTTCTCTAATATCTTGAATAAAGAGACACAGATGGGTAATATTGTTGGTTTTGTCCGGAAACAGAATAATCAGCCTATTCAAGGTGCCACAGTAACTGCTGCTGGAGTTTCTGCTACAACTAATTCTGCCGGAGCTTATTCTCTTTCTCTAGCAATAGGAACCTATAGTGTAACCGCCTCAGCAACAGGTTATCAACCAAGAACAGTTGACGGAGTTGTAGTTCTACCCAATCAAAACACAACCTTAAACTTTGTGCTGGAGCCGGTAGCTAATGAGGATGAATATTTGCCAGCAGTTTCCACTGAACTTACCGGTAATTACCCCAATCCTTTCAATCCAGAAACCACTATTGCCTATTCTATTAAGGATAGATGCAAAGTGCTTCTGGCGGTCTATAACCTGAAAGGACAGCGGATTAGAACTTTAGTAAACGAAGAAAAAGAGAACGGACATTATAAAGCTGTCTTTAACGCTAAAGACGATAAAGGGAATACCCTTTCTTCAGGTATCTATTTCTATCGCTTGCAGGCAGGAAACTATGTTTCCACACGCAAAATGCTGCTGATGGAATAGGCAAAGTAGAAGATTTAGACACTTATAAATATACTTCAAGGGCGGAATTTATTTCCGCCCTTGCGTTTTACTACTGCCAAAATAAAGAGGTGGAAGAATACAACATTTTTATGGACAAGCCATAAATAATGATTAAATTTATTCATAATAATAGAAAATCAGGATGAATACTATATGACGACAAAAGTAATGTCTTGTTGCTTAGATATGAGAAAAAATTGAGCTGGCAATAGATACTTTACCCGATGATCCCGTAGTTCGTAAACCTATAATAGTAGCAGTTTTTTCCTGATGAAATTACAAGGCAGAAGCTATACTCCGTTCATCATTTTGATTTATTAAATTACCTTGTGGATTTTGTCTAACTGCCTGTTGCCTAGTCATTTCTTTAATGACTCTTTAACGATTCTTTAACAATACCTTAACTTTGTTAAGGAGTCGTTAAAGAAGTGTTAATGCAGCGTAAAAGAATCAACTTGGCAGGGAACAATGCGCTGTCTAAAAACAGGTAAAGGTCTCGCCAATTGCAAGCTAAGTTATTGCAACACAGAATAAATTTTTAATTTGGGATACGATAAATTAGGAACAGGCAAGAGGGAAAAAATGTTAAGGCAAATTCTTCCTTCGCCAACTCCTTTTCTCTGTTAACATTGTTTTCTGTTATAGGATGGTTGTTATATGGCATAAAAATCTCCAGATTGGTGTTTTAGCTGAAATTCACATCAGACAGGAAAATATTTATGCTTTTTAAATGGGAAAACTATATCATAACAATTTTCCAGTAGATGATAAAACTTATTGCTTTTATTATAATCTTTTTGGCTATCTTTCTACTTTCCCATCATCTAATCAGCATCCACTCATCCTCCAGAATGGGAATTAAATGGATATTATAAAGCACCAAAGAGTTTTTAAGGATCATATATTTAATCGCACTAATGGAGTTATGGTAAAATGGGCTTACAAATTTCTGTTGCCATAAATAAAGGTGTGATCTTAAAGAATGTTAGTTCTTTTAAGTGGCAAACAGGAATTCGGTAATTAAACTGCTGAATATGCTTATTAATTATTTCTACTGTTCTATTTAGGTTTGCTTGCTCAGATATATTTTTCACTTGACGCTAAACACTAATCTGTTTATATTGTCTTTATAATTTTATGAGGAAGGGGTTTTCCCGCAGGTTTTTTGTTTTTCACAAGTATAAAGTAAAAGAAACTCTAAATTCAGTAAAAGGAGATTAAATCATGAAAATAGGGAAACAAATAGTCCTGGTGCTGGTGGCGATATTTCTAATGAGTTGTGCCACAGCAAAAGATTATATGATTGACCCGAGTGCACCCAATCCTGTAGTGGAAGTAGTGAAAAATGTCCGCGATGCAGTAGTTCAGATTAGGGTAGAAGCAAAAGTGACGGTTCAAAATTATATTAATCCTTTTTTTAACGATCCCTGGTTCCGTCAATTTTTCAACTTTCCTCAGGAACAGACGCGTCCTATCGTTTCTTTAGGAAGCGGTTTTATTTATGAATATAATCCCAATACGCGGGAGGCATTTATTTTAACTAATAACCATGTTGTGGAAAAAGGAAGAGAAGGAACAATTACAGTTACGATGGCAGATAAAGTGGTTTATAATGCTACGGTAGTGGGTTTAGACCCCAATACTGATGTTGCCGTTATCAAAATTATAGTTAAAGAAGATGAAAAAGTAACTGTTGCTCCTTTGGGTGATTCGGACAAACTGCAAATTGGTGAATGGGCTATTGCCATTGGTAATCCTTTCAGTGAAGGATTGGATAGAACAGTAACCTTGGGAGTGATTTCGGCAACCAGTAGAGCTAATCTTAATTTGGGTGATAATGCTCCTATTTATCAAGATTTTATTCAAACTGATGCTGCAATCAACAGTGGCAATAGTGGCGGTCCTTTATTAAACATCAAAGGTGAAGTTATAGGTATTAATGCTGCTTTGGCAAGCACGAATGGAGGTAATGTAGGAATCGGTTTTGCCATTCCTATCAATCTAGCCAAAAGGGTTGTAGAAGACCTTGTTGCCAGTGGAAAAGTTACTCGTGCCTATATTGGAATTCTGGCTCAGGAAATAACCCCGGACATTATGGAATCATACGGTTTGAAAGAAGTTGCAGGAGTTCTTGTTGCCAAAGTGGAAAAGGATTCTCCGGCAGAAAAAGCCGGACTCCAGGTTGAGGATATTATTCTGGAAATAAACGGTCAGAAAGTTTCCAGTGTGCCTAAATTTCGTATTGCGATTGCTACAGCTAAAGTTGGACAGGATATAACTTTAAAAATCTTGCGCAACAAAAAAGAAATGACCGTGAAAGTAACCCTGGAAGCATATCCTGAAGATACTATAGCGGCAACAGATACAACTAAAGGAACTCTTGCTACAGGAATTACTGTAGAAGCAATTGATAGCCCTATAGCAAAACGCTTAAATGTGACCAGTGATAAAGGTGTTGTAGTAACTAAAGTAGAGCCAAATTCCGTTGCTGCTAAATCTGGATTAAAAGTTGGCTATGTAATTCAAAAAGTTGATGGAATAGAAGTAAATAGCCCTAAAGAATTCAATACGGAACTGGAAAAAGCAAAAACTAATATGGAAAAGGAAAACAGAAAGACCATCCGCCTCTATGTTTTGGATACTAATAATCAACCTTCTATTCTTATTCTGAAATTTGATTAACCTATACTGATAAAAACTGATCAAAGCGGAAGGTGATATCATCTTCCGCTTTTTCACTTCACGCGTTAATCTATTCCATTGCAAAATTTTTCTGCTTGACAAAAGAAATAAGGAAGTTATAAAAGAAAATATGAAAAAACTTAGTGCTGCTAACTATAAAGATGTTAACTACTGCCTCCGTTGCGGGAATAAACTTGAGCTAAGGACAGATATTGAAAATAAGTTGCGACCTCATTGTCCTGCTTGCAATTGGGTTTATTACAAAAATCCTATTCCTGCTGTAGCGATTGTGCTCTTCAATGAGAATAAGGAATTGCTTTTAGTGAAACGAGGTATAGAGCCCAAAGCAGGTTTTTGGGCTTTGCCGAGTGGTTATATGGAAATTAATCTTACTCCGGAAGAAAATGCTCTTCAGGAACTGGAAGAAGAAACAGGTCTGAAAGGCAAAATAATGCATTGTATAGGTTGGTTTTACGGAAAAAGCCCAATCTATGAAAGAGTTCTTAGCATCGGTTTCAGGATGAAAGCTATTGGTGGCAAACTTCAAGCTGGAGATGATGCTGTTGAAGCAAAATTCTTCCCCTTAAACAATCTTCCTGTTATTGCCTTTGATGCACATAGGGAATTTATTGCCAAAGAAACAAAGCTATAGGTCAAGAAGTTATAAAGTCCGTAGGGCAAGAGATATTTTAGCGTAGCAGCATAATTTCTTGCCAGATAGTCCATCCACAAACAGCTAACATAATATTCATATTGCAAAGAATAATCTTGTTGCAATGCATTATTTGTAGTAGTAAAGGGTTTGAGTAATTCCCCTGGCGGATTCGGAAAGAGTGTAATAGCCCTTGTTTTTAGCATCCCAACAGAGAGCTTCTCCTTGTGGCTCTGTAATATAGGGCATAGTTTTGGCTTCTTTGCTAAGAGTAATGTTCTTTTTATCGTCCAGCTTTGTTTTATATTTGTAAATTCCGGTATAGGTCTTCACCAATAACTGTTTTCCGTTACTACTCAGGTCTGCGGCGGTAACCCAGGTAAGAGGCAAAGAAGCAATTCGTCTGGCGATATTTTTATCCATGAAATTGAAAGGATAGGCAATGCGATAAAGACCAACCTGTTCTTCCCTTTTACTGATAAGATAAATATCCCCGGTATTAGGTTCCAGAAAGATTGCTTCTGCATCGCGAGGTCCATCTTCGTAATTTATTTCTATAGTTTTAATTTCATTGCTCTGCAGAATATCGTCTTTACCTGTCAGCTGAGGTTCTTTAAGACGGTAAACATAGACAGAGTTATATTTAGCATTGTTATCGCCAATATCGGCTATATAAATAAAGCTAATATCACTTAAGGGGTCTTTGGCAACAGCGATATCTTCCCAATCGCGGTTTTGGACACCTTTTAAGATAAGAGTAGAAAGCAATTGTCCATCCGTGTTCAGAGCATAAATTTCGGCTTTATTACCGGAATCGTTATGACTCCAAAGCACCTGTTTGTTTTGGATACTGAAATCAATACCCGATGCTTCATTCAGGACATCGGTTTGTAACACAAATTCTTTCGGGGGTCTATGTGCCAAAGCAAAAAGAGCAATAGCAGTTACCAGAATGAGAATAATAATTAACTTTTTAAGCATTTATACCTCTTAAACTATCGGAAGGTTGATGTTCCTATCAACCAACCGACAGGAATGTTGTTTTTTTTAAAAAGAGGGGAAGATTTATAAGCCGGATTCTGTTCTTGCGGTTTCCCGAAAGTGATGTTCATCCATCTTGGCTGTTCTTCACAAAACAGCTCCAGCTGCCTACCCGAAAGCGATGCGGGCAACATCATAGCTTTCCTATTTGGCATTGCACCGGATAAGGCATTCCTGGCTATCTCTGTTACCAAAGATACCGGTGGTCTCTTACACCACCATTTCACCCTTGCCATTTCTGAAAAACAAAAATGGCGGTTTATTTCTGTGGAGCTTGCTCTGCATTACTGCAGCTTCCCGTTAGGAAGTATCCTGCCCTATGGTGTCCGGACTTTCCTCTGCAATTTATTTGCAGTGAACATCAAATCTTCCCTCTTTAAATAATAATTCAAAACTGCGAAAAAACAAATTTCCCATAACCAGGGGCAAAATTAGTTGGAAGCATCTTCCGAATTATCTTCAAAGCGGTTCATCAAAATGCGACCGCAATTTTCACAATAGATAATTTTGCGGCGCAACTGAAGTTCTATTCTCATTTGTTGACGAATCACAAATCCGCAGGCACCACAGGAACCATTACGATTGTAAGCAACTGCTTGATTATTTTTATGTTTAATCATATTGCCATAGTGTTTAACCACCGGAACGGGTAAGGTGCGTGCCAGGTCATTTCTTTTAGTGCGAACTTGTTCAATTTTGGTTTCCAGGGAAGCAATCTGTTCTCTTAAATCGGTTTCTTTTTCTTTTTTTCGGGTTTCAGCTTTTTCCAGTTCAGCTTTAGCAGAGGCGACTTTTTCCTTAATTTCGTTTTCCTGGTCCATCAGTTCTAAAAGGTTGGATTCCAGATTGGAGATTTTATCTTTGATATAGGCAATTTCGCTGTTTAATGCTTTATATTCTTTGTTGTTTTTGATTTCTGCCAATTGGTTGGTATATTTTTTTTGTTGTTCCTGCAATTGTTTTATATCCATTTCCAGGGTACGCTGTTTTTTATTAATTTCTGCTCTTTCAGTTTCCACGGTAAGAAGGTTGGCAGTTGCTTGTTCTACGCTTTCAATAATCTCGTTTAGTTGTTTGGGCAATTCTTTTTGTAAAACCCTGTAGCGTCCAATTTCATCATCCAGGGTTTGCATTTTGGCTAAAGTTTTCAGTTGTTCTTCCATAGTTTACTCCTTAAATAACAAACTGATATCCAGTGACTTATAAGAATGAGTGAGAGCTCCGGAAGAAATAAATTGCACTCCTGTTTCGGCAAAGGAACGAATATTATCTTCTGTAATTCCACCCGAAACCTCAAATTCCAGAACATCTTTATATTTTTTTACTGCCTTTCTTATTTGCGCAGGGGTCATATTATCCAGCATAATTCTATCCACCTTCGCTTTGGCAGCTTCGTCAACTTCCTTCAGATTAGTAACTTCTACTTCAATTTTATAGCTTGTATTATGTTTGCGGATGCGGTTTACTGCTTCCGTAATAGAGCCACAGGCACGAATATGATTTTCTTTAATCAAAACCATATCAAATAAGCCAAAACGGTGATTATAACCACCACCTACGCGGACAGCATATTTTTCCAGAGAACGTAAAAGGGGGGTTGTTTTTCGGGTATCCAGAAGTTTTACATTTGTTCCTTCCAGCAAAGAAACGAATTTAGCTGTTTTAGTGGCAATTCCGGAAAGCCGTTGCATAAAGTTTAAGGCAGTTCTTTCTCCTTGTAAAATGGAAGAAGGACGCCCTTCCAGACGCATAATTTCTTCGTCGGGGATAACTTTATCGCCATCTTTGTTGTATAAAACAATTTTCAGTTCGGGATCAACCATCCGAAAAACAAGGCGTGCTATATCTACTCCTGCCAAAACACCTGCTTCTTTCGGAATGATGTAGGCAATATTACTTTGGGGTTCCAAATCCAGATAGCGGGTAGTTATATCTCCACTTCCGATATCTTCTTCCAGACCTTTACGGATTATTTCATCAATAAACACGCTACCTCCAAGGCAAAAAAAAAGCATCTGCGTATTGCAAATGCTTTTTATATCTTGTTTGTTCAATCTTTTCAGGTTCGCATAATTTCTTGTTTTGGTAACACATATAACTATCTTCCTTATATTATGCAACCTTTATTTTCTCTGCTTGCAATCTGTCAAGACAAAATATTCTTTTCTATTACTTTTTGGGCTTGACGAAAATCTGCCTTCAGGATTTTAGGTCTTAAATTGTGAATCGGGGCAGGAATTTCCGATTTGCTAAAGATGAGGAAATCAGTTATAATATGTATAGCATTGATATCATCTAAAAAGGAATTCTGCAATCCGAGAAATTTGAATAAAAAACTTAGGGGGCCTATAGCTCAGCTGGTAGAGCTACCGGCTCATAACCGGTTGGTCGGGGGTTCGAATCCCTCTGGGCCCACCATTTTTTCTCCCGTTTTTTATAAGTATAAACAGACAAGAGGAAGGTTAAATGAAAATCCAAATTGTGGTTATCTGCTTAGTGCTGATAACTATACCCCTTGCTGCTACAAAATATGCGGGAGAAATTTTCGCTATAAGTCCTGGGGTTCTCTCTACAGCAATGGGTTCTACAGGGCTTACTTATGAGAGCAGTTTTTCTGCAGGATGGTGGAATCCTGCCCTTTTAGCTTTGAATCCTGAAAGCGGAATAGAGCTTATGCGTTGTGAGCATTTTGAGGGTCTAATGGCGCAAAATCAATTAAGCTTAATTATCGGCTCTAATACTAAGACCTCTTTTACGCTCAATCACTTAGCTATAGATAAAATAAAATTAACCAAACTGGAAAACCCAAATGACAGTTTGAGTAACGAAAACCGTCCTGTCGTCTGGAAAACAGTTAGCAATCAGGACTTTATATTTTATACCGGTTTAGCAAGGCAGATTAGCAAAACACTGTATTTAGGCATTTCACCCAAGCTGGCATACAGGTCTTTGGCAGAATATAGCGGTTATGCTTTTGGAGCTGATCTTGGAATGTTTTGGCAGATAAATAAACAAGCAAATTTGGGAGTAAACCTCAGAGATTTTTTCAGCACTCAAATTCTTTGGGAAGGTGGAGAGAATGAAACCGTTATTCCCAATTTAGATCTGGAACTAGGTTATAATTTTTCTCCTGTAAAGAATATTCCTGTTCATCTTGCTGTGCGCAGTGAAATTTTACTGGAAAACAGAGAAGCAACTCTTGAAGCGGGAGATTTCAGCGCCGATTTTCACGCTGGAATTGCAGTTCAGCCAATTTCCAATTTGCGTTTACTTGCCGGATATGATGTGGATTGTTTCACTGCCGGAATGGGGGTTTCTTATAAGCATTTGGGATTAAATTATGCCTTCCGTAACGGTTCGGAGGATGATTTGGGCTATTCCCAAAGGATTTCTGTTTCTTATCAATGGTAAATAAGTCAATTGCTCTTTTAGGAGCCACGGGTTCAATTGGAACCTCCGCATTGGCAGTTGTTGCAGAGCAAAATATTTCTGTTGTTTTAGCTTCAGCACATAAAAATTATTCTTCCTTGCTTCAAGCGGCTTATCAGCATCATATTCCCTGTCTGATTTTTACGGGAATAGAAGATAAAGCACTGCAAACAAAGCTGAAAAATGAAAATCCTGACATAAGAATATATTTTGGTGAAGCAGAATTGCTAACGGCAATTGCGAGTGAAAATTACGATATTGCCTTAAATGCTATTGCTGGTTCTGGAGGTCTTCGCTACAGTTTTGCTGTCTTAAAAAACAATAAATTACTGGCATTGGCAAATAAAGAATCCCTAATTATGGGAGGACATATTCTAACCAAAATGCTTTCCGACAAACCAATTTTGCCTGTGGATAGCGAACTTAGTGCCCTTTTTCAAGCAATGGGAAAACATCCTGCTGAAGAAATTAGATTTTTACATCTTACTGCTTCCGGAGGTATTTTCCGCAACCTGCCTTTGGAGGATTTTAACAAAATAACACCTCAGCAGGCACTAATAAATCCAAACTGGACTATGGGCGCAAAAGTTACTCTGGATTCGGCTACAATGTTCAATAAAGCATTAGAAGTGATGGAAACGCATTGGTTGTTTAAGCAGCCCTATTCCAAAATTAAAGCGGTAATCCATCCCCAATCCATTGTTCATTCTTTGGTGGAATTTATTGATGGCTCTTTTTTAGCACAAATAAGCAAACCGGATATGAAATTGCCTATTTTATATGCCCTTTCCTGGCCCCAAAGAGTTCATTCGCAACTTGTGGAAACGGATTTGATTTCTCTTCCCCCTTTAACCTTTCAGGAAATTGATCCGAAACGCTATCCTTTGTTTTATTTAGGGTTAGAAGTAGCCAATGCCGGAGGAATTTATCCTACCGTTATCAATTCTGCTGTGGAAGCGGTTTCTTTTCTCTTTCTGCAGAATAAAATTCCTTATTTGAAAATGTTTGACTTAGTTAAAAAGGCATTGGATGAACAGGAACCTGTCAGTGATCCGGATTTGGAAACTATTCTGCAAATCAATGCTCAGACCTGCCAAAAAGTCCTGCAGTATGTAATATAGTTTTCACATTTAAAAGGCATAAATATTTTCCTGTCTGATGTGGATTTCTGCAAAAACAGAAGTCCGGTGAAGTTTATGGGATATAGCTGTTGGACTTTAAGGGAAAAAATGTTAATAAGAAAAGTAAGTGGCAAAGAAAGAATTTGCCTTAACCTTTTTTCCCTCTTACCGGTTCATAATTTATTATGTCCAAAATAAAAATTTATTTTAGGTTGCAATAACTTAGCTTGCTATTGGCAAGACCTTTACCTGTTTTTAGACAGCGCATTATTTCCTGCTGAGTTGAATCTTCTATGCTGCATTAACATTTCTTTAATGACTCCTTAACAAAGTTAAGGCAGTGTTACGGAATCGTTACGGCAGTGTTAAGGGAGCGTTAAATAAGTGATTAAGCAACAGGCAGTTATACTAAGTCCACAAAGTAATTTTATAAATCAAAATGATGAACGGAGCATAGCTTCTGTCTTTTTAATTTCATCCGGGTAAAAGCTGTGTCTATTATATGTCTACGAACTACGAAACCATCGGGTAAAGGAACCATTGCCAGCTCAATTTTTTCTAATATCTAAGTATCAAGACATTAGTTTCGTCGTCCTATAGTATTCCTCATAATTGTTTTATTGTCACAGGACGATATATTCACTATTTATGGCTTGTCTATAAAAATGTTGTATAAAATAGGAAAGTCAATCCCTAAAACAACTCTTATTCCTTTTTTGCTCTAATCCAATTTTTTCCTTGCAATCCACCTATCCACAACCCATCCATTACTATGGGCTGAAGATGAGTGGATGATTTGTAGAAATAGGTTGGAAAGCAAGCAACCGGGAGCAAGATAGTCAGGAGGCAAAAGGATAGATACTTACTGCACAGGAATGATTCTTTCTACAATGGGTGCCAGATTAAAGGCAATTCTCAAAATTCCGTTAATATAGCTTATTTTAGGGTTTTCTTTATCAATGCTTAAGTCGGGGAAAAATATTTTACGGTCAAATCTTCCGGTTTCAATCTCCATATTATAGTAGCAAACGGTTGAATTTGAATTGGGGAAACTGCGGGTTCCGCTTATCCTGAGGTATTCAGGAGAAATGGAAACACTGATTTCATCCTTTTCCACTCCTGCCAGTTCAGCAATCACAATCCACTCTGTATCTGTTTGAAAGACATCGCATTTGGGATGCCAAACATCGTCTATGGCATCTTCAATGGCTAAGGGGCTGTTGGTTAAGGCAGAGACCTCTCCCAGCAATTTAAGCATTTCTCTTTGAATTCCAACGATGTTGGAAAAAATTCTTTCGTGCATAGTAAAACTCCGTTTAGGTTTAATACTCGCTGCGTTCTCTAAAAGTCCACACCAATTCTTTATCGGGAGCAATATCAATGCTGAAAGTGACTTTATCGTTTTTATCCTGCGTGTATTTATAGTCCGAATTTATAATGCGGGTATTGGGAGAAAGCTGGTGAGTTACTTTAATGGTCTTTTTATCGGGAGAATTATTCTTTAAGGTAATCTGGATAAGGCGTTCAGTGATACTTTTAGAAATTTGAACTTGTTCTTTTAAACGGGTGGAGGCAACCAGGTCAAAAGCAGTTCCGGTGTTGATGGAGACCTCTTCATTTTTAGAAGTATGTTCTATGCTGTCTTCGCCTATAAATTCCAGATTGCCGTCGCTATCTTGTTTATAGACCTTGATAATACCTTTGGGAAGTGGCATTCCGGCACCGGTTTCCTTAGTATTTTTGAATTTTATCATACTTTTTACACCTTCAGCATAAGTGGGATATTCATACTCGGAGTATGCCTTAATGTTTGTTGGAGGATACAATTCCAGCTGTTTGGTTTGATTATTGGCGAAGGAAACCTTCTGGTCTAAAGTATATAAATGGAAATCGTGAAATGCTTTTTCTTCAAAGGTAGGAGCTGCCTGTTCTTTTGCCATTGCGGCGTCATAAGCTAACCGACCACCCCGGATATTATCATAATAAGCACTATAAACCCGATTTACATCCCCGGCTATGAGCTTTAAATTTACATCGCTAAATGCTTTGCCGGAAGTGTTATTGATTGTTACCCAGGAATTGAAAAGTAATGACTTTTCGTCCCAAACGGTATTATAAGTTACATTCCAGCTGAAGCCACCTGTTAAATAAGTCATTTGGACCGGGTATTTTGCTTTTTTGGGAGCAATGATACTCCAATGTAAAGTCGGTTTAGTATAAAAATTCTCCGGCAGTTCAGCTAGTTGCAGCCACTGGGCTTCGTCTTCGGAAATTACTAATAAACGATCAGTTCCTTTTTCAATGATGCCAATACTGCCGTCCTGATAAAATTTGAGAATTCCGGCTAATTTGGATTGGTCATTGGTAATAACTAAAACTTCTCGGTCCAGATATTTAGCCATAATCTGCCATTTTCCGGCTAAATCATATTCATAATTCTGTTCGGCAATACGAATTCCACCCCCGGTAACAATTACTGAAGCCGGTTCAAGACGGCTGGTAATATCACTATAGTTGATTTCCTGGCGTCCATCATTCAATTCTAGTTCAAAACGGGAACGGACTAAAGAAAGATCATCGTTGTATATGGTTAACCAGTCCTCTGCCATTAAAGGCAATAAGAACAACAGGAAGGGTATAAGTATGAGGATGTTTTTCATTCTATCTCCTTATAAAATTTGAATCCTACAATACAATCTAATTTTTTTATTCTATATGTCAAGGAGAAATGAAGAAGGAAGAATTTAAAAATGAATATTGCAATGTAAACTGATTGAATTTAAGGATTCTTATTGATTTGATTTTGGAGAAAGGGTATTATATTTGTAGTTTATCCTCTATGTTCATTGAGGATTTTACCTTTCCACTTTTTTTCACTTCAACCGTTAACCTGCCAATCCGAAGAAATAGATTGACAGAAATAGAAATAATGATTAATATGTATTATAGGAAATAAGGAGAAGATAATGGCATCAATATTGGTTTTAGGTTGTATGTGGGGTGATGAAGGAAAAGCTAAAATAGTTGATTACTTAGCTTTATCAGCTGATTATGTTGTTCGTTTCCAAGGTGGCAGTAATGCCGGTCATACTATTGTAAGTGGAGGAAGGAAATATGTGTTACATACTATACCTTCAGGAATTTTATATCCTAAAACTAAATGCTTAATTGGAGCAGGTGTTTTAATTGAGCCCCCGGCAGTTATTGAGGAAATAAAAACTCTGGAAAAAGCAGGAATCAGCTTTAAAAACCGTCTCCTTATTGATTTTCGGGCTGGAATCGTGTTGCCTGTCCATAAACAAATAGACCTGGAAATTGAAACTGGGCGCAGAGGAATTAAAATAGGCACCACCCGCAAAGGAATTGGTCCTGCCTACAGTGATCTTAGTGCCAGATTTGGAATAAGAATAGAAGACCTGGCAGACCCCATTAATTTAAGAGAACGGATTAAGCTTTTATATAATTATCATCGGATTAGAATCACTAAACAAAACTTGGAACAACAGGTGGAAGACCTACAAAAGAATTGGAGATATTTAAAAAAATATGTGGGTGATGTAGAAATCCTGCTTAATGAAATTGCTGCTAAGCAGGAAAAAAATATTCTCTTTGAAGGTGCTCAGGGAACTTTACTGGATTTGAATTTCGGCACCTATCCTTTTGTAACTTCTTCAAGAGTAATGACTGATGGTGTTGGAATTGGAACAGGATTTTCAGCCAGGCGACTAAATAAGGTCTTTGGGGTCTATAAAGCTTATACTACAAGAGTAGGATCAGGGCCCTTTCCCACAGAAATACTTGATGAAACAGCTGATTATATTCGGAAAACAGGAAATGAATATGGTTCTACAACAGGAAGACCCAGAAGAATTGGCTGGTTTGATGCTGTAGCAGGAAAATTTTCAGCAAGAATAAATGCTTTGGATAATGCCGTTCTCACTTGCCTGGATGTGCTAACCGGAATAGAAGAATTAAAAATATGCAGAGGTTACAGATACAATGGAAAAATACACCGTTCTCCGGATTTGGATAATAGCAGAATAATTCTTTCTCAACCTGTATATGAGACATTTGAAGGTTGGGATACAAACATCAGTAACTGCAAAAATATCAATAAATTGCCTTCTAACGCCCGACTTTATATAGAAGCTATAGAGGATTATATTCAAATCCCTATTTCCCTAATCTCGGTAGGTAAAGAAAGACAACAAACGATTAAAATTAAAGCTCATAAGAGGTAAGGAAAGATGATTAAACGACTGTTCTTTACTGTTATATTGTGTGTAGCATCTGTTTTTTTGCTGGCACAAACGGATTCCTTATATCTATTGCTTCCTCAATTCAGCAATCCTTTTTATGATACATTCAGTCGGAATTATATTGGTTCAACTGCTGCAGGAAGAGGTTATACGGGTGTTTCTATTTTAGGTGGTTTAGATAATGCACTTTTAAATCCTGCTGCGGTATTACCGGATTCAGCTTTAGTTTTTGTTGAAATGAATATTAAGCCCTCTTTGGAAGCAGATGGTTATCCTCTTTATGCTAATTATACTTCTCCTGTTCCGATTGGGCTATTCGGGTTAAGTTTTCCTTTGGAGAATAAATTTTCCTTTGGTGTGTTATATAATTTACCGAAATCCATTACTCTGGATGATTATTCATTTTTTATCAATCAGGGAGCAGATTTAATTCAGCGGTCTCCTGTTTATAATCTTCATCAGGCAACTGCTTTTTTTGCTTTTCATAACGGACCTCTGCATTTGGGTTTGGATATACATAATCAATTACATTATATTGATGATCCTATCTATTTAAGAAGTTACGAACGTATTAGGGATTCCAAATATCATTTACGCATTCAACCTGGAATTATTTATCAGTTTGGTCCTGCCAATATTGGCTTTAGTATGATGCCTGCTACCAAATTTGGCTGGAATTTGAAATGTGCAAACTACGATTTTATTATGCCTCTTTGGCTGACAGGGGGAATTGAATTTGTAAAACCGGAATTCACAATTGCTACAGAAGCTGAATGGGAACAAACAAGCGATATTTGTAATAGTTTTGCTGATCGTTTTACTTTCAAAGCCGGCTTTGAAAAAAGGAAAGATAATACAGTTTATCGTTTTGGTTATCATTTTACTTCCAATGTTTACAGCGGGATGATACGATTGGGACAAAATGTTGTTAATCCTGATACCAGTAATGCCTGGAATACAGTTCCGCAAGCAGTTTTCATTGAAGATAATACACAGCATTCTTTAACTGCGGGCTTAAGTTATCGCTTCAAAAGCGGAATACTTAATCTCTCTGCGATGCAAGTTATTTTGGGAGATGTGAAAAAGACCCAAATAAACCTCTCACTTAGTTTCTATTTAAATTATATCTTTCGGAAGAAGGAAGTTCAGTTTAATGAATAGACCGACAGTAGAAATCCGCAAAATTGATTCCTACGATTTATCTATTATTGAAGAAGCAGTTACGAGTTTCTTCTCAGGCATAAAAAGTCATAAAATAAACCATTGTAAAAGAGTATTAATTAAACCCAATGCTTTAGGAGCATATCCTCCTGAAAGAGCTGTAACTACACATCCTATTGTGCTGGAAGCAATTATTCGTTATTTTTTAGACAGAAAAAAAGAGATTTGGTTTGGTGACAGTTCCGGTGGTTCTGTTTCTTTTGAAAACGTCTGGCAGACCTGTGGATATTCTTCTTTGGCAGAAAAATATCATCTTAAAGTAGTTAATTTTTCTACTTTGGGCTTCCGGGAATTAAGCTATAAAGATAAGAAAATAAAGATAAGTGAAGCTCTCTTCCGATGTGGAATAATTATCAATGTGGGCAAATATAAGACCCATCAATTGACTGCTTTCACTGGTGCCTTGAAAAATCTTTACGGTTTTGTGCCTGGATTGGTGAAAAGTGAATATCATCGTTTATATCCCGATACTAATAGTTTTGCTGAGCTGCTTACAGCTTTATATGCTGTAATTGGTAACCGGATAACTTACAGCATAATTGATGGTATAATGGGTATGGATGGTAACGGACCTTCTGCAGGCAAGCCACATCATTTTGGACTTCTTTTCGGTTCAACTTCCATTCCTGCAGTGGATTATATTGCTTCTCACATAATGGGTTTTCAGTTGAAAGATGTTCCTTATTTAAGTTCCGTTTTGATTATGGATGGCATTTTACCTTCGCAGATTAAAATTCCTGTTTCTTTCCGCAACTATAGAATATCGGATGCAGATATAAACAATGTAAAAATAATACAGAAGACGCTGAAATATGTTCCTGATATTGCTCGCAAGGCATTTCGGAAAGTGTATTACTTTTATCCTGTGATCAGTGAACGCTGTAAACAATGTGGAATCTGCGTAAAGAGCTGTCCGGTAAAAGCTATTTCCCTGCAAAATAAGACCAAACCCTATATACATAAAGAGCAGTGTATTAAATGTCTTTGCTGTTATGAACTCTGTCCCTATCAGGCAATAGACATAAAAAAATCAATACTGGCAAGGTTAGGTGTGTAATGAAAGCAAAAACGAAAAAGCTTAGTCCTCCTATGCGTTTTGCCTTTTGGGCAATAATGGTTCTGCTGATTATTTGGATTCTGTTTTTAGCCGATAATAGCTTTTTGAATACCTGGAAACTGAAACGCCGGGTAGACCAGCTGGAAAAAGAAACTACCATCCTCAAAGCTCAAAATGATAGTTTGGCACAAGAAAATGAACGCTTAAAAACTGACCCCGAAGCTGCTGAAAAAGCAGCACGGGAAAATTTTGGGCTTACTAAACCTGATGAAACAGTTTTCCGTTTCGTCCCTGCAAAAGAAGATGAACCTGCAAAAAAATAGCCAACCTCATATTTATAATATTTCCCTGTTCCTAAATGTGGAACAGGATACCCGTAATAAGCTGAAGAACTTAGTTCACGATTTGATTATAGCAGATGAGGACAGCTGTTATCTGAGTATAGAAAAAATTTTGGATATTGTAATTCCTGCTTGTTCAGGGAATATTGATAATCCTCTTTTCAGTGAATTTTCAGGTTTGCTTATTGAATACCTGCTGGATTATTTCTTGGAGATAAAAACAACGCAGGAAAGCGAGTTTTACAATTTTCTCAGTTTCCTTAGTCATTTTCCTGTAACTGAGGACTCTCCTTATTATCCCTATGTGCAAAAGATTATGAATGAGCATAAGGATAGTGAACCGGAATTAATGAGTATATTTAATCGTCTTCAGTTGCTTTATGTTTTGACGGAAAACGGAGATTTTGAAAATGCGGAAGAACTCCTGGAAGAAATGGAATTCGTTGAAGAGAACAAACATCTTGAACTCTGGGCTTTGTTCCAGCTTTCCAAAACAGCAATCTTTCGGCATCAAAATAAACCTGCAGAGCTTTTACAGACACAATTAAAACTGATTTTGAAGGCATATAAAAGTGATAGCAGAGATAGTGCCATCAATTTTATCATCCGCTGGCTTATTTCTATTAACTGGTTTAAGCAGAATATCATCAAGAAAACATTGTTGTTGCGCATAAAAGATTTTCTTTTAGAGCAGAAATCTTTGAACACGGCTATGGTTTTATATGAATTGTTTTCTCTGGAAGACCGTCTTGTTCCTTCCGTAGAAAAGATAGAATATCAACGGATACTGATTAAATATCCTGTTTCAATGCTGAATGTTCAACAACTACACACGCTTTATTTTTTTGCGGGATACTATAATTGCGGGGTGCTTTCCAACTTCAAGGATTCCATTCAGAACTATCAATATTCCAATTACTTTTTGCATAAAAGCTGGGATTCTTTTCTCAATCTTTCCCGCTTTATGCGAAAGCATCTTGATCCTTTGTATTTTTATAGAGCTATTCCTTATCTGGAAAGTCGCATCAAAGAACTCAGCAATCAGGCATCTTTACAGAATAATGCTTATATTGAGAGTTTACAGGCAAACTTCTATAAAATTGAAGAACTCTATGAGAAAGTAGGTGAACTTTCTTTAACCGACAGCTTAACCGGATTGAGGAATAGACGATATTTGGAAGGAAATCTCTTTCAAATGGTGGTTTTAGCAGCTCGTCATAATGTTCCTGTTTGTTTCAGTATGATTGATATTGATTTCTTCAAGCTCGTAAATGATAACTATGGTCACTTGGCAGGGGATTTTGTGCTGAAAGAACTGGCTCGCATTCTCAGTTCTGAATTTCGCAAAAGTGATGTTGTTATTCGTTATGGGGGCGATGAGTTTTTAGTTATTCTTTTTGATTCAGACCGGAAATTGAGCTATTCTATTATGGAAGACCTCCGTCAAAAAATTGAGGCATATTCCTTTGATTACAACAATCAGATTATTACTTTCACAATTAGTATCGGAATTGCCTGTGACTTTCATCTTTCTTCTCAACCCAAAAACCTCGCCAAATGTATTGCCTGTGCAGATCAGGCCTGCTATATGGCAAAAACTAATGGACGCAACAGGGTTGAACTTTATCAGTCCTTAAACGGAGCTAATGATAATAATTGTTAGAATAGTATCAATAATTTCTCTCTTGACATATTTCCCTGTTATCTGCTTTAAGTAATCACAAAAGGAGTTATAATGGCTAAGGTTACTGTAAAAAACTTGAATAAATATTTTGATAATAGTGTTCATGCTGTTAAAGATGTAACTTTTACGGCGGAAGATAAGGAATTTGTTGTCCTTGTAGGTCCTTCCGGTTGCGGAAAAACTACAATTTTAAGAATGATAGCCGGTTTGGAAGAGGTCTCTTCTGGGGAAATTTATATTGGCGATCTTTTGGTTAATAACATTCCCCCAAAGGATAGAGACATTGCTATGGTTTTTCAAAATTATGCTCTCTATCCCCATATGACTGTGTTTGATAATATGGCTTTTGCTCTTAAAATGAGGCATATTCCTAAAAATGAGATTAAGAAAATTGTTTATGATGCAGCAAAATTATTAAGCATAGAATCACTGCTGAAAAGAAAGCCGGGTCAACTATCCGGGGGTCAAAGACAACGTGTAGCCGTTGGAAGAGCCATAGTTCGCAATCCTAAGGTCTTTTTATTTGACGAACCCCTTTCCAATCTGGATGCCAAATTGCGTGTTGCTATGCGAGCAGAGATTGTTAAATTGCATCACACACTTGGCAATACTATGATTTATGTTACTCATGATCAGGTGGAAGCAATGACTATGGCAGACCGCATTGTTGTTATGAAAGATGGTGTTATTCAGCAAATAGATACACCTCTGAATATCTATAATAATCCGGCAAATATGTTTGTTGCCGGTTTTATTGGCAGTCCTGCCATCAATATGACACGCGGAAAGTTGGTTAAAAAAGATAATGACTTATATTTTGACAGTGAGGATTATCAGCTGAAACTTACTCTTTCCCAGGCAGAAGTTCTGAAGAATTACATAAATAAGAATATTATTATGGGTATCAGACCTGAAGATATATACGATTCCCGTTTTGACGCGATGGCTGAATCACCGCAAAAGTTTATTACCAAAGTGGATTTTGTTGAGCCCCTCGGTAACGAATATCATATTGTTTTGACGACAGCAAATAACGAATATACGGCTCGTTTTGATCCTAAAGATTTGCCCAGAATGGGACAAGAACTTTGTGTTACTTTTGATATGGCTAAAGCACATTTCTTTGATCCGGAGAGCGAAGTAAACTTATATTGAACCCATAACCGCTTATTTACTAATGTGTTAATGCTATGAGGTGCAAAACAAGGAAACAATATATTCACATCCTGAGTGTAACCTTTCTCCTGTTTTCGCTAAACCCTATCCTTTTTTCTTTAACAACCGAAAATTCCGCTTCCGCTAATGCTTTATCCGGGATGACAATTTTATCGGCTTCACCGGCGGATTATACTCTTTCTCCGCTAATTGGTGAAAGCGGAATTTGCCTTAGTTGGCATCAGCTTTATGGTATCAGCGACATCAATTTTTATGGATTACATAGTGCCTTTCCTGTTAAACCTTTGATTTTAGCTACGGGAATTGACTATCTTGCTCATCAGGATTATCGTTGGCAAAATGAATATGTGGCACTAAGCCTAAAACTATCTTCTTTTCGCTTGGGTGCAACGCAACATTTAATCTACGAAAAAATAGAAGACCAAAGCTGGTATACCTGGGATAATGATTTTGCCCTTTCCTTTCAGAATAAAAGGTTAGTCAGCGAAATACGCTGTAACAATATCCGCACGGAAGAAAAGACATTTACCTTAGCAGCCGCCTTTAATGCTAATGAAAATTCATCCTTTGCTGCATCTTATTCCTTCAGACCCAAGGAAAAGGATAGTTATTCTCTGGCAACTTCTCTGACCATTGCAAAACCCTTAATCATTCAAAGTTCCTGGCAAAACGAGCCAGCGCGTTTTGGACTGGGGTTGAAAGTGCTGATTGGTAAATTAAATTTGATGTATGCCGTGCGCACTCATACTGAACTTAATTTAACCCATATTGTTGATTTGGGCTCTGCCTGGTGAAGTTCTTTGGCTGTTTTCTTATCCTCTTTTCTTATTGTTGTTTTCCTTTATTTGCCCAAATTGAAGAAATCCCGGAGCTGGAATCCGAAAACCTGGAAAATAACTGGCTGCAACAACTTTATGCAGATTTGGAAGCAGGAAAGTATAATGTAGATATTCAGAACCGGACAAAATATATAGAGACCTTTGATAATGGTCTTACTAATTTTCAATTTCGGCAAAAAGACCTGCGCTTTAACTTGAATCTTTATAAAAAAGTAAATTCAGACCTTTATGCCAATTTTCAGCTATCAGCTATACCTTCCGAAAATAATCCTTCCGAAATTCATTTTGGTTCTTTTCGTCCTGCTTTTGGTATGGGAACCATCCTGAAAAAAAGCAGAGGAAAATACCTTTTGGAGATAGAACGAGCAGGTCATCCTTCTTCTTTTTCTCCTTTTGGAACCGGCACTATTTTTCGGAGAAACAATTTTTCCGCCTTTTTTATGGCTTCCGGTCAAAAGCGTAATGCTTCTCTGAAAGAAGGAAAAATAGGGTCCCTTTATAAATCCGTTCAGTCCGAAAAAACTTCTGTTCAGGAAGAAATTATTGCCGGAGGACTGGAATATCACTATAAAGACAATAATTTTGCCTTTTTGGCTTATACCCAGAATTATGATCATAATTTTGCTGATTCGCTTTGGGTAAAAAAACTAAATGTCTACGCTCTTTCCACTAAAATAACTGGGGAAAACTGTATTTTATCTGCAGAAACCGCCCTAGTGGAAGAAAACCTGGCTTTTCAAACCTCCGCTAAATTCATTTATAATTATATATCTCAGGAACTTAACTATTCTTATAGACAGGGAAAACAATTGCCGGCTTATGCTGCCAAACCTTGTCTTTTAAGCGTTCAAGGTGAAAATCAGGAAATTGACTGGAATTTGGATTATCAGCCACAGAAAAATGTATTATTTGGTTTGCGCTATGCTCTAATTCGTAAAAATAACGCTCTTAAAACTCCAAACTGGAATTCCCGAGCGATTTTCAATCTTACTTTGAAACCTTCTTATACCACTGTTAACCTACAATTAACCCTTCTGGATAAGGAAATTGTAACTGAAACGGATAGTAGTTATATAGATACTCTTCCTGTCCATTATCGTTTGCGGTTTAAAATAGACAGCGAATTAAATCCGAAACTCTCTTTAACACTTTTGTTGCGTTATCACTATGAAGATAAAATTGAACATCGTAACAACAGCTTTTACTGGGAAAATGCCTTTCACTATCTAAAAACTAAATGGCAAATTTCAGCCGGAATTAAAACCTGGCAAACCTTAAGCTCTCTTATTCTACCGGAAACTGATACTGAAAACCCGGAGGGATTTACTAGCGCTACAAGTGAAGATAATAGGATTTTTGCCAAACTAATCCTCAAAGGAAAAATAATTACCTTGAAAACCGAATGGCAACAATCCTGGTTAAATGGAAACCGCTCTCTCTATCTTTCGTTGGGATTGTAGCCTTATAAACGATGGGGATGTCGTTTTTCCGGATGGTTGACGTCCTCGTCAACCCAAAACCCCGGAAGGTTGACCTCCCGGTCAACCACTTGTAAATTCACATCCTTATTTATTTCCCTGCCCTATTTATAACTATCACTAAATAAATACAGTTCCATTTTCTTCCTTAGTAGCATTGCTTACTCATTACCTACCCAATACGGATGCCATCCGTAATAGGTAGGTAATGAGTAAGCATTGCTATTTACCTAAATGTTTTCCTCTTTTTTTAGGGTCACAAAGAAATCTCTGCCTATATTTTCAATAGTATATTGCCAGGGAGAAATATCCGAAAAAAGCTGTCGGAGTTGTTTATCGTTATAAAGGTAGAGCGGACACTTTAATTTATAGCGGATTTTTCGTTGCCAAGCCAAAAAACCTTTATCGGAAGGGAAACTGAAAAGAACCTTATCACTTGCCAGACGCATTGTTTTTTCAATAACCTCTTGCGGATTTTTTATATAATCCATAAAGCCCATTAAAATCAGGTAATTATACTGTTTATCTTCCGGCAGGGAAAGAAAATCGGCAATTTCAAACCGGCAGATATCTTCCACTCCCGCTTTTTTTGCCTCTTGTCTGGCTATTTGTATCATTGAGGGTGCAAAATCAATACCGACAACAAAATCCGGAGAACCTTTTGCTAATGTAACAGTATATATTCCAGGACCACAGCCAACATCCAGAATCGTCTTTCCTTCCAACGGTTTACAAGCCGCAATTGTCTTTTGAAAACGGATTAACATTGTTTGCCGAAACCATTTATTAATTAAGCGTTGGAAAAATCCTGTTCCGCTACCATAAATAGCATTAAAATCAAGAGAATAGCTATCAAAGAAAGAAGCAGTTTTATTTTCCTGCATTGAAGTATCCTTCATAGTTTTAATATCATCTCTGCTGACTACAAATCTTCCACTTCAGTAAACGCTGAGACCATCGTTCTTCCCGGAAAACAGGTCTCTATATACTGACGACAGGTTACAAATTTACTGCAGGAAAGAATTGCTTCCAGCTTGGGTTTAACAGTATTCAGGTTTACATAACTTTTGAAATATGCCCTTTTGTTCATTTTTAGGCGAGGATGTTGCGGTTCCATTTCCCTCGGATGAATGTAAAAAAGGGTAGGAATACCTTCCTTTGCCAGCTTTTTGTGCATATACAAAATAAGCTGTTTGGGAAAAAGACGTAAATAACCACCCCCGAAAAAGCAAATTTCTTTACCGCAAAAAGGAGCTACCGAAATCGGGAATTCATATATATTACCTTTATCAGTAGTTATCTGATAGGGCTTTTTCTGCCTTGTTGGTAAACCACCATAGTCCCTTTTCACAGGAAAAACAGAAGAATCAGCAATAAAACCTGTCTCGGCTAATGCCTCAAAAAACCAGGGAGTTGCCTCTGTTAAAGAAAAACTGGGACTCCTAAATGCCATAACTTTTTCGGAACAAATATCTTCCAGAATGTTTTTGGACTGTAGTATATCAGCAGTAAATTCCTCTCTACTCATTTTATAAATGATGCGATGAAACATTCCATGTGAGGCAATTTCGTGACCCCGTTTTTGAGCTTCTTGCACTAATTGGGGATACTTTTTAGCAATATAACCCAAAAAGAAACAGGTTGCCTTCACCTGATAAATATCCAGCAAATCCAGCAATTTCAGAAAACCGCTTTCTACAATACCGGGTAAAGAATCCCATTCCGAAACAGGTGGCTCACCTCTTTCTTCAGTAACATTAAAATAATCCTCCACATCAATAGTGAAGATGGACTTTGGATATTCGCTCATAAATTTTTTGTTAAGTTCCTATAATTATATAAAATCCCTCTCAGACAAAGGGTGAAAAATGTCAATTGCTTTCTTTGGGAAGAAAAGTGAAAAGTGAAACCTGTCCTAAATATAGAGGAAAACTATAAAAATAAAATACCCTTTCTCCAAATATCCAGTCAATAAATAGTCGAAGTTAAATCCAATAAACGACGAGTACATCGTTTTTCCGGAAGGTTGACCTCCTGGTCAACCATAAAAGTCAGGAGTCATTTGTGCCTTGAGAACTTTCACCTGGGAGATAACTTTTGTGGCACATATGACTCATGACGGCACTTTAGAATCTGTGAGAGATAGTCGTCATAAGTCCTCACTGCCAAACGAATTATACTATTTCGCTTGCATAATTACAAATAACTATTATATTGTCTCCAGAGTTTACAAGCTGGAAGTAAACATGAACCACATCCATATTAACGACACAATGACTGCTGATGAGTTCAAGTTCAGGATGCTCAACAGCAAAGACATTCAAGAGCACAATCGCTGGCAGGCATTATATCTGGCAAAAGCGAAAGGATTCTCAGCCCACGAGATAGCTGATATTATTGGGGTATCTAAATACTCAGTCAATAAGTGGGTGTATAACTTCAATCATATTGGAGAAGAGAGCTTATTTAGCCGTAGTAAAGGTGGCAATCGCACTTCATTTCTCAGTTGGGAAGAGGAAGAAGAGCTTCTATCCGAAATTGGCAAAACAAGCTGAAAAAGGTCTGTTGGTAGTTATTAAAACGATCAAAGCAGAAATAGAAGCCAGGATAGGGAGTGTCAACGGAATTTTCTTTTTGGAGACCATCTATTTTTCCCTCACGAGTAGAGATTTTAATTTTATCGCTATAGTCATCTTGACCTATAACTTTAAAAAGTTCTTTCAGTGCTATCATTAAGGATGTGATTGTGTAACATTCATTAAAGAAGATTTTATGCAGTGCAGATGATTTATTGTCTGCTCCTAAATAATGTAACCAGCTTAGGCAGTTTTCAGGATAGTTGAATAAATTCTTAAAGGTACCATCCGTAAAAAGTAATGGACAGATGGATTCCATCCTGATTTGAATTTTTATCTTATTATTCAAGATAGCAATTAACAAATGTATCATTCCTAAAGGATACTTGGTTTTGAAATGGGTCTGACCATAATAACCTAGAGTTTAAGAATCCTGAAATCCTTGTTTTTTTGTGTTTATTATTTTGAACTTGACACATCCCTGCAGATTGATTATATTGTATAATTAACAAGATAGTATGAAATAAATAAAGAATTTATAAACCCGAAGGGAGGAAAAATGAAATTACACAAAATGATGTTATGCTTAGTGTTGCTAGCTGTAATTGTAATGATTGCAGCTTGCAGTTCTAACAAACAAAAAGCTCCAATAACTAAACCCCAGGGAGAGGAAGTTTACCGTCCAGCGTGGTGGGCAACCCAACCTGAGACGGATTTTGTTTGTACTTATGGACAGGCAACCAAGGTTTCAGAGAATTTATCAATGGATGCCGCCAGGGCAAATGCTCTTCAGGAAGCAGCACAATATGTAGAGGTTTTGGTAAACAGTATGCTGAAAAATTATGAAGAAGAAGCAGGTGTGAAAGACCCTCAGGTTTTAGCTCTTACTCAAAATGTGGTAAAAGCTGTTTCTTCAGCAAAGTTTACGGGTGTTTTAATGGGAAAAGTGGAAACCAGAAAAGTTAATGAACCGGAAGGTGTTCGTTACAAAACCTGGATACAATTAAAAATACCTAAGGATGAAATCAACAGGAAATTGGCAGACAGCATTCGCAACGAAGAAGCATTATACAATCAGTTTAAGGCATCACAGGCATTTCAGGAGCTGGATAAGGCAGTAGAAAAATATTAACCAATAAAAAATGTCCGGAAAGTTGATGTCCCCGTCAACTCACTGACAACGAAAGCATTCTTTATTGTAAAAGTTATCGGTAACCGGATAGCTTAGTTGAAAGTGAAACGACGAGGACGTCGTTTTTCCGGAAAGTTGACATCCCTGTCAACTCACTGACAACGAAATCATTCGTTATTGTAAAAGTTATTTGTAACCGGACAACTTAGTAGTAAGTGAAACGACAAGGATGTCGTTTTTCCGGAAAGTTGACATCCCTGTCAACTCACTGACAACGAAATCATTCTTTATTGTAAAAGTTATCGGTAACCGGACAATTTAGTTGTAAGTGTTCCGGAAAGTTGACATCCCTGTCAACTCACTGACAACGAAATCATTCGTTATTGTAAAAGTTATCGGTAACCGGATAGCTTAGTTGTAAGTGAAACGACGAGGACGTCGTTTTTCCGGAAAGTTGTAAGTGAAACGACAAGGATGTCGTTTTTCCGAAATTACCTTGTGGACTTATTATAACTGCCTGTTGCTTAATCACTTATTTAACGCTGCCGTAACGCTGCCGTAACGCTTCCGTAACACTTCCTTAACGGCCGTTAGGGAATCGTTAAAGAAGTGTTAAGGCAGCATAAGAGAATCAACTTGGCAGGGAATAATGCGCTGTCTAAAAACAGGTAACGGTCTCGCCAATTGCAAGTTAAGTTATTGAAACCTAAAGTAAATTTTCAATTTTGAGCATGATAAATTATGAACAGGCAATAGGGGAAAAAAAGACAGGGCAAATTCTTTCTGCGTCAACTCCTATTCTCTATTAACATTGTTTTCCTTTATGGTAGGGTAGTTACCTTGCATAGACATCACCGGAATATTGTTTTTGCAAAAATCCACATCAGACAGGAAAATATGTATGTACCATCAATATTAAAAACAATATTACTTATCCTTGAGGTTTGGATGATGATAATATACAAACCGGGAAAAAACAAAATCCCTTGACGAAACAGGCAGTTCCAAAAGAAATGCAACGACTTCACTTTTCAATATATTGGAGCGATAAATGCTAAAATTAGATATTAATCAGGAAATGGTATCCAGAGCCCGGAAAGCCGCATTTCAGATAACAAATGCTTTTAGTTGGCTGTTTGAGGGCTATACTACGGTAACAACAGAAAGGACAGTATTACGCTTGATGGGAATAGACGGTGCCCTTAAAGACGGTAAACCACTGCCTAATGTGGTGGTAGATCATTTGGTGGAAAATTCCGCGATTCAGAAAGGAGCAGCAATTTGGGTAGCTAATGCTATGTTAAAAAAGGGTTTAACAGCTCAGCAAGTAGCGGAAGAAGTTGCCTGTAAAGGTTTGGAGCTAACCCAAATTTCTCTTGCCTCCGGTGAAGAAATATTAAACACACTTAATCCTTTGGTAGAAAAGATGTTGGGTCATATAAAAGCCCAAAAGCAAAAACGCGAGGAACTTCTGGCTGAATATCAGCAACGCCCTAAACCTGTTATCTATGTAATTGTCGCTACGGGAAATATTTACGAAGATGTAATCCAAGCCAGAGCTGCGGCAAGAGAAGGAGCTGATGCTATTGCAGTTATCCGTTCAACAGCTCAGTCCTTATTGGATTATGTTCCTTTTGGAGCCACAACAGTAGGTTTTGGAGGTACTTTTGCCACGCAGGAAAATTTTAAAATAATGCGTAAAGCATTGGATGAAGTAGCCAGGGAAAAAGGACATTATATATATTTAACGAATTATGCCAGTGGACTTTGTATGCCTGAAATAGCGGCTATGGGGGCAATGGAACGCCTGGATATGATGCTTAATGATGCAATGTATGGCATTTTATTCAGAGATATTAACCCCAAAAGAACCTTGCTGGATCAATATTTTGCGCGAATGATCAATGCCTATGCGGGAATTGAAATTCAGACCGGTGAAGATAATTATTTAACTACTTCCGATGCTGTTGAAAAGGCATATACCGTTACTGCGAGCCAGTTAATCAATGAAAGTTTTGCTGTTTTAAGCGGTGTAAAACCCGAAAAAATGGGTTTAGGACATGCTTTTGAGATTAATCCGGAACTGGAAAACAGCTTTAGTTATGAGTTAGCACACGCACTTTTGACTAAGACCCTCTTTCCTGATTCTCCGGTTAAATATATGCCGCCCACAAAGTTTGCCAGTGGTAATATTTTCCATACCTATCTGTTAAATGCAATGTTCAATTTTATAGGGCAGTTAACAGAGCAGGGTGTGCAGCTTTTAGGGATGATGACGGAAGCAATTCATACACCGCATTTGGCAGATCGCTATCTGGCTATTGAAAATGCGCAGTATATATTTAAGGCGGTGAAAGACCTGAACCAAAATTTATGCCTGGCAGAAGATAGTTTTATTAACAGAAGAGCAAATGAAGTTTTGGTTCAGGCAACGGAATTTTTGGAAAAAGTAGCCCGGGAAGGTCTTTTTAGTGCTATGGCTAAAGGGGAATTTGCAGAAATTAAGCGTTCCGAAAACGGGGGTAAAGGTTTGGAGGGTGTAATTATGAAAGATAAGGACTATTACAATCCCTTTATGGAAAGTATGAAACAGGAGCTTAAGCTATGAGCAAAAATATTATTCGTCCTTATGGCGATACTTTAAATGATGGAAAAATGCAGCTCTCTTTTACGCTGCCTGTTTCCTGTGATGCTTTGGGTAAAGAAGCAGCCAGAAAATTACTGTTACAGGCAGGTTTTGACGAAGCAGAAATAACATCTATGCAGGATTTAACGGAGGGTTTTACTCATTTTATTGCCTATGCTGTCACTTCCACAAGTGTAGATATCAGCAAAATCAAAGTGAAAGTAGTGGAAACACCGGTAATGACAATGGAAGAAACAGATGCCTTTGTGATAGAACATTTGGGGCGGAAAATAACTGTTGTCGGTGCCTGCATAGAAAGTGACGCTCACACAGTTGGAATTGATGCTATAATGAATATGAAGGGTTATAATCATCGTTACGGGTTGGAACGCTATCACAGTTTCAATGCTATCAATATGGGAGCTCAGGTTCCCTGTGAAGATCTTCTTGCTAAAGCCAGAGAAGTGAATGCAGATGCTATTTTGGTTTCCCAGGTTGTTACCCAAAAAAACATTCATATAAAAAATTTAACCCGCCTGATAGAACTTGCGGAAGCGGAAGGTTTAAGGGATAAAATGTTGTTTATTTGCGGTGGACCGCGTATTTCCTATGAATTGGCTATAGAACTTGGTTACGATGCAGGTTTTGGTATCGGAACTTATGCTACCGATGTTGCCAGCTATATTGCCATAACTCTGGCAAAACGAAAAGTGCAGGAATAGGTATTTATAATGAGGTTACAGGCATAAATATATGTTAACTTTGCTGATAACCATAATTGCTATCGGGCTGATGATTTTTGTCCATGAACTGGGTCACTTTTTAGTAGCACGCGCTTTTAAAGTAGGCATTGAAAGATTTTCCATAGGATTCGGAAAAGCAATTTGGACAACTGAGAAAAATGGTATACAATATAGTTTGGGATGGATTCCTTTAGGCGGTTATGTAAAAATGCAAGGAGAAAATCCTGAGGAAGAAATCAGCTTTGACAAAGAGAGCACTTTTTTAGGTAAATCCTGGTGGAAAAGAGCTCTTATTGCCTTCAGCGGACCTTTTGCCAATCTGCTATTCGGATTGTTACTATTCATTATTGCCTTTATGCTGCCGCAAAAACAGGAAGACCTTTTTCCGGTTATTCAAAATAGTAAAGGCATTTGGGCAGAGGTTTTTAGTCCTGCAGACAGTATTATTAGCGTAAACGGGGAACCGGTAAAAGGTTTTCAGGAATTTTTAATAGCGCTTTCCGCTAAAAAAACCAATACCATTTCCTATATTCATAAAGGGCAACAAACAGTTTTAGAAATTGCTCCAACGGAAGTTGATTCTTTAATTAAATCCCTGGAGCCCAAAGTAGATACAACAATTGGAGAGGTCTTTACCGGAATGCCTGCCTGGAGAGCAGGTTTAAAAACCGGAGATATAGTTCTGGCTGTAGATAGCGTTAATGTTTCTAACTGGTATGAAATGCGGGAAAGAATTATAGGTTCAAAAAACGATGAGGTTATTTTAACCATTTTACGGGACGGGAAAATACTGCAACGAAAAATAGCTCTGGAAGAAAATGTCGCTATGGGTGATCAAAAAATGATTGGGATTAGTCAATATATGCCGGTGAAAAAAGTTACCCAATATAATCCGTTACAGGCAATAAGTTACGGCACACAAAGTACATTCAGTTTTATTGTGCTGAATTATGTGGGCTTATACAAACTGATTATGAAACCGGAACAGCTGAAAAGCAACCTTGGAGGTCCCGTAATGATTGCTACAATGGGACAACAGGTTGCTCAGAAAGGTTTCAGTTCTCTGATTATTTTTCTGGCTTCAATAAGTTTGATCTTGATGATAATGAATTTATTGCCCATACCGGTTTTAGATGGAGGACATATAATTTTTGCCTTTCTGGAAGGTATTTTCGGAAAACCTGTCCCCATAAAAGTGCAGGCATTATTACAGCGTGTTGGTTTTGCTCTTTTGTTGTTACTGATGTTTTATGCCTTCTATGCCGACATTTCCAAGCTGCTTATACGCCAATTTTCATTCGGGCAATAGATGTTTAGTTTTACATTACAAAAGACCTGCGGTAAAGCTCGTGCAGGAATTATGAAAACAGAACACGGAGAAATTCTTACCCCTGTTTTTATGCCTGTAGGAACTCTGGGAACAGTGAAGGCAATGAGTCCCAAAGAACTGGAAGAGGTTCAGGCACAAATAATTTTGGGAAATACCTATCATCTCTATATAAGACCCGGGCACACTTTAATCCAAAAAGCAGGCGGTTTGCATAAATTTATCAGTTGGAATCATCCAATTTTAACAGATAGCGGTGGTTTTCAGGTAATGAGTTTGGCTGCTTTACGCAAAATCAGCAAAGAAGGTGTAAAATTCCAGTCCCACATTGATGGCTCAGCTCATATTTTTACTCCGGAAAAAGTGATAGAAATTCAGGAAGCACTTGGCGCAGATATAATTATGAGCTTTGATGAATGCCCTCCTTATCCTTCCACCAGACAGTATATAGAAAAATCACTTGCCACAACATTGGACTGGGCTGAAAGAGGAAAAAAGGCATTTACCAATTATCAGCATCAGGCACTTTTCGGAATTGTGCAGGGTGGAATTTTTGAGGACTTGCGTGAAAAATCCGCTCTGGAACTAAGTGCAATGGATTTTTCCGGTTACGGAATTGGAGGTCTTGCTGTAGGAGAAGAAAAAGAAGACCTCTTAAGAATTACTGCCTTATTAAATGATATTTTACCAAAAGATAAGCCACGCTATTTAATGGGAGTTGGAACTCCGAGCGATTTGCTGAATAATATTGATAGAGGCATAGATATGTTTGATTGTGTGATGCCGACTCGTAATGCCCGCAAAGGCAGTATTTTTACCAGGTATGGCAAAATGATAATTAAGGCAGCACGCTATAAAGATGATTTTAATCCCATTGATCCTCTCTGTGGTTGTTATACCTGCACTCATTTCAGTCGTGCTTATATCAGGCATTTAATTACAATGAACGAAATTTTAGGGATGCGGCTTACCACTATTCATAGTTTATGGTTTTATCAGGAACTGATGCAAATGGCAAGAAAAGCTATTTGGGAAAATAGATGGAATGAATTTCTGGCAGAAATGCTTCCCGTGCTGGATACAATTGTTCAGTAAGAAAGCTATTTTATTTTATTTCTGCTTTCTTTGTTTATGGCTTTCAAGCGGAGTGCTTTTTTGCCGGAAGACAGAAAATATAACCTCCGGGGATACTGTTAAAACAGCCGTTCCTGATCCCTGGACAGAAAACTGGCTCTACAAAAAGGTCTATCCTCTAATATTTAAAATGGAAGCGGAACGCGAACAGGAAAAGGATTTCATATCCAGTTTTGAGCAATATAACGGAAAAGCCATATCCCAAATTTACATTGTTAATCTGGATGTGTTTGAAATGCTCCCCGATAAGCCGGAAACACATATCTATAACAGGATATTGGATTTGGGCAATGATCTTCACTATAAAACTCGGGATTGGATTATCAAAGATATGCTGTTTTTTAGTGAGGGCGATATTTTTAATCCGGAAATAATGAATCTTAACCTTGTATATTTGAAAGAATTACCCTATTTGAGAGAAGCAGAATTGCTGATTAGTGATAATGAAGATAGCACGGTTGATGTCTTTGTCCTCGTGCGGGATAAATTTTCTTTGGAATTAAGCGGTAAGATTATTTCCTCCAGCAAATATCGTTTGAAGATAAATGAGCAAAATATTCTGGGTTTGGGTTTGGGGCTGAAACATATTTGGCATATTAACCCTAAAGAAATGAAAACACTAAGCTGGGAGACATATTACAGCGATGCTAATATTAAGAGCACTTTTATACGCGTGGATGCTTTCTGGAAAGAATTTTCGGGAAATTCAAACCAGAACCTGTATTTAAGCCATCCTTTCCTTTTTCCTGCAATTCCTTATTCCGGAGGTCTTGAAGGAACCCGCAATTATATTCATCCGCCTGTGGATACTTTAACTACGGAAAAATGGACTCTTGGTTCCTGGTATGCACATAGTTTCGGGTCTTCAAAAGAGCTGACGAATGCCTATAAATATGTTGCTCTCGGCTTGGAAAAAAACTGGTTTACCAAAAGACCGGAAGTTGATGAAAATACAAATAATCCCTGGCAGGATAATATTTTTGCTTTAGGTTCTTTTGCCTTCTCCAAAACCGGCTACACTTCCTTTAGAAACATCAGTTTTTTCCTGATGAATAATGTTTTGCCGGTTGGTTATTTAACTGAAACACTCTTGGGTTATGAAATAGGGGAATACCGGAATCGTCTTTTTACAGGTTTGCATTATTCCCGGGCTGATAAATTGCCTTATGGTTCTTATCTTTACTTTTCCAGTGCTTGGGAAACATATTTTACCAGGGAAGGAACTGAACAAAGCGTTTTGGCTGTAGAGCCACTTTTTATTTCTCCCTTACAACATTTTGGGGATTTCCAAAGCAGGTTTTTCTTTAACACCAATTTAGTTCTGGGAGGGGAACGCTATCCTGGAGAACATAAGAATGTTTCTTCCCTTCCAGGTTACCGGGGAATCTGGAATTTGCAGGGGAATAAACTTTTGCGCTCTAATCTGGAAAATGATATTACTACTCCTTATCAAATCTGGGGATTTAAAATAGGACTCTTTTCTTTTTTGGATTGTGCTTTTGCTACCGATCGCTTTTCTCAAATCAGCACAAAAAATGTTCTGCTGACAGAAGGAGCCGGATTCAGAATTCATAATCCCGCTTTAATTTGGGAGTCAATTGAACTCTGTTTTGCTCTCAATCAAAAAAAGGGAAGTAAAGGTGAATGGAAAATTACGCTCTCAACAAAAAAAGGACTGGAACTTCCTGATTTTTCAGGGAGAAGGCCCCAGACATACAAATTTCAATGAAGAAGGAAGAAGGTAATTCAGGAGTCCTCTCTGCAGAAATAACCTGGAACCTTTTACTAATTTGTTTGGCAGTAAGGGCTAATATACATTTCATATTGAAATGACATAAAAGGAAAATAAGGTTTAGAAGGTTGAGAAGGTTTAGAGGGTTGAGAAACCTTAAAGCCCTTTAGGGCGACACAATAATAGCGATGGGTGCGTAAGCCCCTCGGAAAATAAGGTTTAGAAGGTTGAGAAGGTTTAGAGGGTTGAGAAACCTTAAAGCCCTTTAGGGCGACACAATAATAGCGATGGGTGCGTAAGCCCCTCGGAAAATAAGGTTTAGAAGGTTGAGAAGGTTTAGAGGGTTGAGATTCCTTAAAGCCCTTTAGGGCGACACAATAATAGCGATGGGTGCGTAAGCCCCTCGGAAAATAAGGTTTAGCAGGTTGAGCAAGTTTTTGGGGTTGAGATTCCTTAAAGCCCTTTAGGGCGACACAATAATAGCGATGGGTGCGTAAGCCCCTCGGAAGAAGAGAGATAGAACACCCCCATTCTAAATTTGATATTCTGATTCTGAAATGGGTAATCCGGAAGCTAAAAATCAGTTAAGAGGCAACAATTTATGATTTATGAATAAAAATATTATATAATTCAGATTTTATGATAACAGGGCAGCTATGTTGTTATGGTCATAAGCACCGGTTAATTTATTTCAGGGGTTATAGTTATATTAGCGCGAATGACTCCTGACTTAGTTGACAGGAACATCAACCTTCCGGAGATTTTCTAAAAGATTTCTAACTTGCTGTTCACTTACGAGTAAAGGATTAAGAGCCATATTACGACTGCTCATAATTTGGGGAATAGCTTTATCTATAAAGTCGTTACTAAATTCAATTTTCCGTTCAAAAGGAAGAGAATGCAACCAGGCATAAAAGTCATCTTTGCTAATTTGTAAATAGCTGAACAGGTCATCCAGTTCTTGATGAACAGCAGGATAATAGAGCTCCATAATATCTTCCATTACCATAGCGTTTGCCAAACCATGAGGAATATTATAAAAAGAGGTTAAAGGATAACCAATAGAATGCTGCAGAGTAGTGCTTCCCTGAGCTATAACCATTCCTCCGTAAAGAGCATCTCTCATCAATTCTTCTCTTGCCAAATAATTTTCCCGTTGGGAAAGAACCAAAGGTAGAAATTTCATAATAGAGGCAATTCCTTTATAAATAAAGGGATAGACAACAGGAGAACGCTGATTGCTATAAAGCCCTTCCAACAGATGACTTAAAGCATCCAAAGCGGTATGCAAAGTTACTTTTGGGGGCAATGTTAAGGTGTATTTCGGGTTTAAAACAGCCAGGACAGGGAAAGCTAAATCACTGCCAAAACCGGCTTTCTTTTTAGTAAGAGGATCAGAAAGAACGCTATATTGGGTAACTTCTGTTCCCGTTCCTGCGGTAAGAGGAATTGCCAGAACAGGATATGCCTTTTTAAATGCAGAGGTATTATAAAGTTCATCTCTGCCTAAAGAATTTGCGGAAGCCAAAGAAATTGCCTTTGCAGAATCTATAGGACTGCCCCCTCCTATGCCGATAACAAAATCACACTCATTTTGCAAAAAAGCGGATTTACCTTCCATTACAATGTCCAAAGAAGGATTTTCCGTTATGCTGTCAAAAAGAACATAACTAATACCTGATTCAGTTAAAACAGAAATGACATCAGCTAAAGCACCACTTTGTTCAGCACTGTTTTTTCCAGTTACGATTAAAGCTCTTTTTCCCAAAGAGGCAATATGGTCTTTTGCTTTTTGGACAGCATTTCGGGCAAAAATAATACGGGTTGGACAATAGAACATTTTACCCCTATTTAAGCAGAGTAATCTTTTTGGTTATTATACCTGCAGTATGTTGCAAACGCAGAAAATAAATACCGGAAGCCAAATTTCTGCCATATTCATCACATCCGTTAAAACTGATGCTATGTTTTCCTGATGGCATAAGACCTTCAGATAAAGTAACTATTTTTTGTCCTTTCAGATTGTATAGTTCCAGTTCTGCTTTTCCACCAACAGGTAGAGAAAAGGATATTGTAGCAGTAGGATTAAAAGGATTGGGAAAAGCCGAAAGAGTAACAACAGGTAAAGTAACTATTTCATCAACAAGAGGTAAGGCAGGATTTAGAGTAGGTAACAGTTGAAAAAGCATATTGGTAACTTCATCTAAATGCATATAGTAAAGCGGAAAGCCAAAGAGAACCAAAGTACCGTTATAATTATGTTTAAAAGCAATACACTGTCCTGCTCCATTACTTCCTTCTATCATATTGGCAAAATATATGGGTTCTTCAGCTCCGCTGAATGTATAAATATAGGGTAACATAGAATTCCAGGAAGCAAGGATTTTATCAGAGTCAATTGTTAAAGTTGGATAAATATCAGATTGAGCACTGATTAAACAGGCAGAATTATCGTAAACAGGAGTTACACCACCTCCAAAGCGGTTAAAAAATTCCGCCGTTAAAACAGAAGGAGTTTTCCAACCGGAAAGAACTATTTTTCCACCACCTGCAAGATAACTGCTAAGCAGAGAAGTATTACCCTGCAACAAATTTTGGTTGAAATCATCAGAATGCCAAAGCACAAGTTTGTAATTTCCCAAAGTTGCCAAATTCGGTAATCCCTGTGTAGCACAATCCCAATTATCAATCGTGCTGGAAAATAAACTTAAAGCTGAAGCATAAAAAGTATCAACCATTTCATCATTGGGATTTACGGTAGAACCAACGCCGTCTCTGGTTTCATCTACAACTAAAAGTTCACCGGTAAAACTGAATGATTGAGGCGTAACTGAAACGGTCTCTGAAGGTCTGGAAAAATATCCATTAATATCAACAACCTGTAATTGATAATCATAACTGATTCCACAAACAGCAGTTGTATCCGCATAACTGAAAAAGTTGTTATTCAAAGAAACAAGTAAAGACCAGTTTTGTTCACTGCTCAGTTTACGATAGAGCCGATACTGATTATCTTTTTCCGGTATAAATGAATTCCAGAAAAGTAAAACACAATTATTGGAAGGCAGATATTCTGTAATAAGGGGAATTTGTTCTGATAATTCCCTCAGCAAAGTCCAATGGTTATAATTGGCAATAATATTAACATTATCGCTTAAAACAGAATAATTAAAATCATTAGCATAACCATCAGGATCGGCAATTACCAATAAAGAATCACTAATTTCATTTTGAGTGATCTGAAAAGGAATATCCACAGTGAATAGAGTAGAGGTTGGAGAAGTGGTTTTAGCATATATTTCCAAATGGTTATTAACTTCATTTTGCCAAATTGAATATTCCACATTAGGAATTCCGGAACCGAAAATCCATTGCTGGAAGAATTGACTAAGATCCTGACCGCTGATTTGTTCTGCCAATGATTTAAATTCTGCAGTAACAGCATTTCCGTTTTTATAGGTATTATAGTATAGCTGAAGCAAGTTAAAGAAATTAGCATCTCCAAGCTTTAAACGCAACATATGTAAGACGCTGGCTGCTTTTTCATAGGAGGGTGGAGAAAAATAGTTATTGAAAGAGGGGTTATATATTGTCTGCGGGCCGGCATTATTTTCCCAGTTCAGATAATACTGATGAAAATTATTCTGCAGATAATTACAGGCACTTTGCCAGCCAAATCTTTTATCTGTCCAAAGAAATTCTCCGTAAGTAGCAAAACCTTCAGAAAGCCAAACATCCTTGAAAGTTAAAAAACTTACTGCATTCCCGAACCATTGATGGACAAGTTCATGGGCTATAACTAATTCATAAGCACCCGTTCCTGTAATAATATAATTTCCCAGAGTTGTCATTGTTTGGTGTTCCATAGCTCCATAAGTGCTCATACTGACAAGAGCATTACCATATTTTTCAAAAGGGTAATCCCCGAAAAGCTCAGAAAACCAGGAAATCATCCAAGGCAGGTTTTGCAGGTCTATTAAAGCATTATTATATTGATTTTGCATTACGAAATTTTGGACAGGCAGATTATTCTGCTCCGGAACGGTTTGATTTATTTCCACATAAGGACCTGCTGTAATACAAACCAGATAAGTAGTCATCGGATTTTCTCCAATCCAATGGGTTGTAGAAGTTCCATCACCATTATTCACTATTCCTGTTCTAATTCCATTGGCGGCAACTTTCCAGTCACTTCTCATCGTAATATGCAAATCCACAATTGCCTTATCCCAGGGATGATCATAACAGGGCCACCAGGAACGAGCGGCATCAGGATCAGAAATTGTAAAGACAGTATTATTGCTAAAAATCATTCCTATATGGTAGTAATCATAAATTAACGAAGGAGTACCGGAATAAAAGACCTGCGTTGTAAATTGTTCTCCGGCAGATATATTAACCGGGAAAGTGAAATAACTGCCATAATTAATAGCAGGAGTATGAATTCCATTTACCAGAACATTACTTACATTTAAACCCCTTAATTCGTAAGACATACTGGTAAGATTTTCAGTAGCTGTTACTGTCGCTAACACATTACCGACGATAATGTGCGAAGCATCATTGATAGTTAGTGTAATTTCATATTTCTGCACATCAAAACCGTGAGCGGAATCAGCTCGGCAAATTTCATCTGCAGGACAACTTTGGAGAGCCAAAGGATTGTTATATTTCCTACCCGGTTTAGCATTCCGGGTTGTTTGGCATAATAGTAGCCCTATGCACATAAGCATAATAAAAGCTAAAAGGGCTTTTTTAACCTGCAATCTCATAATAACCTCTGAACTAAAAAAATGTTATAATAAATTATACAAGCATATTTGTTTCCACTTCTGAAAAATAACTTATCTAAGGGAAAAGAAAATGCTGTATTTACAACTAATGTTACTTTTGCATCCATAATGCCTTTTGGTATCTCAATCAAAGAGAACTTTCCGGTCCATTATTTTATAAAGGAACGGAGCTCTTCGTTTATACTCTCCCAGGAAGCATTGCTTACGCAATACGGACTTATTACGGATGCCATCCGTAATGGGTGAGCAATGGGTAGGCAATGCAATTAAGGAAGAACCGGAAAAGAAGGATAATAGCTTATTATAAAAACAGATATAAAGTCAAATCTAAATTATGCGTTATTAAAAATGCCTTAAAGGACTTATCAGCATAAAGCAAAAAAATGTCTTTACGAAAACCGGCTATTTACAATTCTGGCTATTAACTCTTGAGTGGAGGAATAATGCGAAGAATAATACTGAGCAGCATCTTAATTCTGCTGCTTGTCTGCCTTGTCCAAAACCTGTTTGCTGCCGGAGAAACTATATATGATATTAAAGTTATCGGAGCTGAAAATATAGATCCGGAACTGGTTATTACTGCACTTAGTATAAGAATTGGAGATACTCTTGACTCAGAAGCTGTAGCAAAATCCATCCGCAATTTGTATAAAATGGGAATATTTTCTGATATTCAAGTGGAATCTGAACCTTATCGGACAGGAATAACCCTGCTGATAAAAATTAAGGAAAATCCGATAGTCAGCAATATTGAATACATAGGTTTCAAAGCAGTAAAGCAGGAAAGAATAGATGAACTGGTAAATGTTAAGGTTGGCAGTTACTGGAGTGAAGGAGTTAAAAATCATTTAGTAAACAAGCTGAAAAATGAATATGCCACCAAGGGTTTCAGCAATGCAGAAATTCAGATATTTGAATCCCGTTTACCCAATAACAAGGTTGGTTTGAAAATCCAGGTAAATGAGGGGAAAAAGGTCTCTATTAAACAGATAACCTTCGTAGGAAATAGCTATTTTGAAGATAAGACCTTGCAAAAAAAGATGAAAACCAAACCCGCCAGTTTCCTTCGTTCAGGCAATTTTGAGCAGGAAAAATTTGACGCTGATTTACAAGCACTCACTGCTTTTTATAAGAAAAACGGATTTATTGATGTTGTGATAGGTCCCTACGAAATTCAACCGCTGGGAGAAAAACACATTGAAATCGTGATTAATGTTTATGAAGGAACCAAATATAATTTCGGGGGTATAACAATTGAAGGAAATGAGTTTTTTCCTTCTGATGAACTGAAAGATGTCTTCACAATGAAAATCGGCGAGCCCTTTGACCAGGAGGTCTTTGATAACGAACTGCGTAATGTCTATTCCAAATACTTTGATGAAGGATTTATCTATGTTTTTATTGTGCCGAATTATGTTAAAGAAGGTGACCAGTTAATCGTAAACCTGAAAATCAACGAAAACAACCGTGCCCGAATTCGCCAGATACATATTACAGGCAATAAAAGAACAAAGGAAAAAGTTATCCGGCGTCAGCTGGAAATTTCACCTGGTGATTATTTTCGTCAGACCCAGGTGATGCGAAGTCAGCAAAACATTTACAATTTGGGTTTTTTTGAACAGGATATCCGTCTGGATTATACTCCTGTAAATAAAGAAGGGGATATAGATTTACAGCTTGATGTTATAGACCGTTCCAGTGGAACTGCCAATGGGGGAGTGGGCTATAATTCTCAGGATAAATTTGTAGGTCAGCTCTCCGTGTCACAAAATAATTTGTTTGGTAATAATTGGTCGGCTAATCTGACCTGGGAATTTGGAGGCAACACTCAAAACTTTGAATTTGGCTTCACTAATCCTAATCTGCTGGATACTGATATTCTTTTGGGAAGCAATCTCTATTACACTAAAAAGACCTGGAGCTCTTTCTATTACGAGATTTTTACTCGTGGTGCCGGAATCAGGGTTGGTAGAACCATTCCCTGGATAGATAAAACCAGAGCTGTAGCGGGTTATTCTCTCTATTCCAAGAAATATAGAATAACCAATATGAATGCTATTATGGCAGATTCCACTGCTAATGCCAACTTGATAGAACTGAATAAATTGGATTGGAGATATACCAGTGCAGCCAGTTTAACTTTAAGCAGAGATACGCGTGATAATGTATTTTTCCCTACAAAAGGCAGCCAGTTTACTCTTTACAGTGAAGTTGCAGGTGGTATGTTTGGTGGCGATTTTGATTATTTCAAACAAATTGCTCAAGTAAACTGGTATATGGATACCTGGGAGAAACTTGTTTTACGCACCAAATGGCGTTTTTGTTATGTTACTCCTTATGGCAGGTCTAAAGATGCTCCTCCTGATGAAAAATTCTATTTGGGAGGAACAGGTGCAGATGGAATAAGGGGCTTTCCTGATAGTTCCATTGGTCCTGCGGGAGGAGGAACGAGGGCAATTATTTTTTCTACGGAATTAGGTTATCCTTTAGGTAGCGACCAAATAATGGCTGTTGTCTTTTTTGATGCCGGAAACAGCTATAATAAGATGCGTGATTTCAATTTTCTCAATTTTAAGAAAGGCACCGGACTCGGAATCAGAATTCGCAGTCCTTTTGGTTTAATCGGTTTTGATTATGCCTATAACATAAATGATGGCGGTTGGGAGCCGCATTTACAATTTGGAACCACTTTTTAAGATGATTAAGTATAAACACCTTTTTGGTCCCGTAATGTCTCGTCGTTTAGGTATTTCTTTAGGTATAGACCTTGTCCCCTATAAATATTGTCCCTTAAATTGCGTATATTGTGAAGTCCAAAGAACTACACATCAAGTAACTAAGCGGGAAGCATTTTTTGATATAAGGGAAATTTTGGAGGAACTGGATAACTTTATGGTTACTAATCCGCATTTGGATTATATTACTTTTTCCGGAGCTGGAGAACCAACATTAAACAGTTCACTGGGGCAAATTGTAAATTATATAAAAGCCAAATACAAGGGCTATAAACTTGCCCTGCTTACGAATGGCATATTGTTTTCAGATAAGGAAGTCCGCAATGAAGTTCTTTCCTGTGATATTGTTTTGCCTTCCCTTGATTCTGCTACTCCAGAGGGTTTTGAAAAAATCAATCGTCCTTGTCCGGAATTAAAAGTGGCAGACCTCATTGAGGGTTTAATTCAATTCCGACAAGAATATAAAGGTATTATTTGGCTGGAAGTTTTTCTGGTTTCAGGAATTAATACTACTCCTGAAGAAATTTCCGCTTTGGCAAAAGCTATCAACAGAATTAAGCCGGATTTGGTTCAGCTAAATTGTTTAGACCGTCCCGGGGCAGAAGAATGGGTTAAGCCAATATCTTTACATATACTTAAACAGGTTAAAGCTCAGCTCTCCGAAAAGGTCTGTGTCCCTGTAGAAATTATTGCCAAAGTTAAATATCAACACGCGGCAAGTCAACCGGATATTGAACTTATAGAACTTTTGGAAAATACACTTAAAAGGCGTCCCTCTACGGCTGAAGACCTTTCTGCTATGCTGGATATTCACATCAATGAAATCAGCAAAGTCCTAAGTAACTTATATCAGGAAAAGAAAATAACTGCTCAAAGAGAGAGTCGGGGGGTTTTTTATAAATGGACTTCCTGAATAATACAACTGCCATTATTACTGCTGCAGGAAGCGGTAAACGCCTTCCGGGAAACAGAAAAAAACAATTCAGGGAACTGGAAGGAATTCCTATTTTAATTAGAAGTATGGAGCCCTTTATGGCTTCGGAATTGATTGATAACCTGGTAATTACTGTTCCGGAAACTGATATTGTCCATACGGAAGCCCTTATAGAACAATGGTTTGAAGGAATAAATAAGCCCTATATTGTAATTGCCGGAGGGGTGGAAAGGCAAGATTCTGTTTTTTCTGCTCTGCAGGTTTGTCCTGAGGGCACAGAATATGTAGCTATTCACGATGGAGTGCGTCCTTTTGTATCGCAGGAATTGCTGGAAATCCTATTTTCGGCAGTGATTATTGATAAAGCAGTTATTCCAGCGGGGAAAATTAAACATACCGTGATGCAAGTTGAAGGGAATTATGCAGTTAAAACACTTCCACGGCATCAGCTCATCAATGTTTTCACACCTCAGGTTTTTGATTATAACATAATTATGGAAGCATATCAGCAAGCATATAAAGACAGTTTTTTTTCTACCGACGATGCTTCCCTGGTTCAACATTTGGGAATGAAAATTCGTTATATTTGGGATAATGCTTTCAACATCAAAATAACCGATGAAGCTGATCTTTTCTTCGCCAGGCAGTTAATTGAAAAAAAGAAATTATAGAGGACATAACAATGCCTAAGTTTTTATATTTTTGGCTTAAATGCCTGTTCTCCAAATTCAGAAACAGGGAACTGCATATTCCAATACCTGTTTTGGGGTTGGGTTGTGGTGTTTTAGGTTTGGCATTACCAAAGGTCTCATTAAAAATGGGTCAATATGCTTCCAAACTATTGAAAGCATTGGAATATAGAGGTTATGACAGTACAGGAGCTGCTTTTCAGGGAGAAACAACTGAAATAACACTGTTAAAAGATGTTGGTGCTCCCAGCACTTTAGTAAAGACCTTAGGTATAGAAAAACAGAGCGGTAAAATATTTTGCGGACAAGTGCGTTGGGCTACTTTTGGCTTTGTAGATAAGAAAAATGCCCAACCTCACGAAGTTAAATGCAAAAGGCATATTTATGGTGCACATAACGGTAATATTACCAATACCAGAGAGTTAAAATCCTTTTTGATGAATGAAGGTCATTTTGTGCAAAGTGATAACGATGGAGAAATGTTAGTGCATACTGTAGAACACTATTTTGATATAGAAATGGATAAAGCAGGAAATCCTGATGACTTTGAATTGCGTAAAAGTTGTATGCGACAAGCTATAATTCAATCTGCAGAAAAACTTATTGGAAGTTATGCCGCTGTTATTGTAGACCCGGTTACAGAGACCTGTTGGGCTATTAAAGCGGGTAGCAGTTTATATTTTGGTCTCGGAACTTTGGAAGATATGCCTTTTGCGTTGGCATCTTCCGATTTAACAGCTGTTTTGCGTTTTACGAAACAACTGGTAAATTTACGCGAAGGTGAATTTATTGAATATAATGCTGAACACTATCAGGTTTATGCACAGAAGAACTTAAAATTCAAACGCTTAAATCAACCCGATGAAATTTGGCATACAGGAGATAAAATTCCAGCCAAACCTGTTTACTCTAAACTGCGTGCTGAAGATGTTGAACTTTTGCCTGAATATGAATATTTTATGGAGCAGGAAATTTATGCTCAAAGCGAAACTACTGGTAAACTGGTTAAGCTTTTTCAAGGTGGTTCCAATACCGGAAAAAGAATGTTGTCATTATTAACAAAAGCAGGATTGCGGGATATTTTATTAGAGCAGGTTCAGCTTTTTTTAGCGGAAAACACTTTTGAGGAACGACGCCGGATTTTTACCGAACTTCTCAATTCTGAATCCTTCACCAATTTTTTCAATCAAGTTTTCAGCACTTATCGGGAATTTTTTGATGTTGCTGTAAAAGAGGATTTTGAAAAGAAATACTTCTTTTCCAACGAGAAGAACTTCTTTCTGGAAATGGTGAATGGTGAATTTGATTTGAAGAAAATCTCGCTGGCTAAAACGCTGGATGCTTTGGCTGAAGAAATGAATGTGAAGGACTTCAATGAAAGCGTAGACGACTTTTTACAGCTGGCAAAAAACACTGTTATCAATAACCGCAATGCTTACTCTATCGCTTGTGGAACCAGTTTTCATGCCACTAAAATAGCTGCTCTCTTCTTTAATTCTATAGCCGGAATGGAAATAATTCCCATTTTACCAGGCGATTTCAGAGGTGAATATTCCAACTGCATAAAAGATAATGACCTTATTATAGGCGTTTCTCAATCGGGGGAAACCAAAGACCTGATAGATATATTTAACGATATAGATGCCAAAGAACTGAATGTCCGTAAAGTGGTTTTAGTGAATAATATGAATTCCACTTTAGGTCAGGAAAAAAGTGATGTGGCAATTCCTATTTTATGCGGACCGGAAATTGCCGTTCCTGCCACCAAGAGTTTTATGAATCAAATTACTCTTTTTTATTATCTTGCCATAAAAACAGCTCAAATGAAATTGAATGAAATAGATACCAATCTTACTTATGAACAACGGTTATGGCGTCAACAGGAGCTGGATAGTTACTTTGTTTCCCTTGCTAAGATTCCTTCTCTTTTGAAAGAGACCCTGGAAAATGGGAGTGGTGAAATTGAAATTATGGCGGGCAAGATTTATATGGAACCCTCCATTCATATTTTAGCTACCAAAATCAGCGGCGTAGCTATGGAAGGTGCTTTAAAAATAAGAGAGACGGTTTTAACGCATGCGGAAGGAAGAGAAGCATCTGAATTCAAACACGGTCCCAATACTATTTTAGGGAAAAACACTGTTTTTGGCGTTAAGCATCTGCGTTCTCTGTTGCATTATTTTAGTGATAACATTGATGAAATAGAGTCGCTTTGTGCACAAGAAAACATTCCCCACAGCGAAACAAAGGAAGTTTATAAAGCATTAGCTGATTATATTTTTACTCATAATCAGCCCTTCAACCTTTCACCTCAGGGAACTAAAATATTCAATCAGTTTGTTCAGGATAAGGATTTCTTTGAACATCTCTATCGTAATTATCCGCTAATTTATGTTACAGGTCCTGATGAGCGCGATGTGAACCTTACTATTTCTCAGATAAATACCCATAAAATACGGGGTGCCAATACTTTTGTAATCGCTGAAGAAAATGAACAGCTGCTGAAAAATGCTTCCACCAGACCCAGTGAAAACAGTTATTATGCCTGGTCTTATATTATGTTACCCAAAACAGGTTCATCTTTATTAACCTGTTTTTCTGCAAGTATTGTTCTGCAATTGCTGGCTCTGAAAATGAGCATCAGGAAAATGAAAAAACTGGAAAAATTGGGAGTGCTTGATCACGGTGTGCATCCTGATGTTCCCAAAAATGTTTCTAAAAGCATAACAGTGGATTGATATAATGTTCCGTTGCGGTTTTGGTTACGATGTTCATCGCCTTGTTTCCGGTAGGGAACTTATTTTGGGAGGAGTGAAAATTCCTTATTCCAAGGGGCTTTCAGGCAATTCCGATGCTGATGTGTTAATTCACAGTATTATTGATGCTCTATTCGGTGCTTTAGCGTTAGGGGATATTGGGACATTTTATCCCGATAACGATTTGGCTTACAAGGATATAGATTCCCGCATTTTACTGCGCAAAACATACGCTCTAATCACGGAAAAGGGCTGGAAAATAAATAATCTGGATGCTGTTATCTGCTGTCAACAGCCCAAACTGCAACCATTTATAAAAAATATGCGCACTAATCTTGCCGCTGATTTGCTTTGTGAAATAGGTCAAATATCCGTAAAAGCAACTACTGAAGAAGGACTTGGTATCAGTGGACAGGGAGATGGAATTAGTGCTTTTTGTCAATTACTGCTTGTAACGGACTAATTATGAAGGCATTAGGAATTATTGGATACCATCAAACCGGGAAAACAACTTTGGCAACCTGCTTGATAAGAGAATTGACAAAAAAGGGCTATAATGTATGCTCTATCAAAGATATACATAGTGAAACATATCATTCCGACACTGAAGGTAAGAATACTTTTCTGCACACTCAGGCAGGAAGTCAAGCTGTTTTCGCTAAAGGATTATATGACAGTGCGTTATTATTTCCAAGACCGTTAGATTTGAAAGAAATGGTTTCTTGCCTGCAAGCTGATTATCTTATCATTGAAGGTCTGCAAAATGCACCTGTTCCTAAAATTGTCTGTGCTGAAAATACGGTTCAACTGGAGGAATTGATTGATGATACCTGTATTGGAATTTCCGGGGTTATCGCTTCTCAAATAGAGAGTTTCAAGGGCTTACCCGTTTTTTCTCTGCCGGATGATTTAGCTGTTTTACTAAGCACAGTTCAAGAAAAATGCTTTGATATTTTACCTTTAGCGGAACCTGAATGCTGTTCTGCCTGTGGAAAGGACTGTTATAAAATGGCGGAAGATATTGTTCAAGGTAGAGCAAAAAGGAGTGATTGCGTTTTGGATAATAAAGCAGAGCTCAAACTATGGGTGGGGAATAGGGAAATTGTAATTGTGCCTTTTGTACAAAAATTATTAAAAGATATTCTTGTTGCTTTTATGAATAACCTTAAAGATATTGATACCCAAGGCAATATTAAATTGGAGATAAAGCGTTGATTTCCCGGGAAGAATATTTTTCCAAGCGTGATCCCATTGCCTTTCCTCTTTGGCAAAAAGCAACTATTGGAATTGCCGGAGCGGGAGGTTTGGGTTCAAATATTGCTCTTTCTTTAGCCCGAGCCGGAACAGGAACCTTGATTATTGCAGATTACGACATTGTTACACTGGAAAATCTTAATCGCCAGCAATATACTTTAGCCCAAATTGGCAAATTAAAAGTGGAAGCATTAGCAGAGAATATCTATTCCTTTAACCCGTTTATTACTCTTGTTTTGCATCCTGTAAAAATTACTTCTGCCAATTTTAACGCTATTTTTGGCAATGCTGACCTGCTTATAGAAGCATTGGATGAGGCAGAACAAAAAGAAATGCTAATTTCCTGCTGGGCATCTAATTATCCGAATAAACACTTGATCGCAGCTTCAGGATTAGCTGGTTTCGGCAAAAACGCTAGCATCCATACCGAACATTACGGCTTTTTGCATATTGTTGGCGATATGAAAAGTGAATTGAAGCCGGAAATAAGCCCCGTGGCAACCCGTGTTGCCGTTGTAGCCAATATGCAGGCAAATTTGGCTTTGGAATTGATTGCGAAAGGGATTTAAATTATGGCAGAAGAATCTGTTTTCTTTGTAAACGGAAATAAATTACCCTGGAAAGAAGGACTCGTTGTTGCAGATGCTTTGAAAATGATGAATTACACCTTCAAAATGCTGGTTATTAAAATGAACGGGGAACTTGTTAAAAGAGAAAACTGGCAGACCACTCCCATTCCTGAAAATGCCGATATAAAAGTTCTCCATCTTATCAGTGGTGGTTGAAAAGTAAAAAAAATACCATATTTTTATTATCCTCTAATGCAGAATTGCATCATCTCTCGTCTTATTTAATCCGCTTAGGTAAAAATATGTATCCTATATCCAATTTGGGCAAGAATATTTTACGCCATCCCGATCAGCTTATGCAATTGTAATGTCAATCTTGCTTGAATTCCATCTTCCAGCATCCAGCAAGCCAATTCTTTCGGTTTTAATATCTCTGTAACCGGAGAAAAATGAACATTCATAATATTAGGTTTATTTTGCTTTAAAAAGTTAAGAGCAAACTGATAGTCAACTTTATCAGTTATCACAAACTTCAGTTCGTCCTGGGGATTCAGATATTGCCGATTTTCCGGAAGAAAACTCTTTTCCATTCCGCTTCCTGGGGTTTTTACATCTACAATTTTAATTACATAAGCAGGAACTTTTTCCAGAGAGAGAGTTCCATTGGTTTCCAGTAAAATCTTGTAAGATGACTTATGCAATGCCTCAAACAAAATATCTACATCTTCTTGTAATAGTGGTTCACCTCCGGTAATTTCTGTCAGCGAACAGGGGTATTTTTTTATTTCTTCCATTATAGAACTGATAGCCATTGACTTTCCTTTGCCAAAAGCATATTGGGTGTCACAGTAAAAACAACGCAAATTACATTCGGAAAGACGAATAAAAATACAGGGATAGCCACTATAGGCAGATTCTCCCTGTAAAGAATAGAAAATTTCTGTAATATTCAAATGTTTTTCCATCTTTTATCCCGCTAATATTCTCTCACAGATTACACGGATTTCACAGTTTTCAATAAATAAGAAGTTTTCAAAACTCCCTATTCCATCTTAATTCTAAATTTTTCGTTTTCTCTGCCCTAAAAAGGCAAATAGGGAAAGTCCTTATGATATCCTAAGACCTCATCAATTTGTTCATTCAATTCCATAGGGTCACCAATTACGAATTTTTCTTTGTTTCCAGTGCGGAAGGTGCTATACATATTTTCATCCAAATTCAATATTTCCATCCATTCACTATCTCCGAAACGGGGTATTCCTTCTACCAATAAAAGTTGTATGGTTGAGGCCTCCAAAGCAAAGAGGTTTTCGTAAGGATTGTGCTCAATTTTATCCACCAGCAGTAAATTACGGCATTTATTAGGAATAATAAAAGCAAAATGTTGAGGCAGATAAAGTGCTGTTGCTGCATTAACAGTAGCCATGCGGAAGATTTCTTTAGCAGGAATTTTGGGAAAATGTTCCCTGATTTTGAGGAATTCTGCTATTAAATTTACTCCTCCGGACATAGTGGAATCCGTTCCAATACATATATTTACCTTTTGTTTAAGAACTTCATCAATCTTTAGAGTTTCTCCAATGAGGAAAAAATTGGAAGAAGGACACCAGCAAAGAGAAGCACCAGCTTTAGCAACTTCACTAATTTCTTCTGCAGTTAAAGCAATGCCATGAATAATCAAAGTATTTGCTTTCAGCAATCCCATTTTTTTCAGCTGGGAAAATTCCGCCTTCGTAATTTTATCTGTTCCTTCGCCCAAATGAACAACAAAAGGCATTTTTCCTTTGGTTAGTTCCATTTCTTTTTCCGGAGTTTCACCTCCCCACCAGTTACCAAGGGTTAAAGAATGGCACTGACGGAAATTTTTAGGTACAATTATAGGCATTGCTTCATAATATGCATCCACCTGATTGGATGAATGATCCTGAACTACACTGCAGCCGCTGAATAAGCTTTTATAGGCACCCAGCTTAGCTAAAATAAGCGAATTGGGTTCTTCCAAATGAAAGCTTCCGTCATTATGCCAAAAGATATCCCTTTCCTGGAAGGCAAAGGAATCCTTCATATCTTCAACCCAGATATGAGAATTCTTGTAAGGACGGTTATTTCCAGCTTTAGGAACCCAGTTACTGATCAAATGGTCATGAGAATTAATTAAGGGAATATAGGCAATAGCATTGGAACAATCCTTTTGCAGGTCTAATTCCTCAAAGGAACTTCCCCAAAGTTGTAAATTAATTCCCTGCTCCACTCTATCAGGACTAATAACACTGATCGCGGGCTTAATAATCATACTCGTTTTTCTTTTATCCTTTTTGTTAATTTAGGAACAATTTCAAAAAGATCACCTACAATGCCCAAATCTGCAACTTTGAAAATAGGAGCATCAGGATCTTTATTGATAGCTATAATATAATCGGAACTGGACATTCCGGCAAGATGCTGAATTGCACCACTTATTCCAACTGCAATATAAATAAGGGGTTTAACTGTTTTTCCTGTTTGCCCGACCTGATGTGAATAAGCAATCCATTCTGCATCAACAGCAGCTCTGGAAGCTCCAACTGCTCCTCCTAAGGCTTCTGCCAATTCTTCAATTAAAGCAAAATTCTTTGCTTCTTTCAAGCCCCTTCCACCGGAGACAATGATATTGGCTTCGGTGATATTAATTAAACCGGTTTTTTCCTTTTCAAAACCAAGCCAGGTAGTTCTTTCCTCATCCAGATCAAAGTTTATTTGTTCCTGAATTACAATTCCATTGCGAGAATCATCGCGGGGAATAGGATTCATAACTTTATGCCGCACTGTAGCCATTTGAGGACGATGATTAGCTGTTTTGATAGTTGCCATAATATTACCACCGAAAGCAGGGCGGGTTTGTAATAAATCTCCCGTTTCTGGATCAATGGAAAGTCCTGTACAATCGGCAGTTAAACCAGTGTGTAAAGGAATTGCTACGCGGGGAATAAAACTTCTTCCGATAACTGTTGCCCCAGCAAGAATAATCGAAGGTTTATACTTAAAAGCAAGTTCAGTAAGGGCTTTGGCATAAAATTCATCCCGAAAATGCTTTAAAGTAGGATCATCAACTTCTATTACTTGATCTGCTCCAAAAGCTATAAGTTCGGAAGAAAGACCTTCAATATGATACCCTAAAAGAACAGCGGAAAGTTCTGAACCCAGTTCATCGGCAAGTTCACGACCCTTTCCCAAAAGTTCAAAAACAACAGGAGCAATAACGCCTTCCCTTTGTTCAGCAAAAACCCAAATTCCATTATATTCACTTTTGTCAATTGCTTCCGTTTTTGCTTTGCGTAATAAAATAGCATCAAAAGGACAAGCAGAAA
>ERZ1026800.111-NODE-111-length-78112-cov-4.598320_pt1 | contig 78112 bp, 73 predicted proteins | sample MGYA00520873_ERZ1026800 | MGnify/ENA primary metagenome ERZ1026800 (study PRJEB33270, sample SAMEA104284475) | anaerobic digester metagenome | biome: Anaerobic digester microbiome; feature: mesophilic sludge digester; material: Anaerobic digester biomass | place...
GTCTGGTGAACAAGGTCGCTCCCAAAGAAAACCTTCTTGCCGAGGCCAAAGCCTGGGCACAGAAGCTCGCAGCAAAACCACGGGTAGCAATGACCCTTCTCAAACATGCCATCGACCATGGTATGGATATGGACCTCTCCTCTGCCCTCACCTTTGAGACAGACTGCTTTGTCCAGGCCTATGTCTCTGACGATGGCAGAGAAGGATTCCAGGCCTTCATTGAGAAGAGAAAACCCGATTTTAAGGGAAGATAAGATTTTGAATAGAAGGGTGCGCTCTACCAATTACTGTTGAATAATATTACATAGCTCTATCCCCAAGCCCTGTAAAGTCAGGGCTTGGGGATATTTCACGGCAGACAGCGCACTCACATCGTAAACAATCATGTATAATGCGCCGATTCTTAAAAAAGCTATTGAGATATTACGCATGCTGATCAGAGAACACCAGCCCCTCGGAGTTACAGAGATTGCACGGGCTGTGTCGATAAGCAAAAGCACTGCTTACGGTATCTTGAAAAGCTTCAGCGAGGAAGGTCTTGTCAGCAAGAACCCGACAACAAAAAAATATACCCTTGGCAAGGAAATGATGGAGCTTGCAAGACTCGTTTTCAGAGGACAAGACCTCATTTCTATTGCCAGACCCTTTCTTGAGAGGCTGGTAGAGCTTGTTAACGAAACGGTCTTTTTGGGGATACGTGAATTCGACGCAATAAAAGTCATTGATGTTATTGAGGCTAAGAAAGAGCTTAAGATATCATCACCTGTTGGAATGAAACTTCCGATCACAGCGGGTGCTACGGGTAAACTATTCATTTCTATTATGACCAATGAAGAGATTGTATCCTATTTCAGGGAAAAAGGACTGCCCCGGTACACTGAAAATAGTATTACTGATATGGATGCATTTATTAAAAATATGGAAGAGATTCGCAGGCTCGGCTATAGCATAGATATAGAAGAATACTTGAAGGGTATCAGAGCTGTTGCCACCTTCATCCGACAAGACAAAAAACCTATTGCCGCCATCTGGTTTGTCGGTTTTTCAAATTCCATGATTGATGAAAGACTCAACCATATCATCAACAACTTGCAACGAACAGCAGATCAGATTAGCGCGCGAGCTTCCTTAAGCTCTTCCTCAGAGCTGGAAGCACCAGTAGTATTGAAAAACGAGATATCTTCTCTGGTTTAACATCCTGAATTCCTTTTTATAAATCTTTCGTTTATTATTGATTATCATTTTCTGAGAAATATTTTTCCATTTTGAAAATAAATAATAATGTAATAAACTTAATGCAGGGCAGGCTTTTTTATCAGGCAGAACATTTGTGATTTTTTTTTGAGTTGAGGCTGAAAGTTTTGCCAAAAAATAGCAGAGGAGGGACAGTATGGATAAGATTCTTAGGATTGATGTAGGTGCTGACGGTGGCCCGAAGGCTACCACAGATCCCGTAGGTGACTATGCAGGCCTTGGTGGAAGGGCGCTGACATCAGCCATCGTGTCAAAAGAGGTGCCGATGGCATGCCATCCGCTGGGTGAAGAAAATAAGCTTGTCATAGCCCCTGGGCTCTTGAGCGGCTCAATAGCTGCAATGTCAGGTCGAATCTCAGTGGGTGCAAAAAGCCCTTTGACCGGGGGCATCAAAGAGGCCAATTCTGGCGGTCAGCCATCACAGGTGCTTGCACGGCTCGGTTATGCTGCAATCGTACTCCAGGGAAAACCAAAGGATGATAGTCTATACAAGGTTTTTATTAACAAAAATGGAGTGGAAATCACGAAAGACAACAGCCTGAAAATGCTTGGTAACTACGATGTTGTGGAGAAAATGAAAGAGGAATACGGACAAAAGATCGCCTGTATCTCAATCGGTCAAGCAGGGGAGATGAAGCTCGCAGCTTCTTCAGTAGCCTTCACAGACATGGAACTCAGACCAAGCAGGCATGCTGGAAGGGGTGGTCTGGGAGCGGTCATGGGATCCAAGGGTATAAAAGTCATTGTTCTTGATGACGCAGGTATGGCAATGCGACAACCCAAGGATGTTGAAAGATTCAAAGAGGCTAATAAGAGATGGATCGCAGGTCTTCAAGGGCATGGCGTTACTGGACAGGCACTACCTGCCTATGGCACAAATGTTCTCACCAATATTATCAATGAGGCTGGAGCTTACCCCACCTACAATTTTAAGGAAGGCCGTTTCGCCGGAGCAGCAAAGATAAGCGGTGAAGTTCTGGCTGAGATGGAGACCAAAAGAGGGGGGCTGGCAACCCATGGCTGTCACAGCGGTTGTGTCATTCGCTGCTCAGGAATTTATAATGACAAGGACGGTCACTTTCTCTCAAAACAGCCTGAATATGAGACAGTGTGGGCTCACGGTGGGGACTGCGGCATAGATGACCTGGATACCATCGCCATGTTGGATTTTCTCGACGATAATTATGGCTTAGATACAATTGAAATGGGTGTCACCATTGGTGTTGCAATGGAGGCTGGCCTTTTGAAGTTTGGAGATGGCAAGGGAGCCATTAACCTGATAAAGGAAGTCGGTCAGGGAACACCCCTTGGCAGGATTATTGGAAGCGGCGCAGTAGTGACAGGAAAGGTTTTTGGCATTGAACGTGTTCCTGTTGTCAAGGGACAGGCCATGCCAGCCTACGACCCGAGGGCAGTTCATGGCATTGGCGTCACATACGCAACAAGCCCCATGGGCGCTGATCATACAGCAGGATATGCCATAGCCTCAAATATTCTGGGGGTTGGTGAAAAAGTAGATCCTCTCAAACCTGAAGGACAGGTAGACCTTTCAAGGGCACTCCAGATCGCAACAGCCTTCATCGATTCATCTGGCATGTGTGTCTTTGTGGCTTTTGCTTTGCTGGATCAGCCAGAAACCAATCAGGCGTTGATCGACCTTGTCAATGCCTTCTACGGATGGAATTGGACCGCAGACGACACAGTCGAATTCGGGAAAAGGGTTCTGAAGATGGAACGGGATTTCAATGTTGGAGCCGGTTTTACAAAAGAGCATGATCGACTCCCGCTTTTTATGAAAACACAGCAATTGTCGCCGCACAATTTAACTTTTCAGGTCAAGGATGAAGAATTAGACGGTGTTTTTAACTGGTAGACACTTTTGAAGCTTAATGAGGAAGGGGCAACATAGCGCACCTTCCTCATCTTATTTCAAAAAGATACATGGCAAACCAAAACCCTCAACACGATATCGACGCTTCAGTTCTCAATATCAATCTGACTGTCCAACTTTCAGCGGTGAAAGCATTCTTTCTCTTACTTCAGAATGGCTTTTCCATAAAATGTCTTACCGGCATAAGCATCGAACAGTTGCTCTATAATCAACTGGGATTAACACCACAGCTCGTTGAAAAAAAGATAAGCACAGTCTTTCTTGACGGTAAGCCTGTTGATGATATTGCTATGGCAATCGTACAGGACGGTTCATCATTGGCGCTTTCAGGCGCCATGCCCGGCCTGGTCGGGGCAACACTGCGTCGAAAGAGCCCTCTCGCTTCATTCAGGCAATCAATAAGTGTTGAGAGTGGCTTGGGAAAGTCAGAACCAATTCAAGGACATGTCATGGTCAAACTTTTCAATGTTCTCCTCAAAGAGCTTGGCCCTTTTTTCCTCAGAACAGGTATTTTTGTTTCAGCCCCCGCTTTTGTTGACCTCGTATCAGGAAAGGCTGATGATTTCCTTGACAAATGCATACAGGTAGTGGTTAACGGGGTGTCCGTCACATTACAATCACAGGGCGAATGGCATTCCCTTCTGGCAAGTCATGATTCCGTTCACTTGAAAGTAAAGGTAGGATAATCCAGATATTTTCTATAAGTTCCCTCGTCAGCCTGTCAGGCGACGAAAGGCAACTGTAGTCTTGCTGAAACCATGATCAGCAGTATGAGGATTCGGATCTCCGCGTCACGTGGCTCGATAGTCTCCCTGATGCTACCACCCTTCAGAATCCAGTGTTCTGTGTAATCCTATTCGCTAACTTAGGATTGTATACCCACGAACCAATTAAAATCTTGTAGCACAGATTTCCAGTGTCCGCTAATAAACCATCCCTATTAAAAATCAGGGTGATAATTGGTGACGCAACCTATTTGCGGCCAGACCCTCCAAGTATGCCGCCGAGTACACCACGAATAATTTGCCGTCCAATTTGACTCCCAACGGTTCTGGCTGCTTGTTTGGCCATTGCCTGCACCATACCCTCTCTCCGTTTGGAGCCCCAGAGCAAATCACCCAGTTTTCCTCCGCTTTCCACTGGCTTCGTTTCCTCTTTCCCCTTTGTCTCGGGCTGAACAGCTTCCTTATTTCTCGCTCTTTGATTTATGATTTCATAAGCAGACTCACGATTCACAGAGATATCGTACTTGGCGCCTATGGGGCTTCTCGCCCTCACCACCGAGCGTTCTTCAGACGTCAAGGTCCCCATCCGGCAACGGGGCGGGCATATGGTAGTGCGCTCCACCGGCATTGGTACACCTTTATCCTGGAGAGTGGAAACTAATGCCTCGCCAACCGCAAGTTGCGATATGACTTCAGTGACATTCAATTTGGGATTGGTAACAAATGTTTCTGCAGCAGTCCGGACTGCTTTCTGGTCTCTTGGCGTGTAAGCTCTGAGGGCATGTTGAATGCGGTTCCCAAGCTGCCCGAGGATTTCGTTCGGTACATCATCAGGAAACTGTGAACAAAAGTAAACCCCAACACCCTTGGAGCGAATAATCCGTACAACCTGCTCTACCCGCTGACGCAATACTGGTGGTGCATCATCAAAGAGTAAATGGGCCTCATCGAAGAAGAATACAAGCTTTGGCTTATCGAGGTCACCTACCTCAGGGAGGTTCTCGAACAGTTCTGATAAAAGCCACAGGAGAAAGCTAGAGTACAATCTTGGTTTCAGAATGAGCTGATCTGCATTAAGAATGCTGATAATGCCTCTTCCGCTGAGGTCAGTACGCATGAGATCGTTGAGTTCCAGAGCAGGTTCGCCAAACAGTGCCTGTCCCCCTTCACGCTCAAGGGTCAGCAAGGCTCGTTGGATGGCGCCGATAGACTGGGTATTCACCAGACCATACTGCGCTGATACCTCCTTCCGGTTGTCTGCTACAAAACTGAGGAGAGCTCTCAAATCGTCAAGGTCGAGCAGTAACAAGCCCTGATCATCTGCAAACTTGAAGGCAATCTCGAGCGTACCTGTCTGCGTGTCGTTAATCTCAAGGATTCGACCGAGCAGGCCTGGGCCGATTTCACTTATTGTTGTACGGACAGGGTGGCCATTTTTGCCATACATATCCCAGAATAAGACCGGATTTGCTTCGTTGGTGTAATCATCGATCCCTATCTCCTTCACACGTTGCTGGATTTTTTCATTAGCCGTGCCAGCCATAGCAAGGCCAGCCACATCACCTTTTACATCAGCCATGAACACAGGCACGCCCATTCGTGAAAAACCCTCTGCCATGACCATGAGAGAAATAGTTTTGCCTGTTCCTGTAGCTCCAGCTACGAGGCCATGTCGGTTGCCATACTTTGCGAGTAGGTGGACAGGCCGTTCTCCCTTGCCAATGAGTATTTGGTTCATCCATAACCTCCTGCACTTTTCATTGTATTTATTTGATTACAAAATTCAGGCATAACGTATCTCCTGTGTATGACGATTATCATCATATTCTACTATCTTTTTACCTCTCCCTGAAATAGTATATTAAATTCACGGTTGAGTCACTATATCTCCAGCATTAGATTGTCATTTTGTACAATTCATTGTCGTTATGTAACCTTCTCTCACGTAAAAAATAATGCAATTTCCACCTCCAAAGATTTAAGGGCGTTGTTTTTGAAAAACCCCTGTGGTATTTTGGATAAGGCATACAATGCAAGTGACCATTAAACTCTTTGCTACACTGCGACAGGGGCGTTTTGATGTTGACACGCTTAACCTGCCCCCCAAAACAAAAGTCACTGATGTCATTCAGCAGATCGGGGTTCCCCACAAAGAGGTTACCCTCATCTTTATTAATGGAAGACATAGTGATTTTTCATCAGAGCTTCATGAAGGCGATATATTGGCCCTATTTCCCCCTGTTGGAGGAGGGTAAGACAGGCTTGGAGCTTGGTGCATGGCGTATAGAGGTAATAAAGTGAAAAATTTATCACACCGCGGGCATTACAGATTTTGGGCTTTATTATGTGCTCTCAACTATCAGCTATGAGCTATTTATGGAGGATACGCGGATGAAGAAACTGGATGAGTTTCTGAAAGCCAATGCCAAGGACGAATTGCTGTCATGGGACGCCCATAAAAAGGCAATGAAGGTTTTCCGCCTTGGATGCCGCCATGTAGAGGAGGCCGCCCTTGCACTCAACATACTGCCTGCCCGTTACAAGCGCAATCAAAAAAGCATCACCACCGCTCTGCAACGAAAACTTTTTCAGAGCAAGTCTGCTGTCATCGGCTGTGGGGGATTGGGTGGTTACATCATCGAGGAACTTGCACGCCTTGGCATAGGAACTATCAAGGCAATCGATCCGGATATCTTTGAGGAACACAACCTAAATCGCCAGATACTGTGCAAAGTTTCCGACCTCGGCAAACCAAAGGCAAAAGTGGCTAAAACCAGAGTGAAAACAGTAAATCCTGCTGTAAAAATCATCTCTCTGGTGAAAGCATTTTCTCGGGAAAATGGGCCAGAACTTCTCGAAGGCATGGATGTTGTGGTTGACGCTCTCGACAGTATACCAACGCGAATTGAGCTGGCAGAGTGCTGTGCAAAACTCAATATCCCCCTGGTTCACGGCACTATTGGTGGCTGGTACGGTCAGATAACAACACAGTTTCCCGGCGACAATACGATCCAGATAATCTATCAGAATTGTAAAGATTCCAAAGGCCTTGAAATAAAGTTGGGCAATCCCTCCTTTACCCCGGCAATCATAGCAAGCCTGCAGGTGGCGGAGGTATGCAAACTCCTTACAGGCCAGGGCACTCCTTTGCGTAAAAAGATGCTTTTCATCAATCTGCTTGACATGGAAGTTGATCAAATTGAAATAGGACAAACAATATCTTGTTAATCACATAATCTTGCCATGCCCTATCTGCTTGTCTTTTTTTGCTCCTTCATCACCCTCTCATTTGAAATACTACTTATTAGGATCTTCTCTATAAGGCTTTCACATCACTACGCCTCTCTTATCATTAGTCTGTCTATGGCAGGCCTTGTAGTGGGGAGCCTGGCTGCGTTCTTCAAGCAACGCTCATCAAAGCCTCTTAATCCTTCGTCTTCTCAAGCTCTTCAGCGCCTTGCTGCTGCCCTTGTTGCCTCATGCCCTGTTGTTTTCATAACACTGTCAGTAATTCCTCTCGATCATGTTCGAATGCTCTGGGAAAAAGTTCAAATTGTTTATTTCGTACTTTTTATCCTGCTTTGTACCATCCCATTCTTACTTTATGGCGCATTCATAGCATTCTCCCTCTCAGTATGGCGCGACAAAGCAAACAAGGTTTACGCCAGTGATCTTATCGGTGGTGCCACAGGACTTCTCCTGGTGGCCATGCTGATGAACCTGCTCAGGACAGAATATGTTTTTGCAGTTACAATTGCTGTGACAGGTTTAGCCATTCTTGCGGTACTCGAAAATACATTATCAAAGATTATAGCGGGCTCCATATTTTTTATTCTGTGCCTTTTAGTTGTTCTGGATGTTTCTGCCATTAAAATGTCTCCCCACAAGGGACTTGTACAGGCCCTGAAGGTTGATGGGGCCACGCATGTAACCACCATATACACGTCACACTCGCGGCTTGATCTTTTTGAAAACCCTCAAATGAAATTTGCTCCCGGCCTCTCCCTTGGATACACACAACCTGTGCCCAAAGGTCTTGGCGTGGCGCTGGATGGCGAGATAGCTGGTGTAATCATGGGCGGAAAACAGCAGGAATCATACGATTTCCTCTCCTATGTGCCGTCTGCACTCCCATATCTACTTCTTCAACCAAAAAATGTCGTCATCGTAGGGGCGAAAAATGGCATTGACCTCCTGCAATCGCTTTTTTTTGGTGCTTTTCACATTTCCGTAACAGAATATGATGCATCTGTTCTGCAAGCCTTTGCGTCAATCCACGATGAATATAGCCCTCGTACAGTGTATTTCTTTCACGGGTCTGCACGAAGGCTCCTCAGGAGCCTGCCTCAGGAGCCAGACATCATTTTGCTATCGAGAACGGGGTTCTTTCCCTCTGGGAATTTTGGTTTGCAGGAAGACTATGACCTCACAGTTGAGGCAATAACATCGTATATTAAGGGGCTGAAAAAAAATGGGATTCTTTTCGTGCAGATGTTTCTTCAGCCACCACCGCGGAATGAATTACGACTTGTTATGAATATTAGAGCAGCGTTGAATAAGATGGGGGTTGCAGGGTTAAGTAAACAGCTCCTGATATACAGGAGCTGGGATACAGTCAACATCCTCGTTAAAAAGGATGGCTTTTCTGAAACAGACTTAAATAAGATTGGTCAATTTTTGTCAAACCGGCAATTCGACATTCTTTATCCTGGTATGGCTGGGCAAGAAAAGTTTATAACCGGTCTCGATTATGAGGCCCTATTTAATAAAATCCTCGTTCATGAATCGTCAGCCGACTTCAGTTCATCCTATGTTTTTGATATACGGGAAACAACTGATGACCGACCATTCTTTCATTATTATTTAAAATTAAGCAATATAAGGGAGATATACAGAATTTCAGGAAGGAAATGGCCCTACCTCATCCACGAGGGAATGTTTTTGCCTTTTGTTCTTATTTTCCTTGTAGTCATCGCCATTGGTATTTTTGGATCAACCCTGCTGTTTCTGAAAAGACGTGGAGCTGGAAATTTACAACTGAACACCGGCCTTTTAATCTATTTTGCACTGATCGGTTTTGCGTTTATGTTTACTGAAATATTCTTCATTCATCGGCTCATACTACCCCTGGGATCCCCTGTCAGGGCGTTTTCAATAACCCTTGTGACAATCCTTATGAGCAGCGGAATAGGAAGCATGTTAACCGTTTGGTTCATTGAGAGGAAAATGATCTGGATTATAGGCCTCACCCCTTTGATTGTTATTGCAAACTATATTATTTTTGACATAATCGATGAGACTGCGTTATCAGTCTTTTCTGTGGTCCCTATTGGCATACTGCTCGGGTTGTTTTTTCCGGTTGGCCTCAGATTTCTTGTGAGTAAAGAAACAGATGGAGGAGTGCCCTTGGCGTATGCAGCAAACGGAACGGCGTCCATTATCGCGCCATCACTGGCTTCCCTTGTGGCAGTTTCCTGTGGCTGCAGCATTCTTCTGATCCTGGCTGCAATTTTCTATGCCCTGGCGATTGTCATACTGCTATTTGCCACACGCAGGATATCCTGGATGTCCAAACATACCTGGACATTTTTATTCTGATTTTGTTGTTATTGATTACTGATCATTATGCACCGAGAACACCTTCAACTATTTCTTCTGTGCCTGCCCGGTCATAGGGACAAAGGTAACTCCGCCCAACTCTTTGATTGAGTATCTGTTCTTTTCTTTGGTTACAAGCGTCAGGTTTTGATAAAAAACCGTGCTTCCGAGGGGTATTATGAGGCGTCCTCCTTCTTTCAGTTGGGCCAGGAGTGGCGGGGGAATGTGATTGGCTGAAGCTGTTACCATAATTACATCAAATGGGGCATAAGATTCCCACCCATAGTAGCCGTCCCCATGTTTTGTCCGGATGTTCCTATAGCCAAGCCTTTGGAATCGTGTCTTGGCTGTTTCATAAAGGCTTTTTTTAATCTCAATAGTATAGACCTCCTTTACAATCGCTGATAGGATTGCAGCCTGATATCCGGAACCTGTTCCAATTTCAAGAACCCGTTCATTTCCATTTAGACCTACCACCTCTGTCATCAGAGCAACAACATACGGTTGTGATATGGTCTGCCCATCACCTATTGGCAGAGGGTGATCAGCATAGGCTTTATTCTGTCGACTTTCATCAACGAAAAGGTGTCTTGGCACTGTAAGCATCGCATTAATGACAAGAGCGTCCTTAACGCCCCTCCCTTTAATGTCTTTTTCCACCATCTCTTGGCGTCTTTTATCAAAAATATCATCAGGAAAAGCAACACCCTGACAAACAATCATTGAGGCAAGGAAGAGCAACGCGGTCAGTGACCATTTTTTAATATGAGCCGTGTATGCAGTCTCTCTCATTTATAAATAGTGTATGGCAATGGTATACTGAAGTAAAGGCCTCTGGTGTATACGCCTATCATCTGGAATCTTGAGCCATGTTTCATCCCTTAACAACAACGATTTTATTGCGATAATACTATGTGGTTTCAGTGTTAAAATACAAGGAGTATAACCTGGGAGGTAAGATGTATGCTGATCAACCAGCTTGATGAAACAGCTATGAGGGATGTTCGTGTTGCCTGCGCCACCCTCTTTTCAGAAGAGCTTGCTTATGATGATTCTTTTATTGAAAACCTGAGTATAGAGACAGTTGAAAAGGCATACTGGCAGAAAGCAAAACGATGCTATCATCACCTAAGCCCTCTTAGCTCCCGTAGTGAAGCCCAGGAAGCATTAAACGACGTCCGGAACTCCCTTGAGACCCTCACATCCTTTCTTCGAACAGACAGCCAGATGGTTGATGAAGCCCCCAGAATAGGTAAAATTATTGCAATAGGCGGGGCAAAGGGAGGCATAGGGAAAAGTATCATTGTTGCCAACCTGAGCGTTCTGTTGGCCTCCAAAGGGTTCAGAGTGACTGCTGTTGATCTTGACCTTGGTGGAGCAAACCTGCATCTGTGTCTAGGCAACAAGGTGTTACTGCAAAACAATATTAATGACTTTCTTAGAAAGAGAGTGGACTCGCTTCAGGATATCGCCATCAAGAGCGAGTACGGTCCATACCTCATTGGCGGTGATAGTGCACAGCTTGGCGCCGCAAATATCGACTTCGGGCGGAAGTTAAAACTGTTGAGGGCAGTGGAAAATTTAAACTCGGACTTCATCATCCTCGACCTGGGCGGTGACACTTCATATAACATCATTGATTTCTTCTTGAAAGCAGATTACGGTATTGTTGTTACTACCAGAGACTCTGCATCATACATCGGTGCATATCATTTCCTCAAAGCTGCTATGTATAGAAGATTCAACAGGCTCTTTGGCCCTGAATCAAGATTCAGGATGTATAAAAATCATCAGCTGGAACAGCTCATTCGCGAAATGATGAACCCAGCCGATGGTGGATGGCCGAAATCAATTAACGATTTGTTGGAAAAGGTACGGCAGGAACAACCTGACCACTTCCCTTTTATGTGTGAAGTGGTAGAAAATTTCAATTCTTATCTGGTTGTGAACAAGGTACCTAACCGTCTTCTCCGGACCTTCGATGTAAATCCCATAATAACGAGAATCCAGCAGGTCACAAGGACATGGCTCGCCAAAGAGGTCACATATCTCGGAAGCATCTCATTCCAGCCTGAGGTTGAGAACAGCATGATCGATCTTGTACCTGTTGTTGCCAAATACCCAAAAGGAAAGATGGCAGAAGAGCTCGGCTCAATTATGTCGAAACTCTTCGAACAGGAAATATAACCATTTTCCATTTTATATTATTTCTTTGAACTTTGCCTATTTCCGAACACATGACATGGAACGTTTTTTGAATCCTATGCTAACCGTTTTTTAAATCTCAAGGTACTTGCTGCCAGAATCACTGTTCCTAAAACAAGAAGGGCAACGATCTGTGGCCAAAGGATGTCGACTCCAACACCTTTTAAGAAGATCCCTCTGACAATGATAAGGAAGTACCTCAAAGGGCTGAGATACGTCATGTATTGGAACACTTCAGGCATTGTCTCTATGGGTGTAGCAAATCCAGAAAGGAGAATGACCGGCTGAAAAAAGAAGAATGTTGCAGTCATTGCCTGCTGCTGTGTTTTGGAGATTGTAGAGATCAGAAGTCCAAACCCTAAAACAGACAGAAGATATGCACCCGTACACACAACGAGGAGGAGTACAGCCCCGTTAATGGGTACTGAGAACCAAAACACTCCGAAGACTGTAACAAGCGCCATGTCGAAGTATCCAATTATGGCGGCAGGAATTGTCTTTCCTAATATCAGCTCCAAAGGTCTGATGGGCGTTACCATGAGTTGTTCCATAGTACCCACCTCCCGCTCCCGTACAACTGACATGGATGTTAGCAAGAGACAGGTTAGCATAACGATCAATGCTATTACACCAGGAACCATGTAATTCCTGCTCTTGAGGTCGGGATTATACCAGACCCTGCTTCGAAGATCTAGGCTCCAAACGTTGGCCTTGATCCTGGCATCCATCATGTCCCTGGAATACTTGCCGATAATCGTGTTTACATAACTCATTGCAATGAGTGCAGTGTTGGAGTCGGTTCCATCTACGATGACCTGTATATCGGTCCCTATACCTGTTTGGATATCCCTTCCAAAACCATGGTTGATCTGTATGGCACAGAGAACATCACCCTTGTCGATAAGTTCCCGTACCTCTTCAGGCGACGCAGGTACACGTTTGACAGTAAAATATCCTGATGATTCAAGCCTTCGTACCAATTCTCTGCTTTCAGAGGAGCGATCAAGATCATAGATGGCTGTAGACACATTGTTCACATCCATGGTCGCCACATAACCAAAGACTATAATCTGGATGAGTGGCGTGGCGAGAAGAAAAAACACCGTCCTCTTTTCCCGAAAATAATAGATAAACTCTTTAATCACAAGATTCTTGATTCGTTCAAACATCCTTAATCTATCCTTTTGCGGAACTTCCTGTTGGCAGCAATAAATACCAATACAGCAAAGAGTGTGAGCAGCAACGCTTCTAACCAGAGAACTCTCAATGTACTTCCTTTCAGAAATATCCCTTTAAGAATAGTAACGAAGTAACGGGCAGGGATAAAATACGTGATAACCTGAAGAGGCTTGGGCATATTTGAGATACTAAATATGAACCCTGAAAGTAAGAAGGCAGGAAGGAATGATGTGAGGAGCGCAGCCTGACTCGCCACAAGCTGGGTTTTTCCGGCAATTGACATCAGCATCCCAAAGCTCAGCCCACCGAACAAGAAGATCGCTGAAAGGCCAAGGAGCAGCGCAATGCTTCCACGTAAGGGAACGTCAAAAAGAAGGGTGCTCATTAAAATAGTCAGGAGGGTGCCTGCAAAACCTATAAGAAAGTACGGGATCAATTTACCGAGAATAAGCTCCGGTGTCTTAATTGGGGTGGAGATAAGTTGCTCCATGGTGCCTCTATCCCATTCCCGAGCAACTGTCAACGCGATAAGAAGGGCGATAATGACAGCCATGATGATGGCAATGAGCCCCGGAATAATGAAATTTCTGGATTTAAGCTCGTTGTTGTACCATACTCGGCTTCTCGACTCGATCAACGGACTCATTCGGGAGCCCCGCACCCTTTGGCTAAAACCCTCAGCTATCGCTGTTGAATAGCCCTGGGCAATGGTAGCGGTATTGGAGTCACCTCCATCGATGAGCACTTCCACCTGAACAGGGAAACCTTTTTTTATATTCTTTGAAAAATATTCAGGGATAACAATGGCTACCCTTGCCCTGCCGGAGTCGAGGTAAGGGTCGATGGCTTTATAGCTCTCAACATAAGAATTAACGCGGAAATATCCGGATTCGTGAAACTGATTTACAAATTCCCTGCTCAGGCTGCTTTTATCCATGTCAAATACAACAGTGGGGATCTTGTCGATATCGAAGGTTATGGCGTAACCATAAATAAAGAGGAGAATAACCGGCATGATGAATGCCATGGCAAGGCTAAGTGGATCCCGCCAAATCTGTATGAACTCCTTCTTTGTGATTGCTTTTATTCTCAGTAGTTTCATCGTTATATATTTTTGCCTTCACCTATTACACGTCGCTGATTACGCATCACGGTATCTCACGACACCTCGATCAATGTGACAAAAACATCCTCCAGCGAAGGCGGTATCTTTTCTATTCCTTTGACAGCCACTCCTGACTCTGCCAATACACTCGATATACGTTCCCTGAATGTTTCTTCGTCATCAACAACTACGTGGAGTGTACTCCCAAAGATCGCAGCCTCAATCTTATGAAAGGTCAGAGTGTTGAAGGCCTCAACAACTTTGTCGACATTGACTTCCAGGACGTCTCGTGTCATATGTTTCCTTCTTAAATCAGTCGGTGTACCTTCTGCGACGATCTTTCCCCGGTAAATAAGGGCAAGCCGGTCACAGTAATCGGCTTCATCCATGTAATGTGTCGTGACAAATACAGTGGTTCCGGCCTGCGACATCCCGTTGATGAGGTTCCAGAAGTTCCGTCGTGAAATAGGATCAACACCAGAGGTTGGCTCATCAAGAAAAATTATATGGGGATCATGAAGTATAGCACACCCCAGGGCGAGACGCTGTTTGAATCCTGCAGGAAGAGTACGGGTTAAAGCATGTCTCTCTTCCTTCAGCCCAGCCATGTTCAGAACCCATTCTTTTCTCTCAATCTTTTTCTCTTTTGGAACATTGTAAACACCGCCAAAGAAGTTGATGTTCTCTTCAACGGTTAGGTTATCGTAAAGGGAAAACTTTTGAGACATATACCCGATGACCTTTTTGATAAGCTCGGACTCCTTGTTGATATCAAATCCTCCCACAGTGCCTGTTCCCCCTGTAGGCATGAGAAGACCGCAAAGCATCCTGATCGTTGTAGATTTGCCAGCACCATTCGGTCCGAGAAAACCGAATATCTCTCCCCGTCGGACAGACAGGCTAATGTTGTCTACAGCAACAAAATCCCCAAATGTCCGCCTGAGATCATTTACCTGAACCGCTATGCTGTTCCCGTTCATATCATTATCTATCATCAGAAAACCCGTGACGCGTAACGCATAATCAGTAATCAGCCTCCTTAACACCTAACAGGCCAGAATTTCGCGTCACGGTCTTTTCCCCTCTTCCCTATCCACCAATGCTATGAACGCATCTTCCAGTGAAGGGACTATCTCTCGGTATCCTTCAATCTCCACACCCTGTCCACGGATGACGGTAAGCACCTGATCGACAATCCCTTTTTCCTTAATGCCTACATGGAGCCGGTCACCGTACATGGAAACATTGATGACACCATCAATGGTACTTATAACATCACTTATTACTTTCGCTTTTGCCGAAGAAATCTCCACCATGGGTATTTGAAGACTCTCTCTTATCGAAGAAGGCTCATCAACTGTCAAAATAGTTCCTTTGTGGATTAACCCTATCCGTGTACAACGTTCTGCTTCATCAAGGTAGGCAGTTGACACGAATACTGTTATTTCCTCTTTCAAGAGGTCATAAAGGATTTTCCAGAAGTCCCTCCTGGACACAGGGTCAACACCATTTGTCGGTTCATCAAGAAACAACACCCTGGGCGTATGTATAAGAGCGCATGCAAGGCCAAGCTTTTGCTTCATTCCTCCGGACAGGTTTCCTGCAAGTCTTTCCTTGAAAGGGGTAAGATTGCTGAATCCAAGGAGCCTCTCTACTCGGGGAGGTCTCTCCCTTGCGGGGACACCGTAAAGATCCGCATAAAACATGATGTTTTCCATGACAGTAAGATCTTCATAAAGGCCGAACCGCTGGGACATATAACCTATTTCTTCCTTTATTAACTCTCCTTCGGTAAGAATTGAGTATCCTGCAACCCATGCATTCCCTGATGTGGGCTCCATTATAGCTGCCAGGAGCCGCATAATGGTAGTCTTTCCTGCCCCATCCGGCCCCACAAGTCCGAACAACTCTCCTTTTTTTACCTCCAAATTAAGGTTGTTAACGGCAACATTGCCGCCAAAAGCCTTGGTAAGGTTCTCAGTTCGTATGGCTATCTCGCTATTCATTCCACTTTACTGTCGTGATCCGTAACGCGTAACGCGTGATCGGTAAATTAAATAAACCTTCAACTTTTCAAGTATTTTATAAGACCAACAAGCATCTTTCTTATCCGTTCGATGTTTGTTTCGCATCCAATGTTTTGAAGGAATCCCAGCTTTTCTGATAATAATAGTTGTGTTTCTAACTCCGCCAAGGAACCCAACGAGATGTAAAGAAACTGGATAAACTCCTTCTTTGAGTTCCGTGCGGCCCCTTCGGCAATATTACTTGAAATCGACACTGCCGATCGTCTTATTTGTTGGGTAATACCATACAATTCTTCCTTAGGAAATTTTGAGGTCATAAGATAAACCAGCCTGGCAAGCTCTATAGATTCTTTCCAGACATCCAAATCTTTATGTGTTTTTATCTTGTCCACCATGTTTTATCCTCGAAGTTTCTTACCCATCACGCGTCACTGATCACGCGTCACGGTTACTTTAGTGTTATTCTCACATCTGCCGGCATTCCCGGCTTCAGCTCTCCATTCTCATTCTTCACCTTCACCTTGACGCCAAAGACCAGTTTGACCCTTTCCTCTTCTGTTTGGACATTTTTCGGTGTAAATTCTGCTTCAGATGAAATAAAGGTTACTGTTCCGTCATATGTCTTATCCTTGAAAGAATCTACCTTTATATCTGCCTTTTGACCCAGTTTCACCTGGCCGAGCCTGTCTTCCTTAACGTATACTTTGACCCATGGGTTCTCAAGATCACCAATGGTAAACACAGGTGTTCCCGCTGAAAGAGTTTCACCAAGTTCCACATTTTTTCTTAAAACCACACCCGTGATAGGGGCAAACAGTGTTGTGTCTTTTAAGCGCTCTTCCGATGTGCTTACCATGGCCTTTGCTTGTTGAACCCGATATTCCGCAGCCTGAATATCTTCTTTTCTTGGACCTTCCTGAACAAGGCTTAGAGTCTCCTGTGCACTTCTGTACTGCGCTGTTCTTGTGTTGTAAGCGTTTTGGGCAGCTTCGAACTGAGAAGTTGAAATGGCGCCGTTCTTGTATAGAATATCAGCCCTTTCATAATCTTTTTTTGCCTTGTCCAGATCCGCCGCCTGAGCATCAACACTTGCCCTGGCACGTTCAATCTCTTGAATCCTTGAACCTGACTTTAATTCAGCAAGCCTTGCCATGGCCTCTTGAAGAGTTGCCTTATGCTGCATCACCACGCTGGCAAGTTCAGCATTGTCGAGCCTCGCGATAAGTTGACCGGATCTCACTTGTTGGCCCTCATCTACTGCTAATTCTATAACCCGTCCTGGCAATTTAAAGCCAATATTGGTCTCAGTAACCTCAACATTGCCGGACAGATTGAGGGCGTTGTTATCGTTCTTGGATCGAAAATGATTTATTAGAAATATTGTAATGATTATTAGAATTATAATTCCAGCGATGAGCAATCTCTTTTTTTTCATCTCCCAACCTCCTTCAATCTCAAAACAAAAAACTAAAATTTATTGTTTCGCTCTCAGCTATGGGCTGTCAGCTAATACCCTGTCTCTCCCATTGCTTTCCTTAATGATGCTCTCGCGACTTCCTCATCAAAAAAAGAGCGGTAGTAATCGGCTTCAGCCCTTAAAAGGTCTGTCTGTGCGTCAAGGTAATCCGTATTTGTGCCGGCGCCTGTCTGGTATTTCAGCTTCTCGATCCTCGCGTTCTCTCTTGCGCTCTCGATTGCTTTTCCTGCAACCTCGGTTCGCTCCCTTGCATGTGTTATGTTTAAGTATGCATCACGGACTTCTCTCGTTATAGCAAGCCTTATCAATCTCTCCTCTTCCAGTACCTTTTGAAGCTCAGCCCGCTCCCGGTTTATCTCAGCGCTTATAAGCCCTCCATCAAAAACCGGTATCGACATCCTTGCCCCAAAATACCAATTTTCTTTGAAGCCGAAACTATCTCCAGCCTTACCTCCATATTCACCCCCCACATAGACATCAGGAAGCCTCTTGCCCTGTGCCATCTTAACCCTCTCTTCAGAGATCATTCTCTTTTTCCTTACAGCCCTGTATTCGGGCCGCTGCACTAAAGACTTCGTAAGACTTTCTTCAAGAGACGGCAACAATTGTGGAGGAGCTTTCTGATAATCGATTACAATGTTCTTTTCCGTATCATCCATTCCCATCAGGTTTTTCATAAGCTCATAGGCGCTTTCACGGTTATTTTTAACGGCAAGCCTCTGTTCGACTGCATGGGCGAGCTGGACATCAGTTTTTAACAGATCAATATAAGGCACAGCTCCGGTTTTATAGAAGACCTCAACGTCACTCTTGTGTGCTTCAAGCTGCTTGACTGTTCCATCAGTTGACACGTAGAGTTTTTCAAGTTCAGCAATTTTGTAAAACACGCTGGACATATTGAAGATGAGATCCTGTTTCGATATGACAAGATTCTCCTGCGCAATTCCCTTCCTCAGCTCAGCAACAAGCACCGCCCTGTAAAGGCGCCCTCCCTTAAAAATTGGCAGTCTGAGGGAACCTCCCGCATCGTAGATATTTCGGCTGTACTCAGGTAAGTCCGGACCCGCCCCAAATAATCCTGAAATAACTGGAGGGGTCAAAGGCGCAGGGTAACGATATCTTGAAGCGCTGCTGCCAAAATCAATCCTTGGCATACGCTCAGCCCGTGCTGCATCTATTCCGTATGCCTCTGTATCAATATCTTTTGCAGATATTCTGACCCTGGGATTATTTTTAAGGGCATATACTATTGCTTCAGAAAGGGTATATCGCTCTCCTTGAAGTTTTAAAAGACTGTCATCGGTTTTTATGATAATAGACGGCGTTTCTCCAGATTTTGATAGAGAGTTCTGTTGTGCCTGCGAAGGTCCGACATGAACAATAAAGATCAGGGCCAGAATTAAACATGGGATAAAATCCATAATTTTCAAGCTTCCCCCTGCAGAGCGTGCAGAAAATTTACCACTCATTTCCTCTCTCCTTTCATAGTCTTTCGAAGATCTTTAATAGCCGACAAGGAAAAACCAGCTATATGATCAGCGATTGCTTCCATTTCAGTTCTTCCGAATTTCTGTTCAGGGAAAAGTTTTGCAAGGGCATGACGAGCATAAAGAAAAAAAAGACACTGACTGATTACGCTCGCACAACACATATGAACTCTCATAGCAGGCACTTTTCCTCCTAACAGTTCTCTGATAATCTCAGAAAGAAAAGCAAAAGTCGGGCGCATAGTCTCTTCCACAATCACATCGAAAGCACTGGTTGGTTCTATATATTCTCGGGACACCAACCTTCCGAAAAGAGAAGACGGGTCATCGCCGAGAATACGCAAAACTAAAGAACGAATAAAAACTCTTAGCCGTATTTCCGGGGAATCCCCTTTTTGAGTGCCCAAATCATGGGGGTATTTTTTGAAAGCCAGCTCCTTACTGTATTTTAAGACTTCGATATACAGGTTCTCTTTGTCTCTGAAATGGTAATTGATGGCAGCTACGTTTACTGATGCCCTTGAACATATCTCCCGTACTGTGGCTCGCTCAAACCCTGAATCTGCAAATACCTCAGCAGCAGCCTGGAGTATCCGTTCACGTGTTCCAGGCGTTGATTCGACATTTTGATGATTCTTTTTCATAATATTAAATAATTGTTTTAAACAAATATTTATAACAATTGCTTTAATCTGTCAAGAGTTTTTTATGCTTTTTACACGTTGATAGAACCGACATGACGGGTAGGGCTTCAGAACATTAAATTAATTTATGGCTTTTTAAACAACTGGATTTATAATATAAAATCTATTTCTTTGAAGGGGGTGTGATATTAATGAGAAAAACAAAGGTGCCAGACGTGGTCAAAACCAAATTGAGGCCATACTTAAAAACAGCTCTTGACAATAAAATTACTGACGCAATTGTAATTAAAACATCTGCGGTATTTACAGCCCCCTGGGTACGCATAAAGTGTCAGTTCGGCTGTCCAGGATTTGGTGAAACTCTCTGCTGCCCTCCCCACACACCAACTCCGGACGAAATGCGTAAGATTCTTGATTCTTATACATACAGCATTCTCCTTCACCTCCACTGGACAAAGAATTACAGGATAGCCAATAAATTCAATGATATATTGGTTTATTTGGAACGTATGATATTTCTTGACGGTTATTACAAGGCATGGGCTCTTGGGAGCGGACCTTGTGACAGGTGCAAGACCTGCAATATCGATGGGACATGCCGCAACGCTGACAAGGCAAGGCCTTCAATGGAAGGATGTGGCATTGATGTTTTCAAAACAGCAAGAGAGCAAGGTCTTCCAATTAATGTTGTCCAAAACCACGGCGCAGAAAGGGATCTTTATGGCCTTATACTCGTAGAGTAGAGATTGTTCTTTTCAAACAGAGGAGGGTTATGATTTTGTTACTTCTGACGCATGCTATCTCTCATGATCTTAGCGTTATGGATAATGCGTGCTGGTGGCATAATTGCGCATTTCATGAAAAAAGTCTGGTGGCTGAGAGTTCACCGATCCCTCGGTATATCTGGGGCAATTTTTTTCAACTTTGCCATATTGGCAATTGACGTCCAGATAACGCACGCCGAGAGAGAACATTTCAGGATCATTCACTCGTAGATAGGTTTTGATGCCTTTGTTTTTGCTATGCTGACACCTATATTGGGAATACACCAGTTGAAAGTTCGAAGCGTGACCGTCAGATTGCGAAGTTTCCATCGCTGGTCTGGAAGGCTTACACAATGCCTGATGTTGATTAATGTTTTTCTCGGTTCTCCATGATGGGCTAACGAATGTATAATCCTAAACAATCTTGTAAAAACCGTTCTCTTCACAAATAAACCCTTCATGAATAAGGCCCCTGAGTATTCTCTCCAGATGGTCAAGGTTAATGCCAATTGATTCATTAAGGTCTTTCACAGAAAGATTGCTTTCATCAAGAAGTTTCTTTATTATTAAGCCACGTATCTGCCGGTCAGATCCTGCAAAGGAAGGTTGTCTTACATAGTGAGCGCTTCTCCTGTTTGGATTTTCCGTTTTTCTCTTAAGCATGGACCCATAGTCCATGAGTGCCCAGTACCATTCACGGGGATTTTCCCGGTCCATCGTTGCTTCGACAAGAGGGAATATCTCCCCATCCTTCACATCTTCCTTTTTACGAAAGAATTCATGGATAAAAACCCTCCGGATATTCGTTTCAATGAAAACAGACGGCATATTAAAAGCAAAAGCCAGTATTGCTCCGGCTGTCGTTTTTCCAATACCAGGAAGGCTGCTGAGTTTGTTCACGTCCTGGGGGAGTACCCCACCATACACTTCAACGATCTCAAGGGCAAGCTTCTTCAATGCAAGAGCTCGCCTGTTGTAGCCAAGTCCCTGCCACATGGCAAGCACATCTCCTTGAGAGGCTTCAGACAGAACATTGAAATTTGAAAACATCTTTATAAACTCCAGGTATTTGTCATGCACTCGCTCTACCTGCGTCTGCTGAAGCATGATTTCCGATACCAGTATATTGTAAGGATCTGTTGTGCGCCGCCAGGGAAAATCACGACCATGATGTTTGTAGTACTCATAGATTTGCCGCTGAAATGCCCTTATTTCCTCTGTGGTGAGAATTTTTCCTTTCATTGTTAAAGAAGTTATATGCCCTTTGTTTTGCGTTATACAGGTAAAGAATTGTATATTAACACAAGACTTATCTTCCATCGAGGGTTCTATGCATGCGTCTGAGACTCCAAGAGAATTAGTCAGTTTCCTGCTTGATCCCCAAAGTTATCCAGAAAATACCGCCAATGTTACACATATTGAAACCCATATATCCCATGTTTTTCTCTGCGATTCTTTTGTTTACAAGATTAAAAAACCGGTTAATTTCGGTTTTCTTGATTTTTCATCCTTGAAAAAAAGGCATTACTTCTGCAGGAAAGAAGTCGAACTGAACGCTCGCCTTGCCAAAGGCATTTATTTAGGTGTTCAGCCAATCTACAAAGCTGATAGTTGCTATTCGTTTGTAAACAACAAAGAAGGCTCTCCGGTCGAATTTGCCGTGCAGATGAAACGCATTCCCATGGAGTGCCTTCTCTTCAACCTTATCGAAAAAGGAAGACCCCTCTATCGAGATCTGGAAGAAGTAGGCAGAACACTTGCATTTTTTCATACTAATATCAAACCCTATAGGGGCAAAAGATTTGGTGGTTTCGAGGCAATACTCGCTGCTACAGAAGACAACTTTGAGCAGATCAAGCAGTTCTGCGGAATTACTATCAATGAGAAAACTTTTGAAACCATTGCCAGCTACACAAGAGAATTTCTTGAGAAAAATAAGAATAAATTTTACAGACGCAAACAAAATGGATTCATTCGAGAAGGCCATGGTGACCTTCACTGTCAGCATATATGTCTTGAGCATCCACCTGTAATTTTTGATTGTATCGAATTCAACGAGGCATTCAGAATCATCGACGTCCTTGAGGACATTGCATTTCTTTTTATGGATCTGGAGTACCGCGGAAGATTCGATCTGACATCGTGCCTTTCAAAAGCATATTTTGCCGATCTGCAAAAAGTGCAGGATGAGGACTTGCTCAGGTTCTACAAAGTGTATCGTGCTGTGGTGAGAGGAAAGGTTGAGGGATTGACAGCAGAAAATGTGACAACGGCAAAAGAGCAAAAGCTGGCAACGGCAAAGGCGATGAATTATTTTGATCTTGCCTGTTACTATATCAATGATGCTCATAAGGCTTTCAATCCTATCGTATTCATGGGTCTATCAGGGTCAGGAAAATCGACCATCGCCATGGGCTTTTCATCGGACGCTGTCATTTTACATTCCGACGAAATACGAAAAGCAGTTGCTGGTCTGGGAAAAAATGAACATCACTATATTGAAGTAGGAAAAGGAATATACACACCGGAGCTGACTGGACAGATTTATTATACCCTCCTGGACAAGGCAGTGGGCTGTGCAAAGGAGGGCAAAAAGGTCATTGTTGATGCTACCTACTTGAAGGCAAATCAGCGGACCCATTTCTACAGCTCATGCATTGAGACAGGACTGAATCCATTCTTCGTACACTGCTTTGCATCAGAGAACATCCTCAGAAAGCGGATTATTGAAAGAATGCAAAATGGCCGGGATATTTCGGATGCCAATCTGAGTGTCCTTGAGCATCAGTTGAAACATCTCGAAGAACCTGAGGAGTTGCCCAGTTTTCGTGTTCTGAAAATTAATACTGAGGATGCTATCGAGAATATTGTCAACACATTGAAAGAATTTCTTTAAGAGTTGTACTGTTTACAAAAAAAAGCGGGCCTGCCGGCCCGCCTGTTATCTTACCTTATTTCTTTTTCGCTTTTACTGCTTTCTTGGCAGGGGCTTTCTTAGCCTTTGCTTTCACTGGTGCTGTCTTGCCAGTTGCTGCTGCCTTTAAAACTGCTCCTGCCGAAAACTTGGGGACCTTCTTTGCAGCAATCTTGATCTCTTTACCTGTCTGGGGATTTCTTCCCTTTCTGGCCTTTCTTGCAGCAACAGAAAATGTTCCAAAACCTATAAGGGTCACTTTTCCACCTTTTCTTATTGTGTCTGTAATAGACCCGGTAACAACGGCCAGCGCCCTTGCCGCAGCGGCTTTGGAAATCTTAATTTCTGCTGCTACTCTGTCAACGATTTCTGCCTTTGTCATTCTTGTTCCCTCCTTAGATATGAATGTGTATTTATCTATAATTATCAGGCGTATACGTAATGCCTGTTGTGCAATCCCCCGTAGAAACAAGCATCTACAAAATAGTATTCGCTTAATTCCTTTAAAAATCAAGCTTTTTTTAAATTTAATTACAAAAATAATCTATAGAGGACGTTGGAGGGAATTATTGAAGGTATCTTTGGCTACTCAGTCGGACACGTACCTGCAAAGCAGGCAGCAGCGACACAAGTTCCGGTGATAGATTAATGTTGTTATATTGATTGACATGGCACTGAATCACCCATTCTCTCAATCACATCTTCCAGGGAGCCCGCAAATGGCCCAACAGACTCCATCTTGATCGATGCAAGGGCTCCAGCGAACTGAAGAGAGTCTTCAACAGGATAATCAAACCTGCGCGCTATATAAGATCCGATGACCGTGTCGCCTCGCCCCATCCTGCCTTTAGTGCTCCTGTTTGAAAATTTTGCATATTTTGTTGTTCCGTGGCTTCGCGCCAGTACACCACCTGAAGACGTAATAATAGTCTCAGGGCTTCCCCAGCCTTCCAGTATGGCAGCCTGGTCTTGCAAGACGTCGGTGCCTGTCAAAGCCTGCGCCTCCTTACTATCAAGCTTTACGAAATCTGCCATCCTCAGGATTTCTTTTTTCTCTGGAAAATCTTCAAGGCGGACAATGCCGGTCTCACGGTCTGCCTGCAGCATAAGACCCTGCATGTCTACTGATAAACGGAATCCTCTTGCCTTTAGTGACCTCATCAAATCCATCTGGACCTCGCGAGGGCCCATACAGCAACAGTGCAACAGGCATGGCTCAAAAGGGGGTACTTTTTCAATATTACTTCCCCCTTTAACATGAATAGCCTGCCTCTCATCAACATTTGCATTTGGGAAGACAACACGGTATTGAGCAGTCTCTCCTGGCTGAATATAGAGATCTATATCAGCCTTTTTCATAGGCTCCAAAAGGTATTCTTCCTTTTTGGAGATTGTCGTAACTACAGCAATCCTCTTTCCAACACAAGATGCTGCTATTGAGGCAAACAGAACCGGGCTGCCCAATATAACGAAGGGAACTCCTTCAAAAGGAACTACAGTGCCCCTACCCATCTGTCCCACGAACACAATATCATACTGGTTCTTCTTGCTCATTTCCCTTCTACTATTTAAACTTACCTTTTAAATTGTCCAAAGTGTACGGGATTGATTCATTGTACTTGTCCCTTCTGTTTCCCCCATATTATAAGCTTCAGCAGGAGGGAAACACAACAGACATGATAGAATCTATTTTTTTCGTAGTCATCGATTGTGTCATTGAACAAGATTAAAACTTGTAAATGTGTTTTGCCATTTGTGCTGTTGTGAAAGTAGGCTAAAGATGGTAAAAAATAGTGTGGCAAAGACCGGTTCATAAGGAAGACTGAGAGTAATGGAATACAAGATCTCAAAGGGTTTCGTTGTGAAAGCAGGGGTGCGCTTGATGATGTTAATCCTCGCTACAAACCTGTTCCTCCATGGTGTACTACTTTTTGCCGCTGAAAAATCATCACAGAAAGGAGAAAAGGAGATGAGCGATACACAACTGAAAGCCACAATTCATACAACAAAAGGAGATATCAGACTTAATCTTTTTCCTGGTAAAGCACCTCTGACGGTTCTCAACTTTGTGAATCTTGCCAAAAGAGGGTTTTACAATGGTCTCAGCTTCCACAGGGTAATTCCAGATTTCATGATTCAGGGTGGATGTCCGCTCGGCACTGGAACAGGAGGTCCTGGCTATCGGTTTACTGATGAGTTTTCGTCTGACCTCAAGCACAGCAAGGCCGGCATTCTTTCAATGGCCAATGCAGGGCCAAATACAAACGGAAGTCAGTTTTTCATTACCCATGTGCCCACTCCGTGGCTGGACAACAAACACGCCATATTTGGAGAGGTAGTCGATGAAAAAGACCAGACAGTGGTTAACAGCATCGTAAAGGGGGACAAGATCACGTCTATTACCATCGATGGAGATTATTCAATACTTGCAGACCAGAATAAGGATACCCTTAATAAGTGGAACGAAGTATTGGAGAAACAAGCCAGATAAAACCGGTTTTTCGCGTCCCAATCTGAATATGACCCGCACGAAGAAATACTGGTGGTTCCGCCAGTGGGACAGCCGGATTCACATCCCTTTGTTCATAGACACATAAGCGATTCACCGTGCTTCTTCTGGCCGTTTTACAAACCCCATTAGGACAGCCGCAATTACTGATGCCACGACCGCAATGATGAATGGGATCGAAAAAGAGCCGGTTGCATCTCTAATATGGCCTGCAAATCGGTGAGCAAGGATTGCGCCGGTCCCGTAAAAAATTGTAAGGGCCCCGATAACCGTACCCATGATCTCCTTCCGAAAGTAATCACCCCCGGCAGCACCATACATGGGAAACGTTGCGCCAAAAAAAGCGCCAAGAGCGCCTACACTTGTAAAGAGCCACACCACATTGCCCCCTGATGCAATAATGCAAACAATAGCTACGCCAACACAAAAATTGGAAAAGAGTATTGTCATCCGTCTGCCGATATAGTCAGATATCATACCGATTGTGAGGACACCAACAATTTGTCCAATACCATGGATTGTGGCCAGCAATGACGCCCGCTCATAAGGGAAACCAAGCTCATACCGCGCGTAATCAACCATAAACGTTGTAGGGATATACAGTGATCCGGCTACGAGCAAATAGGAAAAACCAAGCATCCAGAACCTTCCCTTTGTGAGGATTTCTGAATACCTGGTTTTCACAGCCTGGCTTGTGGTGGCTTGAGGTGCCGGTATAATCTCACCTGCAGGGGTTCCCCATGGTACAAGCCCTCTGTCCTCCGGTTTACTTCTCAGGAGAAAAATATTTACTAATACCATGATCAGGGCTGCAATGCCCAGAAAATACCAGCAATAACGCCAGTTCCATTCTGCAACTATGATGGGAAACAATCTGCCCATGGAAGCAAAACCGAGGCCAAAACCAGTAGAGAGGATACCGAGGGCCATTCCCCTTCTTTTCACGGCAAACCATCGCTGAACCAACGTGATAATAGGCGTCCACATGGCAGCCGCTCCCATACCCACAATACCAAAAAACAGGGATGCCTGCCAGAAGGAAGTAGACGTGCCCATAAGCAGGGTTCCAATGCCCAGGACAACTCCAAACATGGGAATGATTTTTCTTGCGCCAAGCCGGTCTGTCAGATTGCCTGCAAATAATGAAAGAATAATATACGCAAGAAAATAGGCATTGAAAATATCTCCCGCCTGTCGTCGTGTAAAACCCAGGGTACGTATCATTTCTGGCAATACAACACTATATCCGAGGCGGATACCATAATTTACAAAAAGATTGATGAAACAGATAACAAGAATGACCCATGCCCAGTGAATGGCCTGGTTTTTGCCTGAAGCATTGCTCTTCATAATATCCCCCCTTTTTTTAAAACTTATCCAGGGTTAAAGGTTAAAGGCACGAGGATAAAGGCCGGAAAACCTTCTGCTTTATCAATACCCCGCACCTTTTACCCTGAACCCTGAACCTTGAACCTTTACCTGTAGTAGCCTCGATCCTCTCGCCCGTTTTCATTGCATACCCAGCTTCTTCCTTTTCGCTTCTATATGGGCAAGTACCCCGTCGACCGCTTTAACTGGATCCTTTTCCACACTTAGGACACCGCCTGTCACCTGGGGCAGGTCAACTGTAAGCAGCTGGACAAGGTTTGGCGCTCCTGTTACCGTAGGAACAGGATTCACATAGGTATAAAGGCCAAGGGCGAGTGCGAACACAGCATCTATGGTGGCTTTCTGTTCCATATACTCAGGAGCAACAGCTGCAACAGGAAGGTCAGGAATCGGCACCTGCATAACATTGGCAATGGCTGCCAGCATATCTGCAAGCCGTCCTGTATCCGTACAGGTTCCGTAGCTGAGCACAGGAGGAATCTTCAGGGTTTCGCATAATGCCCGCAGGCCATTCCCTGCAAAATCCTTTGCCTCAGGGCTGCAGAGCCCGGCAACCTGCATTGCAGCATTCCCGCATCCCATAGAGAGGACAAGGATATCCCGCTTGATAAGTTCTTTTGCTATAGTCACGCTATGGACATCCTGCCCCGTGTCACGCAACGATGTGCACGAGACAAGACCTGCCACCCCCCTTATAACCCCATCCTGTATTGCCTTCAAAAGGGGCAAAACCGAACCACCCAGGGCAGCTGCGATACTCTCAGTAGAAAAACCGACTATTGCCTCCCCCATATTCAGCCCTGTAATCGGCTTTATTGTGGCATGTCGCTCTTTAAAATTGTCAATGGCCATCTGTAGGAGTGAGGCTGCTTGCTCCGAAGCTTTTTCCGGGACGTAGTCAATCCGATCAGTTATGCCTTCAAAGGCAACAAGCTGGCTCACAGGGATCAGCTTGAATTTATATTTTTCTGCATAGAAAGGATCCACAGGCATCGAACAATTCATATCACAGGCAAAAAGATCGATGCAACCACTTGCCAGGATAGCCTCCTGCATAATCCAATTTCCTGTAAACCCATAGAAAACATCGTCCATCTGCCAACGTTGGATCATCTCCTGACCGGTTTCAATATTTGCAATAACACGCACACCCTTTGCACCAACTGCTTTTGCCTTTTCCTGCCACTCATTTTTTCGCGCAAGCTCTACCATGGTGAAACCGAGAAAAGGCTCATGACCATTGGGAAGAACATTGACATATTCAGGGTCAAGCACGCCAAGATCAACCCGCATAGGGTGAGGTCTGGGAATCCCGAAGAGGATATCCTGACAGAACTCATTCACAATCTGGCTCTGGTACGCCATGGCAATCCCAAGCCGCATAGCTTTCAAGGCCAGGCTGACATAATAACCATCAACGTTGGTAAGACATGAGCTCGTGGCAAACATCATCTCGCCGTAAATCCCCCCGGGAAATATACCCAACTTTTTCCACACCGCTTTTCGTTCCTTGGGGGCAAGTGTCTCCACAATATAACTCGGCTCATCATATTTCCTGTTAAAATCAGCTTCCACGTAATTACAGAGTGCCAAGGCAACTTCTTCGTCGGAAAGCGATGTTGGAATGTCAAACCGCTCAGCAAATGCAATAAGCTTCCCCGGTTCCCTTATGGCAAAAGGGGCTTTGCCGTTTACAGCTGCTTTCAACGTTTTAATGGTTTGCTCAGTGTGATAGTGGTATGTTGATGCTCCCATAACATTCCGCAGGAGCATCATCCTCATAGCCATTCCATCACCGGTTATGCCGCACACACCTCTCTTGTCTTTGGCCACATCAGCCCTGCACGGTCCGTTGGAGCAAAGGTCGCACCGAACACCTCCCTGGCAGAAAGAACATCGCTGGTCAGGGTTACCCCCCATGCCCTGGGCTTCATAGCGATCCCACATGTTTGTCATTCCATCCTGCTTAATCCGCTGATACATGGTACGAATTGACTCATGGTAGGAAATTCTCTCATCTTCCATAGCCCAGTCCCTCCTGACGTAAAATTATAAATGTATAGATATTATTTTAGTGGTAACCGGAGCAATAAACAAGGCAAAACATGGAGTAGAACGAAAAAGGTACTGGGCTGAAATGTCAGGCTTTAACTTTGTGTGAATCTGCAGAGGTGATAGAACTTCATGCAGGCCTCTTCTACGCTGGCTATAATCCTGTCATAGGCCTTAAGGAGGGTTCCATTATCATACTTTAATATATTTTTTGTTTCTGCAAAGATTACATCATAATCGTGTCTTAATGACACACAGTCCCATAACGTGCAGTTCTCAACACTGAGGGAATACTGCCTCTCCCAGCTGTCGAGCATTGCATCCTCAAAGCGAACCTCGAGGAGCTTCACCTCCTCGTGATTGTTTAATAGCTGCTGGAACCGTTCTGCTGATCTCGCCTCTGGATGGAGATAATAGTGGGCTGTATATCCTTTGGGTGAGAACCAGAGGAGTGGGTGAAACGAGTCTTCTATTGTGTGATAGCCACGAGTGATGAGCCTGACATCCGCCATTGGCTTTATGAAATTGCGACATTCAGGCAAAATCTCGTAAAGCTCCATGCATGCTTTATCGCAAAATATCTATTAATCTTTAGCGGCATTCACTCCGGAAAACTCGGTCGATTTCTCAACTACAAGCTGATTGAACATATTTCATTCGAAGGTCATAGAGAACCGTTCCAAGCAGGTTCTCCTCGTCCTCTGTGAGGTTGCCTGCAGTTTTTTCTTTGAGTATTTCTATGATGCTTATTGTCTGTTGCGCGAGAGGAAGATTCAGTGTTTTATCCTTTGTAATCGGGTCAGGCAATTCCCCGAGGCAAACAAGGGCGGATGTTGTTAGAGACAGTATAAATGTAGAAAAGTTAAGGACAGTGGTAAAGGCCTCCTCCTCGGCAATCTCAGCACAGGTTCTTTCATCTTGCTTCTTTTCTGGATCTACTGCCTCTGCCTCGCTGGCACTCGCTCTTTTATCTGTGATCTTGAAGCCTTTCTGTTCATCATCCATATCAGCCTCCTAAAGTAGCGTGTCGAGTTTAACAGGCAAAAAGAAAATCTCATCACGTCTTTTCACCTGATAAAGAATATAATTTCTTTTTAGCCCTTCTGCCATAAATGCGTCGAAATCTTTTTTGTTTGAAATGACGTTGTTGTTGATCTTAAAGACTACATCTCCTATCCGCAATCCGCATCTGGGTCCGGGTGATCCGCTGATGACCTTGGTTACAACAACTCCGTCCTTCTCTTTAAGTTTGAACTTCAACTTTGGATAACCTTTAATATCCGATATTTTTACACTACAGAGCCCTTCATCCATGGGTGCTGGAACATAATCGGCCAGGTCTTTAACATCAATATTCATGATCACAGATTTCGCCCCTTTTGCTACTTTGAGCTGGATTGATTCCTGTTGTCTCAGCGTCCTGAATACACTTTGTATCTTCATTCCCTCCCTTATCTTCTTCCTGTTAAGTTCTGTAATTCTGTCACCAATCCTGATACCGTACTTTTCGGCTGGGCTTCCGTTCAGTACCTTGTTAATATAGAGATAAGGTCCTTTTTCGTCCCTGCGCCTTTCAATGAAAAATCCGATAATAGGTCTCTTCACAGTGCTCTGTAAAAAATCTTCAAGCATAACAAGCACATCATCAATGGGAATTGCAAAGCCTATTCCTTTACCCTCTCCATATATAGCAGTAACTATACCAAGAGGATTTCCATCAGCATCAAGGAGGGCCCCACCGCTGTTCCCCGGATTAATGGCAGCATCGGTTTGGATCAGGTTTGCGTAAATCTTGTTATCAATCCTCAGGTTCCTCCCAAGGGCGCTTACTACACCTACGCTTACCGAACTTGACAGGCCATACGGATTACCTATGACAATCACCTTTTGTCCTACCCTCACATTCTTTGACTTTGTAATCTTCAAGAAGGGCAGGTCAACTTTATCATTCACCTTCAGTAATGCAATATCAAATTCCGGGTCACTACCGAGGACGTGTGCCTCATATTCCTTGCCGTTTATAAACTTAACCCGAATATTGATCGCCTTCGAAACCAGATGTTCATTCGTCACTATAATGCCCTTTGGATCCAGAACTACACCGGAACCTATGTTCTCGAACATCTCATCATCGTCATCTTCTTCTTCATCACCAACAATGAGTTTCCTGAATACATTTGGTTTCTTTTTTTCATCTATATCCTTTGACCACTCTTCAGTTTTTATATTGACAATTGCTTTGCTCGTCATCTCGACAACTTCGGCTATCTTGTCTTCCTTCCCGGCATACAAAGAAAACGGGGATAGCAAGACCAGAGATAGCAATCCGCAAGCAACGAGCAGTAAGAAGGAAATATTTTTAGACTTTTTTTTCATAGCACAGAATGTATTGAACCGAAAAACTTGCGATATGAAACAAATTTACTGTGATTTTCACTATAATCTATGAGCTATCAGCTGTGAACTGCCTTTCAATACCAGTCTTCTTCTACTCTTTTTTTCTTTTTTAATGCTTTTTTCGCTGCATCGAGAATGATGTGGGCAATCTCATCCTTACTCAACATGGGTACATGTTTTGCGCCACCTGTTGCCTCAATTATGGTGACCTCGTTGCTGTCTGAACCAAACCCAATATCCGACCTTGATACATCATTAGCAACAATTATATCCAGGTTTTTTTTCTTCAGTTTTTCTGCTGCATGGTCAAATAGGTTCTGTGTCTCTGCAGCAAAACCGATGAGAATCCTCTGTTCCTTAATCTTACCAAGTTCACCGATAATATCAGGATTTTTTTCAAGTTCAAGCAAAACAATGTTGTCATCGCCCTTCTTCATTTTTTGACAGGTTTCATTTTTACATTTGAAATCAGCAACGGCTGCTGCTTTTATAATTATCGAACAGTATCTATGGTGCTCCATCACAGCGTCCCGCATCTCACATGCAGTCTCAACTTCAATGATGCGCATATCTGTTCTGGGCGGTGCTACATAGGTTTTACCTGTAATCAAAATAACATCTGCCCCTCTTCTCTTTGCAATCTTTGCTATAGAATAACCCATCTTACCGGAAGACTTGTTTGTGATACACCTTACCGGATCGATATATTCTGTTGTAGGGCCGGCAGTGACCAGGACCCGTTCATTTATAAGGTCTTTTTCAGTAAAAATGTCTTCCATTTTCTCGAGGACATCTTCTATCCGGGGCATTCTTCCCTTACCTGACGTTCCGCAGGCGAGATCCCCGCTTTCGGGCTCCATAACTTCGTATCCCGCCTCCTTGAGTTTCATTATATTTGCTTCTACCATGGGACTACCCCACATCTTTGTGTTCATGGATGGCACAAAAAGAATGGGGACAGTGGTGGCCATGACCATGGTCGTCAGGAAATCGTCTGCAATGCCATTGGCAATTTTTCCAATGATATTGGCTGTAGCCGGTGCTATTACCATCTGATCAGCAATATCAGAAAGTGCGATATGACCTATCTTGGAGCCTGCGAAAAGCTCGAACATTTCATGAACCACCGGATTTCCCGAAAGAGTCTGAAATGTGAGAGGAGTAACAAACGCCATGGCATTCTTTGTCATAACAACGTGGACATTTGCCCCTCTTTTTGAGAGTTCCCGCACCAGTTCAGCTGTCTTGTAAGCAGCAATACCTCCTGTAATACCCACAATGATCTCTTTGTTCTTCAGCATCGTATATTGCTTGTCCATATCTCCCATTAAATCTCTCATCAAATGTTTAGGCCAATCTTTCTTATCAGCCGCGTAAATAGGTTTGCCTTTGGAATATAAACTGGCGACACAATATCAACCTTCCCTATCTGTTCGTTGTCGAACTTCACAACAAGTTCACCGAGCTTTTGACCTTCCCTGATTTCCCCTTTAATGCTGGGCGGGACAGAAGGTTCTTTTTGAATGGTCCCTTTTTTATCATTCGCAATGGGGTACTGAAAGCTGGATCCAGCAACACCCTTTATCTTCCTGTACTTTCCGTCACTGAGAATAATATCTTTATCAATCACCTCGCCCTGTCTAACCACATTCAGCATTTTATACCGGCTAAATGCTTTTTTAAACTTTTCCACCGTTACGTCATCTCTTATTTTCCCTGTCGGGCTTCCAAGGACAACTACGATAAATCTCAAGCCATTTTTCTGGGCTGTGGCAACGAGATTAAAACCTGTTTCACGGTAATACCCGGTTTTAAAACCATCTGTTCCACTCATACGGGTAAGCAGTTTGTTATGGTTGTTCATAATAAACTTGCCGTCTCTGAAGGGTTCACTTTTAATCGATGTCCATTCCATTATTTTGGGATACTTCAAGAGCTCCCGTCCAAGCGTTGCAAGGTCACTGCATGAACTTAAATCCGGTTCCTGCCCTATAGAAGGTGGTAGTCCGTGGACAGAATGGAATTCTGAATCTGCCATATTCAGGGATTTTGCCTTTTCATTCATGAGCCTGACAAATTCCTCTGTGCTCCCGGCAATGTGTTCTGCAACAGCATAGGCAGCGTCATTCCCTGACGCAACCAGGGTGGCCTTCATTAGTTCTTCCAGGGTGAATACCTCTCCCTCTTTCAGGTAAACCTGGCTACCACCCATCTTAGAGGCTTCCCGCGAGGCTGTTACCTGATCGGTCAATTTTACCTCGCCCTTTGCGACTTTCTCTGCAACCACAAGGGCAACCATAAGCTTCACAACACTTGCGGGTGGCCTTTTCAGGTGAATATTCTCACCCTCAATGACTTTGCCGCTCATGGCTTCCATTACAATGTATGACTTGAAAGGTTCTTCCTTCGCAGTTGAAGTCTGAGGTGACGACGCTTTCTGATTGCTGTGGATCTTTTTTGCCCCTTCGGCGTCAGCGAATGGGATGACTAGGAAAAGAATCAGGGACAGGATGAACAGGTTTTTCATTATTTCAACTTATCCACAAAAGCTGTGATGAGATCTATGGGAACCGGGAAAATCACAGTAGAATTCTTTTCTGAGGATATCTCGATTAGTGTCTGGAGATATCGAAGCTGAAGCGACATTGGATTTTTGGAAAGGATGTCGGATGCCTGAGCCAACTTTGTAGCTGCCTGAAATTCTCCTTCTGCTGAGATTACTTTTGCCCTTCTCTCCCTCTCAGCCTCTGCCTGTCGTGCAATGGCCCGCTGCATCTCCTGCGGAAGGTCAACGTTCTTGACCTCCACATTCGACACCTTGATTCCCCACGGTTCTGTATGGGTGTCGAGTATCTCCTGAAGTGTTTCATTGATCTTTTCCCGGTGAGAAAGAAGGTCATCAAGCTCTGCCTGACCCAGAACACTCCGCAGGGTTGTCTGAGAAAGCTGGCTTGTGGCATAAAGATAGTTTTCAACTGCAATAATAGCCTTTGATGGGTCTATGACCCTGAAATAGACAACAGCATTCACCTTGACTGAAATATTGTCCCTGGTGATAACATCCTGGGGTGGTACATCCAGCACTACGGTACGCAGGCTTACCTTGACCATCCTATCGATAACAGGAATAAGAATGATAAGCCCGGGCCCTTTCGGAGTGCCAAGAACCCTTCCTAGCCTGAATATGACGCCTCTTTCGTATTCGTTCAGGATCTTGATAGCACTTACAAGGAAAAATACTACGAGCACTATGAGAAACAGATATGGAATATACATGATTTTATCCCCCTTTTTTCTTCACTTTTACTATGAGCCCTTCCACTTCAGTCACAATGATTTTTTCCCCTTTAGAAATCTGTTCGTCGCTCTTTCCGTTCCAAATCTCTCCCTGGATAAAAACCTTACCATCGTGAAAAATATCTGTCTGTGCAACACCTTCCACCCCAACCAAGCCTTCTCTTCCTGTTGTAACCTTGGAAAACTGCGCTTTTATTGCATAAGATAGCACACCGAAAAAAAATATACCAGTTACAGCTGCCACTATAATGATCGTAGTATATGAGATGGAAAGAATGCTCGATGGAAGATCGATAAGCATAATAGAGCCTATCACAAGGGAGATAATTCCTGCAATTCCAAGGGCCCCATGACTTACAATCTTTAACTCTAAGATGAAAAATATGACACCGAGAAGTATTAAGAAGAGGCCTGCATAGCTGATGGGAAGAGTCTGGAAAGAATAGAGGGCAAGTATAAGACATATGCCACCAACGACACCTGGAAAAATAGCACCTGGGCTGTAAATTTCGAACAGAATTCCGTACATTCCAATCATCATAAGGATATACGCCACATTGGGGTCGCTGATATACGAGAGGAACTTGTACTTAAAAGGCATGGTAACCTCAGCAGATTTCTTGCCTTTTGTATTGATGACGACTGAGCCTTTCTTTGTTTCCACTGTTTTGCCATCGATCTTTTCAAGAAGCTCGTCTATACTGCCAGCGACAAGATCTGCCACCTTCTTCTCCACAGCTTCAGTTGCAGTTATAGAAGCACTCTCTCTTACTGATTTTGCGGCCCAGTCTTCATTCCTACCCCGTTGTTTGGCTATACTTTTAACATAAGCCTCCGCGTCCTTAGCTACTTTTTCCATCATTACTTTGTCTGCTTTTTCCTGACCGACGCTTACAGGATGAGCCGCTCCTGCATTTGTACCCGGAGCCATGGCAGCGATATGAGATGCGAGAAGAATTACACTGCCTGCTGATGCTGCCCGTGCGCCTGAAGGATAAACATAGACAATAACTGGAATATTCGACTCCATAATCCCCTTGATAATATCCCGCATTGAAGTATCGAGGCCACCGGGCGTGTCCATAAGGATAAGGAGTGCCTCTGATCCGTTCTTTTCCGCTTTATTAATTGAGTCATTAATAAAACTTGCTATTGGGGGATTAATGGCTCCGTGAATCCTGATGGTATAGATTTCATTTGCATCTGCAACAATGGGTATCAGGAAAAGTAGGACAATAAGCAGGGATTTTGCAAAAAACCTGTTCATCCCTTCACCTCTTAAACTTTTCTTTCAGTTTTTGCTGAACAATATCTGGGACGAGGCCGGCAACGGAGCCGCCAAAGCTGGCGACCTCTTTAATCGTCCGTGAGCTAATAAAGAAATAGTCTTTGCTTGTCATCATGAAGATAGTGTCCATCCCTCTGTTCAACTCCCTGTTCATAGAGGCCATCTGGAACTCATACTCAAAATCACTCATCGCTCTGAGCCCGCGAATGACTGTCTTGGCATCAACCCTCTTGACATAATCTACCAGCAGGCCCTCAAAGCTGTCCACCTTTACCCTGAGGTGATCTTTTACCGATCGCATGATCATGTCCTTTTTTTCTTCAATGGTAAAAAGGGCCTTTTTTTCAATATTGTGGGCAATAGCTACAATAACTGTGTCAAACAGCTCAAGCCCTCTTGTCAATATATCCAGGTGCCCGTTTGTAATAGGATCAAAAGACCCGGGATAAACAGCCAATCGTTTTCTCATGAACCTCTCCTTTTAACGTAATTTAATCAGCCTGGAACAGAGTAATGAATGTGTCTCCGTAACCTTTTGTGTCCATCCGATAAAACCCCTTAGCCTCAGCAAAAACAGGTGTCTCTCTCTTTGAATGCTCTATTACAATGACGGAACCAGTGTGGTAAATCCTATTCGCCATAAGCAGGCTCATCGATTCCCCAACATACCCCTTATCATAAGGGGGGTCCATAAAGATTATATCATAGGAAAAAGCCCTTTTGGCAAGAAATGGAACTGCAAATGCTACATCCATGGTGAGAATATGGCAAGAGTTTTTTAGATTCAGGGCTATAATGTTTTTCTTGAGTATTTCTGCCATGTCTCTGTCAAATTCCACTGAAGTTGCTGTCATCGCACCTCTGCTCAGTGCCTCAATAGTGAATGAGCCTGACCCGGCATAGAGGTCGAGCACCCTTTTTTCTTTCATATCCCCAAGAATATTAAAGATAGCTTCCCTCACCTTTGCCGAAGTATACCGTACACCACTCTTCTGGAGAAGGACGATGTTCCTTCCTTTCAGAAAACCACCGGTTATGCGCAAGGAACTGAACTTCCTCTTGAATGATCTTCTGCTGTTCACGTCATAATGATTCACAAACAGTATCACACTACGGGGTTAGAAATAATGCCTGGGAGATCCCTGCAATGCGATCCATGCCCTTCACTTCCCAGGGAGTGAGATTGAGGATAACTAAATTCGTATCTCTATAAGTATTGGCGAGAAGGTCAAGATAATGTTGCTGCATCGCCTTTCTCATTTTGTGGAATTCGCAGTCTGCCTCCTTTACAACATAATTTACCACTATATTTTCAACCTTGAGCATATTCTCTTTAAACTCAGCAATGACCCTTTCTGTCAATTTTACCCCAAGAGCTTCAGGGATTGTGATAATGAGATATTTCGTCAGTTTTTCATCCCTGATAAATTCAACGATTCTCTCTGAAAGGGCTTCCCAACTCCCAATGATCTCCAGAAGAGACCGTTTGGAAGCTTTAAATCTAACTGCGTCCTTTAGTCTCTCCAGATAAGCATACATATTCATATAAAACTTCGTTGCAGCTTCCATATGTTTCAAAAAAAGATGGGGTAACCGCAGGAGCCTGAGGGTGTGCCCGGCAGGGGCCGTATCCCACACAACTATATCGTATTTTCCGCTTTCAACAAGCTCTATAATAAAGCTGAGCATATATTCCTCTTCTATACCGGGGGCTGTTCCCACATAATCTACAAAATCATAGTCAACGTTTGCGAAGGACGAGATTACCTCATAGATCTCATCTCCAAACCTTTCTTTCCATTTTGCAAGAACAACATCCGATGAGATCTCCAGCCCATAGAGTTCATACCTGTCAGAAATCTTTACCTCCTCACTGCCAATAGATACTTCAAAGATATCTGACAGGGACGGCGTCGGATCGCTCGAAATCACAAGCACCCTCCTTCCATCCATGGCCAGTTTCAGTGCCACAGCAGAAGCACAGGTGGTTTTGCCTACACCTCCTTTCCCCCCAACCATAATGAGTTTTACATCCTTGCCTGTGATGTTCACAAGACCCAAGAGAGCCCTCCTACCAAGTCTAACCTTTCAGAACTTGTCATTATTCCTCTTACAGGCGTATTATAATATGAATTGTGGCTGTGGAAAAGGAAAAAGCTATGCCTTGACCTGCCTCACAAATGATATTCTGGAATGTCTGACCCAATTTGGCAAACAGAATTTCTCCGGTGTTTTTAATCTGTGCCTGTTATCTTTGCAGCCCAGCTTTAGGTTATCCGTTCCATATTCTTCGTTGGTACAGTGTGGCACATTTTTAAGAAACAGTGATAAAGGCTGGTGGCCCTGAGCCATAAGAACAGATCAGCGCCCGGGGACTCCAAGAATAAAACGTGGGTGCACTGTGGCATCCTCTTACTCAAATATGGTATAAGTCTTCATGTTTGTTGATTCTCATTGCCATCTCGAGATGGAAGACTTTCAAAAAGATCGGAAAGAAGTCATTGAAAGAAGTCTCAGGCAAGGTCTGCAGTATATGCTCACCGTGGGCACAGATGAGACCTATTTTAAAAAGGTTGTTGAAATCATCAACAGCTACCCTGCTGTTTACGGAGCAATCGGTATTCACCCGCATAACAGCAAAGACTACAACCCACAGCTTGGAAAAATAATAGCCGCCTTTTTGAAAGATAAAAGAATTGTGGCTTATGGGGAGATAGGGCTTGATTTCTTCAAGAATTATTCTCCGCGAGAATCTCAGATCCATGCTTTTCAACTCCAGTTAGAGGTTGCCAAGAGATCAAGGCTCCCGGCAATCATCCATTCACGTAACGCAAAGGATGAAACTATCCAGATTCTCAGTAAAGATTATGATGGAAACCTGGGCGGTGTAATTCATTGCTATTCCTACGATCTTGCTGCTGCGAAGAAATTCCTCGACATGGGCTTCACCCTTTCAATACCGGGCACAATTACATATAAAAATTCCCATAGTCTCACAGATGTAGTCAAATTCACTCCCATCGACAAACTCCTCGCTGAAACTGACGCACCTTTCTTGGCCCCCCATCCCCACAGGGGCAAAAGAAACGAGCCCTCTTTTGTGAGGTTAACCATTGAAAAAATTGCTCAGATAAAAGGCAAAGGAGTAGAAGAAATTGCCATGGACCTGAAGCGGAACTTTGAAAAACTCTTTCTCCATAAAGACAGGGGTGAAGGAGCAGAGGAGCCAGCAGATCAGGGATGAAGGGAACAAAGAAAAACATGAAATCACGTGCCGTGGAAAATCGAATAACATCACAGGCAATAATGACTCAAAGAGAGGCAGAACATTGAAGCCGGCAATAATTGTTGTTGATATGCTCCTGGACAACCTGGGGCTTGAAAGAAAAGGTAAGGGGGAGGAAGAAAAAATCATAAAACCAGTAGCTGCGTTCCTTAAGGAATGCAGACAGTTATCAGTTCCTGTTATTTTTGCCTGCGACAGCTTCCTCAAGGATGATTTCATCTTTCAGGGAAGGATGAAGCCCCACGCCATACGAGGCACAGACGGAACAAAACCCCTCCCAGACCTTGAACCACAGCCATCAGATATTATCCTTGAAAAGAGAAGATTCAGTGCATTCTTTAAAACAGACCTGGATCAGACACTTCGAACCATGCATGTTGACACAGTTGCGGTTGGGGGGATAAATACCCATTTCTGCGTTCTGGCAACCGCTTTTGATGCTGTCTGCCATGATTTCACTACCATCATTCTTGAGGATCTGAGCGCTGCTTATAAGAGGGAGATTCATCAGTCCTTCATCGATACCTATCGGTACAGCGCAATTTATCCAATCCTCAGGGTTATGAAGTCGAAGGAGTTCCTGTCAGAATACAGAGATTTAAGGGATCTCGGCATTGGGGATTAGATTAAATGGTCACCAAAGATTTGAGGCGGCTCAGAGGTTATGGATCAGCAAAACGGGTAAGCTATAAGAGACTTGCCATAATCAGCCTGCCCCTTCTGGTTGCCACTTTTGTTTTCGTTTATTATTTCCGATATATGGCGAATATCCAACCACAGAGACAGATTATTCGGGTTGAAAAAAATACTGTTTCCCTCATATATACTGACAATAATGGAAAACTCGCCGAAGATATTCTCGAAATTGAAAACACAGCTACACAGAAAGACAAGGGAGATTTTATTATCAATAAACTCAAAGCAAAAGGCCTCGTGCCCGGTGATGTATCACTCCAGGAAATGATTATTGACAGTGAAGGCATTATTTATCTTAACTTTACAAAAAATCTTCTTCAGGGCATTCCTGGTAAGGATGATATAGAGCTCACATATGCCATTGTAAACTCTTTTTTAGCTACTTTTCGCCACACAAATAAAGTGTTCATTCTTATCGACTGGAAGCCTGTCTATACCCTTCGAGGAGTTGTCTATACATATTTGCCTATAGAGTTCAACAAACAAGTAATGGAGGATTAAATGATTGACCCGAAAATGTTGAGGGAAAAAAGCGAGATAGTCTTTGAGAGCCTGAAAAAAAGAGGCACTGAAATCAATATGGACAGGCTTTTCTCATTTGATGAAAAAAGAAGGATGCTCATCCAGGAATCAGAGAAGATGAAGAGCGAACGGAATGAGCTTTCCAATGAAATAGCCAGACTTAAAAAATCAGGTTCTGATGCAGAGAATAAAATAAGCCACCTGAGGGACCTTGGTAAAGACATTGAAGGATTAGAACAAGAGCTCAGGATCGTTGAAAAAGAGTGGGAGAATATGCTTCTTGTGATTCCAAATATCCCTCATGAAAGTGTGCCTGCTGGAACCAGTGAAACAGACAACAAAGAGGTGCGGGTGTGGGGAGAAAAGCCTTCCTTTGATTTTGCCCCCCTCCCCCACTGGGATATTGGAGAAAAACTTGATATACTCGACTTTAAAAGGGCAGCAAAGATAACCGGATCACGGTTTACCCTCTACAAAGCAGGGGGCGCCCTCCTTGAAAGGGCATTAATCAATTTCATGCTCGACCTGCACACGAGAGAACATGGATACACCGAGGTACTCCCCCCCTTCATGGTCAATCGTGATGCCATGACAGGGACCGGCCAACTGCCAAAGTTCGAGGAGGAACTTTTCAAACTTCAGGGCATTGATTACTTCCTTATTCCCACTGCAGAAGTACCCGTAACAAATATTTACAACAATGAGATTCTGAAAGAAGATGACCTCACCATCAAGTTTGTGGCATATACCCCTTGTTTTCGTGCAGAAGCAGGAGCACATGGGAAAGATACACGGGGGCTCACCCGGCAACACCAATTTAACAAGGTGGAACTCGTGAAGTTCGCCAGACCGGAGCAGTCATATGAGGAATTGGAAGGACTCCTCCTTGATGCTGAGGATGTTCTCAAGAAGCTTAATATCCATTATCGCGTTTCCCTCCTATGCACCGGAGACCTCGGTTTCTCCTCGGCAAAAACATACGATATCGAGGTTTGGTTGCCAGGACAGAACATCTACAGAGAGATATCATCGTGTAGCAACTTTGAAAACTTCCAGGCACGGAGAGCAAGAATCAGATATCGCAAATCAGGAAACAAGGTAGATTTTGTCCATACTTTGAACGGGTCAGGGTTAGCAGTGGGGCGAACAGTAATGGCGGTTATGGAGAATTACCAGAACTCGGATGGATCAATAACTATCCCTGAAGCATTGAGGCCATATATGCATGGCATTACCAGGATTGACGCTCCTTAACAAGAGGGCGATCGATTCACATGAGCACACCGCAAAGATATGAATGCCAGCTGTTTAATTGAGATGGAATACTTTCTTTTTCCCACCTACCTGAAAAATAAACTGGTAAAACATGCAAAACGAATGGTTTCAGAGTTTGAAGCGTGTTATTACTTTCCGATTCGATCTACTTTGCAGCTTTTCTCCAAATAAGGACAAGCGGGCTCGCAATAAAAATGGATGAGTAGGTTCCTACAACCAGACCAATAAGCAGTGCAAGTGAAAAGTCAAACAACACCTCTCCGCCAAGCAGCATGAGGGCGCCCAGCGCCAAAATAGTGCTGATGCCGGTTATAATTGTCCTGCTGAGAACCTCGTTGATACTTCTGTTCATCAACTGGGCAAGGTCATCCCTTGCTTTCATGCTTCCCATGTTCTCCCGGATCCGGTCAAAGACAACCACTGTATCTGAAAGCGAGTACCCGGCTATGGTTAAAAGGGCTGTAATAATGAGAAGGTTGAATTCTTTGTCGAGCAAATAAAAAACGCCAAGCACAGCCACCACATCGTGAAAGGTGGCAATAGTGGCTGCCAAACCCGAAATAAGAGTAAACCTGTACCATATGTATCCAATGATGCCGAGCATGGCCAGGCATACTGCAATAATAGCATAGTTTCTCAAATCTTTGCCCACCCCGGGACCTACCATGTTTGATCCAAGGATCTCGAATTTTTTCCCTGGGAGCTGATTGGTTAAGATCGACGATACTCTGTCCTCTATACTTTCCTTTTCAATATCAGAAAGCTTTGTCTTAATGAAAAAATCCTTTGTTCCACTCACTTCCTGAATCTGCACATCTGAGATTCCACCATTTGTGAGTACCTCTCTCAGGGCCCCAATATCGACCTGCTCTGCAAATCGAATCTGCAAATTGGCGCCACCGGTAAAATCGACACTAAGGTTAGCCCTGCCCATGACAATCATAACAAACGCATAAAGTCCAACTATCATCATTATCGCCGAGATAATAAAAGCCTTCTTTCGGAATCCTATAAAGTCGACCTTGGTATCTTTAAGTAACTCAAACATAAATCAGCCTCAGATGCTCAGCGTTCTCGGCTTAAACTTCTGGAGAATCCAGTCGAAAATCGCTTTGGAACCAAATACTGCTGTAAAAAGGTTAATGACCATACCGATAATCAGGGTAACAGCAAAGCCTTTGATCGGTCCGGTGCCGAACACGAAGAGTACGCACGCGGTGATAAGGGTGGTGACATGAGAGTCAAAGATAGCCACCCATGCCTTTGAATATCCTGCATCCACTGCAGCCCTAACAGTCTTGCCCAGTCTCAACTCCTCCCGTATCCGCTCAAAAATGAGAACGTTCGAGTCAACACCCATGCCAATGGTAAGGGCAATACCGGCAATACCCGGGAGGGTCATTGTCGCTTTTAAGGCGCTGAAAGCGCCGAGAAGGTATATCAGGTTCAGAAAAAGGGCGATGTTTGCTATTACACCACATCCCCGGTAATACACGATCATAAAAATGATAGTCAACAAGGCTCCGAGTATGGTAGCCCTGATGCCCTTTCTGATGGAGTCCTGACCAAGGGTCGGGCCGATAGTAATATTCTGTACCACCTTGACTGGCGCCGGAAGTGCACCGGCCCTCAGAACAATGGCCAGGTCTTTTGCCTCCTCCATGGTAAAACCACCTGTGATGGACGCCCTGCCACCGGATATTCTCTCTTTTACCACCGGCGCGGAATAAACAGTGTTGTCAAGAACAATGGCCAGCCTTTTTCCGACATTTTCTGCTGTAATCTTGTCAAATATCCTGGCACCTTCACTGTTAAACTCTATCCCTACATACGGCTCATTTCTAAATTCACCGCCAATACTGACCTTTGCATCAGTTAAGAGTTCGCCAGTAAGGAGAGCCTGCTTTTTCAGAAGAATTGGAGTTGTCGTTGCAATTCCGGTCTCTCTATTCTTCGTGCGCATCATCAGAAGCTCGTCACCATCAGGGACACTCCCTGATGAGGCCCTGCCTGCATTATCCTCATCTACCAGTTTGAATTCAAGCTGGGCAGTTCTGCCGATAAGATCGAGGGCCCTTTGAGGATCTTCAATACCGGGAAGCTGAACAAGTATCTGATTCTCGCCTTGTTTAACGATCACAGGCTCAGAAACACCAAACTGGTCAATTCTGTTTCTAATGGTTTCAAGAGCCTGTCTGACTGCATTGTCTTTGAGGCTTGTGAGTTCTTTATCGCTAAAAACAAAATCAACAAAGAATGTGTCGCCCTCTGTCTTTGTTGTTCCTGCTTTTATATCGGGAAATTCTTTACCTACAAGGTTGTAAAGCTTTTCTTTCTGCTCCGCCTTAACAGCCACTGAAACGGTGTTCCCCTTCATGTCAAGGGCGAGAAACCGGACTCCATCTCTGATCATTGCATCCTTTAGAGCGGTAAACTTCCGCTCCGACAGATTCTGCATCATTTTGGCCATATCAAGCTCGAGAAGAAGATGCATCCCCCCCTTAAGGTCAAGGCCAAGATGTATCTTGTCTGAAGGCAGGTATTTCTTCAGGTTACCCTTTGGTTCAAACACATTTGGCAGGCAGTAGATTATTGATATTACAAGAAACAACCCTACCAGAATAAATCTGATTTTTAACGATTTAATCACTGTATAGTAGTGCCTTTAAAAAAAGATTAAAAAAAGTATACCAAAGTTATAATCATCCCGGCCTTTTGTCAAGAGAATTTTCCCATAAAGCACGCAAAGGTTTTTACTTTCTCGCAAAAGCCAGGGCAATTCTTATGATGAGAACTGCTGCAAGGCCCCAGGCAAAGGGAAGCCACAAAGGTATATTAAGAAAGGTTGGCAGGGTATATTGCCAGATCCCCACCTTGGTGGCAATAACTTCAGCGATAGGGCCAAGAATTGCCCCACCAATATACAGGACGTGATCTTCCTTATTCGGCCAGAAATAGTATCGTACACCATAGGCAGCTATGAGGATTGCTGTTACCAGGATGTTGTTTGTCCAACAGAGAACTACAAGAAAGATGACGAACCAAAAAATAAAAAGATCACGTACAAGGCCCAGCCTTGAACCTTGCGTTTTACATTCTTGCCCGATTACCTCTGTAGTATTCTCATTTACTCCATTCATCATCAATCACCTCTTCCGTTATGCTATCACAAGAGGCCCGCCTATTCAAGCTAAGATCGTGAAAATACTTGACAACACAGGGGGGCTCTGTTAGGATGCTTCAGCAAAAATCTCCCAAATAAGGAATTTTATTTATGAACAAGATTCCAGGCATCAATAGGGTTCTGATCATAGGGTCAGGCCCAATCATCATCGGTCAGGCGTGCGAATTCGATTATTCCGGAACACAGGCGTGCAAAGCCCTCAAATCTATTGGCTATGAGGTTATCCTGGTGAATTCAAATCCTGCAACGATCATGACTGATCCCGGCATGGCCGATGCCACGTACGTGGAACCCCTAACAGTGGAAGCCATTGAAAAGATAATAGAAAAAGAAAAACCTGACGCACTGCTTCCCAATCTGGGAGGGCAAACAGGCCTTAACCTGGCTGCTGAACTTTCAAAGAAAGGGATCCTGGCGAAGCATAAGGTACAGATAATCGGTGTCAAGGCAGATGTCATAGAACGGGGCGAAGACCGCATCGAATTCAAAAACACCATGAATAAGCTCGGCATACCCACACCCCTGTCAGACCCTGCCTATTCCATCGAAGAGGCACTGGCCATTGCAGACAAACTGGGGTACCCGGTGGTTGTAAGACCTGCCTATACTCTCGGAGGGTGGGGCGGAGGAATCACTTATAACAAGGAAGAGCTCAAAACAATTGCCAGCCGTGGTATAGCTGCGAGCCTCATCGGACAGATACTTATTGAAGAGGCTGTCATAGGCTGGGAAGAGTTGGAGCTGGAAGTTGTTCGGGATGCAGACAATAACATGATAACGGTCTGCTTTATTGAAAACATTGACCCCATGGGGGTTCATACAGGGGACTCCTTCTGTTCGGCACCAATGCTCACCATCTCGGAAGAGGTTCAGAAGAGATTGCAGGAATACGCCTACCGCATTGTAGAGGCAATTCAGGTGATCGGTGGAACAAATGTGCAGTTTGCCCACAACCCGAATACCGGACGGATTGTTGTTATCGAAATCAATCCGAGAACATCCCGCTCATCAGCCCTTGCTTCCAAAGCCACAGGATTTCCTATAGCCCTTATTTCTGCAAAGCTTGCAGGGGGTTACACGCTGAAGGACCTGCCCTATTGGAGGGCTGGAACCCTGGATAAATACACACCGTGGGGCGACTATGTGGTCATCAAGTTCGCTCGCTGGGCCTTTGAAAAGTTTAAAGAGGCTGAAGATAGACTCGGCACACAGATGAAGGCTGTGGGCGAGGTTATGAGTATCGGCAAAAACTATAAGGAGGCATTTCAAAAAGCGATCCGTTCCCTGGAAACAAAAAGATACGGCCTCGGCTTTGCCAGAGATTTTAACAGGCGTCCCCTTCAGGATCTCATGGCTATGCTCAGGGAGCCATCATCAGAACGACAGTTCATCATGTATGAAGCTTTGCGGAAGGGCGCAACCATAGAAGATCTTCATAATAAAACCATGATCAAACCATGGTTTATTCAGCAGATGAAGGAGCTTGTGGAGCTTGAGGAAAAGATTCTGGCCTATAAGGGAAAAGACTTGCCTGATCAGCTCCTCATTCAGGCAAAGGAAGATGGTTTTTCAGATAAATACCTTGCTCAGATTCTTGATGTTTCAGAGGAGGATGTGAGGAATAAACGAATTGCCCTTGGCAAAACAGGGGCCTGGTGCGCTGTTCCGGTAAGCGGTGCTGATGCATCCTATTACTACTCTACATACAATGCCCCTGATGAAGTTAAGGTGAGCAACAGGAAAAAGGTTATGATCCTGGGGGGCGGGCCGAACCGTATTGGTCAGGGTATCGAGTTTGATTACACATGTGTGCATGCTGCTTTTACTCTTCGCGATGAAGGCTTTGAGACCATTATGGTCAACTGTAATCCCGAAACAGTCTCTACAGACTATGACACATCGGACAGACTCTATTTTGAGCCTCTTACAGTTGAAGATGTTCTCAGCATTTACCACAAGGAAAAACCGATTGGCGTCATTGTCCAATTTGGTGGACAAACCCCCCTTAATATTGCCAGGGAACTCGAACTTGCCGGAGTAAAGATTCTTGGTACCTCTCCCGAAAGCATTGACCTTGCCGAGGACAGGAAGCGGTTCAAAGAGGTAATGACACGTCTTGAAATCCCCCAACCAGAAAGTGACACAGCTATCTCCCTCGAAGAGGCCCTGACCATAGCTCATGATATAGGCTATCCCTTGCTTGTAAGACCTTCTTACGTCCTTGGTGGAAGAGGCATGGAGATAGTTTACGATGATGACATGCTCACTTCGTATATCAACGAGGCTGTCGAAATATGGCCGGGACGTCCAATCCTTATCGACAGGTTCCTCGAAAACGCCATTGAGTGTGAGGCAGATGCCATCTCAGACGGAGAAGATGCATTTGTTCCCTCTGTCATGGAACATATTGAGCTTGCAGGCATCCATTCAGGAGACAGCGCCTGCGCCATTCCTCCCAGGACTATTTCCAAAAAGCAAATCGATATCATCAATGAATATACAAAGAAAATCGCCGTTGAATTGAATGTTGTGGGCCTCATGAATATCCAGTACGCTATATCCAATGACACGGTGTACATCCTCGAAGCCAACCCCAGGGCTTCACGGACTGTTCCTCTCGTTTCAAAGGTCACTGGCATACAGATGGCCCGTATTGCCACCCAGGTAATGATCGGAAAGAAGCTGAAGGATATGGGCCTGAAACAGAAAAAATACGCACACGTTGGGGTCAAGGAATCTGTATTCCCCTTCAACATGTTCCCGGAGGTTGACCCCACCCTCGGACCGGAAATGAAATCTACAGGCGAGGTCCTTGGCATGGCTGACACATTCGGATTGGCCTTTTTCAAATCTCAGGAAGGGGCTGGCCAGAAGCTGCCTACAAGCGGAACTGTACTTATTTCGGTTAAACAAAAAGACAAAAAAGGTATTCTCGCTGTTGCAAAATATCTCCAGAGCATCGGTTTCAAGATTCTTGCTACTGACGATACCCACAAGTTTCTCAGCGCCAACGGGGTTAATTCAAGCTTCATCAAGAAAGTTCATGAGGGAAGGCCCAATATTGTGGATGCCATTCACAATAAAGAGATAGATTTGATTATCAATACCCCCATCGGCAAAAACAGTAAATATGATGATTCTTACATCAGGAAAGCTGCGATAAAATACAAAATTCCTTACATGACAACTGCCTCCGCGGCAGAATCAGTCGCTGAGGCCATAAAGGCCTATTTGCAAAAAAAGAAAGGCATGACAGTAAAATCACTGCAGGCATACCACCGGGATATTTTATGAAATCACCAAAACACTGAAAATTTTTGAATCGATTTTTTTGATTTTTTTAAATAAACCCTTTATAGTAGTGTGAAGCTTGAGGCCATATATATCCAGAGGTTTATGTAATTGCTGCATGGAATGTATAGACCTCTGCCCTTACGACGTTTTCAGAGAAGAAGAGGGTGAAGTGAACGTGGCAAACCCCGAAGACTGTATAGAGTGCATGTCCTGCATCGAACTGTGTCCTGCAAAAGCTATCTTTATGGATGACTGATGGAAAATAGAGTGCTCCTCGACAATAAAGCGGTGGAGAGAACGATCAACCGCATAGCCCATGAGATCATTGAAAAAAATAAGGGCGTTGAAAAACTGAGGCTCATCGGCATAAGGACAAGAGGGGTCCACCTCGCCCAAAGACTGAAACAGAAAATAGAAGAGATTGAACATATCTCACTGCCCCTGGGGGTGCTTGACATTACAATGTATCGGGACGATGTCTTCAAGCTCAAATCCCCGGGATTGAAAAAAACAGAGATTCCCTTTGATGTCAACAATATCACAGCTATTCTCGTTGATGATGTCATGCAGACAGGCAGGACCACGAGAGCTGCAATCGACGCTATTATGGACCTGGGCAGACCAAAGAGAATCCAGCTCGCTGTGCTCGTTGACAGAGGTGACAGAGAACTCCCTATACACCCTGACTATGCTGGTATTGTTCACTCAGCCCATCCTGAAGAAAATGTGCTGGTAAGGTTAAGCGAGGTAGACAACAGAGACGAAGTGGTAGTTGTGACATCCTCATGAATTGGACAAAAAAAGACCTGCTCGGTATCACAGAACTATCAAAAGAAGAGATACTCTTTGTCCTTGACACAGCAGAATCCTTCAAAGAGATATCGCAAAGGGATATTAAGAAAGTACCTACTCTTCGTGGCAAGACAGTTATTACCCTTTTTTACGAACCCAGCACAAGGACAAGAACATCATTTGAGATCGCTGCAAAAAGGCTTTCTGCAGACACCATCAATATCTCTGCAAGTACAAGCAGCTATGTAAAAGGAGAGACTCTCAAGGACACAGCCAAAAACCTTGAGGCCATGAACCCTGATGTGACGATCATTCGGCACAGCATGCCAGGAGCACCCCATATGCTCGCCCGGATTCTTGATTCATCGGTTGTCAACGGCGGCGATGGCGCTCATGAGCATCCAACCCAGGCTCTTCTCGATGCGTATACCATACGAGAGAAAAAAGGCACCATTGATGGACTCAAGATTGTCATTGTAGGGGATATTATCCACAGCCGTGTGGCAAGATCGAACATATTTACCCTCAGAAACTTCGATTCTGAAATTGTCTGTTGCGGTCCTCCCACCATGCTTCCTCCTCATATGGAGGAACTTGGGATAAAAGTGGAATATAACCTGAAAAAAGCTATTCACAATGCAGACGTAATCATGATGCTCAGAATACAGAAAGAAAGAGGGGGCGTCAGCTATATCCCGTCTGTCAAAGAGTACTCTGCCTTCTTTGGATTGACTGGAGAGCATATCATGAATGCCAAGAAGGATGTAATAATCATGCATCCCGGCCCGATGAACAGAGGTGTCGAGATAATGGATGATGTGGCAGATGGTCCATATTCGGTCATCCTTGAACAGGTTGAGAACGGCGTGGCTGTGAGAATGGCAATCCTCTATCTCCTCCTCGGGAGGGAGAAGTGAGCATACTGATCAGAAATGGAAGGGTTATAGACCCGAAGAGCGGCCTCGATGAGGTTATTGACGTATTTGTCAATGGCAATACCATTGAAAAAATTGATAAACATATAAGGAAGACAGGGAGTGATGTTCGTTCCATTGATGCTGCTGGCCATATAGTGGCACCCGGTCTCATCGATACACACGCCCATCTGAGAGAACCAGGCTACGAGTGGAAGGAAACCATCAGAACAGGAACCATGGCAGCTACAAAAGGCGGTTTCACGAGCGTTGTCTGCATGGCCAACACAAACCCTGTAAATGACAATAAGAGCGTAACTGACTACATAATCCAGAAAGCACGATCTGAAGCTTCGTGCCGTGTTTTCCCCTGCGGCGCCATCACCAAAGGATTAAAGGGAGAGGAACTCTCAGATATGGGAGAACTCTATGAATCGGGGATTGTGGCTATCTCCGATGATGGAAAGTCCGTTAAAAACAGCGCCATACTCCTGAAAGCCTTCGAATATTCCAGGTTGTTCGGTATACCTGTTATTTCTCACTGCGAAGATGAAGACCTGTCGAGGGGTTACGTTCATGAGGGCAGGGCCTCCTTATTGTCAGGGCTGGATGCAGTCCCTGCAATAGCTGAGGAACTCATCGTGAGTCGGGACATTGCAATTGCAAAATATGCCAATGCACCTGTCCACCTCACCCACATTTCATCAGGGGGTAGCGTAAACATCATACAGCATGCCAAGAAATCCCACAAAAAAATCACCTGTGACACCTGTTGCCACTACTTCTCCCTGACAGACGAGGCGACCCTGGGGTTCGACACCAGTACCAAGGTCAATCCTCCCCTTCGGAGCAAAGAAGATGTGGAAGCCATAAAAGAAGGCCTGAGGAATAATACGATCGATATCATAGCCACAGACCATGCACCCCATGAAGGCACCTCAAAGGATGTGGAATTTGACATTGCATCCTTCGGTATCTCAGGCTTTGAAACAGCATTCGCCTTGTCTCTCGCTCTTGTGCACGAAGGAGTCATGACCCTCCCTGACCTGCTGAGAAAATTCACAGTAAACCCAGCAAAACTGCTTAAGCTTCCCTACGGGCAATTAGCCCCCGGCAAGGTTGCTGACATCATTATCTTTAACCCTGATGTAGAATGGAAAGTGGATAGGAATTCATTCCTTTCCAGGGGGAAAAACTCGCCATTCCATGGATGGGTACTAAAAGGGAAAAACCTCCTTACCCTGGTTGATGGTAAGATTGTCTACAGGGATAAATCTTTCAAAGCTTAACTGCGGGCTTTTTTCTTTTTCTCAAGCCTTGCTTCTTTTTCCTGCTCGTAGATATCTTCGGTAAGGGTAGCCACGCGCTCACGCCACCGGGGATCATTCTGGTTCATTTCAACCTCTTCATAAAAATCTAATATACTGTGGTTCACCAGCTTGTAAGGGTTGTCATCGGCTTCAATATCAAAAGAAACATGCCGAAGCTCATGGCGCAGGATTTTTTCCCTGTCTTCGTCAGTAACGTGGTCCCAGCATTTCTTATCAAGGGTGATGATAAAATCATAGCCTTCTTCAGCATTCGCATTTTTTGTGAGGTGCTTCACCAGGTCATTCGCCTTGAGAATCCTTCCCACAACAATCCGACCTCCTGACTTTCTCTTCTTAAGATCAAAAAGAACCCTGATTTTTGCATTTTTCAGTTCTTGAAAATGCTGGCTTTTGACTTTTCTGAACATTTCCATAACAGATTCTGTTACATCTTCATAGCGTATTGCCATACAGTACCTCCAGAGGGTCAGTCTTTTGTATCAACGCAAGGCAAACTACCATCAGCTGAGGATGAAAATCAAGGAAAGAAAAAGGGTGAAGGCAATAGGCTATACATGCAATAGCAGAGCCGGTACACAACCGTTGGGTTTAAGCTGATAGTCAGAACACAACGTATGCATGCTGTCTATAAATTGCTGCTGATCATATCGTAAAATAGGCCCGTGCAATTTCAACGTCTTTCCTGATTCGGTCCTTCAGCTCATCCACACTGCTGAATTTAACCTCATCACGAATCCTGTCCAGGAAATACAGGGCAACCTTCTGATTGTAGAGATCCTGGGAGAAATCCATAATGTAGGTCTCAATGGTGAGGCTTTGACCATCAAAGGTAGGATTGAATCCGATATTTGTCACAGCCGGCAGTCTCTTTCCGCCAATCTCCACTGAGCTGACGTAAACGCCCCGCCCCGGGATTAAGGGAAACTCAGTCTGCAGATTGATTGTTGGAAAACCAATCGTTCTTCCTCTCCCGTCACCTGCCATGACCGTTCCTCCTATCATATAGGGTCTGCCGAGGTGCAGACCTGCTTTTTTAACATCACCTTCCTGGATCATCCTCCTGATTCTATTGCTCCCAACCTTTTCATTATCAAGGGTTATTGCTTCCTGAATATCAAAGAAAAAACCATATTGAGTCGATTTGGCAGCCAGGTACTCAACATTCCCTTTTCCCCCTTTGCCAAACTTAAAATCATAACCTACAATCAAGCCTTTAATGCCAAGCTTTTGTACAAGAATATTTTCCACAAAGCTTTCAGGACTGATCAGATGGAATTCATCCGTGAAAGGAATGATGAACATGACATCAATCCCCGCCTCCTCTATTAGCCTTCTTTTTACCGGCAATGGCGTTATTAGGCCGATGAACCTGTCAGGCTTTAATATTGTCAGGGGATGGGGGTGGAATGTCATGAGCATGGATGTTCCCTTGTTCTCGCGGGCTTTTATCTCTACTCTTTCTATAATTTTTCTATGTCCCAGATGCAAACCATCATAGTTGCCAATGGTTAGAATAGGATTTGCAAACTTCTCTTCAAAATCGAGTGACTCAAAAACCTGCATAGGCACCTCTTGACATCTTCAGCATATCAATATATAACAACAAATATAGTGCCGAAGTGGCGGAATTGGTAGACGCGCTAGATTCAGGGTCTAGTAGGCAATATGCCTGTGTGGGTTCAAGTCCCGTCTTCGGCATTTTCTTTTAACACATTTTCCGCTCATGTGATAGCGTTTGCAGGAAAACGTTCCTGCCCTTAACATATTAAAAATTGTTGACAAATTCCCTTATTTAAGATAAAAGATTGTGAAAATTTTTTCAAATGCAAAGAAAGGAGAGTGCTATGAGGGAAGCGGTAATAGTATCATGTGCAAGAACAGCCATAGGCCAGTTCGGTCAGTCACTGAAAGACATTCCGGTAGTTCAGTTGGGGGGAATAGCAATCAAGGAGGCCATTAAGAGGGCCGGCATCAGACCCTCAAAGAATAAGGATAAAGAGTTTGCTCCCGATATCTTTGGTGGAAAGACCGATACAGACCTTGAGGCAAAATATTACGACTTTGATCCTGGCCTGAAAGAGGTCATTATTGATGAAGTAATCATGGGCAATGTCCTTCAGGGTGGCCTTGGACAGAACTCTGCACGCCAGGCGAGCATCAATGGTGGAGTTCCAAAGGAAACAGCAGCATATACCTTAAACAAAGTCTGTTCATCAGGGCTGAGGGCCATCATAGCCGGTATCCATTCGGTTATGGTTGGAGACAATGATGTTGTTGTCGCGGGTGGTATGGAGAACATGAGCATGGCCCCCTTTGCAGTACCGTCAGCAAGGTGGGGTGCCAGGATGTTCGATACCAAGATGATAGACCTCATGGTTCTCGATGGTGTCTGGGAGATTTTTTATGGCTATCATATGGGCGTTACTGCCGAGAATATCGCAGCACGATACGGCATATCCAGGGTAGAACAGGATACCTTCGGTCTCATTAGCCACCAGCGGGCCAGAAAGGCTATCAAAGAAGGACTCTTCAAAGACGAGATTGTACCTGTTATAATCCCCCAGAAGAAAGGCGATCCCATCGTCTTTGATACTGATGAGAGACCCATGGACACAACCTTAGAAAAAATGGCAAAACTCGCACCTGCTTTCAAAAAAGACGGCAGCGTCACTGCGGGTAACGCATCAGGACTTAATGACTGTGCTTCAGCGGCCGTTATTATGTCGAGGGAAAAAGCAAATGAACTGGGCATCAAACCCCTCGGCAAATTGGTATCATGGGCAAACGGTGGCGTTGATCCTGCATATATGGGGCTCGGCCCGGTTCCGGCCATCAGAAAGGCTCTGAAGAAAGCCGGCCTTACCCTCGACCAGATGGATGTTATTGAGCTCAACGAGGCCTTTGCTTCCCAGTCGATCGCCTGTATCAGGGAGCTCGGGGTCGATACGGAGAAGTGCAACATGTTCGGCGGCGGAGTCTCCCTCGGACACCCCATTGGATGTACAGGCGCACGGCTTGTCACAACTGCCTTCTATGCAATGCAGAGAATGAATAAGAAATATGCTCTCATCTCCATGTGCATCGGTGGCGGTATGGGTCTGGCAGCAATCTTCGAAAGAGAGGCATAAGAGATGGAGTACAAAAATCTTTTACTCGAAATCAAGGATGGCATAGCGGTTGTCAAAATTAATAGACCGAAGGCCTTAAATGCGCTCAATTCAGAGACCCTTGACGAGCTCAGGCACGCAGGAGATGCAATCAATGCGAATAAGGATGTGTGGGTTGTAATTATCACAGGTGAAGGCGATAAAGCGTTCATTGCAGGGGCAGACATCCTTGAGATGAAGGATATGAACCCATATCAGGGTATGATATTCTCTCAGAGGGGGCACGAAGCCTTTGCAGCTTTTGAGAATATGAACAAGCCGGTCATTGCAGCAGTAAATGGCTTTGCTCTTGGCGGCGGGTTTGAGGTAGCTTTAATGTGCGACATCATCTATGCCTCAGACAAGGCTAAGGTCGGGTTTCCTGAGACGACACTTGGGATTTTTCCCGGTTTTGGCGGAACTCAGAGAACAGCAAAGCTTTGTGGTCTTGCCAAGGCAAAAGAGCTCATTTTTACCGGAAAAATGATCAGCGCTAAAGAAGCTTATGAAATTGGCCTTATCAATAAGGTAGTACCCCATGAAGAACTCTGGAAGGAAGTGATGGCCCTTGCAGAGAAGATCAGGTCCAACGGTCCTATCTCCATGGGTCTGGCAAAGGCATTGATCAACAAGAGCCTCTTTCTCGATATGGAATCCGCGCTCATGCTGGAAGCAAAAGACTTTGGTTTATGTTTTGGCACAAAGGATCAGAAAGAAGGTATGACAGCTTTTGTTGAAAAAAGAAAAGCCACCTTTACAGGTGAATAAAAACATTTAAGGAGGAGACTGTGAAGATAGTAGCATGCGTAAAACAGGTTCCCGATACTGAAGCTGAGGTAAAATGGGACATCCCGGGCGGTAAACTGAAAAGAGATGCTATGGATTGTGTGACAAATGCATTTGACGAGTATGCCATTGAGGAAGCCCTTCTCACACGGGAAAACCATGATGGAGAGATTGTTGCAATAAGTATGGGTCCGGAAAAAGCTATGGACGTTTTGAGAAACTGCCTTGCCCTTACCGTGAATGAGGTAAAGCTTTGCACTGATGCAGCGTTTGAAGGTTCCGATACCTTTGCAACCGCATCGGTTCTTGCGGCAGCTATCAAGAAGGTTGGTGATGTAGACATCGTTTACTGTGGAAAACAGTCAACTGACGGAAACACTGGTGTTGTTGGGGCTGCCCTGGCTTCAATTCTTGGATGGAGCCAGCTTACCTATGTTTCAAAAATCCGCTCAATCGATGGAGCAGGCAAAAAGATTGTCGTGGAAAGGGCAATAGAAGGCGGTACTGAGGTCGTTGAGGCAAAGCTTCCTGCAGTTGTATCGGTCCTCAAAGGCATTAATGAGCCCCGACTTCCCAATCTTATGGGTATCAGGAAGGCTTCAAAGATGGAGATTCCCCAGTGGAATGCAGCCGATCTGGGTGTAGACACAGGAAAGGTTGGAACGGCAGGCGCCTCCACAAAGGTTGTGGAAATTGCTGTACCGCCTCCTCGAGGAGCAGGTGAGATTCTGAAAGGCGAAATTGAAGACATGGCGAATACGCTCACCGATAAACTTATTGATTTGAAAGTCATTAAATAAGGGGAGGAGGGATAACAATGGCTAATGATGTATGGGTATATATAGAACATAAAGAAGGAGCAGTGACTCCTATGTCATTTGAACTCCTTGGTATTGGTAAGACACTGGCGGACGGATTCGGGTCCAATCTCTGCGCATTTGTGGTTGGAGAAGGGATTGACGCCATTGCAAAAGAGGCAGGCACATACGGCGCATCAAAAGTTTTTGCTGTTGATGCAGGTGTTTTCAAAGGCTTCAGGGCTGATGCATATGCAAAGGCCACAGCATTTTTATTTGACAAGTACAAACCTGAAGTGGCTCTTTTCAGGGCAACAAGCCAGGGCACCGATATTGCTGCGGCTGCTGCAGCCCAGCTCGGTTCAGGCATCTGCAGTGACGCCATCGGCCTTGCCGTTGACGGCGGAAAGCTCAAGATGACAAAGGCTGCTTTTGGCGGTAACTACACTGTCACCGTTGTAAATGAAAAATCTCAGCCCCAGATCGCAACAGTGAGGCCAAAGGCATTTGCAATGCCGGAACAGGATGCTTCCAAATCAGCGGAAGTGGTAAAGGAATCATTCGTTGTCGATGAAGCAAGCCTGAACACAAAGGTGCTCGAATTCATAAAATCAGCGGTAGCAATCAACCTTGTTGAGGCCGACATTATCGTATCCGGAGGAAGAGGACTCGGAAACGCCGAAGGCTTTGACCTTCTGAAGGAACTCGCTGAAGTAATCGGCGGTGGTGTAGGCGCCTCCCGTGCAGCAGTTGACTCCGGCTGGATAACTGTTGATCAGCAGGTCGGCCAGACAGGAAAGACCGTGAAGCCGAAAATCTACATAGCCTGCGGTATTTCAGGTGCTATCCAGCATCTCGCTGGTATGAGAACCTCCGATTGTATTGTGGCCATCAACAAAGACCCGGATGCCCCTATATTCAAAGCGGCAACTTTCGGTATCGTTGGCGACTACAAACAGGTTGTGCCAAAGCTTATCGAGAAATTCAAAGGCAAACTGGGTAAGTAAATTATCATTAAGAGCAATAAAAAAGGGGACAGCTTATGTCCCCTTTTTTATTGTCTCGATTCAGTTACGACGACGCTTTCACAATGGTGACAGGAAGATGGACCTGGGATGAACCGGATTTCATGAATATCGTTGCATGGCGAACAGCTCCGGATGGAACCCCGGCAGCGTTGATGGTGATTTCGAATGAAACATCCCCATTGGCCGGAATTTCAAGAGTCCCCGGTACGGTAATGCTGAGGTCCGCTGGTGCCTGAACTGACAATTTCCACTTGCTGTTCTTCGCAATCTCGCTGTGGGCTGTCCGTGAAACGGTTATCGTATTTCCCATGGCAGGTATATAAATGCTCGGATAATTCACGTTCCACAGGTCATTCTTGTGGGTCATAAAATCGTCCCCTGCAACATCAAAGGTAATGCCCGGCTTTATTGCCTTTTGCAGATCAACCCTGCCCGATCCCACATCAAAAGAGTCAACGGCAGTGCTGCCGTCTTCCTTGAACACCTTCTTGGTTGTTGCCGTGGTCATGAGGGCAGACTTGATCTGACCCGGCGTCCACGCGGGATTGAGCTGTTTCAGGAGTGCCCCTGCTCCGGCAATGTGGGGAGAAGCCATTGAGGTACCCATCATGAGGGTGAAGAGCTCACCGGGGTTTTGCGAAGTCGTATCAAGAGGTTCTTCTGTATTGCCGGCAAGGATTGTCACGCCGGGCGCTCCTATATCGGGCTTGCTGATCCCGTACGTCTGGTTGGGTCCTCCCCGCGAGCTGAAGTAAGCAGTAACATCACCCTGTGTTTTTTTCGCTTTGCCCGCAGTAAATGTTGCCTTTATTCCTGTACGGGATTCCACATAGCTGACCAGTCTGTCGCCTTCGGGGCCGTCGATATGGATAGCAGGCAGATAATGGCTGTCAGGGGATACTCCCTGAGCCGTGCCGGTGGCGTTGTAAAGCACCATGCCGGCAGCACCGCCCTGGAGAACATTATATCCTTTATTCACCCTGGCATTGTTCCCACGCTTGCATCCCACAACCTTACCGGCAAAAGTGCCTGCAGGGAAAGGGTTGAGACAGAGCTCATCACCGTAGTCTTTGGCAAGAACAAAATCCGTTGCCACTTTAATTCCGCCGGTAATGGAGACGCCGTTAACTTTCAGGGACCCTCCCTTGGCTTTCAGCTTGAGCGTGTTCGCAAAGGTTCTGTTGTTTGTGCTTGCCGCGACAGTTGTGGTCCAGCCACCGAGATGGTTGACTGTGTTCTGATTTGGGCCACTGTTGCCGGCAGACGTGGCAACAAAGACTCCGGCCTTATAGGCATCAAGAAAAGCCACATCGTCCGGGTTTGTGTAAGGGTCAACAAGGTATTCACCTGCTGGGCCAATAGAAAAATTGATTACATCCACCCCATCAGCTACGGCTGCGTTAATTGCAGCAACCAGGTCCGAGTCAAAACAACTCTTAGGTCCACAGGCCTTATAGGCTGCAATGTGAGCCCGGGGCGCAATACCGGACAGTGTACCTATCACGTTTCCCATAATCTCCGCTACAACCGAAGCATTTCCGGCTGCAGTGCTTGCCACGTGGGTTCCATGGCCATGAGAATCCCGCGGGGAGTCAAATTCCCCCGCCGGAAGAGGGCCTTCTTCTGCTTTATAAGAGACCAGGAACACTTTTGCCCCTATGAGTTTGTTCGTACAGGTGATGGGTGCTGAACCATCATTTGGCGCCTGGCAGGAACCTCCCCATGATGACGGGGCAGCGTATGCTTTGCCTGCAGGGTCCGGATCAGAAAAAGATGGATGCTCAGGCCAGATGCCGGTATCGACGATGCCAACAATGATGCCCTCCCCTCCGTTGCCCTGGCCACCAAGGGCCTTCCACATTTTGTCAGCCTTGATAAGACGGGGGCTGGTGCTCGTATCCAGCTTTCTCATCCTGTCCGGGTATACGGCTTTCACACCCGGAAGATTTTCGATTTCCCCTATCTTTTCCTGGGGAACACGGAGTGCAAACCCTCCAAACACCACAGGGTAACGGTGGGTAACGCGAGCCTGGGGGGCCATAGCCTGTATGCTCTTCTCCATTGCCTGCATCTTCCGGGCAAGGTGCTCGACATACAGTCTGCTTCGTTCAGAACGGACATTCAACCTCTTCTCTCCGGTAACCGCAGTATTCGTGGCAGCCAGACCCTCTACCCCACCGTTGTAGGCAGCAAGGGGCGCATCTTCCAGCTTCACGATAACGCCAACCAGGCCATCCTTTCCGGGATCTGCAGCCATAACAGGCCTGCCAATGAGTAGGCCAAGTATCAGAAAGAACACGCACAACGGGAACAGGTACATCTTCTGTTTCTTCATAAATCCCTCCTATAGTGTTGTTATTGCGAAGATTATTGACTATCTGATACCAGACTTTAACCCTGGTTTCAAGAAAATAATTCCTGCTGATGCAAGATTCGGATTCCAGGCACACTCACCATGAAAATATTTCATGATAATGATTTGATTTATGAATAATATCTATTTGCGTTAGCTGGTCACCTGTTTTAAACTATGTCCATGAAAACTATCGATTGTTGTGGAAAGACGTGTCCCCTGCCGGTGATTGAAACAAAGAATGCCCTTGAAAAAGAAGGCATAAACGAGATTGCAGTTCTCGTTGATAACCCGATTTCTCGCGAGAATGTCATGAGATTCCTGCAATCCCAGGGATTTTCCGTTTCAGTAATGGAGGAAAACAATGTCCATCGCATAGAGGCATCACGAAGTGGCCGCGAAGAAGAAAAAACAGTAACAACAGCACAGAAACTCCTGGTCTTTATTGACGGAGAAACAATAGGACGGGGCAGCGAGGAGCTCGGTGCCATTCTCATGAAATCCTTTCTCCTTACTTTGAAGGAATTAAATCCCCTGCCATGGCGAATCATCTTTATCAACAGCGGTGTCAGACTGGCAGTTGAAGACTCGCAATTTATTGCAGCGTTGCATGAGCTTGCCGCCCTTGGCACAGACATTCTATCCTGCGGAATGTGCCTCGATTACTATGGGATCAGAGACAGGCTAGCAGCAGGCAGGGTCAGCAACATGTTTGAGATTGCATCATCCTTCCTTGAAGCAACGAATGTGATAAAGCCATGACCAACATCGGTTACGCGTTACGCGTTACGCGTTACGCGTTAATTCATGATTCAGAGCCCATAATCTGGAATCTTGAATCTGCAATCTGGTGTGGTGGTCTATCATGATCTACCTCGATAACGCGGCCACTTCCTTTCCGAAACCGAAGGAGTCCATGGAGCACCTCAACAGGTTTGTCACTGAAATAGGAGGCAATCCAGGGCGAAGCGGCCACAGCCTCTCTGTAGAAGCAGCAAGGGTTGTGTTTGAAGCACGGGAAAAACTTACCGCATTTATCAACGGGGATGATTCTGAAAGAATGATCTTCACACAAAATGGAACAGAATCCTTAAACCTGGCAATCCTGGGATTGATAGAGGAAAGAGATCATGTTGTGACAACCTCTCTGGAACACAACTCTGTAATGCGCCCACTTATGTTCCTCATGAAGAAACAGGGGGTTGAGGTTTCCATTATTCAATGTAACCGGTCAGGATCTCTGGATCTGGAGGCCCTGGCAAGAACAGTCCGCAAGGATACAAAGGCCGTTATCATCAATCACGGATCGAATGTTGTGGGAGTCACTCAGCCCCTGCATGACATCAGACAAGCCATAGGCAGCGCTATCCTCATAGTTGATGCCTGCCAGACCATAGGCACTCACCCAATCGACATCAACAGGGACAATATTGACATCCTCTGCTTTTCCTGCCACAAGTCCCTCTTTGCTGTGCAGGGCGTCGGGGCTATCTATATCAGAAACGGAATAGATCCAGTGCCTCTCAAGTTCGGCGGAACCGGTAGCAAATCCGAATCAATCGATCATCCTGAATTCCTCCCTGACAGGTATGAATGCGGAACACCCAACACACCGGGCATCGCCTCTTTGCTTGGAGGCCTTGCCTTTATCGAAAAAGAGGGCCTGACAAAAATTTCAGAAAGAAAAACAAGTATGCGGGAAAAAATCGTGAGAGGACTTTCCGCTATCCATGGAGTCACTGTCCACGGGAATAATGGCAATAAGGCCTATGTGCCAGTGGTCTCATTTACAATGTATGGGAAACTCCCTTCAGAAATAGGGTACGCCCTCAACCAGCAACAGATCTATGTCAGGATTGGGCTCCAGTGTTCACCCATGGCCCACAAGACAATCGGTACATTCCCTGAGGGAACGGTCAGGGTATCGCCGGGATACTTCACCACCGATGAAGATATTGATACGTTTTTGGAGGCTGTGAGAATCATTGCCGGACAGTAGCTATTACATTCTTCTTTTTTACACAATCCACGATGTGCTCCGCACTGAAAAAATCCTCAAAAAACACAACGTCGCTCACGAACTCGTTCCAGTACCAAGAAATCTCAGTTCAGACTGCGGCATGTGCGTGAAACTAACGAGCAACTTAGAGCAGACACTACCCCTTATCAGCGCAATCGAAATAGCCGGCTGTTATGATGCTGAGGGCAAACACATCCATTGAAGATTCAAGATTGCAGATTCAAGATTTGAAAAAAACCTGAATTTTAAAAAATAATTTTCAATTTTGAATTTTGAATCTGCAATCTTAAATGTATTCTCTGAATTAACTTGCACTCTCTACCACCTTGTGTATAAAACAATTTAAAAGCCATGAAAATTCTGCCCTTCAAGGAAGTGCTCATCCTTGTGGTGGGCACAACACCCCAGATTGTTACCGAAACGATCTATGGGCTGGTCAAACAAAAACCTCCTATTAAACCAGAAGAGATATTTATCATAACCACATCTGTTGGAAAAGCAACAACACGTGCACGCCTTCTTCAAAGCAATCTTTTTCAGACATTTGTGAAGGAATATGGTCTTGGACAACTCGATATACCGGAAGATCACTTCATCATTGCAAGAAATTCTTGCGGAAACGGTTTGCCGGATATTACCGATGAAATGGAAAGTGAGATTATGGGGGATCTCATCACATCGTTCATTCGCACGTTAACTGAAGATCAGAAGATTAGGCTTCACTGCTCTATAGCAGGGGGCAGAAAAACAATGAGCTTCTACATGGGGGCTGCATTGCAGCTTTTTGGAAGACCCTGGGACAGACTTTACCACGTCCTTGTCTCCCCTGAGTTTGAGTCGAATCCAGAGTTTTTCTACAAACCAAAGAGGAACAGGATAATCACAACAAGGCTACCCGATGGCACAATAAAAAAACTCAACACCAGAGATGCAACAATACGCCTTGCGGAACTTCCGTTCATACGGCTCAGGGATAAACTATCTCTTCAGGGGATGAACTTCAAAGAATTGGTTAAAGAAGGGCAAAATAAGATCGACACAGCTACATTCCAGCCTGAATTGGATATAGACCTTTCAGCAAGGACAGTTCGAATCGGCAACCGTCTAATAGAGATGATCCCTGTCCAGCTCATGGTTTACGCAGCGCTTCTCAGGCAAAAAATACAGGCGTGCGTGCATCCGGATAGACCATATTGCTATGAATGTACTGATTGCTTTCTGGTGTTACAGGATTTACTTGCCAGACCAACCCTTGAAAAAATGTCAGAAGATTATAGGAGGATGTACAGGGAAAATCCTTTCAGAGCAGAGGAACTGAAGGCTAAGTGGCAGGATCGTATCGGCACGGAAACTCTTCGGCAAAATATAAGCAAGATTTCAAGAACCATACGCGAACAATTGCCTGAGGAAGCTCTCTGGCCACTATACACGATTTCTACAGTAAAAAAATATGCTGGCACGAAATATGGCATACGAGTGGAAAAAGGAAAGATTTCAATAAAATGAAATATTTCGGAAACGTTTCATTCATTGATAATTTGATCATTCAACGAGATAATTATAGATGAAATGGCAAAAAAGGCTATAATGGAGAAACCCATGGCAAAAGCAGAAACCATTATAACTTGTCCATATTGCAAGAGGGAAATACCCCTTGATGATGCCCTTACCCATCAGTTCAGCGAAAAATTGAAAAAACAGTTTGAAGAGGAAAATCAACGGAAGGAAAGAGAGCTGAAGTCAAAGGAAGAAAGCATCGCGAAAAGGGAAAAGGAGCTGCAAAAGAAGCGTGAAGATCAGGAGCTTGAACTCTCTCAGCTCAAAACTACCCTCCAAAAAGAATTCGCAGAAAAACTTGCACAGGAAAAAACAATACTTGAAAACGCAGCCAAACAGAAAGCTCAGGATGAGCTTTCCATTGAATTACAATCTTTAAAAGAAGATTTAGAAGAAAAAACAAAACAGGTAAAAGACTTGCGGGCCATGGAGCTTCAGCTAAGACGGGACAAACAGAAAATTGAAGAGGAGAGGGAAAAGCTTGCCCTCGATGTTGCCCGCAAAATAGATGAGGAAAGAGGAAAAATCAAAGAGGAAGTAGCCAGACAGGTATCTGAACAGCACAGACTGAAAGAGGTGGAGAAAGACAGGCATATAGAGGCTCTTAAAAATCAGATTGAAGATTTGAAGAGAAAGGCAGAACAAGGTCCCGGAGAGGTTGGCGAAACCCTTGAATGGATCCTGGAGTCTACTTTGAAGTAACACTTCAAACATGACATTATCGAACCGGTTCCCCGGGGCATGAGAGGCGCCGATGTGATGCAGAGAGTCTGCAGCACGACAGGACAGGTATGCGGAACCATCATATGGGAATCAAAGCGGGTCAAAAACTGGAGCGATGGCTGGATAGAAAAGCTGAAAGAAGACCAGAGAGAAGCAAAAGCAGACATTGCAGTTCTTGTATCCACGGTCCTTCCCAGGGGCATCACCGGAATTCATCAGCAAAATGGCGTGTGGATTGCCGATTATACCCTGGCCATCGGCCTTGCAACGGCTCTGAGGCATGGACTCATGGAAATTGCCGCCGCGAAAACAAGCATGGAGGGAAGGAGCGAGAAGCTTGAAATGCTTTATGACTATCTTTCCGGTCCGCAATTTCGCCAGCAGATCGAAGCGATTGTCGATGCTTTTGTTTCCATGAGCAAGGACCTCGACCAGGAGCGGCGGGCTATGGAAAAAATCTGGGCTAAGAGGGAAAAACAGATCGAGAAGGTAGTGAAGAACACAAGCCGCATGTACGGCAGCCTCCAAGGCATAGTGGGCAGCACCCTGCCGGAGCTGAAAACACTTGAATTAAAGGCATTGAACAGTGTAGAAGATAGGTAAACACACAAAATAATCTGCATTGGGGGGTTCTGTGGACGTAAATCAAAAAGAATTCCAAACTGTTGTTTTAGGGGCATCAATAAACATATAGATATTCTTGGGGGATACAATGGATGATACTGTTTACAAAATAGCCATAGCCGGTTTTTTGCACGATATAGGGAAATTTGCTGAACGGGCTGGTATGGAAGTGAGCCAAGAGTATATCGATAACAATACAGCCCTTTATCAACCCTCGTTCCAGTCAAGGTACACACATAAGCATGCCTTGTATACAGCAGCCTTTATAGAGCAATACGAGAGCGTACTTCCAGAAGCCTTTAATAGAGCCGGATGGGGTCTCGGAGATTCTTTCATCAATCTTGCAGCCATGCACCACAAGCCAGAAACTCCCCTCCAGTGGATTATTGCCATCGCAGACAGGGTAAGCAGCGGCTTCGATCGAAAAGAATTTGACGACTATAACCAGGAGATTAAAGTCAAAGATTATACAAAAACCCGCCTCCTCACATTATTCGAAGGAATCTCCATAGATGACTCATGGAAAGAAGATTCCCTGGATGCATTTGAATACAGGTACCCTCTAAAAGAACTGTCTCCAGAAAACATTTTTCCTGTCAATGCATCAGAGTACCGTATTCTCGACAACAAAGAAGCGAGAAAGGAATATGGAAATCTATTCAAGGCCTTCACCGTTTCCCTTAAAGAATTGTGGCATAAAGAAAATATCCCTCTCTGGTTTGATCACTTTGAGAACCTGTTTATGATTTATACTGCCCATATTCCCGCTGCGACTGTCGGAAAGGTAATACCCGATGTTTCGCTCTATGACCATTCCAAAACAACGACTGCCCTGGCAACAGCCATGTATGCTTATCATTCAGAATGTAAAACACTTGAAATAGATCGAATCAAGGATGGGGATGATCCCAAGTTTCTTCTTGTAACCGGCGATCTTTACGGGATACAGGATTTTATATTTGCAGCCGGAGGATCCACCGGGAGGGCGTCAGCAAAACTCCTCCGTGGGAGGTCATTTTCAGTGTCTCTTATCGCTGAACTCGCTGCTGACATGGTTTGCCGAGAAATAGGACTCCCTGCTTCATCGATTGTACTCAATGCGGCAGGAAAATTTACCATCATTGCTCCAAACACAGAATCTGCCAAAACAAAGGTTCGGAAAATTGAAGAAACAATTAACAACTGGTTGATAAAAAACTTTTATGGTGAATCATCACTCGGCATTTCATTCACAGAAGCAACGTGTAATGATTTTGTTTCCGGTAATTTTCCACACCTGTGGAAAAAACTCCAGGACGCAACCGATGCAAAAAAATTTACTAAATTTAATCTTTCCCAGTATGGCGGCCCCATTAGTCAATACCTTGATTCCTTTAACAATACACTGAAGCAGCCCCTGTGTCCTTTTTGCGGGAAAAGACCTTCTCAAGCAGATGCTACTGTCAATCTTTCAAAAAACGAAGAGGAATCAGCCTGCAGGATATGCCGTGATCATATCTACATAGGAGAACGCCTTGTAAAAGAAGATAAGATAGCCATAACAACTCCAGGTGCAGACCTGAAAAGAAACAAACTCCTTGAGCCGATATTCGGAAGATACCAGTTGACCTTTGACGTGAGCGGGAAGCTCAGTGACCTGGCCAGCACCGGATCACTTCTGAAATATTGGGACATTGGCCTGAAAGAAGATAGAAAAATTTCAAAAGAGGTAACTGCAAAGTTTATCAATGGGTTTGTACCACGTTATGAAGACAGCGATAATTATGACGACAGGTACCTTGCGGGCAAAAAGAAGGATGAAACACAGCTTGAGCTGGTAGAGCTTATAAGGGAAGGAGTTCCGAAATCCTTCCTGCACATCGCAAAAAATGCCATCAACTTTACAGACAAACAGGGGAAATTCAAGGGAATTGAGGCCCTTGGGATACTTAAGGCCGATATCGACAATCTAGGGCTTATTCTCTCAAACGGCATACGGGAGAACAGGCAAACCATTTCCCGCCTATCAACATTGAGCCGGCAGTTAAATAATTTCTTTTCGGTTTACCTGCCTTACACACTCAGTAAAGAACAATCATACAAAAATATTTATACGGTTTTTGCTGGTGGTGACGATCTTTTTCTCATAGGACCTTGGAACAGGATCATTGAGCTCGCATCAATGCTTAACAAAGCATTCAGGAGCTATGTCTGCCATAACCATGAAATTACTCTATCTGCGGGCATTAGCATCAATAAGCCTAGCGATCCCATACGCGTGATGGCCGAACAATCCGAGAATGCTCTTTACCAGTCCAAGTCAAAGGAAAAAAAGAACAACGTAACGATCTTTTGGGAGACCGTTACCTGGGACCAACTTGGAGAGCTCAATATTATAAAAGAAACCATAGACAGATGGCTGTGTGATGGGACGATAAACAATGCCATGCTTTATAGGTTCAATGAACTTATTGAAATGGCAAAACAGGAGAAAGAATTAAAAGACCAGAAATTCGATATTCAGATGGATGATATGGAATGTTTGAAATGGAGATCAAAACTGAAATATTCGGTAATACGCAATATCGGCAAAAAACTTAAAGGTAAGGACAAGGATATGGCCGTTGAGGATTTGCTGACGGCTGTGCTCTGGCTTGACAAGTATGCGGGTAGCTTCAAGATTCCAATTTGGCAAATCTTATACAACAACAGGTAGGGAGGGATATATGGATATACAATTTTGGAAAAACAAGGATAAAAAGCTTATCGATCCTGATTTATTCTCAGCTAAGGCCGAAGAGCTTGCTCGAATTATCTATGAAGATCAACAGGCAAGCCGAGGAAGACAAAACAAACCGACACAACTTAGGAAGTTTTATGATGAGGTAATAAGGTTCGGAGGTATGCTCTACGGCTTATCTACTGAACAACAGAATGAAGAATTTGAAAGAATACTACCCTATCTCAAGATGCTCAATGCAAAGGCAGCGTATGCCCAAGGCAGGGACTTGGTTTCAAAAAACTTCAAAGACTTCATTTCAAACTCTCTAACAAAAATCAACGACAAGGATGACTTTGAAACTTTTGCCGGTTTCTTTGAGTCCTTCATGGGTTTCTACAAATTCTACGATGAAAAAGGCAACATTATGCAAAACCAAGGAGGCAGAAAATGAAACTACTATCGATTAAAAAACTCCAGGGAAAAATAACACTAAAAAGTGGTCTCCATATAGGTTCAGGCAACATGGAAATGCACATAGGCGGCACAGACAGTCCTGTCATCAAACATCCCCATACCCTCGATCCCTATATACCGGGTTCCTCCTTGAAAGGCAAAGTAAGGTCACTGCTGGAATTGGAAAGTGGCCTTATGATCTACACGAAAGGAGAGGTGGTATCATCTAGTATTTTGCAAAATTCAAATGTGCAGAACGACCCTGATAAAAAAATAAATGTGAGGCAATCCTGAAGATCTTTGGCAGTAGCGGCGCAGACAGGGATGATGAGACCGGTTTTGGTCCCACCAGGGTTTCATTTAGTGACTGCTATCTCAATGCAGATTGGAAGGCAAAGGCTAGGGAGAACAGGTGGCAGCTTGCAGAGGTAAAATCAGAAAACAGCATCGACAGGATCAAAGGTACTGCCTTAAATCCCAGGTTTATAGAAAGAGTCCCAGAAGGTACCGAGTTCGATTTCCTCGTCACCTTCAAGGTACTCGAAGAATCGGATGAAAAGCTTTTTACTGAATATTTGCTCAAAGGACTGAAATTGCTGGAGATGGACGCCCTTGGCGGGAACGGCAGCAGGGGATACGGGAGGATTAAGTTCTCATCACTGATACTGAACGACAAAGAAGATTTTACTGCAAAGTTTGACGAACTCAATCCCTTCTAACATAAAGTTCAAAGGAGGTTTTTTTGAAAACCTATGAAATAATTCTGAAACCATTGTCCGGGTTCGGTACGCCTCTGAAAGGTGACACATTGTTTGGTCATATATGCTGGCAAGCCGCATATGATTCTTCTTTATTCGATGCGCCATTGGATACATTGCTTTCGGGTTATGCATCATCGCCTTTCCTGGTCATATCGTCTGCGTATCCTGTGCATCGTGACAACGGCAGAACGACCCGCGTCTTCAAAAGACCTGATATGCCCCTCTCCTACCTTTTCGACCTCAAGGGACCGAACAAAAAAGAAATTATAAAAGAAAGAAAAATACTTAAAGCAAAAAGATGGATGGTTCTCTCTGGTGCAGACAGGATCGAGACATTCGAAAACGTTTGTTTTGAATCTGATCAGGATCTTTTCAAAAGGTTTATGGATGTATCAGATCAGCACCTTCAAAAAGAGTACGGAAAAAAGGTAGTTACCGCAGTAACCAAAAAGTTCACTCAGCCCCACAATACCATCAACAGACTGACTGGCACAACAGGCGAAGGAGGATTCGCTCCATTCACTGTCGAACAGGAAGCGTTCTTCCCTAACGTAGAACTTTCAATATTTGCAGGCATCTCAAAAAACATACAGATCGAACAGGTTAGGAAAGCTCTTTCGAGAATGGGAACAACAGGGTTCGGTAAGGACGCGTCAACAGGCCTTGGTAAATTCTCAGTGACGGATGTGTCCGAGATCAGCCTTGCGAAACTCGGTTCTGAAAAACCGAATGCCTGCTATACGCTATCACCATCTGTTCCAGAAAAGGAAGCATTCCGACAAATCTATTTTGCACCTTTCACACGTTTTGGAAGGCACGGGGATACACTGGCAAAATCGGCAAACCCATTCAAAAACCCTGTTATAATGGCTGACGAAGGTGCTGTTCTTGTGTCGGAAAGAATGAACGAAATCCTCGAACACCCATATATCGGGACAGGAATCTCCAATATCTCTAAAGCTGAACCGAAAACTGTCATGCAAGGCTATTCACTTTACATACCAGTGAAAGTGGAGGTTTGAAATGGAAAAACCCCATAAAATAAAACTCCATATCCTTTCCCCTGTTCATATAGGCTGTGACGATGTCTATGAACCGACAAATTTTGTGATTGATGAAGCCCGGAAAAAACTGATTGAATTTGATTCACTTTCCTTTATTTCTAATCTTACCCAACAGCAAAGAAATGAGTTTGTGAACCTATGCTCCAGCGAAAAGCTTCTTGCCATCTACAAATTTGTCAAAAGAGTTTATAACAATAAAAATCCTCTGAGAGAAGTAGATGTTACACCAGGACTTGTAGATCATTATAAAAAAGTTCTTTCTATGACCTCTTACGATAACAAAAATATAATCAACCAGTTTACCATGAACAAGACATCATACAACCCTCAGACAAACGAGATCTATATCCCTGGCACCTCAGTGAAAGGTTCGTTAAGAACGGCTTTTCTCAGTTATCTTGCTGCACAAAAAGGTATCCGTGGACGGGAGGAGAGAGCTAAAGATCTCGAAATAGAGCTTCTAGGGGGCAAGTTTGAAACAGACCCCTTCAGACTGGTAAAAGTCTCCGACTTCCAACCTCTTGAAACAGCGCGCACAAAAGTAGTCTACGGGATCAACAAAAAGAAAAAGGCAAGCAACCGTGAAACAAAAGCTGCAGGAGGACCGCAACAGATATTTGAGGTTATAGAAAGGGGCAGCGTCTTTGAGGGTGCAATCAATATAAACATTCCCGAAAGAACGGCAGGGATAAAGGCAGCGATTGAAGCAGCATCTCTTTTTAAGGCCCTCAACTACCATTATAAGAAATTATTCGACCAGGAGATGGCAGTCGTAAAAGAATGTGGTTTCAATAGTGTATCAGCGGTTGCTTTTGAGGAGCGGCTCGGAAAATCATGCTTCCTGATTCGCCTCGGCAGGCACTCAGGTGCCGAAGCAATTACCATAGAAAACAACCGGCATATCAAAATCATGCAAGGAAGAGGGCGGCAGGACAAGAAGTTGCCCCACTCTACTACGTTGTGGCTAGCTTCCGAATCAGCGCGACCAACATCTGGCAACAGACTCACTCCATTCGGCTGGGCAATCCTTGAAGTCCTCCCTTTCGATGCCACTATGGGGCTATTCAGCCGATCTTCAGAAAGAATGACAAATGTTTCAGTCCCTGATGAGCAGGTATCCACACAAACCCAGCCTGTCATTGAAAAACCGGTTCAAAAGGCTGTGCTGCAGCAGATTACCTGGCAGAGGGCTTCTCTCACTTATTCACCGGGCAACAAGACCCTCATCGCTACATATCAGAATAAAAAGGCAGAGCTGCATATTGGAGATGATAGATCCATCGTGCCGGAAGTATTCCATAAAACACTTTTTGAAAAAAGAAAGGGCGTACAATTAGATATAGTTGTTGAACCTTTGGGCAATGCGTTTAAAATAATCAGGCTCCTTGAGAAATAGTGTGAACTCATCGAATGGCCTGTATGGTATAATCACTAAAGGATATTGAAATGGCTTCACATGATAATAAAAACATTACCGGAATTAGGCAACCAGCAGAAGAATACGGCGGTACGGAACAATCTCGAGAAATAAAGGCCTTAAAAAAGATTCTCCCTGACTTGAGGGCTGAAAACAAGATATTGGCGGCAATTCTTTACGGGTCCTTCTCCAAAGGAAATACTCACGCCCGTTCGGATATAGACCTGGCCATCTATCTAAATGCCTCCAATGAAGATGAGGGAATCGCTGTAATAGACAAAATACTCATGAGAGCCGACAGAGAGGTTTCAATTCTTCGACGCGATGACGAAGACGAATCGCCATTCATAATCCAGAAGGCCCCGAAAGGAATCCATCTCGTTGAACCTGACAAGAATATCCTGTATAAAACTACCGTCTGTGCGCTTCACGATGCTGAGTGCATTCGTTTTCGAAAGGGGATGGATAACTACTGATTCTATGACAGCTTAAAAAGGAGTCGCTGCTTTGTTTAAGATAAACTTTGAGGATAAAATTGGCTCATTTTGAAAGCTATGTGATGATTTGCAATTCAACAGGCAACCAGCCGGTTAATCTTATGCCTGCAATTCAGTTCGGCATTAAACATATCATTGCTCTCTCTACTGAGGAAGCAATCAGACAGGCATGGACAGAGAGGCTCTCTAAAGTCGCGCAGAAACATGCGATCATGGTTCAGCCTATGGAAATTCCAGCTTCAATAGAGAAATCTCTTCCGGACCTCATAGAAAAACTATTAAATTCCATTAACGATTTTCCTGTGATCGTTTGGAATATATCTGGTGGGCAGAAAATTCCAACAATTGCACTACATAACGCATTCCAGAGACGCATACAACTTGGTTTTCATGAGGACCAAGTACTTTATACAGAAGGCAGGCCTCCAACGGTTTGGATGTATGGGGGCAACTATTGCATGTCTTCGTTTAGAAGTAACGCCTATCTGACTATGGAAGATATCCTCACGCTGTATGGCTCAATATTGGTAAAGGGCGAAATGCTCTATCCTAAACCCTCCCCGGAAGTGGTTGACAATTTGGAAATCGGACGGAGAGCACTCCAGTTTTTCAAACAGAATAAGTATTTCAGGGAAGTATTTTTTCGAATAATGCACCCATCTCCTGAATATACTAAATCTCGAAACGACGTAGAGGCGATGATTAAAAATATTCTAAATCAGCTTAAGCCCAATTTAAATTCAATTACAGTAAAACACCACAAAGGATATGAAAATTTTGAATATGAAATTAAAAAGGTTTTCTCCAAAATGGATCGGGTTAGTGATGTTGAAACGCTACGTTCACTTCTTAAGCCGCTCACTCTAATTCAAAAACCAAAGGAAATTTACATAGACTATTGGTTAAGCATCAGAAACAGGATTGTGGAAGGTGTGCTTGAGAAATTTGCCATACAAAAACACCCTTTATTTACACAGGAACCGACGCAGGGGGAGATTAAGAGGCTCGTGTCAGAAATCAGTTCAATCGGAGGAAAAGTTAATGAATACTCTGGCCAGTTGTGTAAGGAAGATATACTTCAAATTTCTAAGATAACCCGGCCTGGACTCCTTTTTGAATGGATGGTCGCAGCATCTGTGATTGATCTCATAAGCCAAAATAGCAATATATCTAATTGTATATCAGAGGTACATAGCAATGTTGTAACAAAACGTGCTGATGCCCCATATGCAAAACCGGATTCAGAGCTTGACCTTGTTATTACAACACGATTTGGTACACTTATCATTTTTGAAATGAAGACATATGAGTTCTCAGGTGACGTAGCCAAGAGTAAAGAAGGAACAGCCTACAAAAAAAGCGGCCCTTTTGGAAGCGCTGTTATTATCGGACCCATTATGCATGACATGATTTTTTGTAACGTAAAAGGGCGAAAACAATATGATTCCTATATTGATCCCGTTACCCAGGCCCAGGAAGAAACAGCATGGCAAAACAACATTCCATATTGGTATCTTGATGATATTTCGGTAAATCTACGGAAGGTTCTTTATATTCAGGAGTAAGCATGGCTCTGGTAGAAATTAGCATTGAATATCTTTATGCGGACGCAGAAAACGCAAAATTGAACAAGCTTAATGAATATCTTTCTCATGTTAAAGAGCTCGCCGGAGAAGGTAACGACGTTGTTCTTACCGGCCAGGGGCCGATCTGGCTCTATCTGAAGATTGCCCATGCTCTGCATGGTTTGGCACGGAAGCTCATCTACCGATCACCTGTTACCGGTGATGTTATCATATTTGATCATTCGCCTGATTAATATATAGAGCTTCATAAAATTGAGAAAAATATAATCTTGGTATAAAGTAATAAGGAATAACAAAAACCATGAAAAATTTTGATCAAATTAAACAAACCATTGCACAACAAAGAAAATTCCTGGAGCTGGAGTATTCGATTAAGAAAATTGGCATATTTGGCTCTTATGTTCATGGCACACCTACTCAAGATAGCGATATCGATATTCTTGTTGAATTTAAAAAACCTATCGGTTTGGTTAAGTTTTTGCGGTTGGAAAACTATCTAACTGACTTAATTGGTGTAAAAGTCGATCTTGTCACCAAAAAAGCTCTCAAACCTCATATTGGAAAAACCATTTTGAAAGAATTGGTCAATGTCTAAAACCAAGAAGAGACAGATTGTAGATTACCTCAACGATATTCTTGAATCGATATCGGACATCAGAGAGTTTATTGGGGAGATGACACAAGAAGACTTTGTTAACGATAAGAAGACCATCAATGCAGTTATTAGAAGCCTCGAGGTTATAGGAGAAGCAGCCAGGAATATCCCTGATACATTAACGGTGTGCTATCCTGATATTGCATGGAGGGAAATTATCAGCATAAGAAACAAGCTATCACATGAGTATTTTGGTATTGATCTCGATATCGTCTGGCAATCTACCCAGGAGGATCTTCAGCCCCTTGAGGTCGCCATTAGACATATGCTTTCTACCATTCAGTAAACAGCCAAATGTCATGGCACCTCACGATTACTTATACAGCTTTACCCCTGGAATACACTCAAAGTGCTTGACTAAGGTAAATAATGAAAAACTATGCTCGAGGGAAAACACTGCCAGGGCCGCATCAGTAAGAGGAATGTTGATGCCCTTCCTTCTCAACAATGCAGGCATCTGCCCTGTCTTGGCCCATACTTGATTGCTTATTTCTAAATCGGGCACACCAAGAACAGCCTCTAATATTCTTTTTTCCTCTCGTGTATTTTTTATACCTTGAAGAATTTCAGCAAGCACTACTCCAGTTAAGAAAGCTTGATGGTTTTCAATAAGAGCGGTCAACTTACCCGCAATCGGCTGCTTGTCCCAGAAGAAAACAATCCATACAGATGTGTCAGCGATTACGCCGTCTTTTGTCATTTTCCTTCATCTCCTTCAACTCAAGTTCCTCCATTTCCTCCGAAACATCTTCTATCTCTACTTTTCCTCTCAGCGAAACAAGCTATGGAATTCTTTTCTTGCGTATAACCTCTTTTCATGAAAAGACGATTGCCTCGGTTTTTGTCAGCGCTCCTGTAATCTTTTGCACTTCCGCAGGCAACTCATCAGATATTTTTAATGGTGCACGCATCAATATCACCTTCTTTCTATCCAAACATCGCATGCGTACTATACAGCGTATTGTCCACTGGTGTACTCCCATAAGAGAAACATTTCTGAAATGTTTCATTCGCTGACAAAGCTCCTTCGTTGGACTACAATAAGAACAGTAATAAGGAGGTAGATAGAAAATGAGCAGAACACTCTATCTCATAGCCTATGACATCTCCCATCCGAAAAGGCTAAACCGTGTGCGCCACTTCCTGAAAAACTACAGCACAGGCGGTCAAAAATCAGTCTATGAGTGTTTTTTAACCGATTGGGAACTCGGTAAAGTATCGGAAGGCCTTGAAGAGTTGATACAGGAATCACAAGACCGGATTCATATATTCACCATGGATGGGCGCAGCAAAACACATACCCTCGGCATAGCTGTTCAGCCAGCAGATCCTGCATACTTCTATATAGGATGATACCGTGGTCCGTGACCGTTATACGTAACCGTAGACTACATATATGATAACGTAAAATAATTACCATTCTGGGTAAATGATAGCAAAGGGGGGTGCATGAAAGTAGAAGATCTCGATGTTTTCAAGTTAGCTCACGAGCTTACAATCGAAATTTATAGTATCACTGAGATGTTTCCCGAGAATGAACGGTACGGATTAACATCTCAAATGAGGCGTGCCGCAATGTCTATCGGTTCAAATCTTATGGAAGGATCGCACCGGTTCAGCAAAAAAGAGTATAGGTACTTTATCGGTATTTCTCGGGGCTCAACCGGTGAGCTCAAGTATCAGCTTCTGTTATCCAGGGACTTATCCTACATAAGCATTGATATGTTTGAAAAAGTGAACTCTCATTGCGAAAGAGTAAGCATGATGCTTTCCAAACTTTACAGCGCTCTCGATTCATGAATTCATCGAATATGAATTTATTAAGGCATTGTTTATGCATTTTTTGGACACGGACATCGACCCACGGACACGGATAACGGATAACGGATAACAACCATGGGTACACTCTACATCGACCGCAAAGATATTCGGGTAAAGCTTGATGGCAATGCTCTCGCCTTTTATGCCGGCAGTGAACGGGAAGGCATGGTCCCCATTGCTCCCCTCAAAAGGGTAGTGATAGTCGGCAACATCGCCCTTGAAGCATCTGTTCTCAACCGTCTGGCAGATCAGGATATTACCGTGCTTTTCCTCTCGGGCCGCAGCAACCGGTTTCACGGTATGCTCCATGGCAGGTTGCACAACAACGGCCTTCTCCGCATTCGTCAATATGAGAAATCTCTTTCCTCTTTTGCACAGGAGTACTCTATAGAGGTTGTGCAGGGCAAAGTGTCCGGTCAGACAGCCCTCCTCAAGCATGCATCTCAGCGGCGTCCTGATCTCAGGTTTCCCCTTACCTCAGCCATTGACATACTTCATACCCATGCTAAAAAATTGTCAGACCTGTCCTTCGCACCGTTAAATCGTATAGAAGACAGTGGCCAGCCAGACAGAAGAGCACCCCTTCTCCAGAGCCTCGTAGGTCTGGAAGGGTCTGCTTCGGCAGCATATTTTTCAGCATATACAAAACTCTTCCCGCCGGCCCTGGGTTTTAAAGGACGAAACAGAAGGCCGCCGCTGGATCCGGTGAATGCTGTTCTATCGCTCTGCTACACCATGCTCCATTACGAAACAGTGGGTGCCATTGAGACGATTGGCCTTGATCCCACAATTGGATTTCTCCACCAGTTTGAATATGGAAGAGAGTCTCTCGCCTGTGATCTCGTTGAAATCCACAGGCCTGCTGTTGATGAATTTGTGTGGGAACTTTTTCGTGAAAGAAATTTCACCCACCGGGATTTCACCTATGAGAAAGAGAGGCCCGGTTGTTATCTCAAGAAAGATAGCAGAAAAAGGTTCTACCCGTGGTATGAAACGTGGGCAAAAACACATCGGCGCCATTTGGCCGATTCTGTCGGCGCCCTCGCAAGGAGGATAATGGATGGAGAGAACCCTCTACCTGAATGAAAAGAAAGGGCTGGTAGTCATGCGTGATGGCCCGTCGCTCTGGATTCGCGAAAAGGACAAAGCCGGTACCCGAATTCCAGCCAGACTCATAGATATGGTTTTTATCGTGGGCAACATAAAAATGGATGCAGGTACGCTCATGCTTTTTGCAGAAAATAGCACACCGGTAACATTCATGAATAAACAGGGCGAGGCTGTCGGCGTTGTTATGCCGTATAATCACGCATCGCCTGACCACCACCAGGAACAGAAGAGATTCATGACTCTGGAAACAAACCATGAAGCCTTTAAGACGTGGATAGCATCTCAGCGAAGAGAAGCCCAGATTGCAGTCATTAAAAAAATCGACTGGGAAAAAGCACAGGGCTTTTTATCGAAAGGCTTCCGGGAGATTGACTACACGGCAGTCATTGATCTCCATCGTTCAACAAAAAACCATGAATGGGAGGCAGTACATGGCATTATCGAAAACCTTATTTTGGAAATGGTCATACAAGAGATTGTGGCATCAAACCTCGATCCCCACATGGGCATGATAAACAAGAACTGCAATTTTGGTTTTGCCCTTGACCTGTATCAAATCATATCACCTGAATCAGATTTAATATCAATCCAGTTTTTTACCTCCTGCAGATGGCATGATTTTGTCCAGTCCTCCCGCAAGAATTGTACACTTACAAAAGATGGTTGGAAAAATATAGTTCATCGCTTTGAGAACAGGAAAAAGAAAATCTCTCATGGGCTCGATATGGTCCTGCGAGGTTTTTTCGACCTTATGAGGCACGTTACGCCATGATTTCAAACTATCTCGTATGCTATGATATCCGTGATCCGAAACGGTTAATGAAAGTCTATAACTTCTTGAAAAAGAAAGCCCTTCATATCCAGTACTCGGTCTTTTATTGTAGACTAACCTGGCGCGAGTTGGTAGAATTAAAAGAAAAACTGGGCGATCTTATCGACAAGCGAAAAGACGATGTGCGGGTCTACCCCATACCACAGGATATGAAAATTAAAGTCATGGGACGGGGCGACAGAATCCCTGAAGGGATTGATATCTTTATTCCATGAATCTCACTTATCAAAAATATCTTTTTACCATTGAAGCGAAAGATCAGCTTATCCTCCCCTACTATAAAGGCTCAACCTTTCGGGGCGCCTTTGGAAGCGCTTTCAGGAGGATTGTTTGTGCCCTGCGAAGTCAGGAATGCGCACAATGCATGCTAAAAACGAGCTGCATCTATTCCTATGTGTTTGAAACCTCTCCCCATGTCAATACAACCATAATGAGCATGCATTCATATACAAGAATCCCCCATCCCTTCGTAATTGAACCACCCCTTGAAATCGATCGGGTATACAATGAGGGGGATATGCTCTCTTTCGGCCTTGTCTTAATAGGCAAAGCAGTCGACTATCTCCCTTATTTTGTCTTTACCTTCGACGAAATGGGAAAGACAGGCATAGGAAGAAAACGGGGGAAATACCATCTCCTTTCTGTAACAACAGATGATGGCAAACAGGTTTATACATGCGAGGAT
>ERZ1026800.113-NODE-113-length-77144-cov-4.884779_pt1 | contig 77144 bp, 90 predicted proteins | sample MGYA00520873_ERZ1026800 | MGnify/ENA primary metagenome ERZ1026800 (study PRJEB33270, sample SAMEA104284475) | anaerobic digester metagenome | biome: Anaerobic digester microbiome; feature: mesophilic sludge digester; material: Anaerobic digester biomass | place...
CGTTAAAATCAAAGCCCGGCCATAGGGCCTGTTCCCTGTCCTCATCGGGCATCTGTGGTTTTTGATTATGCTGGCTGCATGTGCTGTCACACTTCTGGAAATACCGTTTTACCGGTTTCCATTCATCAGGCAGGTAGTCGATGATCTCAGGGCGGTACGCCCAGAATCCGTAGGGTTCGTAACACTCGGAGCAGATCATCATGTCCTTGTAGTCCACGAACTGAAGGAGTTCTGATTCAGTGATTCGTCCTTCTTTTACCGGAATAATGTGTTCGGGTACGTTGTTCATGCTGTGTTCCTCCTCTTGCTGTATTTGCATCACACCAGGCGAGGAGACAAAAAAACCGTCCACATCAGGGACGGTCTCATATGACATACGATTGCCGGAGAGCTTACATTTTCGAAGCCCTTGCTTCGCACATCATCCCGCTTGTACGGGATCAGGCACCGCAGCGTCTCCTTGCTCGGTTGCCGCATCCTTTTCGGATGGCTCCTGATGCTGGAATTATTATAGCATGTCTGGCAGTACAATACAAGGATAGAATTATGTCAAACTGTATTATCTCTTGTGTCATTGAAAGAAGATGGAGTACCTTTCTTCGTCGTATCAACCAAAATACATTTGAGTAAAGCAGGCACTCCGTGATGCAACAATTTGTGAAGAATCAATCACAGGCGATGAAAATGGTAAAGAAACTGGATGTCATCAATAAAGAGCACTGGTCAGGTGACTACCGGAAGTTCGGACGACGGGCGGTTGCAGTGTTCCTGCAATGCTGGATGATAGAATCGATTGCAGATCTTCTCTCCCATCTCCCGGATGGCCCATCGGATCGGAGGAACGGAAGTTACAAGCGGCACCTCCTGATCGAGATAGGAGATATCCTGCACGCTGTCCCTCGCACAAAAACCTATAAACCCGCCAAGGTTCCTGAAGCATGCGCGTAAACAGGGGCTTTCCATCAGGAAGATCGGGGAAGTTCTCATGACGATCTTTGGCGAGAAGATATCCCAGCCTATGAGCAGGGTGTCAAAAACCCTTGATGTGGCCGTTTGTCCCTTCTGTAGGAGGAAGCTCTCCAATGTATACAGAACCTTCATCTTCGATGGAATCATACTCTCCCAAAAGACACCATTGAGAAGGTCTGTCCTAGTGGTTCTCGAAATAGACCATAATAGTAAAAAGGTTCATCGACTTTAAACTTGCCCCTTCTGAGGGCAGAGCTGAATGGGATACATTCCTCACAGACCTCTCCAAGTGTGGACTTACCGAAGAGGGATGTGAGGTCATATCGGTCGATAGGTGTATGGGACTCCTCTCGTTCCTTCCTGGCTACTACCCTAAATCCCGGTGCAACGTGCTGGTTCGTTAGATGAGAAACTGCAGTAGCCCCATTTAAACCGGACACTCATGCGAGCGAGAATATGTTGTAGTCATAGCCATAGAGTTATTACTATAATCAAGGAAAGGAGGCCTGTGAGCCCGGTAGAAGTCATTACGTCAGTTGAGAGAAGAAGGCGATGGAGCTCATTACAGAAAGGGGCGATGGTTGAAGAGGCCGAACAACCTGGCAACAGCGTGTCTTCGGTGGCACACAAATATGATGTCCATCCCAACCAGCTCTTTCAGTAGAGGCGACTCATTGAATGTGGCGCTCTCATTGCTGCAGGGCCCTAAGAAACGGTTGTTCCCCTGTCTGAGGTTAAGGAGCTCAAAGCGAGAGTCCGTGAGGTAGAGTGCATTCTATGCAAGAAGACCATGGAGGTGGAGATTTGAAAGGATGCCATCGAGATTGCCTGTGAAAACAAAGAAGGGATTAGGGTCGCTTTTGCCATGGGTAAGCTACAGTGCTACACCTGGTGGAATTACCTCCGAGATCATCAGGGACCTTATGACGGAAGCTATCGAATATCGCTTTGGCCCCATTACCGCATTACCCCACAGGATCGAGTGGCTTTCGGGCAATGGCTCTGCCTATACGTCCCGTGCAACCTGTTAGTTTGCCATTCCCGTCGGGATTACCCTGTGCACCACACACCATATCACAGTCCTGAATCAAATGGCATGGCAGAGTCCTTTGTGAAGACCTTCAAGAGGGATTATGTATACTACCCATATCTTACCCGATGCACGAACCGTAATGGAATTGCTTCCATCCTGGTTCGAGGACTATAATGAATATCATCCTCATAAAGGATTGAAGATGAAGACACCGAGGGAGCATAGAAGACAGGTATTACGTTAGAAGGGTGTCCGGCTTTACAGGGGCAACTCCATCGTAAACGTGAGAAATTTGGGATAAAGGCAATATATTCTAAGATAATGAGTATCGTAGCTAATAGCCTGAATGCTTGTTCTGGCTTGATCACTATATGGAGAAGAATATGAAGAGGTGTATGGACGACTATGAACAAGCCATTTGTGAACACTGGAGGCTGGAGAACCTTGGAGATGCCATCCTCGGCGTACTACATAGCATGGGTATTGATATCGAGGTGTTGACGCCAGCCGACCTTGCGCCGATTGACGCTTTTCATTCCCGTGGGCTGGAAGCTACAAAAGAGCTAGCCTCCCACGTCGGAGTACGTTCTGGGTGGAATGTGCTCGATGTAGGGAGTGGACTTGGGGGGACAGCACGCTACTTGGCAGTTGAGCACAGTTGTCATGTTACAGGTCTGGATATTACCGATACCTATTGCGAAGTTGCTACAATGCTCTCGAAACGCTTAAGACTAAACACTTGTACGGTTTTCCAGCAAGGTAATGCCTTAACCATGCCTTTTCCGAATGCCTCTTTCGATCTCGTTTGGACCGAGCATACGCAGATGAACATACCCGACAAAGCAAAGTTTTACAGCGAAATAAGCCGTGTGCTGAAACTGGGAGGTCGCTTTGCGTTTCAGGACATTTTTCAAGGGCCAAATGGTGAAATGTACTTTCCTGTTCCTTGGGCTGATGAACCGTCAATCAGCTACCTTATTGCTCCGAATGACTTGAAAATCTTGCTGGAATCTATCGGATTTCGTGTCCTCTACTGGCGCGACACCTCTTTGAAAGCATTGGTTTCAGCCCAGCAACGCAAAAAACAAGTGGAGGCATGTGAGCTCCCTCCTTTCGGCACTCATCTTCTGATGCGGACAGATGCTAAACTCAAGCTAAAGAACCAGGCTCGTAATTTAGAAGAGGGTCGGATCGTGCTAATCCAGGCCGTGCTTGAAAAAGCTTCATATAACAAGGAGTTTCTTCATTTATGAGCAAGACAAGATATTGGCTAAGTTATGGGCTAATCACAAATTTGTCATTACATTTAAGTCCCTAATGATTTCATTTTGTTAAAATGAGGCTTAATACTAAAAAAACGGGATTTAAAATAGCCTTTAAATGCTATAGTAGCAACGATCTACATCATTAAAAACTCAAACGGTTAGAACAAGCTCATCGGCCAGAAAACATGCCTCAATTACCAAACACACTTTCGTGACCATTCCCTGGAAAGTCATATTTTCTTTCCGATAGTCAGTTATTTTTTGTTGATAATCTTTCACATCTCGCTTCCATGGCCAATTCAAGTCACCTTCAAACACAGTCTTTCATTGGCATTCAAATCCATCTTTCACGCTTCGAAGTATCTGATTTATTGCCTCGATGGTCTCTTTTTTTGGTGGTTCTTTGCCATCCCCAAGCTCTATTTTAACTTCAAAGCGAATAGATGTGTTTGCTTTTGCTTTTATCTCCAGAAGCTTGGACATAGCATCGCCAAGATCTTGTATTTGTGAAGGTTCGAGTTCTGCGACTGCCATAAGCTTATTAGTCTTTTCCTTATCACGGATGCCATCCGCCCAAGGTTCTCCCCCTTTACCAGAGGGTAATTTGAATCTCGCCAGTTTTGCAGAAGGGAAATCGCACGGCCATTCTCCCGAAACAATATCACGCTCAATAAATCGGGCTTTCAGCGCAGATGTTATTACCTCACGTACGGTCTAGCCAGGGCAGAGTTTTCCCTGTCTTGACAGACAGCACAGTTGAGATAGAAAGCGCTGATGTCTGCCCATCCTGCCAGGCATCGGGCACATTTTCAGGGAGCACTTCCGCTGCGCCAATGATGATCGGGGGAGCGCTGAGTATTGCAGTTGGGTTTAGTATACCCGGGGGTATCGGTTCAGCGAGAAGGCTTGCCGGCCCTGACAGCAGCCACAGAATTCCTTTCTCGACTGCTTCACTGATAGCCTTATCAATAACCGATTGTTCGGTCTTAGGGATATGCACGGCTTCACTGTAGCCATCACGTTCAACCTGTACAACATTCGCTCCATTAAAATATTTTGCTACGGCCTTAGCTGTAATCTCATCATCCGTCCAGAGCCCGGGCAGTTTCCTGGGCGCCAACAGCATCGCGTCCAGCTCCACCAGCTCTGCCGCTTCAGGAAGTACAAGTTCAAGGGCAGGCTCATTCAGTGCATTCTCGTCGGGACGTGACATCCACCATGTTCTCATGGAGCCGTCCGGCCGTGTAAGCCTCAACACAAACGTTCCTTTCTCACAACCATCGGCAAGCGTCTCAAGGATAGCGCTTGCTTTTAACATCTTTGGCATGTGAGGAAGTTGAGCAAACGCGCCGGCCAAATCTTTTACCCGTCGGGATGTCTCTCCCGGACGCCAGAGATTGTAGGGACCGTCTGGCAATAAGGCCTCTGCCGTTACAGGTGTATCCTGAATGCGAGACCTTTTATCGCTCTTGACGACATTAAAATGGGGTTCATCGCCAACGGCAATCTTGAACGCCTGGACCTCATTTTTTTCTGAAACCGTCACAATGATACAATAGGCCTGTCTGACCGCATCGGGGATACGGCCTTTGGCTTTATCTATATTGATCTGGAGCGTTTGAACTCTTGCGGGGTCAACATTTCCATCTTTCTGCTGCTTCTTGATCTCATCCCTGACTATGTTCCAGCCCATATAATCCCTGATGCGGGCCATGGCAAGCTCCAAACCGTCTTTTGACGGAGCAAGGAGGATGACTGAGTTCCGGTATACACGAGGCCTGTCAGGCCCTGTTGTTTCATCAAGAAACCGCTTCGCCTCAGGGCTTGGTTTTCCTGATTCCGATGCAGCGCTCGGAGCGAGAATAGCGTAATGAAACGCACCGTCATCTTCTATATCACGCGGTTTTGTAGGCAGGGTGTGAACGCGAACTCCTGCCGCAGAAGCATTCGCCGTAAGGTTTTTGACCTTGCTTATTTCGTCGATCAAGCTGGCACGAACTGTGCCTTCAGCAATGTTTCTGGTAGCAGTTGCATGCATCTGGGTAAGATTTGGCCGGTTACCAAGCCTCCATGTTCCGGGAAGCTGGTCCTCTGACGAGGCAGCATAGAGATCATCGAGCCAGTAGCTCTTCTGTGCCCAGCGCGCAAGCCCTTTCTCAAGTTCGATCTTGTCAGGTCGGCTTGATCCCAGAAGAACCAAGAGATCCCTCGTCTTTGCATTCTGACCTATAGGCTGTGAGTGAAGGAATGTAGCAACCACCACCTGTTCAATTTCCCTGAATTTCAGTCCCACAGACTCTGCCTGTATCTGCCTGGCCTGGGCAAATTCGTTATCCAGAATGCCTGTCCATGCCTGCTTCTTGCCTTCCCATTCCTCGGTATCGGCAACAGTGACCATTTCTCTCAAAGCCTCGGAGATACCTTCCTGGCCATCTGCAAAGAGAAAAGCCGCAGGGCCGATCAGCGGACTTGTATCCCACTTCTCAGCCTCGCGCAATGCCAGAGCAAAGGTTCTCAATACCCCGCGGGTTCGTTGAAATCGATCGAGTTGTGTCCATTTCGAATAGAGTACTTCGGTAAGGTCAGGATGAAAGGGAAACTCTTCAAAAAACGCTCTTCTGCTTCTGCCCCCTGCTTGGCTGTTTGCTCATCCACAGCGGCAATCCCTTTTAATGCAGCTACAACATGCTGCCGGAATATCTCCCGATCTTTCAATGATTCAGCAGTGAAGAACCTGCGCCGGAGGACCTCTGCTACATCTTTTTTCACCCCCGGCTCCCTGCCTCCTCTCGCTGACGCTGAAAAATGTCATACAGATGGCTCTTGATTTTGCGGCCAAGCTCATCCTCTGAGATAGGTTCACTTGTCAAAAGAGATGCCACAATGCAGCAGCAGTCTACCTTTGTCGCAGCCTGGGTGAGATACTGGAAAAAGTTCACCAGACTGTTGAGCCGCACAGTGTCATTACCAACCTTCTCACGGGCATACATCAAAACCTCATCTATCAGAACAAGGGTTCCAAGGTCTTCCTTGCCGGGCAATTCCAGAAGTCTTATCATCAGGTTTTCAGCAGGAGCAGTATTCCGTTCTTCTGCTTTCCCTTCCGCATGAAGCAGTTTCAGACCATCATCCCCGGCAATCTGAAAAGCAAGCACACTCCATGGCTGTTTGAGCATCCTGACCTTGCCTTCTGGTGACCGAACCTCCATGCCCTTCTCAACATCAAGCTTGTCAAAGCAGAGCCCTGCTACGCGGCATCAGGGAGGCTTCTGTCCAATGTCTTCAATGAACTCTGCCACTGCGGGAAGCTTCGGAAGGTTGTCAGGGTCCTGGACAAGATGGTCAAGGGTAATCAATGTATGTGTTTTTCCGCCCCCGTACGTGAGCTCCAACTGCCGTACCGCTTTATCATTCTTTCCTGCGACCCGCAAGACCACATTTCTCACCAAATGCCTTAAATTGTAGGTTGGGAAGGTGAGGGCAAATAAGTTCTACGGCTTTTCATAAATGGGCCGTTTGCCGCCCTGCATGAGAACCTCGTATAGATCCGCAGCAAACATATGGAGCGATAGCTCGCCTGATCGTAAATCATCCCGCAACTTTACCACTTCGTGCCAGGGTTTCCATGGTAACTGCTTCATCATTCTCCCTTTTTGTGCATCATTATTCACGGATAAACTCCCTTATTCTTCCTTTTTGTATAACCCATAGCTTACCTGCAATATCGGCAAGTTCCAAAGCCGTAATGAGCGTGCGACAACCGTCTAACAGATGGTCCAGCGACAACCGCGGGGGCAGACGGAGAACAGCAATACCAGGATAATCCTCTGGCGGAAAAACCAGTGGATTTCCAAAGTCAATATCAAGAGTGACAAGGCATCTCTTCTCTTCTTTACACACGGAGATAAGATGGCGATCTTTGGCGCCATGCATGGCCTGGCTTTTTACTGTGGCGACATCATGCCCTGCTTCCCGGAATAGCTCCAGTGGTTGCTCTCCAAGATTTTCATCGAGTTTGAGTCTCATTTACTTCCTCCACCGATCTCAATGTAGCGTTCCCTTGACATTTCAGCGCCATAGGCAATACATGCCAGCACGTCGTCTTCGTTCAGGTCATACTCGCGAATAATCTCTTCGGTTTTCATACCGCTGGCGAGGAGATCAAGTACGAGAGAAACCCAAACTCGTCTTCCCCGAATACAGGGCTTTCCGAAGCATACCTCCGGATCAATCGAAATCCGTTCTATAAGTTTTTTACGGTCCATGGTTCATGCCCCTCCTTTTGTAAATCTTCTATGGGTTAACATACCAAAATAATACCACAATTATTGCAACATCAGTTATAACCAATCCATTTAGGTTGCAATTCCAAGATATTAAAATCATTGAAGCTAGTCCTTGTTGTCCATCCAGCAAGTTACTCACTGTTGTACTATAACACCAGATTAGTTGCAATCTCTTAACATGGTTATTCCGTTGCGAAGCATCTTTTAAGTGTCATCATCTCCCGAAGGAATGGTCATTTGTCTATATCTCCCACCTTTTGCACCGACATGATTACTCAATGACTCAAGGAGCGAGCGTTCCTCGCTCCCACGGGGAGAGAGTTCGATAAGCGACTGCAGGAGGCATTTGAAAAGCTCCTGATGCCTTAATCCATTATCATCATGGTACTCATCAACCTTTGCAAGTTCACCTGTTTCCCAGAGGTGCATCAATCGATGGACGCGGTCAATAAGGGGAACAGGCCGTCCTCCGGGGACTTCGTAGCCGAGAGACCGGCCTTTTCGTTGGGTCCAGGTCTTCAGTTTCACCTTGCTCACTAAATCTTCCTCGATATCAGTGGCAGTGGCTGTTTCTCCATCTGGCTCTTCATCGTCGGCTTCATCAGCAGATTTTCCTTTGGTGAACCCGATAAGATCCCATGTGGAAGTCAGTTCTTTGTCGGAAATCCCGCATGAGATTGTATAAAGGATACATGCGCCTGCCGGCGCCTCGTCAAGGCCGAAGTCGTGACGATGGAGGAGGTAATACGCTGTCGGTTCGTCCAGGCGGTCAGCCTCAACATCCGTCGCTTCTTCGCCATCACCTGATAGAACACGACCTACGACGAAGTCAACGACAATACGGCGAACATGATACAAAAATTCGGATACCAACATCACCTGACCAGGGTCATTCGCCTTCTTTACCACAGGGTGTTTGCTATAGGCCTCAAGCGCCGGACCCGTTGCTGCCCAGGCAAAGTCAGGCCCACGAATGCCGGCATCCCAGAACTCCCGGAGTTGGCTCCGGATATTATGCTGCATCTCTTCCAACACCAACTTGTCCCAACCAGGGCGAGCTGAAACCGGGCGCTTCTCACAGACTAGCCAGACGGACGAAGAGAGGGCCGCAGATGTTTGAGCTCTTATTCGTCCTGTTCGTTCCGTTTGAATTGGCCAGCTACCGTCCACAGAGAAGCCCGCACGGATTACTGCAGACACGAGAGTATCCCGTGCATCTGGATGCTTGTGAGCAAAAACTATTAAGAGCTTGCCCTCAACCTTAAGACTATGGCAACAAGCAAGGAATGCACGGTACATGCCCTCTTCATAAACTGCTTTAGATTTTATCTTGTCCCCTTCGTGACGACTAGCATCATCAATAAGTTCTCCATCGTTCTCTTCACTGTTCCATTTAGCGATGAAGAACTGCCAAAAGCTAAATCCATTTCCTGGGATAGGCCCTTTAACGATCGGCGGAGCCAAATATAGAAGAAATCCATCAAGTCGGAATACGGAATTGCGTCATAATAGGGGGATCGGTTACGACTATGTCAAATGCTTCACCCATGGGCTTAGTCGCTGAGGATCTAAGTGCATACGGTCTTTCCGACGATACCCCGTAACGCATGTTGAATATACTCAAATACGTGTTGAAGGTTGCCCGAAAACCCCCTGCTGATTCTGACCAGGGCATGACTTCTACATAATCCCATGTAATATGTAAGGCAAATCGGCCAAAGCTACCGGAAGGCTTCTCTGCATTAGTGCTTATCCATATACATTGCGTAGAAGATCTATCAATAAGCTTGTCTGTGTTTACTGCCAAATAGGAATAAATTGCCTGATTCCATCCTTCCTGGTAAGTTTCAGTCAAATAATCAAATACCGTTCTTGTTTGTCCAACAAATGTTCCAATTGACAAAAGTTGTCTCGATGTAAAGAGCTTTCTCCATTGATCAAACCCATAAAGTGGTACCCGAAAACCAAGAGCCTCCTTACTTGGCAACGGTTCCTCTGGAAGCCCAAAGGGAATTTCCTCAAATAATGACGGGATTTCTTTCTCAGCTCCTTCCGCCATCATAACCTCATGCTTTGTGGGTAGCCTGTATTCCTTGCCACTCTGTCCATCCACAATCACAGCCGTATTGATTGTGCTCAATCTTCCAGCTTGACCCTCAACACGGATATCTTCCATAGTCATTATCGCTCGGCAGCAAGTTCACTGTGTGCCTGATCCCGACATCGTTCCTGCGCCGATACGTTTATCGTGTTCACGCCGCTGGGCAGTATTGCCACCTTTGACCGGAGCATTTACCTCAATGCCAAAAACCACGCCAGTCTTTTCACTATTCGGCTCCATAGTAAGAAGCACACGTTTCTTCTCCTTCTTGCTGAGCCAACGGGTCTTGAGAAAAGGAATAGTGGCCCGGCAGTTTTTGCATGTCACTGTCCGTGCCCAGAGATACGCCACGGTGGGTTTTGCCACCCAGCGGGGATTGCGCTTGTCAGCAAGATATTCTTCACTAAACCCAGCATTGAGGGTGTCAATATCCGGTGCACCATCCTCTTTCAACGGAACCAATTGCATGGGCTGCTTCTCAAAGGGTTTGGGGGCGCGTTTGTCTATTGGCTCAAAGTCCGCATATACCGGATAATACTGAGCGAGGTCCTTTCGTGCATGATCGAGCACCCACTGTCCCCAGGCCCGCACGTGCCAGGCAAGGTCTGCTTTCGGAATCATGCTGGAATCAGGCTTGTCCCAGAAACCAGGTTGCCTTTCTTCCTCATCAAGCTGTTTCTTTGTCTTCTTTGTCCTCCCCACAAGATAGGGGTGGGCCTTGTAGAAGGCTTCCATGAACTTTTCATTGTCAAGAATGAATTCGGGCAGGGGATGTGTCTTACCTGCAAGTCTTTGAGGATACTCTAGGGTGCATTTCAGGATGAACCAGGCAACAGGGTTGATATCTATTGCCGTTGTCGCGCACCCGAGGCGCATGGCTTCAAGGGGGATTGCGCCACCTCCGGCAAAGGGATCAAGCACTTTCGGTGCCCTTCCGCCATAGGCTTCCCGTATCTTTGTGCGAAACCAATCAAGGATTTCCCTATTCTTCGTCTCCCTTCCCCAGGGAAGGATGCCACCTTCGGTAACCTCTTTTTCCCGCTCCGCGATTTGCCCGTTGGGCATTCTTTTCTTCTCAAGCTTCTTGGCTACCTTGCCGCCAATCTTCTCGCAAAGCTCTTTAATTTTGAGTCAATGATCCCTTTTTCATAAGCTCTTGGGTAAGATTTAATGTGAGGCAATTCGGTGAAACTTTTGATATTTGATACCGTTCTCGTTACACTATACGTTGGAACCGATTGCACGAGAAAGTGCACGTGATCCTGATCCGTGCCAATCTCCAGGAATTTCATCTGGTAGCGTTTCTCAATCTCCATGCATACATCTTTCATTACTTCATCCACGTGCTCGTCGAATACTGCACGCCGGTATTTTGCCGGAAAAACCAAATGGTAGATGAGCACCGTAACATTATGGCTTTTATGGATATATTCGCTCACCTACATATTTTACGCCGCAAGCGGCGGGGAATACAACCCGAAGTGATTGATATAAGGTAGTATATCTCACTGTGATGACTTCAATGAGGTTTTTGTGATGCATGAATTCACTGCCCTACCTTCGACGGTTACTTCGTTAACATCCGCAGTCAAATAAGGAAAGATCTCCTCTCGATGATGTACATCATTTGATTGACTGGATGCCTATTGAGATGAACCTTAGAAAGAAATTAACAAGGGCTTACGTTTGTGGTATCCCTGAATATGCAATGTTTGACTATCATGGTTCGGATTATAAAGACAGGCCAATTGGCCGAAGGAACAAAAAGGGTTGGCCATTTGTGACCAACCCTTTTTGTCTTTTCTCATCGCTTAAAACTTACATATATTTGGCTGGGGGATAGGGATTTGAACCCCAATTCACGGAGTCAGAGTCCGTTGTCCTGCCGTTGAACGATCCCCCAACTTTCACCTGTCATGTTTCTGTTGTCTCTGTTACTTCTTCCTCTGCTTTTTTTGTTTTCTTTGCCGGTTTTTTCTCTGCTGTCGCTGTCGCCTTTTTCTCGGCCTTTTTTTCTATTTTCTCTTTCTTTTCTTTTTTCTCTGTTTTTTCTTCTGCCTTTTTCCCTGCCTTTCCTGTCGACTTCTTTTCGGCTTTTTTTGCGGGCTTTTTACCTTCCTTCTCTTTCTTCTCTTCCTTCTTCTGCGTTAGTTCGATAATGGCCATGGGCGCATTATCACCTTTTCTGTTGCCAATCTTCACAACCCTTGTATAACCACCGTTAATAGCTGTGTAACGGTCGCCGATTTCAGTAAAAAGCTTCTTCACAATGGCCTTGTCTCTCAGGACAGAAAATGCAAGCCTCAAGGAGTGAAGATCTTTCCTTTTCGCGAGGGTTATGAGCCGTTCCGCCACCTTCCTTAATTCCATTGCTTTCGTAGTTGTGGTCTTAATGCTCTCGTGATAAAACAGTGAGTTTGCAAGATTCATAAAGAGCGCTTCTCTGTGGCTCTTGGTTCTGTTCAGTTTTTTTACTCTCTTCTGATGCCTCATGGAAAACCTCTATATATTGTCTTTTCTTTTTAGTGCTGATCTGTCCAACTCCTCCCGTGAAGGAAAATTGTCCAGTTTTATACCGAGCCTGAGACCCATGCATGAAAGTATCTCTTTAATCTCATTGAGGGATTTTCTTCCAAAGTTCTTTGTCATAAGTATCTCTTGTTCTGACTTCTGCACAAGTTCGCCAATATACTTGATGTCTGCGTTCTTCAAGCAGTTTGAACTTCTCACAGAAAGTTCGAGCTCATCAACGCTCCTGTACAGGTTCTCGTTAAAGTCAGGCTTATCCGCCATCCCTTCCTCTTCACCACTAATCTCTTCAATGTCTTCAAAATTAATGAAGATTTTCATCTGTTCCTTAATAATTTTCGCAGCAAACGAAAGTGCATCCAGGGGATTGACGCTGCCGTCGGTCCAGATTTCCATACTGAGCTTGTCATAATCTGTCCGCTCTGCTACCCTGGCGGTGGTCACGCTATGGCTCACCCTCTTAATGGGAGAAAAGATTGCATCAATGGGAATAGTCCCAACAGGCTCATTCTCATCGTAATTGGCTTCGGCTGATGTATATCCCCTGCCGACTTTTGCCTTCATCTCCATGTACAGACGCGCTTCTTCGCTCAATGTGGCAATATGGTGATCAGGGTTAATGATTTCCACGCCGCCGTCGTGGGTAATGTCAGCTGCAGTTACCTCACACGGGCCCTTGACATCGATCTTGAGAAGCTTGACCTTATCATCGCTTATCCTGATAACTATCTTTTTGAGGTTAAGGATTAATTCGGTAACATCCTCTTTGACACCCCGTATCGTAGAAAACTCGTGGTCAACGCCATCTATCCAGACTGAAACGATAGCGCCTCCCATAATAGAAGACAAAAGAACCCTTCTCAAGGAGTTCCCAATGGTAATACCATACCCTCGTTCAAAGGGTTCTGTGGAAAATTTAATATAGGCCTGTTCTTTTTTCTCTACTTCAATCTTCGTAGGCTTTACAAGTTCCTGCCAATTTTTTTCAAACATACGCATGTACCCTCCTTAAGGGTAAAAGGCTATCGAGAATAATACTCTACTATGAGCTGCTCTCTGATAGGCATAGTAATATCTTCTCTTGTGGGAAGGAGTTTTATAGTGCCTTTCATTTCTTCCTTGTCGAGCTCAATCCAGGAAGGAACCCCTCTCCGCACCACTGACTCAAGGGCATTTTGCACATTGGGAAGATCCTTATGCTTGACTGATATAACATCACCTTCTTTTACAAGGAAAGAAGGTGTATTTACCTTTTTCCCGTTTACCAGGATATGCTTGTGGCTCACGATCTGCCTGGCCTCTTTTCGTGAGGTGGCAAAGCCGAGCCTGAAGACCATGTTATCAAGCCTTCTCTCCAGAAGCACGAGAAAATTAGCACCTGTAACCCCTGCTTTTCGCTCAGCCATGGTAAAAAATCTTTTAAACTGTTTTTCGCTTAGGCCATAGATCTTTCTCACCTTCTGCTTTTCTCTAAGGCGCAATCCATATTCTAAAAACTTGCCCCTCACATCCACGTGAACACCTGGCGGATAATTCCTTTTCTCAATAGCGCACTTCTCGGTGAAGCATCTTTCGCCTTTAAGAAAAAGTTTTGTTGCCTCTCTCCTACACAACCTACATGATGGACCTACATACCTTGACAATGCTGCCCTCCTTACACTCTTCTTCTTTTCGGCGGCCTACACCCGTTATGAGGAATAGGCGTAATATCTCGTATCAAGTGGATCTTTAACCCGGCGCTTTGTAAAGCCCTCAGTGCCGCTTCTCTGCCCGCACCAGGCCCTTTAATGAATACATCAACCGTCTTCATCCCGTTTTCCATCGCCTTTTTTGCGGCATTCTCTGCGGCAAGCTGGGCTGCAAAGGGAGTACTCTTTCTGGAGCCTTTAAACCCCACAACGCCTCCGCTTGACCAGGCAACAACATTCCCCTGGGGATCAGTAATCGTAATGATCGTATTGTTGAAGCTTGACTGTATATAAGCCTCCCCGACGGGAATACTCTTTCTTATTTTCTTTTTGCCAGTTTTTTTGGCTTTTGCCATTGACCCACCTCTTTATTTTCTCTTCATTGAAGTCTTTCTTGGACCTTTCCTCGTCCTTGAGTTTGTTCGTGTTCTCTGTCCCCGCACAGGCAATCCCCTCCTGTGCCGTAGGCCCCTGTAACAGCCAACATCCATGAGCCGTTTGATGTTGATACTGAATTCTTTCCGTAAATCGCCCTCAACCTTATAGTGTCTCTCAATAATATCTCTTATCTTTGCAATCTCTTCATCAGTCAGGGTGTTTGTTCTCTTATTCGGATCGATACCGGCCTCAGTTATAATCTGCTTTGAGAAGTTCTTTCCTATACCGTAGATGTACGTTAGAGCAACCTCAATTCTCTTGTCTCTGGGGATATCTACACCTGCTATACGTGCCACGCAACTACCTCCTTACCCTTGTCTCTGTTTATGTTTTGGGTTTTCACAGATAACTCTCAGCAGACCCTTTCTTTTCACAATTTTACATTTGTCACATCTTTTTTTAACGGAAGGCTTGACCTTCATTGTGATCCTCCTATTTAACCCTGTAAATAATTCTTCCACGGCTCAGGTCATAGGGCGAAAGCTCTACCACTACCTTATCTCCCTTCAGGATTTTGATGTAGTGCATACGCATCTTTCCTGAGACATGAGCAAGCACCTTGTGACCGTTCGGCAACTCTACCCTGAACATTGCATTTGGTAAAGGTTCAATAACAGTCCCTTCAATTTCAATCCCTTCACCTTTCGGCATATCCCCTCTATAACCTGCTTAATATATCAGCGCCATTCTCGGTAATGGCGATGGTATGTTCAAAATGTGCGGACAGGCTGCCGTCTTTCGTAACCGCTGTCCATCCGTTGTCTTTTATCATTACGTCGCTTTTCCCCATATTAACCATGGGCTCAATGGCAAACACCATGCCTTTCTTCAACCTGATACCTGTACCTCTTTCCCCGTAATTGGGAATCTGGGGTTCCTCATGGAGGCTTCTTCCGATCCCGTGCCCCACAAATTCTCTCACCACTGAAAAACCAGCCTTTTCCACACAGGACTGAATGGCATGGGAAATATCGTGCAGTCTGTTTCCTTCTTTTGCCTCCTGTATACCTTCATACAATGATTCCTCTGTTACTGCGAGGAGTTTTTCAGCATTTTTCCCAATTTCGCCTACTTTGTAGGTTAATGCAGCGTCTCCGTAAAAGCCGTCATACAATGTACCAAAGTCTAGGCTGACAATGTCACCGTCTTTGAGAACCCTGTTACCGGGCATGCCGTGGACTACCTCGTCATTTACCGATACACACAGGCAATATGGGAAGCCATTATAACCCTTAAAAGCAGGCTTTATGTTCCCAACCTTTTTTATAGCGTCCTCACATTCAATCTCGAGGTCTATCGTCTTTATTCCTCTTTTTACCAGTCTTCCCAGGTGAAGCAAAATCTCCATCGCATACTTACTTGCGGTTCTTATTTTCTGTATCTCTTCTACCGTCTTCAGTATGATCATTCAAAACACATACAAACTGCTATCGCTTAAAGCTTACAGCTGCCTTTATTATCGTCTCCCCTTCAATCGTTTACTCTTTCCCGTCAACCCTTCGTAATGCCTTAAAATGAGATGAGACTCTATCTGCTGGATTGTGTCAAGGGCGACACCAACAACGATAAGCAGTGCTGTTCCCCCAAAATAAAAGGGAACATTGAATCTCTTTACAAGCAGCGTTGGAAGAACGCAGACAAAAGAGATATAAATCGCTCCGATAAGAGTAACACGGGACAGAATCTTTTCAATATATTCTGAAGTCTTCTTTCCTGGCCTGATGCCGGGGATGTAACCTCCATATTTTTTCATATTATCTGATACATTGTCCGGGTTAAACACAATAGCCGTGTAAAAGAAACAGAAAAATATGATGAATGCTATATATAACACTTCATGAAGGAAGCTGCCCGGTGTAAGAAGTTCAGAAAACTTCTTCATATACGGGTGATTGATAAAACTCGCTATAGTTGCAGGAAACATAAGAATAGATGAGGCAAAAATGGGAGGGATTACGCCTGCTGTGTTAATCTTCAAAGGAAGATGGGTAGACTGCCCCCCGTACATCCTCCTGCCAACAACCCGTTTTGCATACTGTACTGGTATCCTTCTCTGAGATGACTCCATAAAAATGATGAAGGCTATTACGACAAACATCATTGCTATTAAGAGCAACACCACAAACCAGTTCATTTCGCCGCTATTCACAAGGCTCACAGTACCGGCAATAGCGTTTGGCATTCTTGCCACTATACCGGCAAAAATGATAAGGGATATACCGTTCCCGATGCCTTTTTCTGTTATCTGCTCGCCGAGCCACATAATAAAGGAAGTGCCACCTGTGAGGGTTATCATGGTCATAAGCCGGAAACTCCATCCCGGATTATAGACAACAAGCTCACCCCCTGCACCGCGCATCTGCTCCAGTCCAACTGCGATCCCAAAACCCTGGATAATGCTTATAATGACGGTACCGTAACGAGTGTACTGGGTAATCTTCTTCCTTCCAGCCTCTCCTTCTTTTGAGAGTTTTTCAAGAGTGGGAACTACAACCGTAAGAAGCTGGAGTATGATAGACGCACTGATATATGGCATGATGCCGAGAGCAAAAACAGAGAGCCTTTCCAATCCGCCACCGGCAAACATATCAAAAAAGCCAAGAAGGGTACCTCGTGCCTGCTCAAAAATGCCGGCTAAAACCCTTCCGTCTATTCCAGGTGTTGGAATATGGACACCAACCCTGTAAACTGCAAGCAGAGCAAGAGTTGCAAAGATGCGGCGCTTGAGCTCAGGAATCTTTCCAATATTCTGGAAACCTCCCATTAAATCATTACCTCCACGTCCCCACCCTGCGCCTTGACTTTTTCAATTGCTTTTTTTGAGGCTTTATGAACCGCAACCTTTAATGAAAAGTCGATCTCTCCGTCAGATAGAAGCTTAACCCTGTTCTTCATATCTTTGATAAACCCTGATTCTATAAAATCCTGGATGCTTACTTTGTCTTTTCCCTTGAAAACTGCAAGGTCACCAACCTTAACGAGGGCATATTCCACTCTAAAAGGGTTTTTAAATCCCCTTTTGGGAATTCTCCTTGTGAGAGGCATCTGCCCGCCTTCAAACCATTCCGGTTTTGTGCCGCCGCTTGTAGAGCGCTGGCCCTTATTGCCATATCCTGCCGTAGTTCCGCGACCTGAGCCGGTTCCTCTGCCCACTCTTTTTCTCTTCTTCCGTGAGCCTTCACTTGGTTTTAAATCAGAGAGATTCATTTATTTTACATCCTCCACTATTTCTAAGAGGTGTATTACCTTCTTCACCATACCTCTTATTTCCGGCGTATTTTTAACAATCCGTTCCTGTTGAAGTTTCTTAAAACCGAGGCTCCTTATGGTATCCCTCTGGTCCTGGGTGCGTCCTATCGCACTTTTTACCCATTTGATCTTGAGGTGACTCACCTTATCCCTCCTCGCCCTTTATCTTGCCACGCTGCCTGGATACTGTATCGGGCGATTTCAATAATGAAAGACCTAGAATGGTGGCTTTAACGACATTGTGGTAGTTTCGTGATCCATAACATTTTGTTAACAGGTTTGTAATGCCGGCAACTTCAACAACAGCCCGTACGGCTCTTCCTGCAATAACGCCACTGCCTTCACTTGCTGGCTTCATAAATACCTGGCTCGTTCCGTACCTTGCCATAATCTCGTGGGGGATTGTACCTTTTGCAACAGGCACCTGAATAAGGTCCTTTTTAGCCCGTTCAACAGCCTTGCGTATTGCGTCAGGCACCTCATTTGCCTTACCCAGGCCATAGCCTACGCGACCGTTTCCATCCCCGACAACAACAATAGCGCTGAAGCTGAACCTTCTTCCACCTTTTACTACCTTGGCGACCCGGTTTATATAAACCAGCCTGTCTTGCAGCTCAAGCCCGTCTACCTCTATGCGTCTCTTCTCAACCAATCACGGCCTCCTCTTAAAATTTTAGTCCAGCTTCTCTCGCACCATCAGCAAGGGCCTTTATCCGTCCGTGGTACTTGAACCCGTTTCTGTCAAATACAACGTGAGCAATCCCCAAACCAGTGGCAATCTTTCCGATCTGTTCCCCAACTCTTTTTGCGGCCTTAACATTTCCACCATACTTAATATCAGCCTTTATTTCTTTATTCAGGGTTGACACCCCGGTTATCACATTGCCATCGATGTCATTGATAATCTGGGCATAGATCTCTTTTAAACTCTTGTATACACACAGTCTCGGCTTATCCTTGGTTCCAGACAACTTCTTTCTGATTCTTTTTTTTCTTTTGTCTCTTGCCTCGACCTTATCTCGTCTATCCATGTTTTCGCTCCTTACTTCCCACTTTTGCCAGCCTTCTTCTTTAAGACCTCTTCAGCATACTTAACGCCTTTGTTCTTATATGCATCGGGCTTTCGCAAGGCTCTCATCTTTGCTGCTATTTCTCCGAGTAGCTCCTTGTCTATCCCCTTGATGGTCAGCGATGTCTGTTTGTCCACCTGAGCTGAAATACCTTGCGGTAGAGGAAAAGTAATGGGGTGGGAATATCCAAGATAAAAGACTACATTATTCCCTTGCGTTTCAGCCCTGTAACCAATACCGACTATTTCAAGCTTCCGCTCGAAACCATTGTGAACACCTTCTACCATATTTGCAATAAGGGAACGCATAAGGCCGTGATAGCCCATTACCTTCTTTTCTTCGCTTGACCTTTGAACATTGATCACATTCCCGTCAGACTGAACAGTCAGTCCTTCAAGCAATGACCTTTTCAACGTACCTTTAGGTCCAGTCACGACAACTTCGCCATCTTTTATTTCAAGTTTCACGCCTTTTGGCATTTCAATAGGCTTCTTTCCTATCCTAGACATCTGTTACCTCACCAAACCACGAGGAGGGGCTCCCCTCCTACCTTGTTTTTATATGCGTTCCTGTCAGTCATAAGGCCTTTCGACGTTGTAAGAATGACCGTGCTCAGCCTGTTTTGTTTTTTTACCTCACCGGCTCCTACATAGACCCTTCTTCCTGGTTTGCTCACTCTCTGCAAACCGGTGATTACGCTCTTGCTGTTTTCATCATAACTGATATAGACCTTCAGAAATTTCTTGCGTGTTTCGTCAACAAAGGTTTTATAGTTTCTGATATATCCCTCATCTTTCAGAATCTTTGATATCCCGAATTTCATATTTGAATACGGTATGTCAACTGACTCATGGCGGGCCATGATCGCATTTCTTATTCTTGTAAGCATATCTGCAATAGGATCTATCATCCTGCTCCCCCTTACCAGCTCGATTTAATAACCCCGGGGATAGAACCCTTCAGGGCATTTAATCTGAAACATATTCTGCACATTTGAAATTTTCCCAAGTAACCTCTTGGCCTTCCACAAATGGCGCACCGATTCCTGGCCCTCACACGGTATTTCGGTGTTTTACTCCACTTTTCCATACTAGCTTTCCTTGCCATGAGTCCTCCGTCAACTCTTAAAGGGCATGCCCATAAGTTTCAGCAGTTCAAAACCCTCTTCATCCGTTTTTGCAGATGTCCCTATGGTTATGTTCATGCCTCTTACCCTGTCAACTTTATCATAATCTATCTCAGGGAAAATAATCTGTTCCCTCAAGCCCAGTGTATAATTGCCTCTCCCGTCAAAAGATTTAGGAGAAACTCCCTTGAAGTCTCTCACCCTTGGGAGGACTATGTAGACAAGCTTATGGAAGAATTCATACATTCTTTCCCTGCGAAGGGTAACCATACAACCGATCGACATGCCTTCCCTGAGTTTGAAGGAAGCGATCGATTTTTTTGCCTTTGTAATAACTGGCTTCTGCCCTGTTATGGTGGCAATATCATTTGCTGCTGCATCGAGCGCCTTTATATTCTGTATTGCTTCACCAAGACCTACGTTGACAACGATCTTTTCAAGTTTGGGCACTTGCATGATATTCTTGTACTTAAATTTTCTCATGAGCGCCGATTTAACTTCCACCTCGTAGAACTCGCCGTAACCTTTCTTCAACTGAAGCCTCCTACTTATCTATAACCTCTTTGCATCTTCTGCAGAATCGTACTTTCTTGCCGTCTTCGAGAGCCTTTCTACCTATTTTCACAGGCTTTGAGCATTTGTCACAGTAGATCATTACGTTCGATATATGAATGGGGCTTTCCCGTTCCATGATGCCACCCTTAGATTTCTGGCTCGGTTTTACGTGTCTTTTGATCATATTTACCTTTTCCACAACCAGGCGGTCCTTCTTGCTGACAATCCTCAAAACCTTGCCGGTTTTGCCCTTATCTTTACCGGTAGTCACCATGACCGTATCATTCTTCTTTACGTGGTACTGTTTCTCTTCCATACTTACCTCATCGTAAGCAAACAGCTATCAGCTATCAGCTATCAGCTATATTGAAGTATACTTTGCTGAACGCCCATCGCCAATCGCTATAAGCCGCATTCCTTTCACACAACCTCCGGGGCAAGAGACACGATTTTCATGAATTTCTTTGCCCGGAGTTCCCTTGCCACAGGACCAAAAATCCTTGTCCCAATAGGTTCGTTATACTGGTTTATAATAACGGCTGAATTATCATCAAACTTCACATACGAACCGTCCATACGCCGTATTTCCTTTGTTGTCCTGACGATAACAGCTTTCACAACCTCACCCTTTTTGACCTTGGCATTGGGTATGACTTCTTTAACAGAACAAACGACAATGTCACCCACAGTGCCGTATCGTTTTCGTGATCCGCCAAGAACCCTTATGCATCCAAGTTTTTTTGCGCCAGAATTGTCGGCTACCTCGAGTTTAGTTCTGCCCTGTATCATTGCCTGTCACCTCTTCCCGGATTGACATAAGTTTTTCTTTTTCAATAATTCCTTTCACAACCCATCTCTTCTCTTTGCTCAAGGGCCTCGACTCCACGATGATCACCCTGTCGCCAACATTACATTGACTCTTGTCATCATGAGCCTTGTACCGTTTTTTTCTTTTCAGGTATTTGTGATATTTGGGGTGTTTGAGGAACTTTTCCACCTCAATAACTACAGTCTTATCCATCTTGTCTTTAACAACCACCCCTGTCATCTTTCTTCTGTTTGTTTCAACCTTCGCTTCCATGGCTACCTCATTTTAAGCATTCAGCGTTCAGCCTGGGCTGATAACGTTTAGCTGGTTTTGCCTGCCTGTGTTTCTTTTTCCCGTAAAGCCGTCTCTATTCGTGCAACATCTCGCTTTAAAAGTTTCATCCGGGCAGTGTTTTCCAACTGCCCAGTTGAATGTTGGAATCGTAGATTGAAAATCTCTTCTTTGAAGTCCTTCTTTTTTTTCAGAAGTTCTTCTTTCGTCAGGTCTCTAAATTCCCGTGCTTTCATTGTTCCTCACTTCTTGCAACAAATCTCGACTTTATTGGCAATTTAAAAGAAGCAATTCGCAAAGCTTCCCTTGCTTTGTCCTCCGGCACCCCTTTAATCTCATACAGAATCTTTCCTGGCCGAATTACCGCTACCCAACCTTCCGAAGGCCCTTTACCTTTTCCCATCCTTGTCTCTGCTGGCTTTTTAGTAATGGGCTTGTCAGGAAATATTCTGATCCAGACTTTTCCGGTTCTCTTTACATACCGCGTAAGCGCTATACGAGCGGCCTCTATTTGTCTCGAGGTAACCCAACCACACTCCAGTGCCTGGAGACCATAATCACCGAAGCTTACCGTGCTGCTCCTGAACGCAGCCCCTCTCATTCTTCCTTTTTGCTGTTTTCTATATCGTACCCTTTTTGGTGCAAGCATTACGTTGCCTCCTGATAAATCTCACCCTTAAACACCCAGACTTTGATACCAATAACACCATATTTTGTACTGGCCGTGGTAAACCCATAGTCTATGTCTGCACGAATGGTTTGCAGGGGTACACGTCCCTCACGATACCACTCGGTACGTGCCATCTCGGCACCGGCAAGCCTTCCTGAACACATAGCTTTAATTCCTTTAGCTCCAAACTTTAAGGCTTGGGATACGTTTCTTTTCATTGCCCTTCTGAAAGAGACACGCCTTTCTAACTGAAGAGCTATGTTTTCTGCAACAAGCTGGGCATCAACTTCAGGTCTTTTTATCTCAGTTATATTAAGGATCACTTCCTTATCCGTGATTCTCTGAAGTTCTTTCTTCAGGTTTTCGACCTCTGCACCTTTCCTTCCAATTACAAGGCCAGGTCTTGATGTATAGATGTTGATCTTCGCTCTTTTGTCTTTATTTGCAGCCCGTTCGATCTCGATCTTCGATATTCCTGCCTGGCGAAGCCTTTCTTTCAGAAATTGTTTTATGGTGAGATCTTCATGTAAAAACCTTGCATAGTTTTTTGCTGCAAACCATTTTGAATCCCATGTCTTTATGATGCCAAGCCTGAAACCGAAAGGATTAGTCTTTTGACCCATTTAGCCTCCAGATTACGATTCATCTAAAATCATTGTGATGTGGGAAGTCCGCTTTCTTATTTTTGTAGCCCTTCCCATGGCCCGAGGAAGAAACCTCTTCATCACAGGGCCTCCATCTACAATCACATTTTTTACATACAGGTTGTCCACATCCACATATTTTTTCTGACGCGCATTCGCAATAGCACTATCGAGGAGTTTCTTCAAAATAAAGGATGCCTTTTGAGGCATGTAGGTAAGGATACCCATTGCATCATTAATATTTCTCTTCTTTATCAGATCACCGACGATCCTTACCTTTCTTGGAGAAATCCGTATCATTCTTGTTTTCGCCGTGATTTCCATAAACCTATTCCTTTCTCTTTACCACTTTTGCCTTTCTGTCTCCCGAATGGCTGTGGAACGTTCTGGTTGGCGAGAATTCTCCAAACTTGTGGCCTACCATTTCCTCAGTCACAAAGACAGGTATAAATTTTTTACCGTTATGCACGGCAAACGTAAGCCCAACAAAATCGGGGATTATGGTTGAGTTTCTCGACCACATCTTGATAACTTTAGCACCCTTGGATCCTTTTGCTTCCTCAGCTTTTTTCAAGAGCTTCTCTTCAACAAACGGCCCTTTCCTTAATGACCTTGGCACGTAGACCTCCTACCCTCTCTTTTTAACAATAAATCGGTCTGTTCTCTTGTTTCTTCTCGTTTTCTTGCCCTTAGCAAGCTGGCCCCACGGTGAACGCGGGTGCTTACCACCTTTTGTCCTGCCTTCCCCACCGCCCAGGGGGTGGTCGACTGGATTCATGGCCATTCCCCTTACAGTTGGCCTTATTCCCAACCATCGGGGTCTCCCGGCCTTGCCAACAGTTATATTCTCATGATCTATGTTGCCAACCTGGCCAATGGTAGCCATACAGGTTAAATGGACAACTCTAACCTCGCCCGAGGGCAGTCTGACCTGGCCATGATCACCTTCTTTTGCCACGAGCTGCGCATAGCTTCCTGCGCTTCGTGCAAGCTGACCGCCCTTCGCAGGTTTCATCTCCACGTTATGAATGAAAGTTCCCAGAGGTACATACCTGAGGGGCATGGTATTGCCCTCCTTTACCTCTGTATCGGGTTTCTTGCTGGAAACAATCATTTCTCCCACTTTTAACCCATGGGGTGCAATGATGTATCGTTTCTCTCCATCTGCATAATGGATAAGCGCAAGGTTTGCAGACCTGTTGGGATCATATTCGATACCGAATACCTTTCCCGGTATCTCAAACTTGTTCCTTTTGAAGTCCACAATTCTATACCGTCTCTTGTGTCCGCCTCCTATGTGGCGTGTTGTGATTTTCCCCGACGAATTTCTTCCACCAGTTTTTTTGATCGTTGATAGGAGCGCTTTTTCAGGTTTTTTCTTAGTAATCTCCTCAAACGTGAGGCCACTCATGAACCTCCTGCCCGGTGAGGTTGGTTTAAACTCTTTAACACCCATTATGCACCCTCAAAAATTGTTATCTTGTCTTTAGGATTTAGCTTTACAATTGCCTTCTTCCAGTCCGGCTTTTTACCGGTAAATCGTCCGACTCTTTTTTTCTTCCCCTCATTATTCGCGACATGGACAGAAACAACCTTTACCTTAAAAAGCTTCTCAACGGCCTTTCTGATTTCAATCTTGTTTGCATCCCTTTGGACTTCAAAAACATATTGGTTTCCAGCATCTTTGAGAAGGGAGCTTTTCTCAGTTATGATAGGTCTTACAACGATATCGTACTCGTTCATGATACAAGCACCTCTTCTATTCTCTTCAGGGCATCCAGCGTCAGAACTAGCTGTTCATGTCTGATGATGTCATATACATTGAGTCCCTCAACCCGCAGGACCTTCACGAAGGGTATATTTCTTGCCGATTTCTCGACCACTTCGTTCTTTTTATCGATAATGAAAAGTGGCTTCGTGAGGCTGAATGTCTTCACAATACCATTGAAGTTTTTTGTACTGATCGCTTCAAGGTCCAATTTATCGAGGACTTTCATGGCAGAACCCGTATAACGCACGGATAAAGCAGATCTGAGAGCACTTCTGCGAACCTTCTTCGGAACTGAATAACTATAGTCCCTTGGATGGGGTCCAAAAATTGTTCCGCCACCTCGTTGCAAGGGAGAGCGGCTTGAACCCTGGCGGGCCCTGCCAGTCCCTTTTTGGCGAAAAGGTTTCCTTCCGCCACCACTCACCTCTTTTCGTGTCTTCGTGGCAGCGGTACCCCTCCTTCTGTTGGCAAGCTGCATGGTAACAACCTCATGCATAAGATAGGGTTTTACGTCGCAGGTAAATATTTCATCCCTAAGCTCGACTTCACCCACCTTATCGCCTTTTATGTCAAATACATCTGTAAGTGCCATGTTTAAACTCCTCAGGATTTTATCTCCACGTCGACTCCAGCAGCTAACTCAAGCTTCATGAGGGCATCTACTGTCTGCTGTGTTGGCTCAACGATATCGATTAACCTCTTATGGGTTCGCACCTCAAACTGTTCCCGTGATTTTTTATCAACATGAGGGGACCTCAGTACGCAGAATTTCTGGATCCTCGTTGGCAGCGGCACAGGTCCCACAACCTGGGCACCAGTCTTTCTGGCTGCATCTACAATCTCTTTTACCGACAGGTCCAGCAATCTGTGGTCAAAGGCTTTCAGACATATTCTGATTCGTTGCCTCATCTTCCATCCCCTCTATTCTATGATCTCGGTGCATACCCCGGCACCTACGGTCTTGCCGCCTTCCCTGATGGCAAAGCGGAGCTCTTTTTCCAGGGCGATGGGGGAGACGAGTTCGATGGTAATGGTAACATTGTCTCCGGGCATAACCATCTCAACGCCTTCGGGGAGCTTGGTGACACCGGTTACGTCAGTGGTTCTGATATAGAACTGGGGACGATAGCCGGAGAAGAACGGGGTATGCCGTCCACCCTCTTCCTTGGTTAAGATATAGGCTTCTCCCTTAAACTTGGTATGGGGGGTAATGGAGCCGGGTTTGGCAAGTACCTGTCCCCTCTCTACTTCGTCTTTCTTCACACCGCGGAGCAGGACTCCCACGTTGTCGCCTGCCTGGCCCTGATCCAAGATCTTGCGGAACATCTCTACTGAGGTGGCAACAGTCTTGACTGTGGGACGGAAGCCGATAATCTCTACTTCCTCTCCAGGTTTGATCACTCCTCTCTCTACACGACCGGTGACAACTGTACCGCGTCCGGAGATGGAGAAGACGTCTTCCACAGGCATGAGGAAGGTCTTGTCCGTATCACGGACCGGCTCGGGGACATAGGCGTCAACAGCAGCCATGAGCTCAAAGATGGCCTTGCAGTCAGGACAGTCAGGGCTGCCGCATCCGTGCTCTAAGGCCTTTAATGCAGACCCCTTGATAATGGGGATCTTGTCACCGGGGAATTCATACTGGGTAAGAAGCTCACGGAGTTCCAGCTCAACCAGCTCGATAAGTTCAGGGTCATCCACCATGTCTACTTTGTTGAGAAAGACCACGATGCTGGGGACACCTACCTGACGGGCTAACAGGATATGCTCTCTGGTCTGGGGCATGGGGCCGTCATTGGCACCAACCACCAGGATGGCTCCATCCATCTGGGCAGCACCGGTGATCATGTTCTTGATGTAGTCGGCATGACCAGGGCAGTCCACATGGGCATAGTGGCGGTTGTCCGTCTCATACTCCACGTGAGAGGTCGCAATGGTGATGCCCCGTTCCTTTTCCTCCGGAGCCTTGTCGATCTGGTCGAAGGGGATCCAGTCCGCCATACCCTTATTCGCCAGACACCGGGTAATCGCAGAGGTCAGGGTGGTCTTCCCGTGATCTATGTGTCCTATGGTTCCTATGTTGACATGGGGTTTCTTTCTTTCAAACTTCTTCTTAGCCATATAGAGCCTCCGTTACTGTTTTTTCTCTATTTTTCATTAAATTCTCAAGGATATGCTGGGGTACAGGGGTGTAGTGGAAAAACTCCATAGTATAATAACCCCGGCCCTGGGTAGCTGACCGGAGATGGGTTGTATAACCAAACATCTCGTCCAGCGGGATATGGGCCACAATGTATTTGAAGTCATTCCTGTCGCCAAGTTCGGCTATTCTCCCTCTCCGTGAAGAAAGGTCACCGATAACAGGGCCAAGGCAGTCGCCAGGCACATTGATATCGACCTTCATAATGGGCTCGAGAATAACCGGGTTGGCCTTTGTCACGCCATCTTTCAGACCAAGAGAACCGGCAAGTTTGAATGCAAGTTCAGAGGAGTCTACTTCGTGGTATGAGCCATCTATCAGTTCCACTTTAATGTTGACCAGCGGGTATCCAAATAGAACGCCCTTTTCCATTCTCTCCTTTACCCCGGCTTCGACGCTGGAAATATATTCCCTTGGGATGACGCCCCCAACAATCTTGTTTTCGAATACAAAATCAGCACCTTCAATGGGAGATACATGGAGCACCACGTGGCCATACTGGCCCTTACCACCCGACTGTTTTATATATTTTCCTATGCCTGTCACTGATTTTGTAATGGTTTCCCGGTACGCTACCTGGGGAGGAGAGGACAGCATATCGAGGTTATGTTCTCTCCTAGCACGATCCATGATGATATCCAGATGAAGTTCGCCCATGCCGGAGAGTATGACCTCTCCTGTGTCGCTGTCGAGCTTGACATTGAGCGATGGGTCTTCAACGGTGTAGCGGTTAAAAACAAGCCACATCTTCTTAAGGTCGTCCTTTTTCTTCGGAGCAATAGCAATGGATACGACCGGTGCAGGAACCTCTATCGTCTCAAAGAGGATTTCAAAGTCCTGGCCAGTAAGGGTGTCACCGGTTGATACTCCTTTGAGGCCAACGATAGCACAGATATCACCCGCCTGTATTTTCTTAACTTCTTCCCGTTTATTCGCATGGAGCCGGATAATTCGACCGATTCTCTCTGTCCTTCCTTTGGAGTTGTTAAGTACTGTTTCTCCGGTTTTCAGTTCGCCCGAGTATATCCTCATGTAGCTCAGCTGGCCCACAAACGGGTCATTCATTATCTTGAACACAAGACCGCTGAAAGGTTCATCAGGGGTGCCTTTCAAATATCCCTCTTCCCCCTCTATGGTCCAGTATTCATAAGGAGATACATCTGCAGGGGACGGGAGATAATCTACAATTGCATCGAGGAGCGGCTGAACACCCTTGTTTTTGAACGAGCTTCCACACAAAACCGGAAGAATAGCGCCGCTCAAGGTACCTTTCCTGATAATCCGCTTGATTTCAGTTTCTTCTATAAGAGCACCATCAAGGTAAGCAGTCATAAAACCGTCATCTATCTCGGCGAGGGATTCCATGAGACGTTCCCTCAACACAAGGGCCTCGTCTTTCAGGTGGGCAGGAATGTCTTTAACAGTGTACTCGATACCCCTTGTTGCATTGTCATAATAGGTTGCCCTTTGCGTTATAATGTCGACATTGCCAAGGAGTTCATCTCCATCTTTCACAGGAATTTGGAGGATCAGCGGATTTGCCTTGAGGATATCCTTGATCATCCGTACACACCTGTAAAAATCGGCAGCAGGTCTGTCCATCTTGTTCACAAAGGCTATCCTGGGAACCCTGTAACGGTCAGCCTGACGCCATACTGTCTCTGACTGGGGTTCTACCCCTTCAACACCAGAAAAAAGTGCTACAGCACCATCCAGAACACGGAGAGATCTTCCGACTTCAACCGTAAAATCGATATGACCCGGAGTATCGATGATGTTGATTCTGTGTCCTTTCCAGGAACAGGTTGTTGCAGCAGCAGTAATGGTGATACCCCGCTCCTTCTCTTGCTCCATCCAGTCCATGGTGGCGTTGCCATCATCGACTTCCCCTATTCTGTTATTGACGCCGGTGTAGAACAACATCCTTTCTGTAGTTGTTGTCTTGCCCGCATCAATGTGGGCCATAATCCCGACGTTCCTTACAATTTGATTCATGAAAGTGTTACCATCTGTAGTGGGCAAAAGCCTTGTTTGCTTCAGCCATTTTGTGGGTATCTTCGCGCTTCTTTACAGAACCACCCTTGTTGTTATATGCGTCAATAATCTCCCCTGCAAGCTTCTCAGTCATTGTTCTTTCTGACCTTTCCTTGGCATACCTCATGATCCACCGGATGGCTAAAGAAAGCTTCCTGTTGAGCCTTACCTCTACAGGGACCTGATATGTTGCACCTCCAACCCTCCGCGCTTTCACTTCTAATTCAGGTTTTATATTATCCATAGCCCTGTGAAACACCTTCAAGGCTTCTTCTTTCAGTTTGTTCTCAATGAGATCGAATGCCTCGTAGACAATCCTGCTGGCTGTGCTTTTCTTGCCATCGAGCATAACACGGTTAATAAGCCTTGCCACGACCAGATCATTATATTTTGGATCAGGCAATTTTTCTCTTTTTGAAACATGTCCCTTTCTCGGCATATCGTTGCTCCTTGAATGCTATCCTTACTGTTTGGGCTTCTTTGCGCCGTATTTTGATCTGCTTTTCTTCCTGTTGGCAACACCGCTCGCGTCAAGTGAGCCCCTGATGATGTGATACCGAACACCTGGAAGGTCTTTCACCCTGCCGCCCCTGATGAGAACCACAGAGTGCTCCTGAAGATTGTGGCCAATTCCCGGAATGTATGTTGTCACCTCAATACCGTTCGTCAGTCTTACACGGGCAACTTTCCTCAGAGCCGAGTTTGGCTTCTTAGGAGTTGTAGTATACACTCTCACGCAAACTCCCCTCTTTTGTGGGCAGTTCAAAAGAGCAGGCGATGAACTCTTCTTTTTGACTACTTCTCTCCCGAGCCTTACTAATTGGTTAATAGTAGGCATTCTTTGTTACCTCCAAAAAAATAATCCCTTAGATTTTTAAGGGATACGAATACTGCGGAAAAACTTCGGTATATTAAACGATTTCCCTTATGATGTCAAGAGATTTTTCAATTTTTAAGCAGGTCTTGTCGACGGAGTTTTAGACAACAATTATAGACCATTGAGAATCGATCAGCCTCTATGGAGTTCCACGTTTCTTTAGTTTTTTGTTTTAGTTTTGAGATAAGAACTGCAAAAAGATTGCTGTATTGAAAAATCTCATTAAAAATAAATAGCTACCAAAGAAAGCTTCTGTTCTCTTTCGGAATAGATATCAGAAAAACCTTGACATCATCTTCAAGAGTATAATAATTTTCAGTCACATCCAAATACATCTTAGCCCTTTTAGGAATATTAGGTTCACTATAGAATAGAGGAGGTATTCATATTATGTCCGATGATTCAAAAGTTTTTGGAATGTCTGCAAGTGCAGGAAGATGGATCTTTGTCATTCTGGGCATGGTTGTCAATTTCTGCCTAGGTGCTGTTTACGCTTACAGTGTATTCAAAAAACCACTGGAAGAACTATTCAACATAAGTGCCACGCAGGGCGGTTTACCATACATGATCTTTCTTGCCATGTTCGCCCTCTTCACCTTCGTGGCAGGTAAATTCATCGACAAACTCGGCCCCAGGAAAGTCATGATGGTAGGCGGCGCCATTGTCGGTATCGGATGGATGCTCACATACTTCGCTTCCAGCATCTGGATGGTAGTACTCACCTATGGAATAATCGGCGGTGCTGGTGTTGGCATCGTCTATGGCGGACCTGTCTCAGTTGCAACCCGCTGGTTTCCCGATAAAAAAGGTCTCGCTGTTGGCCTAGCATTGGCCGGTTTTGGCGGGTCAGCCATAGCAACTGCCCCAATAGCTTCTGCCCTCATAGGCAAATGTGGGCCTCTCGGAGCGTTTGGAGTATTGGGTATCGCGTTTTTCTTTATAACTATTATCCTTTCAATGCCCATGAAATTCCCCCCTGCAGGATATAAACCAGCCGGATGGAACCCTCCAACAACAGCCACCGGCGGAGCAGCATCATCGTTTACAGCAGGGCAAATGATGAAAACAGGAAGTTTTTACGGACTTTGGCTTTGTTATATTCTCGGTGCCACAGCCGGTCTCATGGCAATCGGTATATCTGCTGCAGTGGGAAGAGAGGTTATAGGCCTTGAAAAAGGTGCAGCCGCAACACTGGTTATGATATTTGCTGTTTTCAACGGTATCGGCCGCCCAATCTTTGGTGCCCTTACAGATAAAATAACCCCCAAGTGGTCTGCAATCCTGTCATTCGTTCTCATTTTTGTCGCCTCAGCCTTGATGCTTGCAGCCGGTCAGGGATCCGTTGGTCTGTATGCAGTCGCCTTTTGCATATTCTGGCTCTGTCTCGGAGGCTGGCTTGCAATAGGCCCGGCAGCAACAGCAGGTTTCTTTGGTCTTGAGGGATATGCACAGAAATATGGTGTTGTGTTTAGCTCATACGGTCTCGGTGCAATCATCGGGGGCATCATTTCCGGAAGCGCCAAGGACGCCTTTGGAAGCTACACAATAGCGTTCTATCCTACGGCGGGCATGGCAATCCTTGGGATCATTATTGCTCTTATTCTCCTGAAACCGCCAAAAAAATAGAAACCATAATCGATAAAGAAGGTAAAAAGGGGCAGACTTCAATGGGGTTTGCCTTTTTTTATTGCACAAAAGATTCCTAAGCAAATTTCTTATAATCTATCCAAAATTTTTGTGATACAATCGCCTTACCTGCATAAGTTGCATAGAACATTTAAAATTGAAGGGGAAGCATTTATGAATGAGTTTTTCTTTCCAAAAAGTATTGCCATATTTGGCATATCTTCTTCGCCTGGTAATTTAGGGATTGGAATATTGGAAAATCTGGAGCGTTTTTCTTTCAAAGGGGATGTTTATCTGATTGGAGAGAAAGGCGGGTCGGTGAGGGGAAAAACTATCTTGAAAGGCATTGCAGAGGTTCCCGGCATTCCAGAACTTGCTATTTTTATAATACCCGCCAAAGGCATCCCTGGCAAACTTGAAGAATGCGGCAAAAAAGGCATCCGGCATGTAATCATTGAGTCAGGGGGTTTCTCTGAGTTTGGAAAGGAAAAAGAAGCATTGGAGAAGGAGGTTCTCGCCATAGCAAAACAATGGGGCATTAGAATCCTAGGACCAAACTGCCTCGGCACCGTGAATCTGGAAAATGGCCTGGTTTTACCATTTGTTCGTTTTCACGAGACATTTTTACAGAAGGGGGGCATCTCGCTTATCTCCCAGAGCGGAGGTCTCTTGCACGACATACTCCTCCTTTTGTCCTGTGACAACCTTGGAATCAACAAACTCGTTAGTGCTGGCAACAAGCTGATGCTGGACGAGTGCGATTTCCTCGAGTACTTTGCTTCTGATCCCGCAACAAAAACCATCGGCCTCTACCTGGAAGACATTAAAGACGGAAGGCGCCTTTTTCGCCTTGCAACTTCTACCAATAAACCAGTCATCCTCCTCAAGGCCAATGAAAGTTCCGGTAGTTCTCAAATTGCGCAATTTCACACCGCCTCCCTTGCTGGTGATGATCTTATTGCAGACAACATCCTTTGCCAGGCAGGAATCCACAGGGTCCGCACACTCGATGAAATGATCAGTACCATCAAAATCTTTTCCCTGCCACTCATGAGAGGTCAAAGGCTTGCAGTGATAGCACGGTCCGGAGGACACGCGGTCATGGCAGCTGATGCTGTATACCGCCACGGTTTCAGGTTGGCACACCTTTCCCAAGACATTTTCGACCTCGTGGGACAAAAAAAGAGGGTTGATGTAATCAGAGCAACCAACCCTGTTGATCTTGGTGACATCTTCGATATTAACTTCCATTACACCATACTGGAAAAAACCCTGAAAGAGAACGGTGTGGACGGGGTACTCTTCATTCACTCTTACGACCTTCAAACGGATGGCGACGCAACACTGGCCTTAATTCAAAAAATCAATGCCATTACAAGGGTACAACCAAAACCAGTGGTATTCTGCATGCTCTCTGAAAAGGAGCAATGGTTCAATATGAAAGATGGGGCAAGCTTTCCTGTTTTTTCAGAGGCAGACCAGGCAGTGAAGGCGCTTGCCAGGTCTCGAAGCCATTTCAGGCGGGCAGCAGCCACTCTGAGGGCTTCTACTGTAAAACGAAGGAAGTACCTCATGACGACAAACGTTTCGCCTCATACAAAGACCTCATTCCTGTCTCCTGCAAAGGCTTTTGAATTGATCCGCCAGTATGATCTACCTGTGGCCGATTACGAGGTGACAAGGAATTTTGAAGAGTGCAGGAATGCCGCACAAAGGCTTGGATACCCAGTAGCGCTAAAAACCGCACTGTCAGGCATTTTGCATAAAACCGAAAAGGGCGGGGTCAGGCTTCGTGTGGCCTCCGATTCATCCCTTAAGGATGCATTCAATAGCATGGAGCCTGGTCCATACCTGGTACAGAAAATGGTTGAGACGGGGCTTGAACTGATCATTGGATCAAAGCTGGATCCTGCCTTCGGCCATGTTCTTATCTTCGGCATGGGTGGCATCTATGTAGATCTGTTCAAAGACATTGCTGTTCGCATGGTGCCGGTGAATAAAAAAACTGCCCTCAGGATGATAACCGATATGCAGGGATCTGCAATTCTCAGAGGGTATCGTGGCAATCCACCATATGACCTCAAGGCCATTGCCAACTGCATTTCCAGGATATCGAAACTTTTAATAGACCACCCTGAAATCGTAAACATTGATATCAACCCCCTCATTGCCTATGAGGAGGGTAAAGGATGCATCATTGTGGATGCAAAGATAGAGACTGCCTTGTAGCTTTGTTCGTTGTCTTATTAATGTCGGGTTGTGTAGTAGCTTCAGGTTCTCCTCGATAAACCGGTGAGTATTGATGGATGAAAAAACAGTGCATTCCTGATCCAGCCATTACCTCAAATATACTCAAATTCTTGCCTATGCGTCATAAGAAGTATATACTCAATCATGTCCAGGATATTCCTTTGCGTTGACATGGATGCCTTTTTCGCCTCTGTTGAGCAGCATGACAACCCTGATCTTAAAGGAAAGCCCATAGCAGTTACCGGTGTAGGTGAAAGAACGGTCATCACCACCTCTTCTTACGAGGCGAGACAATATGGTGTAAAAACAGGAATGACTCCCCGTGAGGCAAAGAAGCTCTGCCCACATATCATCTTTGTCACCGGGCGCAATAGGAGGTATGCCGAGACCTGTGAAAAACTCGAAACAATCTGCGACCGCTTCACCCCTGACAGAGAAACCTACTCCATTGATGAGATATTCCTCGATATCACAGGATCGCATCACCTTTTTGGAGGCCCTGAGGAGATGGCCCGAGCTATCAAGGAGACAGTGAAGGAAGAGCTCGGCATCAACTGTACCATAGGCATAGGCCCTAACATCCCCATAGCCAAGCTGGCAAGTGACCTGGCAAAGCCCAATGGCCTCAAATGGATCAAAAAGGAGATGGTTGCCTCTGTCCTCGAAACGCTTCCTGTGAAAAAGCTGTGGGGCATTGGCCCCCACACAGAAGAGAAACTCCGTGCCATGGGGATCAAAACCTGCGGAGAGCTGGGTGCGGCACCCCTTTCCCTTCTTATAAAAAAATTCGGTGTCTTTGGTAGCCAGCTCAAAGCAATGGGCAGCGGTATCCTGGATCGACCTCTGGAACCTGCTGACAGTGACCCGAAATCGATAGGCCACAGCAGGACCTTTGAAAAGGACCTGTGGAAAAGAGAAGACATAGAGCCTCAGCTTCTCAGCCTAAGCGAGATGGTGGGAAGGAGGGCAAGACGCTACGGATACAAAGGAAAAAAAGTTACCCTCACAGTCAGGTATGCTGACTTCAAGACATTCACCAGACAAACAACCATACCCGACTGTACCAACGATACCGGTGAGATTTACCGGACAGCACTTTCCCTCTTTGACGGAATACATCTGACCACAAGCATACGGCTCCTTGGGGTATCTCTCTCATCCTTCGGAAAGAATGAACAATTAGCGCTCTTTGAGGAACCACACCGTAAAGACAGAGATGCCCTGTTGAAGGCTATGGACAGAGTCAATGACAAGTTCGGCGAGAACAAGATCACCTGGGCTTCAACGGTCAACCAGAAAAAGGGCCACAGTGTAATCTCACCTGCATGGAGGACATCAGGAGTCAGAAAAAGCGATGTATGAGGGATTGTTCCCGTGCAGGACTATTTTCTATGTTTTTGCCCGCAGTCGCTACCCCTCAGTTCCGTATTTGAAGCAATAGTTTTGCTGAAGGAACCTATCAATTTGTCAGACTTTGCATTCTTGGGATTCTTACCCAATAGACTGGCAGCAGTGATGGGTTTGGCCTCACCGTGTACAAGGGCACAACCTTAAATCGCCCTCTGTGTGGGTGTTTGGATTGCAATGTGTGAGGGTAAAGTTGCTAACCCATTCTAACAGATTTTGTCATAAAAATATTACAGTGTTTTCTTCACTGCATCAAGAATAGTTTCTGGCTTGGCGATATGCCATCCCTTGGAAAGTGCAACTTCCCTGAGACCTTCTGTTGCATTTATGCAAAAGGCCTGCGCTACTGCATCGAGCATCTCGATATCTCCTTCTGAGTCGCCGAAAGCAAGGGAACCTTCATGGGGGTACTTGTGAATGACGTGGTTGATAGCATCTCTTTTCCCTTCCTTCCTTGCAAGGGATTTGCGAATGGTACCGGTGTACACACTATCTTTAATGTCCATCTCCGTGGAAACATATCCATGCACAGCAAAGTACTCTGCAACTGCTTTCCCGACGCATTGAACCTCGCCGGTAACGAAATAGATATCATATGTTGGTTCCAGCAATTCCATAAGATCGGCTGCAAAGGGAAAAAACTTATTGCCTTCGTCAGTCTCGAGAAAGCTCTTTGTTAAGGCAAGGATTGAATCAGTGTCGCGGTGTTTTAAACCATTAGCCAAGTGAATATTGAAGTTCTCGACGGTTGTCTCGTAATCAACCTGTTGTGATCGATACAGGTGCAGGTCATTATACAGACTATGGACAACATCCTTACCAACAACGTTCTCTTTAAGGAAGTACTCGGCCAGTGGAAAGATCAAATAGCCATCATAGATGGTTTTGTCAATATCAAAAAATGCTACCTTTTTGCCCTTCATAAACGTTTTACATAGTAGCCTGTATGCCTTTCCATGTCAATTCCAATCATGTTAATGACTTCACCGTGTAAGGAGACTGCGACGTACGGTCCCCCATTCAGACCCCTTCCCGTTGGCTGCGAGCGAGCAAGGCCGCTGGTGCAAATGGACGCATTTGTGCGGAATGCCTGATACCATATTCACCCAGATGCAAAATACAGTTTTGCTAATAATCTATGTCCTGCTTGAAATCCTTTTGATCCTTGACACTGTAACGGGGAACATCGATGATCCCATCCACCTCCTCCAGGTCAAACCACCATTTGTCTTCGTAGTGGGGCTTCCCGTATCCGAGGAGATCATCGAATTTGATTGCAAGGCTCCGAGCAAGGGCAGAATGGCGCATTGTCCAGTTCACTCCCCGGTGAAAGAGCGTGTATGGCTTGTTCCACGGACACACCTTAAGACATGTACCACAGCCTGACCCCCTCTTGTTTCCAACACGCATTCTTGTACATCGCTCAGCGTTGAGCGGCCAGTGCTCGTAACCCTTGTCCATAACCTTGTCACCAGAACTTATGGCGCCGGACGGACATTCGCGGGCGCATTTTTTACATTTGGAACAGAAATCCTGAAGGCCAAAATCTATCGGCTTATCAACCAGGAGGGGAAGATCGGTGGTCACCACAGCCCCTTTGAATCGCGGTCCCATGAAGGGATGAATAACGCAGTCTCCCATCCTTGCCATCTCACCAAGCCCTGCCCACAGAAGGATGGGGGGGAGAACAACCTGATAGTTTCGTGCATGGTGTGCACGGGCAGGGTACCCCAGACGACGAATATACTCTGCCAGTATGCATGCGATAAACCCTGTGGTTGAATAAGCCAGGAAGCTCATGGCATTACTGATCCAATCACTTCCGGTAAATGCGTTCGCTGTTCTCCAGTCCTGATCAACGAGCACAGCGATGGCATAGGTATGATTCAATTCGATTGGATCTCCCTTTGGGAACTTGTGGGTATAGACTGCATACTGGGGAAGTTTGCAGATACCAACTGCATCAGCCCTGAGAAAATAGGCAAGCTCCTTGATATGTCGGGATATGGCAGCCGGGTCTTCCGGTAGCGGTGCATGCCTGGCTGCCACAAGGCCATCGACCATCCTCATCATATTGCTGGTCATCCACAGCAGAGCACCTGAGACCGGTTGCTTGGGAACAAACCGGCGGACTTCCAGAGAGAGACGTTCGCCGAAATCACCCCTGAACGCCCTGTTGAATCCGCTCTCCCTTTCATCTACCCTTTTAACCTGATCTTCGTGTATAACGGTTGTTGGTCGATCAACCCGCTTTATTGAATCCATGGGAAAGGGTTCCCAGTTTCGTTCATGGTACCCACTCATATTGGCTCCTCCTTTTCCTTTAGTATGAGATATTCATATTTATAGAGATCTTCAACAAACTGGCTCATCACCTCTGCTTCATCAGAATAGTGGCCACCGTACATCAGAGCGAAGCGAGCCTCGTCTGTCAGGGTAAGGGGTATAAAATCGGCAAAAGGGCCCCGGATAGACTCGTAACCATGAAAACTGGCTATTTTTTGGAGGTAGGAGAATTTTATTGTGTACTCGTCGTGACCAGCAAGGGTAATCCGTTCCGGGTTCCCGGTTGATTTGATTTGAAAAAGCCAGCTCATTTCCCCTGAAACAGAAGCCTCACAACTGTGCTCTCCTATATATATGTAGGGAACTTTTGCACAGCAAAGTTTTTCAAGCGCCTCAATGGCACCCATATTTAAATTAAAAACTTTTCCCTCTGGCCGTTCCAGACCATACTTTTCAAAAATCCCCTGCACCCATTTTAGAACAGGATCATTGTTGGCATTCTTGCTGTCAAAAACTTCAGTTCTAATATTTATGAGGGATGGAAAATCTCCAAGGTTCTCATTCATGATGACAAGGTCGAATGCTGAAAGATCGCTTGGCAACACTTCCAAGAAATCACCTTCTCGATATTCAACTGAAAATCCCTTGAGGGTTTCCCGCTGTTTATTAAGAAGAAACGGTGAGATGTCAAGCATACACGCCTTGAGCGAACTATCTTTTTCCAGAAAGTCTTTCATGAGGTAGCCGTAACCTCCACCGACTTCAAGAACGTGTGTCACATTCCACAGGGGTAGGAATGTGCATAGACAACCATAGAGAAGTCTTCCAAAAGATTCATTGCAGGTAAGCAACTTCCTCAGCGGCGTTCCCTCCTGTTGGAGGGCATTGCAAATGGTAAGTTCCCATCCGAGACTTTTCAGACCCCCAATGTGGTAGGATTTCGTTGAGTTGAGTGTGTAGTCTTTAACCATAGCCCATTCTTCCTGCAAATGCATAGCGCTACTAAACATAGCGTTAACTCATCAATAGGCAGCTCCATGAAGCACAACATCTGGTCATCCTGAGCAAACCGTCGATAGATGGGGAAACACGGTCTTTTGCGCCAGCAAAAGTTCTGCAACCGAACAGGAGCGAATGAACGTGTTTGTAGGAGATAGCTGACACCGGTGAACATTCTAATAGAAAATCCAGGGTAATATCAACTTTTTGAGTTGTTCTTGTTTATATTCTTTTGATCATTATCTGGGTCCATCATCTATTTGCGATAAAAAAAGACCCCCGGGGGTTCCCGGGGGCCCTTGTTTTACGTAGTATAAATCCTACTGCCTGCCCTTCACGATCTCATCAACAATTGCTGGATCGGCAAGTGTCGTGGTATCGCCAAGCTCGTCTATCGCGCCTGCGGCAACCTTTCTCAGTATCCTTCTCATGATCTTGCCGGAACGTGTTTTTGGCAGACCAGAAACAAACTGGATTTTGCCAGGAGATGCAATAGGACCGATCTCCTTTCTTACGTGGGCTACCAGTTCTTTCTTCAGAGCATCACTTGGCTCAACGCCTGATTTCAGAATAATATACGCATAGAGGTCTTCACCCTTCACTTCGTGCGGGAAGCCAACAACTGCCGACTCTGCAACAGCTGTAGTGAGGGAGTTAAGGGCTGCTTCAACTTCTGCAGTTCCCATCCTGTGACCGGATACGTTAACAACGTCGTCAATACGGCCCATGAGCCTGAAGTAGCCGTCTTCGTTCCTGATTGCGCCGTCACCGGAGAAGTAGAAACCAGGCTGCTGGACAAAGTAGGTTGTATAGAATCTTTCAGGATCGCCAAAAACACCTCTCATCATGCCAGGCCATGACCGGCCGATGCAGAGCTCGCCCTGCTCGTTGACCGGTGAGTCCACTGCTGGCTCTTTTGCAGATGATCTCGCCTGAAGTACTCTTGCGTCAACACCAAAGAACGGCAGAGTTGCAAAACCGGGTATTGTCGGCCATGCTCCAGGAAGTGCACAAATAAGGATACCACCTGTCTCAGTCTGCCACCACGTATCGGTGATGGGGCATCTCTCTCCACCAATATACTTGTGGTACCACAGCCATGCTTCAGGGTTGATAGGCTCGCCCACGGACCCGAGGACTCGCAGTGAGGAAAGATCTCTGCCCTGTGGCCATTTTTCCCCTTCTTTCATGAGCGCACGGATAGCTGTAGGTGCTGTATAGAAGGAATTAACTTTGAATTTCTCAACAATTGCCCAGAACCTGTCAGGGTTCGGAAAAGTAGGAACAGACTCGAAAACAATCGAGGTTGCACCGTTACACATTGGTCCGTATACGATGTAAGAGTGACCGGTTACCCAGCCGATATCAGCTGTGCAGAAGAAAACGTCTTTTTCCTTATAGTCGAAGATATATTTGAATGATATGTACACATACACCATATATCCACCGACTGTGTGAAGAACGCCCTTGGGCTTGCCAGTGGAACCTGAGGTATAAAGAATGAACAGAGGATCTTCAGCATCCATCCACTCTGCAGGACAAACATCGCTGATATCCGAAGCAGCTAACTCTTCTTCAAACCAGGTGTCCCTTCCGGCCTTCATGGGAACATCAAACTTATCAAGCCTCTTGACTACGATGACTTTATCCACAGTGTGGCCTTCTTTTGCACAAAGATCGCATGCGATATCTGCATTTGCCTTTGAGCTCACATTCTTGCCTGAACGCCAGTAGCCATTCGCTGTAATAAGGACCTTTGCGCCGGCATCGAGGATTCTGTCTCGGAGTGCCTCAGCAGAGAATCCACCGAAAACGATCGTGTGGATGGCACCGATTCTTGCACATGCGAGCATTGCAACGGGAAGCTGCCATATCATAGGCAGATAGATGGCAACCCTGTCGCCCTTTCTCACTCCTCTCTTTTTCAGAACATTGGCAAACTTGGATACGTATGTAAGCATATCTTTGTAAGTAAGTTTCACAACATCATCTTCAGGCTCACCCTGGAACAGAATAGCTACCTTGTCTCCCCTGCCTTTCTTTATCTGTGCGTCGAGGCAGTTATAGGAAATATTGGTCTTGCCGCCGATAAACCACTCTATCTGGCCCTTTGAGAAGTCTTCCCTGTTTACCTTGAGCCATTTCTTGAACCAGGTCAGTTCTGATGCAATGTTTCCCCAGAACTCTTCCGGTTCATAAACTGACTGTTTCCACATTGTTTCATACTCTTCGCGGCTGCTCACATAGGCCTCTTCCACGAATTCCTTTGGGGGATAAAAATATTTGGTTTCTTCCTTAACTTCTGCCATGCTAAACCTCCTGATTTAATGTTGGGATATTACTGCTTATAACTTTCTTGTTTTAAACAATCTATTTTAAACACAAGGGTATGTGATGTCAATAATATATTGTTAATATTTTCACAATTATAGTGTGGTATGAAGATGTTGTCAATATAAAAATAAGTTGTATACAAAAACGAAAAAACATCCTTGTGAAAAATATCTTGAAGGCGGCAGCAAAATCTCGTAATATAGCTTATCTTAATAAAAACTTATACTGGAGAGGTAAAATGGCTGAGACTTTAAACGTTAAACAAAGTCTGAAGAAATTACTTGATGGTAACAAGCGTTGTGCTGCTGGCACACAACAGAACCCAAGGCAGGATGCGAAACGTAGAAAGGAAGTAACGAAGGGTCAGAAACCTTTTGCCGTTATAGTAGGTTGTTCGGACTCCCGTATCCCACCGGAGCTCATTTTTGACCAGGGACTTGGTGACCTTTTTGTTGTTCGCCTTGCAGGCAATATCGTGGATAGCCTTGCTATGGGAAGCATCGAGTATGCTGTTGAACACCTTGCCACCAAGCTCGTAGTGGTGCTCGGCCATGGGAATTGCGGGGCTGTCACCGCAGCAGCTAAAAGTGCAGACGCACCCGGTCATGTTGGGAGTATTGTGAAGGCCATTCAACCTGCCATAAAAAAAGCCCGCAAGCTGAAAGGAGATCTTGTCGACAATGCTATTCGGGCTAATGTATCATTGGTGGTAAACAAAATTAAGTCTTCAAAGCCTATTATGGTCGAAATGATAGAAAAGGGCGATGTTCAAGTCATAGGCGCATACTATAATATTGAAACAGGGGAAGTGGAACTGTTAGAAGGTTGAGTGGTTGGTTAGTTGACTGTACCCAGGCTATAGGTGCAAAATAATAGAATAGACAGCTCCTGCTGCCCTACTTCTTACTTTCTCAGCCTCTCAATATGCTGGCCTGCTCGTGGTAGATAGACAAATTTGATCAGGAGCCCGACAATGATCATAACAATGCTCAGTGCCTGGCCCATGCTGAGGAAACCAAGAATATAGCCAACTGGCAGGTCTGGCACCCTAAAAATCTCGCAGATTATTCGGAAGATGCCGTAGAGTACAAGAAACGCTGCAAAAACATCTCCTTCCCGCTTCTTATGGTTCTTATATATCCATAAAATAATGAACAGAAGAAAACCCTCCAGAAAAGCCTCGTAGAGTTGGGATGGGTGTCGGGGAATATTTCCTCCCTGTGGAAAGATCATGGACCACGGAACATCAGAGGGTTTTCCAAAAAGCTCGCCATTAATAAAGTTCCCAATCCTGCCAAACATGAGCCCAGGGGGACAAGTTGGAATGATAAGATCAGCAACAGAAAAAAACCTGAGCTTTTTTCGTTTAATAAAGATATAGCCGGCAAGAAATGATCCTATCAGGCCACCATGGAAGGACATGCCCCCATGCCACAATACAAAAACTTCCAAAGGGTTTTCAAGGTAGAAATTAAGGTTATAGAAGATCACATACCCGAGGCGGGCACCTATGATTAAGCCAAGGATCAGATAGAAATAGAGATCATCCAGTTGCGCCCTTGTTAAAGTAAACGCTTTCTTCTTAAGCTGATAGGCTGAGAGTAGATAGGAAGATACAAAACCAAAGACATACATAAGCCCGTACCAGCGCATTGCAAATGGACCTATTCTGAATATTACAGGATCAATGTTGGGATACGGGAGCACAACAACACCTCGAAGCAAGCTTTAAGCTGTAAGCTTCTAGCAAAATAACTACTTAAGCTGAGAGCCATGAGCTGTCAGCTGACTTATATACCATTTTTCTGGATGAAATCCCACAGTTGAGCAGCACTCCTGAAGACCACGCCATGTAGCCCAAGTTGCTGTGCTGTTTCCACATACTTTGAGATATCGTCAACATAAAATACTTCGTTCGGTTTAACATCCATTTTTTCAAAGATAGCATCGTAAATACGCTGTTTTGGTTTCTTTGCACCCACTTCAAAGGAAAGAAGCCATTCGTCAAACCAATGAACAATAGGATAGTTCTCCATTATGTAGGAAAAGTGGAGTTCATTGGTATTACTCAGCAGAAACAGAGGATATCTTTTTTCCTTCAGGTAGAAAATCACTTTATTGACTTCAGGATCATCACGGAAGATAGGGTTCCAGATATTGCTGAAAGCATTCATATCTATATCCAGCCGAAACTGTCGTTTAAGATTAGAGAGAAACTCTGCAGAAGACATCAGCCCCTCTTCATAGGGGTTTATAAGACCATTCTGGAGGTCAAACATTACATCAAAAAGTTGTTCTGGTGTGAATGCCTCTTTTTCTGTTGATTTTTCGTGAAGCTTCACTGCAATTTGCCGGTGTTCGAAAGGGAGAATAACGTTGCCCAGATCAAATACAAACAGTTTTATCATGGAAAAAAACCTTAATGGGATTCAGTGCGTTGTAGAGACCTGATGGATCCTGCAAATGTTGCCAGCCGCACACGTGGACAAGCCTTTTCTTATTACTGTGTTTCATCAGGTCCTGAATCTTTGTGGACATGTATCTGTCACGAATATACATCTCTTTGCCGTACCTCGTCAGTGCAATACCTTTTTCGAAGTAAAGTCGTGCTGTTGTCATTTCCAGGTTACCGTTCTGTAATTCTGGAAACGAGAACATTCTGTCGATGTTCTCCTCGCTGAGCAAATCTTCTATGTTTCTCAGTTTCACAAAAGAAAAAAAGTCCATATCTATTAAATAGAACGGGATGCTATGTTCGGTTCCATAATCAGAGACTACGTCGTACTCGTAGGGCATTCTCACATAAGACAGGAGTGATGCCATGACTTCTTCGTTACATGGTTCGCCTTTTTCTTTGCGGTTGACAATTATCTTATCAATCCTCCTCGTATACTCTTTGCTAAAGTTCCTCCGGAATCGCATCCCGTAATGGGACAACTCCAGGGTTATAGAATCGGGTTGGATACGGTCCAACCAGTATTTCAGGAGAACGGGGCCATATTTATCACGATGAATAACGCCAAGCATGAAAAACATATTTCCCGGCATGGTTGTTACATTACCATATTCCCAATCCATTTTCATTTCTGATGTGGTTATGGGTAGTAATCATTTTTCTTTACGAGTCTTTTTTCCTCTGCAAATACTTGCCAACATTCCTTTCATACGTTATAAACAACACATGAGGATCATAGATGTCCACATCCATGTAGGGCACTGGTACGAATGGACAGAATCCGCACGCTCCGTCTGGATGGATACAGGTCCGTACGTTACCAAAATATTTGACAAGGCCGGAAACAGGCTTTCGCAACAGTACGGTGATGTTATAAAGGATGAAGGGGTATTTGGTGGTATCCTGATCCCGGAGTACTCTCCAGAAACCAATGGTGTCCTCCCATTTGAAGGGGCAGCCGAGGTCCATACTTATCATCCTGAACTCATACCAATAGCCTCCCTCAATCCCAATTACCATCGGGACCCCGCAGCAATGCAACCGGAAGTTCCAGCGTTGGCCCAACGAGAGTTCAGCCATTCCGCGGTCCTTATGGGGGCATTTGAAAAGCAGTTGAAAATGGGGGCACGAGGATTGAAGCTACACCCAATCCACGGGCATTTCTTTGCCAATGATCAGGCCCTTTATTCTGTTTACGAGAAGTGCGAACGAGAAGGACTGCCTGTTATGTTTCACACGGGGAACAGTCTCCTCAGTGGTTCAAAGATGCGATATTCAGACCCTTACACCTTTGATGACGTGATCAATGATTTTCCGGATATGAAGGTTATCCTGTGTCACGGCGGAAGGGGGTTCTGGTACCAGATTGCAGAACTTCTTGTCAGGAGCTTCAAAAATGTCTATATCGATATATCAGGACTGCCTCCGAAAAACCTGTTGACCTACTGGCCCTCCATGAAGAAGTTGGCTCACAAATTTCTTTTCGGAACCGATTTTCCAGGGGTACCGGGTATCAAGAAAAACTATGAAGAAGCGAGAGAGCTTATCAAAGATGATACAGCCATGGAGTTGATAGGCTTCCAGAACGCTTATAACCTCTTCGGATTCTGGAAGGAAGGTATTTTTGAGGTTAAAAACCCAAATGAAATTTTTACTGTCATAGATAATGGATCAAAGCGCTACAGTGGTATCATCCCCAATGATTGCTACCACGAGCCATACATGCCAATGAATGAGTTACTTACAGAGATGGAGCGGATGCGTTTTTACGGATATCGGAAAGATCTTGATCTCCTGGGTGTCATGGCAAAGGAACCCATCAAGGACACAACTCTCATCCGTCACGCTTATGTACTAACCGGGCAACAGGGCAAAGGCATCGGGTCAAAGCTCCTGCATTTTATAGAGACACAGGTTGACACAGAGTGGCTCATCGTAGGCACCTGGAAAGCCGCTACCTGGGCAATAGATTTTTATAAGAAGCACGGGTACGAACTGATGGGTAACAAAGATGAATTGCTGCGCAAATACTGGGACATTCCGGAACGTCAGATCGAAACCTCTGTCGTGCTGGGAAAAAACATGAAAGGTCGGCGATAATCAGGGGTTTCCTTTCATTGATTATGGAGGCTTAAACAAGATCATTATCATCTTGATTCCCTTTCCCCGGATTGTCAGAAACATGCTCAACTTTCATTGACAATCCTCTTCCTCTGTCTAAAATTGATGACATAAGATAATGAATCAACCTGGAAAGAGGAGATATTTATCCTGAAAAACTGAAAGGGGAAGCATGGCAGGGATGCTAAGTTTCTGCAAGATGCACTATCTCTTAAAAAACTCCAGACTGGACAATGTTGTAAGATTACACAGAAGCGTACATGTCTTTGTCCCATTACATGGAAGAGACTTTGCAAAGCTATCAAGATTCGGTATAGAGGCATTACGTTGGACTTCAGAATACACACAGGCATTAAGATGATTAGATAACGCAACAAGAAAAGAAATACTTTTATGTGCGGAGGTTCATCGATGGATAAAGATACATATCAGGCTCGGATCAAACGATGTACAGAAATGATGAAAACAGAGGGATGTGATATTCTCCTGCTTACAAAACCATCAAACATGCAGTATCTCACAGGTGACGGCCGCCTCTGTGCCTATGCCATGATCACCACAGATGCAAAGGTAGCTATGGGGGTACCCAAGACAGATATTGAGGATGTAAAACAGGGCGCCTTTTTCCATCACATTGTCGGATTCGAGGATGAGGTGGGCATGATTCATTCAATTGCACACTACTTTGAACACTTCAACCTCAAAGAAGGGACAGTTGGATTGGAATTTACCTTCCTCACCCAGTCCATGATGGGCATCGTAACCCATCCTCACGCCAAACCTAAGGATGTGATGCCAAAGGATTGCACCCCTATTCTGTCGGGCCTTAGACTTGTAAAAGAGGAAAGAGAAATAGATCTCCTCAGGCAGGCAGCAGCGGTTGCTGACATTGGAATGAAGGCAGCAATAGAAGCAGTAAAACAGGGAATTACAGAGAGCCAGATAGCTGCAGAAGCTGAATACGCTATGCGGTATGCTGGCGCGGAAGATTTCTGGCGCACCTATGTATCATCCGGCCCCCGTACCGGTATTGCCCATGGGCTGCCAACAAACCGGAAGCTTGAAACTGGTGACCTTGTAATGATCGATATACACCCTATAGTCAATGGGTATAGCTCGGATATTTGTCGAACCGTATGCGTGGGAAAACCATCAAATGAAAAGCAGGTGGCATACAACCTCTATCTCAAGGCTCAACAGGCATCTATTGCAAAAGCACAAGCAGGTATTGGCATGGTTGAATTGGGGGAGGCAATGCATGGAATTATACGGGATGGCGGATATGGGGAACATATTTTTGGCCCGCCCATCCACGGGGTTGGGATTGACTTTGAGGAATCCCCCTTGCCTCCAGGACATGCATTTTTCCATGGCGAAAAAGAACCGCCACCCCTTCCTGTAAATGTAGTAATTGCCATTGGCAATTGCGGGCTTTACGCCGACAGTTGGGGAGTCAGGGTGGAGGACACTGTGGTCGTTGGTCAACAGGAGCCGATTGTGCTTACCAGATACCCATATTCACTGGAGGTAAAATAACTTACGTCTATTTAGAAATGGCGTTTACCAATATCTAAGGAGGTTCACAATGTTTATCGCTATTATTAATTTTCCACCAATCAAGGATGGCAAAGATGCTGAGTTCAGGGAATGGTTCAGTTGGTCCAATACGGAATTTGCAAAACATGAGGGTTTTATCAGCAGACGACTTCTCAAGCCGTTGAAGGGTGGTAATTATGCAGCTATTGTGGAGCACAAGAGCCAGGAAACATTCATGGCCATGCACACCAGTCCTGCTCATGATGAAGCTGGTAAACGCGTCCAACCCCTGTTTAATGGAAATCCGACGCCGACATTTTATGAAGCTATTGTTGAATAATCAGCAGGAAGATTACTGATACTGCCTGTTGAAAAAGAACCCTGCCTGACGAGGGCTGGAAATATGGCAGGGATCTTATTCATGAGATTTACTACGACAAGACCGATATCTGGTCAACAGACCCGAACCCGGAGGAGAAACGCCCATGATATCAACAAAAATGGTCTATGATCCTCCTTCTAAGGATGATGGGTACCGGGTTTCGAGTGGACAGGGTGTGAGCAAGGAAGAAACACATAGGGTGTGAAATGAAACAGTTGTTCATTGACGTTCTTGCATTGGCCATGGCTCATATTTAGAAATATATCAAATATATCAAGAAAGAAATTCTTGTCCCCGGTGATCGGAATTATCCGTCATGTCACTGGCTTTTCCGTCGGATTTATCCGACTAATGGACAGTACACAGCACTATCAGTGTTTTCTATTTTTCTTTATCTATAGAGGGTTACATCTGTGGCACAGGTGATGCTAAATTACAGTATAATATTATTCTACCACAAAAGGAGGTACAGTATGAAAAGATTTTTGATTGTCACATTGGCGGTCCTTATGGGTGTTTCCCTGATAACAGCGGTTTTTGCACAGGGACCAACAGACACTGCAGGTACGTCTCAACCTTCAAAGAAGGTGGTCAAGAAAGCGCCGGCAAAAGCGAAGGCCCATGAGTACAAAGGTGAAGTTGTTGCCATTGATGCCGCTGCAAAGACTCTAACCATCAAAGGCAAAACAGATGAGAAGACCTTCGATGTAGCTAATGTCAAGATGAAGAAGGAGCCTAAAGCTGGCGACAAGGTCTTGGTGAAATACGCAGAGAAAGACGGCAAGACTATTGCCAAGTCTGTGACTATTCAGAAGGCTGGCAAGAAAGCACCAGCACCGAAAGAAGAAACAAAACCAGGCCCCTCTCCAGCACCCGCCCCTGCGAAGTAACCCAACGTTACAGAATAAAATAAAACCGGGGAGAAAGATGTTTCCCCGGTTTTTGCATTTATTCACCCCTATACTTTCTGGAACCCGATAATCAGGCTGTTCTTGATTCACCGATTGGACATGAAGAGATACAACCCCCAAACAGGTAAATTTGACGTTCCTTCAGTAAGGGCGTATGCATTGGCGTTAAGGATCCAGATACTGGAAATTAATATTAAGCCTGCTCATTGTGGCTATCAGAAGCGGGGGTAGCATAGGTGGGCAAAATCGGGGACAGACATGCTCACAGTTTCAATACAGGACGCAGATGCTAAGAGTTAATACGTTGATGGCCAGGTCATCAAGCTCTGTTTTCATATCGTATGGGTATTAAAGCCAAAAGTAGACCATGTCACAATAACATACTCTTCGTGGCTTTATCTCCCAGAATACTTCATTTTCTCCATTTATCTCTGACGTGAAGACCCAAGTGCCTAATTCACGTCCAAGGCCTGCATCGGCATCAGTTTGGTACAAAATATGTGTTGACAGGCTTTTCAATCCCTGTTATTCAGAGATATGTTTGTAACTATAGTTGCCATAGAGATGGTTTACATCTCCAGACCCTAGGCCCTGTGCTGTTCGTGTAGTCACTGGGATGCTCGCTTGAAGGTAATATTTATCTCAAGTAAAACGCGAGGTTGCCATGATGAAAAAAGAGGATTCTGATTCTGGAACATCTGCAGAACTGTCTGGAATCACGGTTATTGATTATGATGAAAAATATTTTGATGAGAGGGATATAGAGCGGATCGAGGATCTGGCAACCTACCGTCTGACACCTACTGTCACCTGGATCAATTTTCGTGGTCTCCCTGATTCGGACAACCTGGCCAAGATTGGCGAAATCTTTGGGATACACCCCCTGACAATAGAAGACATTCTCAATACCGGTCAACGTCCAAAGCTCGAGGATATGGTCGATTATATCTATGCAGCAGTCAAGACGTTTCATTTCCATGAGAAGAGTCATAGGATGATGACGGCTCAGGTTAGCTTGGTCATCACCAGACAGGCCGTGCTCTCCTTCGAGGAGGAAGGTGGCGTGGTCTTTGAACCCATAAGGGAAAAGCTCAGAAAATACCGGGGGCGCATACGGAGGATGGGCACTGATTACCTCACCTACCGGCTACTCGATGCAGTGGTCGACAGTTATTTTGACATGGTTGAAAAAATTGGCGACAACCTTGAACTCCTCGAAGATAGGGTTGTTGGCAATCCTACACCAGATGTTCTCAAGGCTATTCATTTGTTGAGGATGGAAACAACCACGATCCTTCGATCGGTCTGGCCTCTCAGGGAGGTCGTGAGTGCCCTGACACATGATGAATTTCCAATGGTCAAAAGAGACAGCGTGACCTACTTCAGGGACATCTACGATCATACGGTCCAGATCATCGAGACCATGGAGACTAACCGGGATATAATCTCCTCGCTTCTCGACATCTACCTGTCCAGCACAAGTAACAGAATGAATGAGATTATGAAAGTGCTCACAGTTATCGCTACAATATTTATGCCCATGACATTTCTTGCAGGCGTGTACGGTATGAACTTCAAATACTTTCCCGAGCTTGAATGGCGCTGGGCATACGTCTCATTCTGGATTGCCGTGATCATTATAGCCGTGCTGATGATCTTCTATTTCCGGAGAAAAAAATGGCTTTAATTCTTACGCCCTGATTTGACAATAGTTTTCTCTTGATTCACTCAATATTCCAACTGGCAGCAATCACTGTTGGTGGGACGGCAAGCATCAACCCTTAAATCCTTTCCCATAAACATCTATGGAGATAAACATGACTCACGTTACTAAAGCCTGCCCATGAACAAGCAGCATCATGAAAAATCATAAGTGTTGAGCTGTGTGTGGGCTCAAAGGAGGTAGCAGTGCAAATTCCATTTTTAAGTTGATAACAAGATTCGTCATATAGTATTTAGATATAATAGCATTTACCCTCATTCTTAAAATAGCCATTGCCAGTTAGGCAGACGAACAGCATGTGTCCGCTCGGTTTTTGTGAAAGCAGCTAACGGTAAAAGAATCCAGGTGGAAGCTATTCTATCCATATTCTTAGAGGCCAATACATGAATAAGGAAAGGCTCTGGACAAAAGATTTCATCGTAGTGTCTACAACCAATTTCCTGATTTATCTTGTATTTTTCTTGCTCATGGTCATTATGGCCTCATATGCTGTAGACAAATACCATGCTACTACAGGTACCGGCGGGCTTGTTTCAGGCATTTTTATTATAGGGATCTTAATCGGTAGATTAGGGACCGGACGTATTATTGAGGATGTGGGGAGTAGGAGGGTTCTTGTCATTGGCACGCTACTGTATATCATCACATCAACATTATATTTCGCTGCAATAAATCTACCATTACTGATACTGATGAGATTTCTCCACGGGTTTGCTTTTGGGGTAGCAAACACAGCTACCGGAACCATAGCTGCGCAGATAATTCCCAGGGGGAGACACGGCGAAGGAATTGGGTATTACAGCATGAGTCAAATACTGGCAACAGCATTAGGCCCATATTTAGGGATCGTCTTAAGCCAGCGTGTGGATTTTAAGATGATTTTTCTCATTGCGTCACTGGTGGCTGCCATCAGTTTTGCAATATCCTTTGTTGTTAGTCAGCCCTCCTATAAACCACCCAAACAGGTCAAGACTAAAACCGTGAAGCAGTTTCAAATTTCAGAGTTTCTTGAATTCAGGGCTATACCGATTTCGATTATCGTACTTATCGTTGGCTTTGGCTATTCAGTTGTATTGAGTTTTTTATCGTTATACAGCAGGCAACTCTGTTTAGAAGAAGCAGCAAGCTTTTTCTTTCTCATATATGCAATTGTTGTTATATTCTCAAGGCCTTTTTCCGGGCGTCTACTTGATGCCAGAGGAGCAAATTTCGTTGTATATCCCTGTATCCTCTTTTTTTCTATCGGTATGCTTGTTCTGAGTCAGGCCACCTATGGGATAACATTATTATTATCCGGAGCAATCATCGGCTTGGGCTATGGGAACTTCCTCTCCTGTGGCCAGGCAATTTCCGTAAAAAGTACCTCACCCAACCGGTTTGGACTGGCAACTGCTACTTATTATATGTTCCTAGATATAGGGTTCGGGGTAGGACCATACTTATTCGGATCCTTAGTTCCTGTTACCGGATATCGTGGCCTATATTTTGTAATGGCCATGGTGATACTTTCAACAACCCTGCTTTACTACTTCCTCTATCGAAAATCTCTTCATTTCAGCCGGTAATTTACATTCTGGGTTAATTTTTATATCACATCGCCATTCGTACTTTGAATTGTACAGAGGAGGTTCCTCATTTCTGCCATAAGATATGACCTGCTTCGAGAGGAACTGCCACCCCTGGAAAGGACGGAATCAATCTTGCTGTGAAGTCCGATACCGGACGGTCAGTCTCCACCTCTCTTGTATAGATGTAACCGTTCTCCGTCCCAACAAGTCTCCTGCCACGTCTCATCGGCAAACAAAGAGCATCTCCACCGCCAATCCCGTCAGCATAAATCTCGACTGAAACAGAGTCAGGTTCGAGACTGTTGAGATAGACCTGTAGTTCAAAAATATACTTTCCCTCGGCTGTTTCGACCTTCATATCTCCGAAGCGAAGATGTGACCATTTCTGCCTTACGTCCTGCTGCCAGAGGACTATCCTCTCGCCCATTGAACCATTCTTAACAGCACGGGTTTTGTATGCCTGTGCACCTGGGATGTAATATTTTTCAGTATACTCTCGGACAGTGCGGTTGGCAGAAAAACGAGGTGTGAGCCTTGCCATACTTTCCCGTATGCGATTCACCCAGCCAAGAGGGATACCATCCTGGTTTCGCAGGTAGAACTCCGGAATTACCTCATCTTCCAGTATGGAGTAGAGCATATCAGCCTCGACTGCGTCCCAGTCCGGATCATCACCGTGTTCTTTGCCATCGCCTATAGCCCACCCTACCTCAGGTGTGTACGCCTCATCCCACCAGCCATCCAGTTCAGACAGGTTCAACCCCCCCATTTACCAGAACTTTCATACCGCTTGTTCCACATGCCTCCCATGGTCGTCGGGGAGTATTGATCCATACATCAACTCCCTGCACCAATCGTCCTGTCAATAGCATATCATAGTCACTGAGAAACACTACGCGATTGCCCACTTCAGGTCTTTTAATGAAGTGGGTCCACTCTTGAATCAGGGCCTGCCCTTTCTGGTCTGCAGGGTGTGCCTTACCAGCAATTATGAGTTGAACAGGACGATTCTTATCGTTAAGAATACGAAGAAGTCTATTCGGATCATGAAGAAGCATATTGGGCCTCTTATAAAGTGCAAAACGACGCCCGAAACCGAGAGTCAATGTGTTGAAATCAAGAGCGTTCCTTGCTTCTTCAACTTGCTGTTCTGAAAAACCCGAGGCTTGCATTTGAAGGGCATATCTTTCCCGAACGTATTCAACCAGGGACTGCCGGGCAGAAGAACGGCACTCCCAGAGTCTCAAATCAGAGACAGCAAGCATGTCCCCCTCCACAGTGTCGAGTGCCCCTGTCCATCGATCTTTACCACACGTTGCTGTCCATAGCGCATCTGCCTCCTCAGAATCCCAGCTCGACATGTGTACCCCATTGGTAATATGTTCGATTGGTACTTCATTTTCAGGCCAACGGGGAAACAACCCCTGAAATATCCTTCTGCTCACCTTTCCATGCAAGCGGCTCACACCATTTGCAGCCCCACTCCCCCTAAGCGCCAGATAGGCCATATTGAATGGCTCTGAGAAATCATTAGGGTCATTCCGGCCCAGTGCAAGCAGATTTTGAAGGCTGATGCCTAGCCTATTTTGGGCATACCCGCCCAGATATTGTTCGATCAAGGATGGGGAAAAACGATCAAAACCCGCATCAACAGGAGTGTGCGTTGTAAAAAGGTTTCCTGATCTGGTAACAGCCAGAGCAACGTCAAAAGGCTGCCCAGTTTCTTCCATGAATGTTCGTGCTCGCTCCAAAACCACAAAAGCAGCGTGACCTTCATTCAGATGACAGACTTCAGGATTGATCCCTAACGCTTTAAGCAGCCGCCAGCCGCCAAGGCCGAGAACAAGCTCTTGCTGGAGGCGAAGCTCAGCCCCTCCCCCGTATAGCTCGCTGGTTATGCCGCGGCGGGTCGGGAAGTTTGCCGGATCATTGCTGTCGAGTAGAAAGAGCTTGACTCTTCCGACCTGAACCTGCCAGGTGCGAAGCCAAACCGAGTAACCCGGCAATTTGATTTGAAGACGCAGCCATTCTCCATCAGGTTCGCGAAGAGGAGAAATCGGCAACTGACCTGGATCATTGTATGGAAACAAAGCCTGCTGAGCACCATCTACATTGATAATCTGTCGAAAATATCCTTGCTGGTACAGTAGACCTATTCCGATCACCGGTACACCGAGATCGCTTGCAGTTTTTAGTTGGTCCCCTGCCACATTGCCTAGACCCCCTGAATAGATCGGAAGGGCTTCGCTCAACATGAACTCCATACTAAAATACGCAACAGACGTTAGAGGAGAATTGGCGTGGTGACGCTGAAACCACGTGGATGGCCTTTCCTGTTCTTGCTTGGACTGCAAAAGGTTTTTTATCTTTTCACAAAAAATGGGATCTTCCAAGACACGGTGCAGTCGATCTCTTGAGATAGTCTGGAGCACTACCCAAGGGTTGTATGTAAGCTTCCAGAGAACCGGGTCGAGCAGCTCCCACACTTCATCGGCTGAATGATTCCAATACCAATAAAGATCGAGCGCTAATTCTGCGAGGGAATCAAATCCATCTGTCTCCTTACAAGTAACCGGTGTCATTGCAACATGTCCAGCCTTATCTGTAACAGACTCATAATGAGAATATCATAAACATGTTTTTCTCAGGAATCAACAGGTCGCAATGGGCTGTAACAGTGGAGATCCTCTGGTATAATCATGTTTAAGGTCTTGACTGGTTAACCATATATTTATGTTATGATAGCCATGTATAAAGGTAAAAATATCTCTTATTTTCATGAGTAAACAACATTTTAGGAGGTTACCGAATGACCATTATTCTTCTCTACGTCCTCTTAGGCCTCGTGGCAGGGGTTTTGAGTGGATTGATAGGTATCGGCGGAGGCGTTATAATTGTACCTGCTTTGGTTTTCATATTTGGGCTCTCACAACATCAAGCGCAGGGCACCACACTTGCTCTTCTAATACCGCCAATTGGGATACTTGCAGCATGGACGTACTATAAGGAAGGTTATGTGGACCTCAGAATAGCCTCCTTCATAGCAGCAGGATTTTTAGTGGGCAGTTTGGTTGGTGCAAAGTTTGCCAATACACTGTCGAATGTGGTTTTGGAAAGGGTGTTTGGTGTGGCCCTGCTTCTTATAGCGCTCAAAATGATACTATCCAGATAGTATGTGAGGCCCTTATAGAAGAGATGGGAGAGTGCCCGGCCGGGCTTGGGGGGGATGGAGGGTTGGTGAATCTCCACCGGCCGGACACTCCAGTAGGTCCAGTTCTATTTCGGAACCACCGTCAGGTACAGGCTGTTTTTGTCTCTTTGGATAAGCAGGAGTATGGTCCCTGTGCTCTTGGCTTCTTCAATCTTCTGCATAAAATCATTGGTATCCTTAATCGGTTTTCTGTTTACCTCGCGAATAATATCACCACGCTGAAGGCCAGCATTTTCAGCCGGACTGCCTGGTTCAACCTGTGCTACAAGAGCTCCATTACTGTCTTTTAGGGACAGGGCTTGTGCAATGTCCGGGGTAATGTTCTGAATGGCAATCCCAAGTCTTTTACCTGTTTGAGTCTTTGCAGTGACAGCAACCTTTTCTTCCATCTCGCCCACCTTTACATCTTTGGTCATCATCTTGCCATTTCTCCATATCTTTACCGTAACAGTCTTTCCAACAGGTATAGCAGCCACGATCCTCGGTAGGTCTCTTGACTCTGCGATCTCTTTCTTATCAAATTCAAGTATCACGTCACCCCTCTCAATCCCGGCTTTTTCTGCTGGGCTATCTTTGAAAACCTGGGATACAAGAGCACCTTTCTTTTCTTGAAGGTTAAACGACTTTATAAGTTCAGGTGACATCTCCTGGATTCCAACACCTATCCATCCACGTGTTACCTTCCCCTTTTCCTTCAGGTGGGGTATCACTTCTTTTGCCATATTTGCGGGGATTGCAAACCCTATACCTTGCCCGGATGCAACGATTGCCGTGTTGATTCCAACAACTTCACCCTTTGTATTAATGAGAGGACCTCCACTATTACCAGGATTTATGGATGCATCCGTCTGTATGAAGTTATCATACGGACCAGCACCTATGGTTCTCCCCTTGGCACTGACAATACCTGCTGTTACTGTCTGTTCCAAACCAAAGGGACTGCCGACAGCAACTACCCAACTTCCAATCTTCAACGCGTCAGAATCGCCTAACTGCAAGGGTTGCAGGTCTGAACCACCCTTAATCTTGATGAGAGCAAGATCTGTTTTGGGATCACGGCCCACCACCTTTGCGTCGAATTCTTTTCCACTCGCAAGCTTCACCTTGATTTCGTCCGCATTTTCAACGACATGGTTGTTCGTTACGATATAACCCTCCCGATCAATGATGAACCCAGAACCAAGGCTCTTCTGCTGGAACCCTTCTAAAGGATCATCCCAACCAAATTTTGGACTAAAAAAATCTTCAAAAGGGTTCTGTTGTCCACGGGGGTTGCCAAAGAAATGACGAAAAACCCTGCCCCCGCTCTTCCCGTTTTTGACTGCCTGTATGTTCACAACACCATTGCGGACATTCTCCGCAATCTCTGTGAAGTTTCCCGGCACCATGATCGGAACACCGGTTGATTTCGATGGGGCTTTATCAGAATCTTTCATCGCCCGCGAAACCCCATATCCAAGCCCAACTATGAGAGCCAGGATTGCCAGTGTTACAAAAACCTTTTTAAATCTTCCCATCTGTTCCATATTCTTGCTCCTTGTTTTGTTGATCTTTAACCACCTACGGGCATAGTATAGAATCCTGAGATTACAGGAATATGATCTGAAGATTATCAAAATGTAATGTGGCAAGTACTAACCTTGGAGACGATAAAATAACAGCCTCCTGGTTTCTTCTGTTCTAAGATGTGGGGGGGCTGGTGTTGGGAAAGGTAACAATAAAGGTGCTTCCATTGCCAAAATCACTCGTAACACTTACGTCACCGCCGTGGGCACGGGCAATTGCCCTGGACAGACTAAGGCCAAGGCCTATACCCACTGTTGATCTGCTCTGATCTCCTCTGTAAAAACGTTCAAAAATATGAGGAAGTTCATCAGGTAATATACCAGCACCAGTATCATGCACAGATACTGTAACCTGCCCGGCAATATCCACTGAAGCATCAAGAGTAATTTTGCCACCTGTAGATGTGTATTTAATCGCATTGTCAAGGAGGTTTGAGATCATTCGCTGAATCATGTGGATATCACCTCTCATCAAAATTGTATGGGGGGCCTCACAGCGGAGCGTTAAACCTTTGTCTTCTGCACCGGGTGAGAATAACTCACAGGTATCTCTGACAAGGCGTGCTATATCCACATCTTGAAGAGAGGGCTTGTATACGCCTGACTCAGTTTTAGAGATCATAAGCATGGTGTTAATCATGTCGAGAAGGCGGTCACACTCTTCTATTGTGCTGGCAGCCATATTTTCATACTCTCCAATCGAGCGGCTGGTTGTCAGTGTTACCTCAGCAGTACCCCTTATTCTTGCAATAGGATTTTTCAGGTCATGGGCGATGTTATCAGCCATTTCCTTAACCTCTCTCACTAAAATCTGGATTCGATCAAGCATTTCATTGAATGTTCTTGCAAGTAAGTCTATCTCGTCGGATGAATCTCTGACCGGAACCCTTTCCTCAAGGGCTCCTGCAGATATTCTCCTCGCAGTTCTGGTCACTGCCTCCACTCCCGACACTGCTGTTTTCGCCATAAACCAACCAACCCCCACAGCTACAATGAATAAAAAAGCCATGGTGAAAATCAGAATGATCTCAAACACATCATGAAATCGCGAGTAGCCTTCCATAGACTCCCCTACCTGAATAGCTACGTTTGGACCAAGCATTGCGTAAAGAACCCGTACCCTCTTCTGACCTCGGTCAGGGATCGTAATCGTTTCAACGACATAGCTGGTTCCCTGAGCCAGTCGTTTAATTGCACTTAAATTGACAGTGATATCCTTCCAGTATGTCATGTTGGAAGAAAAAAAAGCCTGACCATCAGGATAAAGGAGGCGGAAGAATACCTTCCTTACACCCGCTGCCTGAGCTTCGATAACCATGGCTTTGCTTACCTCATCCGGACTTTCAGTGGACAATATTGCTGAAAACCTCCTTGCCTGTCCGATCAGTTCCTGATCAGTCCTGTCACGTATGATGGAGGTAATGAAAATATAAAAAAGGGCAAAGGCAATGCCAGTGGACAATGTAAAAATTGTTGCATACCAGAGGGTCAAACGAAAAGCAAGAGAATGTCTGGGGTTAAGGCGTGTCCTTAAGGGCATATCCTACCCCCCTGATTGTATGGATTAGTTTTCGATCAAAATCTCTGTCGATCTTATCTCGTAGTCTGCATATCCTTGCTTCGACCACATTGGTTTGGGGATCAAAACTGTAATCCCATACGTGCTCCATGATCATGGTCTTTGAAACCACTCGTCCTGCATTTCGCATCAGATATTCAAGCAAGGAAAATTCCATCGGCTGGAGTTCAATATGCCTATTCTTTCTTCTGACTTCGCGCGTAAGAAGATTCATGGAAAGATCACCGGTAGTAAGAGTGGTTGGCTCTGATACTCCACTGGCACGCCGGATAAGAGCCTGTACCCGGGCAAGGAGCTCAGAAAATGCAAAGGGTTTGGTGAGATAGTCATCACCTCCGGTCTGGAGGCCCTTCACTCGGTCATCTACAGAGTCTTTCGCACTCAGAATAATAACTGGTGTATGAATCTTTCTTTTCCGTAATTCTTCAATAAGGGATAACCCATCGCGTTTTGGGAGCATAATATCAACAATTGCTGTATCGTATGGTTCAGTCAGGGCAAGGCTGAGTCCTTCCTCGCCATCGGCCGCATGATCCACAGCATAACCGACTGCTTTTAGACCTTTCGCGATGAAGGATACTATTTTGATGTCATCTTCAACGAGTAGTATGCGCATTATCAATAAATCCTTCTGACACAAAAACCTGTCTATAAAATAGTGTCACCGGTAAATATATGCAACCTTCATAAAAAATACGAACAGGACGGCTGCACCGCTCTTGCAAGATGTCACTTCAGTAGAGGTTAAACTTTAGCGCAATATCCTCTGCAACTTCCCGAAAAGCTGGGGTATTAACAATCCCTTATCCTGTTATATTTGAAGTGTTAATTCTGAAGCCGGGGGTTTTGTCGTAGGTGTGCTTGATGCATTCAATCGGTTGGTATTCTGGAAATCCATCACTCTGTTTACCCAGAAACAAAAAGGTACAGCAGGCACATGCCAACCTTCAAAGAAGATTGTTGGGAACGTCCTCCTCGCAGGTACACGACCACAGGTTCAATGGCGAAGTCACCTCTGTCGGTCAGGCTGCAAAGGTTCTGACCATCAAGGATAAGCCAGCGGAGAAGACCTTCGATGGAGCAAATGTAAAGATTGAGAAGGTGCCCGACACCGGTGGCAAGGTTTACGGTGAACGTTTGTAAATGCAACCTGCCCAGCGAAGGACACCCCTGCCATCATAACAGTCTATAAGGAAGTGCTCGTTTAACCCACTCGCTATAAGGATATTCCCGTGCGATACGTTCATACGCCAGCTTCAGTGGTTCAGCATTATGGGTTGTCTTATATCCACAAACACCATGGTAGTAAATGGCCTCCGGCGCAGCAAGGCTCCATGGATATACATTTATGATCTTCTCCAGACACTGTGCCATCGAATCAAACTCCCGGAGATCAAAATGCATTTTTGCCATGCCCAGTAACATGGCAGGAACAAATTCCTCCGGGGCAATATAGCCAACTGTCCTGGAGTGTTCTTTGCCGTTTTGGTCAAGTATAATCAACGTCGGGGTCCACCGCACTGTAAAATCTTCAGCCAGGTCAGAATCTGCCTGAAGTTGTAGCGGAACCAGAGCCTCATTGACAAACTCAACAACTTTCAAATCTGGATACGTAACCGCACCCATCTGGTAGCATCCAATTCAGCCAGGAGAAAAAAAGTCAAGTAATATGGGCTTTTTTTCTTTAACAGAGCGTTCTATCCCGCTCTTCATTTCATTTTCCCAAACAAATGTCTTTGCCATAACGCACCCCCTTAAGGATTCATTTTTGTAACAACCAATATAGTTACTAATTTCCAAAATCACAAGGAAAAATGACACTCAATCTATATTCTGCTGTTCTTTGTTTGATTGAGCTATTTTGAATAACCCCTTTGCTTCAAATTGCTCGGTAGTTGATACAAATACCATCAGTGCCGGACACCCGGCAAAGAAGAATAGTGGTTCTCTTGACTCTGACAGAGTTTGATCAATAGTTTCAACGAGAAAAACTAATAATTGAGCGCTGCCTGGTGACCTTTGAGGCCACAGCAGCAGCGCATATTTGACTAAAAATAAAGAGTTGTCTAACGTCCGATTCCCTGGGATGCCGGTGTCTGCCCTCCTTGAACACCGAGACGGCCACCTGTTCCAAGGCCACCCTGAACAGTTTGTGCCCTGTAGTTGCGCACTGCCCTCACAAGCTTGTTGTAGGAATCCATGAAAGCGGCTGTAAGAATTTTCCCTTCCGGTGTATTGGTGTAACCGCCCAGACCGCCGCCAGCAGTGCTGCCGAGCAGACCGCCTGCCAGGTTAAAATCCCAGTTCTTGGCACTTCCTTCAGCAGCAGCCAGCTGAACACTCGACCGGTTATCAACCAATATGAGTGTCGTGGATGCCTCGTTGGACTTCAGGCCACCAGCTACTGCGCCAAAAACCCTTCCGGCAGATCCCATAAGCCCTCCCAGGGCGCCTCCTATGCCACTGGTTCCTTTCTGGCTGAATGTTATTGATGGGCTCATAGTGTAATCAGCAGCAACCATCTGTCCTTTATGAAAGGCACTTCCCTGTCGGAGCTCACCGCTACCCTCCAGAGCCCGTTCCTGCATAACATTGCTCATCGCACGACCACGCTCAACAACCACAAAACAGTTTGACTGCTGAATCATCATGCGCAGCACTGGCACAGTTGAACCAAGTTTGTAATTTGAATACAAGTACCCGTACCAAGGCGCACTCTGGTCTTCCACAACAGCTACTGTACCAAGAGACTCAGCGCATCTCTCGAGCTGGTTGCTGGCTCCCTCTGCTGTGGCTCCTCCTGCCGCTCCAGTTGCTGTGGTATTTGAACCACCAAGGACCGGCTCTGTAGCACCGCATTGGGCTATCCCAATTGCGATCACAAAAACGATACTCACACACCATACAACCAAGATTTTGCCCATATGTACCTGATTTATATTCATCCTTGACTCCTCCTAATTTTTTTCTGCTCTATTTATCGCAGTAATAATACTCTTGTTAAGCATGATAGTCAATATTGGGTGCTGGATTGTGAGTGTTTGCGATCAAATGACATCAATCATCACTGCAAGGTGTGAACAACCAAAGCCCAAATCATCTTTTTTAAATCATGGTTATTCGATTCTTACTATTTCGTAGATTCGGTTACCGCCGGGAGCCTTGAATGCTACTTCATCCCCCACTCCTTTTCCGAGAAGGGCCCTGCCAAGGGGCGAACTCATGGAGATACGGCCTTTCTGAATATCAGATTCGTATGGACCTACCAATGTATAGATAACATCTTCGTCAGTGTCAAGGTTCTTCAGAACTATGCAGCAGCCAAAAGCGACAGTATCACCATCTCCCTGCCTTCCATCAACAATCTCTGAGTTCATGATCTTTTCTTCAATTTCTGCCACCCTTTGTTGAAGAAACTGAAATTCTTCTTTCGCTGCATCATACTCTGCATTTTCAGAGATATCACCATGTTCCCGCGCTTCTTCTATTGCTTTCAAGATTGCCGGTCTCTTCGTGTTCAAAAGAAATTCATGCTCTTTTTTTAAGCTCTCATAACCTTCTCTTGTAATGGGAAACTTCATAAACGCTCCGAAATTTGTATGGTGTACAAGATACTACATGTATTCCAAATTATCAACCTCATTGTGGTATAACACCCTGCAAATCAGCTGCTAACGTTTTATCCGCAACATTTTTTACAATTGAAAACCCTGCCGCTCTATGCAATTACCACTTTCTGTCAATGTAACAAAACGAAACGCTTGAGAATCATCATACATAACAGATACTTAGATACCTATGTATACATTTCTTATCGCCGCAAGGGGGATCAAAAACCACCTCATAATAAGTGAGGCACTGTATTTAAGAATCTTTCCACTATGGCATCCGCCTTGCTCTATCAGTCGTCAGGAAGATACGAGGCAGGCGTAAACATGAAAACACCGAAAATGGGATAAATAGGAAAAGGAGGAACGGCCATGGAAAGAAAGTGTTACTGATCGACGATGGGCCATCGTTGAGACGGCATGTGGCGCTCAGCCTGATGCAGAAGGGGTACGACACCGAACCCTGCGAAAACGGTATGAGGGGTTGGAAACGATACAGATGCTCCAGAAGAAGCGGACCCCTCTCGACTGCGCCATCGTTGATATCCGACTTCTGGACATGGATAGGCTGAAGCTCTTGAAGGTGATCGAGGTCGATTACCCGAACCTGCCCGTAATCATCATCACGGGCCATGGAGACCCGGCCATTGAAGAGGCAGCCCGGGCTCAGAACGCAGATGGATATCTGGAGAAGCCGTTCGCGGTGGAAGAGCTCACCCGGCTCCCTGCTGAGACACCTGCTCCGGCTGCAAAGGCTGAAACCGCGAAGGCCGAAGCAGTTGCTCCTGCCCAGTCAATCGGCGCATTCGCGCTGGTGACCGTTGATACCGCCGCCAACCTGATGGGTGTCTATCAGAAGCTCTACTTCCACGAGAACGTGCTTTACTGCGATGCCGTCAAGGGTGACCATTACATCATTCTGTTGCTGCAAGCCGATTCGTTCGGGACGCTTCACATGGAAACTGACGTGGTTTCGCCCGCTTCGCTTTCTATCGAGACGCAAGGCACGCTTACGGCGTGTGACCGTCGGATGCAGGCTAATATGAAGGTGTTCGGTTCCAAGACGGGCATGGAGAACTGGGAGATCATCGCAGACATGGCATTGAAAATAGGTGCGGCCCCGGGCCTCAAGCCAGCGGAAGACATTCAAAAGGAAATACGCAGAATAGTCGTGCCGTACAGGGACAGGAAGGCAGGTTCAGCGCTCTGCCTGTCGATCTCTCCCCGTACAACGTGGACAAGAAGCCGTATGTATCGAGTGAGAATTATTTCTGCCTCAAGGTGAAGAGCAGACTGGCAGAATAGGGCAGGCAGAAAAGACAGGTTGCAGATTGGAACATTGCGAAGTCGAAAGGTAGAAGGAGCGAGGACATTTCCGCTTTGCGTTGACACTCCAAAAATTTGTCAATATTTTTCCTTGCAAAGCATGATTGCCTGTGCTATCCAGTAGAAGTGGGCCTGTCGCAGGAAGAGGATCGTCAGTCTCCGTATCTGTTTTCAACCACAGGGTGTTACGGTGAAGCGTGTAATGGTTGATGGGTACGAGATGAAAGTGGAGGCGGACTTTGCTTGATCCTATCACTTTAGGCGGAACGGCCGCCTATGCGGCAGCGAGGCGCAACAGGTCTAAGAAGTAAATCATAAACCAAGGGGGTGTACCATGGTTAGGGATTATCCGAAATACAAGGTTGCCGCTGTACAGGCCGGTCCGGTCTACCTTGACAGGCCGGATTATTTCGATGTTAACGCCACGCTGGCCAAGGCCTGTACTGCGATTGAAGAAGCCGGGAAGAATGGTGCGAGATTGGTAGTCTTTCCGGAGACGTTTCTGCCCGGCTATCCTCATTTTTCCATGGGCCTACAGACCATGGCCGAGGCCGGAGAATTTTTCCACTTGTGGAAACAATACTTGCTTAATTCTCCTGTGGTGCCGGGTCCGGAAACCGAGAAGATAGGTGCCGCTGCTAAGAAGGCCGGCTGCTACGTCGTTATAGGCATTAATGAGAGGGACCCCGAGTATGACGGGCGTATGTATAATTCGATTCTGTTCATGGGGCCCCATGGCGAGGTTATGGGGACTCACAGAAAACTGAACATCACAATCAATGAGCTTTTCTTTCATACTCGCGGTGACGTGACACGGGTCAAGCCGTGCGACAACATCAGGGTATACGACGAACCCCTGGGCAAGCTCAGCGGACTGATCTGTGGTGAGCATTTTCAACCTCTTCTCAAGCAACATTTGATTGTGGAAGGAGAACAGATCCATGCTGCCCTCTGGCCGGGGCTCGCAATGATTAAAACGGTTATGTTAGTTATGACCCAGGCGCTCTGTGTTTCCGCTCGGTGTTGGGCGGTGTTGGCAGCGCCCTACGTTGCCAAGGAGGCAGTTCCCAAAGATACGTATCCCAACAACCACTTTCATCAGAGCATCGGCGGCAGCTGCGTGATCGACCCTTTCGGTAATATAGTGGCCGGGCCGCTGTACGAAGCAGAGGGTATACTCTACCATGACGTGGACCTTGGCCTTATTCCCATCGGCAAGGCTGAATCGAATTTAGTGGGTATTTATGACAGAAGGGATGTTCTGGCGCTGGCACGCCGGGAACAACCGTTTCGTCCGGTTGTACCCATGGAATGGGTGAGAGAGGCAGCACCGCAGCCGAATGATGAGCAGATTGCTGCCTTGAATAAGCGCCTCGCAAAACTGGAGTCAAAAGAGGATGATGCAGCCGGCAATTAGATGATTGGGGTAGTACAAGGGGACCACACTAGGAGAAATGACGTACCAACGTACAACCCCAATCGCCTGCTCAAAATAACCACAATCCGGGGACGATTGACCATTTGGTTCATGAGGATTTCTTGTATTGAAAAACTGAATCCACCGAAAAACCTACCAGACCCGGATCGTCAAAATGGAATTGACTTGTTCTTCGGGGAACGAGGGTGAAGGCGAAAAGACAGGGCATAAAGGCACAGGGAAACGATATGTGCTATACCGTATACAATAATGCAGGGGATGTTTACGGCGGAGGAAGGCGATGCAGCAAGCCCAACCCATGGCGTCGATAGAACTTGATTTGAAGAAGTGGGTCCAGGAATTGGAGTGACTTTACAGCATTGGGCCTGATAATCGAGTCAGACGGTTTTTTCGGAACGACGCTCAATAATACAACCAGCCACCTGATAAAGAGCCTCCAGTTTCCGTGGATTGCCTATGCCTCTATATGGGACCGGACAACGTCGAACACTCGCAAAGCCCAATGGGCAAGGAAAAGGCCACCAGGTCCTATTCTTATCCCATCATAGTGGGTGGGAAGAAACGAGGCAAGGTGCAGGCGTACTACAAGGAAAGGGCCGGCTTTCTACCGGAGGAGAAAAAGTTTGATGAGCGAAGTGAGCCGGATGATTTCCAAAACCATTGAGAGACACGAGCTCCATTCGAAGCTGCAGAAGTACGTGAGCAAACCGGAGGAAATGGTCTAAGAAAAGACGTTGGAAAGTGAGTAATCGAAACTCCCATTGAAGGGAGGATGACCAATCAAAGAGGCAGGTGCAGAGGATGGAGAAGAAGGTGGCACAGAACGCTCCATGTGGACTCATCCACGGAAATAGAGGACGACCCTCATCACGGGTCTTGCCCTGGAAGAACCACGTGATCAGTCTGGTGAAAGAAAAATAGAAGGACTTTAATTTCTCTCATCTTGCGAAAGACCCTGGAAGAGGAGGCGCATCTTCTGGTCAGCCAAGAGACCCTGCGGCTCTGGTTACGGCCTCTCGGGTACCAAGGGAAAATACGGAAACAACCACACCATCGAAAGAGGAGACGACGATCAGAACAGGAGAGGCGCATGCTCTTTCTCGTTGGCTCTCCCCACCGGCAAACCTCTCTATGGCCTGTTCCAGAAAGAGGAAGATCTGAAGGGATGTTTCCTGGTAACCAGGGCAGTCTTTGAAGCATATGGTCTCCCTTCATGTTTTTACCTTGATGGGGCATCCCAGTTTACCACCATCCGTCATGGAGGTATCCATATATCCCAGAATGATACAGAACCCACCCAGTTTGAATGGGCCATGGGAGAACCCGGCATACAGCTCATCTTTGCAGGCTCTCCCCAAACCAGAGGAAGAGGAGAGAGGATCAATCAGACCTTTCAGGATCAGCTGGTATCTGAGCTCAGGCTCCATACAATCACTACTGCAGAGGCTGCAACACAATAATACCGAAGTTCAGCAAACGATTCGGTGTAAAACCAGAGGATACAACCGCTGCATGGAGGCACACGAGTGCAAAGTTACCAGATATTCTCTGTACACGGTATCAGAGGAAGGTGAATAATGACAAAGGGGCAGATCATCCAGCTTCTCCCTATAAAGACACAGAGGCATTTTGTGAAGGCATCGGTTACTGTCAACCACTGGACTGACGACTCATGGCATGTACTCCATGAAACCTATGGTGAGATACCTGAGAACCGATCCCTGTTGCGAGCCCGGCTGGACCCCTTCATCGGCTCAGGGCCGGACGAAGGGAGAGCATGTCTTTGGGGGTGGCAGAATCATAGTGCATGTGGCATTTTTATGTTGCGTTAATACTGTTTCCGGTAAATAAAAGAGTTGCTTCTTTCGTTTCCTATAGCCCTTTGTTCATAGCCCTCTTTACGCCTTACAAATCCCGTCGCAGTTCCTGCACTGAAGATTGGTGTTGTAAAGTTCATAGAATCTTTCGGGATGCCTGGCATAGAGATATTCCCACTGGATCACCACAATAACCGACATTGCCAGAACAGAATAAGTCCAGAAAGAGGGGACAAAAACAAGCGTGGAGAAGGCCATGAGGTAACCCCAGTTATTTATTCTGCAGGTATTACAGCACTTATTCCCTATTATCCACTTAAAAACGCACCAGACTGATACACAAAACTGGTCCATGAAGATAAAAAAAACTACAGTCAGGATGACCCACATACGATTAAGCACCCCGGTATGGAAAAGGATACCAACAAAAAGTACGGCAAGTAACCAATAGATAGCTGTTTTCACAGCACCGACATTCATACGGTGAGTATAATCAGCAAGTTTTGCCTGGAATTTTTCATGTCTGGCCGAGTCACCGGCAGATGCAGCAGAATAATGTTTCTCAAAAATCTTCCCCATTGAAATCTTGGAATTCACGCGTGGAACCATGCGCTTGATGAGAAGCCACATAATCATAGCCCATATGACGTGGTAAACCTTTAAAAAAAGGATTTGATAGGTAAAGGTTCCAACAAGAATTTCCGGCCGCCAGATAGCCAAAACAAGGATCAACGCTGTGATTAAGCCCTTAATGAGTAACTTTATTCCTCCGTGATGTTCGGTACCCATTTTCAGTTATCCTTTCCACAAAACAGAACCGGTAATGTTCCTGACGCTTAACATTATGTTACAGCATTTATTGACAATACTGCTCCAAAATGGATAGGGTCTGACATGACGCCTTATCACTCCCTGTGATAAAAATCCCTTTCTCTTCATTCCATCACTTCATACATGTTTTAAAGGACTTTGGCTTTACCATGTGGCCTTGCTCTTTTCTCCCAAATTTCCAGTACCAATGAGTTTCCCACCCTCATATCTCTCGATTCTGATAACCTGCCCCATCTCATCGTAAATCAGGCACGCGCCGTGCCTCTTACCGTAGACATAGGTGGCTTCTTTCATAGGAATTCCCTGCCTATCGAATAAAGCATAGTGGCCGTGAAGTTTTCCATTTAGGTATTCTGCCTGGGTTTCGATGTTTCCGTTGTCATGATAACTTTTATATATTCCTTGAAGCTTGCCGTGGTCATATTCTGCCTCTACCCATATCGTGCCATCCCGTCGGTAAATCCTGCTATTACCGTGCAGCCTGCCATATTTAAAAGAACATTCTTCTTCGACCTCTCCTGTGGGGTAGTATCTGGTGCTTTTTCCGTGAGCCCTCCCTTCTTTGAAGGCTAACTCACTCTTCACCATTCCCCCGCGGTAATATTCTCTGACCACACCATCTGGTATTGCACCTGATTTATGAATTAGGACACCTTTTTTATCATAGACCTCAACGGCGATTACCTCGTCTCCGCGATAATAACGTATCTCTTCTGTCTTATCCTCAATCCCCGGGGTGACAATCCGTTGTATCTCATCCATTGACTTTAACCCTCCACATTCATCCGACCTGTCCAATAAGCATTCATTTTGTCCTTTGATGGAAGAACTGAATAGCAATCTCACTGATCTTTTTCAGAAGACCACCGACACAACCATTTTTTACAGGACTATTTTAAAGGCTGATTCCAGGCAGCCCTTCACGCGAGGGCAGATGCTAAATAAATGGTATGATTCCGAATTGAACATTTGACATATATATCACCTGACTTTTCATTTGTCAAAAGACAATATGTGAGGAACCTGAGTCTTTGTAACACAATCATTTCTATTGGCTTTTTCACCACAACCAGTGCTAATATGTTTTAAAATTCAAACAGCAGGAGAAATACAATGCCATCAAGAATTGTAGTCAATGTAGAAAAAATGCTTGACCGTGGCCCGGAATATGGATTTCTTGAGGCACAGATCAACTTTGAGGAAAAAGCAACACCTGCAAAGGGTATGAGTTTTGCGTCCGTAATTGTTTCGTTAGCAAAGACAGAGGTGGGGGGTATGACATTTGACGAAATCAGGGCAGCGGCATTATTGAAGGCCCTCTCGTTCCTGGAGGCTTGCTTAAAAAAGCCGGGCACCCGCTGATGGATTTTTTCCTGATAACCTGCAACTCCCGACAGATTAAATTTTTACACTTTGCCATACTCGCCTAAAAAGGGTTAGGAACGCTTTTTAGGCTAATAAGGCTGCAAAAAGTTCATAAAACCCTTAATTTCAGTTATTTATTGACTTTTGCCAGTTCTTTATCATACTATATGTAGTTTTTTTAAAACCAGGTTAGGAGTCAGGTCATGTATGCAATAATACAGAGTGGCGGCAAGCAGTACAGGGTTATGGAAGGAAAAAAGGTTAAACTCGAAAAACTGACCGTCAATGCAGGTGATGATGTTCAGATAAAAGAGGTCCTCGTCTTCAACGACGGTTCGAATACTGTCATTGGAAGTCCCTACGTTGAAGGGGTTTCTGTGAATGGAAAAATTATCTCCCATGGTAAAAACAGAAAGGTGGTTGTCTTCAAGTACAGAAGGAGAAAGGACTCCAAAACAAAGAAAGGTCATCGTCAACCTTACACAGAAGTTCTGGTAGAAAAGATATCAATGGAGGCACCCCATGGCGCATAAAAAAGCAGGCGGAAGTTCGAGAAATGGCCGCGATTCACGTGGCCAGAGGCTCGGGGTAAAAACCTACGGCGGCCAGACAATAAAGGCCGGAACAATCATCATGAGACAGCATGGAACTAAGATTCATCCAGGAAAAAATGTAGGTATTGGCCGCGATAACACCCTCTTTGCGCTCATCGACGGCACTGTAAAATTTGACATAGCCGGCGATAAGAAGAGGGCCCATGTATACCCTGTTGAATGAAATTTGTTGATGAAGCAAAAATCCTTGTCAAAGCAGGAGATGGCGGCCAGGGATGTACAAGCTTTAGAAGGGAAAAGTTTGTTCCCAAGGGTGGACCAGACGGTGGCGACGGTGGCAAGGGAGGGGACGTAGTCATATCAGGATCACAGAACCTTGCAAGTCTCTTAGATTTCAAATATCGGCGAATTTTTAAAGCAGAAAAAGGCAAAAACGGAAGCAGTAGAAATAAAAGAGGTAGGGATGGTAAAAACCTTATCATCCATGTACCCTTTGGTACTGTTGTGTTTGAGGGAAGCAGCAACAAACTCCTGGTTGATATTACGGCCAATCAGAGTACATGCATAGTGGCAAGAGGGGGCAAAGGGGGAAAAGGTAATGCCCATTTTGTAACTCCGACCCACAGAGTGCCCTATGAATTCGAGCCTGGTGAACCTGGTGAGGAAAAAGAACTGTTATTAGTGCTAAAACTGATTGCAGACGTCGGCATTATTGGTTTACCAAATGCGGGAAAATCGACTCTTATTTCACGCCTCACAGATGCAACCCCAAAGATAGGCGATTACCCCTTCACTACCTTATCACCAATCCTTGGGGTCCTGCGTGAAGGAGACAACGCTTTTGTTATAGCAGATATCCCAGGTATTATTGAAGGAGCTTCCCAGGGGAGAGGCCTTGGACTGACCTTTTTACGGCATATCGAAAGAACGCGAATGCTGCTCCTTGTCTTAGATGTTTCAGCGACTAACCCGGTGGAAGACTACAATACCTTGAGACACGAGCTTAACTCTTATAAAAGAGGGATGTTCAGCCGGCAAAGAATTGTAATATTAAATAAAGCAGACAAGGTTTCAGAAGAAAAGGCTGATAAATGGCGATCGGCCCTTATCCGAAAAAAAGAAGAAGTTGTGGTGATGAGTGCCTTGAAGGGATTGGGTATAGACGCTTTAAAAGAGATGATTAAAATGAAAGATTTTAATAAGGTTGCCCATGCTTAGAGCAAAGAGAATTGTTATCAAGATTGGCACATCCATACTGCTTGACAGGTATAAGCGAGTCAGCATTGACATGATCAGAAACTTTGCCAGACAAGTAAAGACCTTGAATGATATGAAAAGGGAAGTGATTATCGTATCAAGCGGGGCCATTGCCTGCGGTATGGAGACATTGAATCTCAAGAAAAAGCCTAAGGAGATTGAAAAACGCCAGGCTCTTGCCTCTGTTGGCCAGGTTCTCCTCATGAAAATGTACATGGATGCCTTCGCATGGGAAAAAATGCGCGTTGGCCAGGTGCTCCTCACCCACGAGGACATTAAGAGCAAAGATCGGTGTCTCAATTTGATGAATACCCTCAACAGCCTTCTTTCCATGGATATAATTCCAATCATTAATGAAAACGATGCCTTATCATTTACGGAAATCAAGTTCGGGGATAATGACAACCTTTCCGCCTTGATAGCCCAGATCACGGATGCTGATCTCCTTCTGCTCCTGTGCGATGTTGATGGGCTATATGACAAGGATCCGACAAAGCATCCTGATGCACGGTTGATCAGGCTCATAGAAAAGATTGATGAAAGCGTCGAAAAATTGGCAGAAGGAACGAAAAGCGAGAAGAGCGTCGGCGGCATGATCAGCAAGATAGAGGCTGCTAAAAAAGCAGGCTATTACGGCATTCCCACAAGGGTTATACGGGGCGACATTGAAAACATCATTGTACGGGTCATAAAAGGTGAAGAACCAGGAACCCTTTTCCTCCCAAGTAAGAAGATTTCTCGCAGGCAATGGTGGGCAGCTTTTGCCTACAAGACTAAAGGTACAGTATGGGTAGACGAAGGTGCAGAGGCAGCCATCTCTAACCATGGCAAAAGCCTTTTACCTTCCGGTATAACGAAAACAGAAGGTGACTTCCGGCGGGGTGAATGTATAGAGGTTAACAATAATAAAGGTACTGTTATTGCCAGAGGTATCGCAAATTATTCATCTACAGATGTAAATAAGATAAAGGGCCTCAAAAGCGTTGATATTGCGAAGAAGCTTGGCTATAAATACACTGAAGAAATAATCCACAGAGATAACATGGTGATCATATGAAACCTGACAAGCTTGCCATGACAGCTAAAAAAGCTGCCCATACCATAGCCCATACGCCAGCAGAACAGAAAGACAGGGCGCTGATTACGCTGGAACAACTCATAGGCGACGAAAAGGCCTATCTGATGCTGGAAAACAAAAAGGATATTGAAACAGCCGAGAAAGCAGGGCTTGCAAGAAGCCTGGTTGACCGTTTGAGAATCGATGAAAAGGTCATCGAGGAAATGCAGGCAAGTATTCATGATGTTGTAAATCTGGCAGACCCGGTAGGAGAAATCGTCAAAATATGGAAAAGACCGAATGGGCTGCAGGTGGGTCGCATGAGAATCCCCATCGGAGTAATATTCGTCATATATGAGTCCCGACCAAACGTGACAATAGAGGCATTTTCACTGTGCCTGAAAAGTGGAAACTGCGTTATCCTCAAAGGTGGTTCTGAGGCCAGCCACTCAAACAGGGCCCTTTTCAGGCTAATTCAGGAGGCTCTTAAAAGGACCGGTATCACACCAGAGATTGTCCAGCTGGTTGATATAAACGATCGTTCCTACATCTACGACCTCCTCACCTTGGAGGAATATATCGACCTCGTGATACCGAGAGGCGGGGAGGAGCTTTTGAGAAGCGTTGTCGAGCATTCTCGCATTCCTGTTCTGAAGCATTACAAAGGGGTATGCCATATTTTTGTAGATGAATCGGCTGATTTTCCCATGGCTTACGAGGTCTGCCTCAATGCCAAGGCACAGAAACCTGCCACATGCAATGCCATGGAAACCCTCCTCGTCCATGAAGCAATTGCGAAAGATTTCCTGCCTGAAATGATAAAACGGCTAAAGAAAAGCGGGGTTAAGGTCAAAGGTTGCCAGAGAACCATTCAGATAGTTAACGGTATAGATCCTGCGCAGGAAGAAGACTGGTCCCAAGAGTATCTTGACTTCGTTCTCTCCATACGGGTAGTGAAGGATATGGATGAAGCAATTGACCATATAAGGACATACGGTTCAGACCACACTGAGGCCATTATCACTAAAGATTACCAGAGGGCATGGCAATTTCTAAAAGAAGTGAACTCCTCCCTCGTGCTTGTTAACGCATCCACAAGGCTCAATGATGGTTTTCAACTGGGTCTTGGAGCAGAAATGGGAATAAGCACAACAAAGCTTCACGCTTTTGGGCCTATGGGTCTGGAGGAACTGACCGTTACAAAATTCATCGCTTTCGGTGAAGGCCAATTGAGGGTTTGATGAGAGTAGGCATCTTTGGAGGCACCTTTGATCCAGTTCACAATGGACACCTGAGAGCTGCTGAGGAAATCGGGGAGTCTTTTTCTCTTGAAAAGGTTTATTTTGTACCGGCATACATCCCTCCCCATAAAAATACAGGCAATATATCGGCCATGGAAGACCGCTTAGCCATGGTACGGCTGGCAATAAAAGGTAACAGACGATTTTCAGCCTCTGATGCGGAGTTAAGACGTGGCGGCATTTCCTACTCCATCGACACCATTGAGATAATGGAAAAGAGATTCAAAGATGTTTATTATCTCATTGGTGTGGATGCCTTCGATGAAATTGATACGTGGCACAGGTATGAGGATCTTTTCTATCATACAAATTTCATCGTTATGGTAAGGCCGAATCACAGAAAAAAGTCCGGGCTTACAATGTTTCCCAAAAACGTACGGAAACAGATGACACCCTTGAATGATTACTCATTTCAGCATAACTCTGGCCGACAGGTTTACCTTCAGCTCATCACGCAGCTCGACATCTCTGCAACACGAATTCGCACTTCTGTAGGCAGCAGAAAATCGATCAGATATCTTGTCCCTCCTGCAGTGGAGACGTATATAAAAGAAAAAGGGCTTTATCAGTGAATAGTGAAAAAATAGAACCGGCAAATAGAAGCAGGAGACGTGGAATTAACAGGGAAAATGAGACAGGCGGTAAAAATTAGGAGGGGAAAAATACCCAGCCTTTTGGGCCAGGGAAAAACTGATGGATACCTTTGAGAAGGCACAGAAATGCGCACAGTTTGCAGATGAGAAAAAAGGCAGGGATATCGTCATTCTTGAACTTATCGGGCTTACTGACATTGCCGATTACTTTGTATTGGCAAGTGCCACGAGCGAAAGACATGTGAGAACTATTGCTGAGGCTGTTGAGGTTGGCATGAAGGGGATAGGGGTGAAACCTTTTTCTCTTGAAGGTTATGACGATGGCAGATGGGTAATAATCGACTATCAGAACGTCATAATCCATATTTTTATAGAATCGTTAAGAGAATTATATGACCTTGAGAGTTTGTGGATTGAAGCAAAAAGATATAAGCTTCAAAAAGGAAATAAGCTTTTAGGAGTGGATCATGGATAAGAGAAAGTTGGAACGTTTTAAAAAGAGTCTCCTTAATATGCGGGGGGAGATTCTCAAGAAGTCCAAAAAACTGAAAGAGGATTCCTACACGCTCGGCACAGATGGTATCCAGGATATGGCGGATGCGGCCAGCAATTCATATAACGTGGATATCCTCATGAGCATCAGCGATAATGATATAAAGCTTCTCAAAGATATAGATAATGCCCTTGATAAGATCAAGAATAGTAACTATGGGATTTGCGAGGAATGTGAGGAAAAAATAACTGAAAAAAGACTTGAAGCAAATCCTGTGGCAAGGTATTGTATAACGTGTCAGAGAATGATGGAAGAAAAAGGTATGTAACTTAATGAAGTACAAAATATACGTATTTCTCTTTTTCATAGTTTTCGGGTTTTACGTATATCTGGGTATCCTGAACCCGGACGAGGTGAAGTTTTACTTCGGAGGGCAACAAGCCCTTAAAATGTCTGTGGGGCAATTCGTTGTAATTGCTTTTGCACTCGGCATCATTGTCTCAATCCTCGTAGGTTTGGTTGACGACATAAAAAAAAGCGTGACCGTGTGGAAGAAAGGGAAAAGAGGCAAGAGAAAAGATGAGTTTTTAACCCTTATTGAAAAAGCAAAATCTTATGACCTCAAGGGAGATAGAGATAAGGCTATTGAACAGCTAAACCGGGTCATTCTCCGGGCCCCTGACATTGAAGAGGGGTACACATCACTTGCAAAACTGTATGCATCTTCAAAAGAATACAACAAGGCCATAGAGATACTCGACCTGGCAGAAACCCACCTCGGTAAAAAAGAATCGATCCTTCTCAAGAAGGTAAAAATAAGAACCTTTACAAAAGAGTTTGCAAAACAGGAAGCTGACCTGAAAGAAATTTTAAAATATAACGAAACTAATTTTGAAGCACTCGGGATGTTGCGCGACCTCTACATATCGCAAAAAAGATGGGATGACGCATACGATGCAGCCAAGAGGATTGTCAAGTTTATCAAAACACCTGATGAAAAAAGGAGGCTCCTCGGTATACGGTACGAAAAGGCTTCTGCCATTTTTGAAAGAAATAACCCCTCTGAGTATGATTCTATCGTAAAAGAACTCAAGGACATTATCAGCGAGGACAAAAGGTTTATACCCGCCTACGTTCTGTTGGCTGAGATCTACAAAAAAACGAATAAACTAAATGAAGCCGGCCGTGTTTATGGAAGAGGATATTCAAAGACAGGCCATATAACTTTTCTTTCTAAAATGGAGGATCTTTTTATTGATAGAGGTGATCCAGGAGTAATCCTGAAAATCTACAGGAGAATCCTTGATGTGGCTACCAAAAATAATCTTATAGAGTTTCTCTATGCGCGGCTTTGCCTCCGTCTTGAAATGATTGATGAAGCAATCTATACGCTAAACGCCCTCGAGTCAACGGGGGCAGATTTTAAAGGCCTTCACAAGGCCATGGCCGAGGCATATATCCATCGGGGACAGATGGAGAAAGCTGTTGAAAAATTCAGACACGCATTCCCTGCCGAACATGTTTACATACCCTTCTGGTGCGATAACTGCCATGCAAAAAAGGTGGAGTGGGAAGATTTTTGTGATAATTGCTACAGCTGGAATACAATTAATGTCCGAAAGGAAGATTTCCTTCGGAGTGACTCTGCTGAATTGCAAGCCCTCTACGAAAGCGAAGATTGGGTTGAAGGAGCGTAATGATGAGACACGAACTTATCTTAAATAACGATAACAAGCTCATTTTCCTCATTCTTGATGGTGTGGGGGATATCCCCAACCCTCAGTTTTCTTATACCACACCCCTTGAAGCTGCCAAAAAACCAAATATTGACAGCTTGGCCAGAGAAAAAGGCATCCTTGGACGGATCATACCTGTTGACATCGGAATAACACCGGGCAGCGGACCGGGACATCTGAGTCTCTTCGGTTATGATCCTCTTGAACATGAGATAGGCAGGGGAGTTCTGGAAGTCCTTGGCCTTAATATGGACCTGCAGGATGGGGATCTTGCTGCAAGGGCCAATTTCTGCACGATCAGGGACAACATTGTTGTTGACAGACGGGCAGGAAGAATACCAACAGAGGAAACAGTACGGATCTGTGAAAAGATAAGCGGTGCTATCCCAGAAATTGAAGGCGTAAAGCTTCTTATCAAGCCAGGGAAATCCCACAGGTTTGCAGTCATTTTCCGGGGGAAAAATCTTTCAGAGCACCTGACAGATGCTGATCCTCACAAAGATCATTTGCCCGTAGTCTTCTCTGAACCGAAAGATGACAAGGCCATTTTTGCTTCACACATCGTTAACACTTTTATAGAAAAGGTGGCTGTTCTTCTCAAAGGTGAAAAGGCTGCAAACGGTGTTCTTCTGAGAGGCTTTTCAGCGAAACCAGCAATACCATCCTTCTCGGACAATTACGGGATGAAGGCACTTGCTATTGCCACCTATCCCATGTACAGAGGAATTGCAAAAGTCCTCGGTATGGATGTGAAGGATGAAACGAAGGACTACCAGGAGATGCTGAAGGCACTGAGAGACAACTATGACTCCTATCAATTTTTCTTTCTTCACATAAAAGAAACGGATCTTGCAGGTGAAGACGGTAACTTCCCGCAAAAGGTTGCTGCCATAGAAACCGTTGACCCCATGATCCCCGAGATCTATAGCCTCAATCCTCAAGTCCTTGTCATTACCGGAGACCATTCCACACCCTGCCCTATGAAGGGTCATAGCTGGCACCCTGTTCCGCTGTTGCTGGTAACAAAAACAGGTGAAAGGGATGGAATGGCCTTCCATGAAAAGAACTGCGTTACCGGAAGCATAGGAACAATTTACAGTAAGCAGCTAATGCCCCTTGTTCTTGCCCACGGGCTGAGACTTGATAAGTACGGCGCATAATCTTGTAAAAGACCTTGTGAACCTGATCTGTCCCCTGCGTTGTGGAGGGTGTAATGTCCATGGGCATACCCTGTGTCCGCAATGCATCGATTCCTTTCTCGTTGTTGACGAAGAAACATCCTGTCCCATATGTGGAATGCCTGTGGGGATACGGAAAGTCTGCGGAAGGTGTATTGCTGAAAAAAACATGTTTGCTGAGGGCCTTTACGGATTCTACTATGAGAACAGACTCCGAGATGCTATGCACTCGTTCAAGTTCTCAGGACGAAAAGATGTTGGGAGGTGTCTTGTAGGTCTTGTCGAAGAAAAAATTTCTGCCTTTTCAGACAAATTTGACTGTATCATACCAATCCCTGTCACAGAAAAAAGATTGCGAGAAAGAGGGTTCAACCAGTCATTTATTCTTGCCGAGGAAATAGCAAGGATGACCGGCAGACCCGTTCTGCATTCAATGCTTCGAAAAACAAAAGAGACCAAGGATCAGTACACCCTCTCAAGGGAGGAGAGAAGGAAAAACATAAAGGGGGCTTTCTCTCTTACCGGCAATACAAGCCTTAAAGGGAAAATGGTGCTTCTCGTTGATGATCTTTACACAACCGGTCAAACCTCACGGGAAGCTGCTCGCATCCTTTATCAGGGAAAGGCTCAGAGCGTTGTGCTCTTTGCCCTCGCACGGACTCCATGATCAAGAGACTATTTTACATTGCAGGCGGGTTGGTCCTTGCAGTTATATTGGCAGTCGCTATTATCCTTGTAAACATCTCCACCATTGGCCCTTACATAGTTAAAAAGATTACCCGTGGCGAAGTCTCTGTAAAAAAATTCGATTACAGCTTTGATAAGGGGATGATCGTTCTCAAATTAGTTGACTTAGCAATTACAGGTAATTTGGAAGGAACGGTAAAAAGAATTGATGTCCTGGCAAACCTGACGAGTAGGCCCTTCTTGAAGAGTACTACTATTTAAGATTTTGACCTGTATTTTGCTGCCCGGAGAGGCAAAATGCACGTGGTTCCGTTTCCTGGAGAACTTTTCCAAAGCATAATGAGCA
>ERZ1026800.116-NODE-116-length-75763-cov-6.005447_pt1 | contig 75763 bp, 69 predicted proteins | sample MGYA00520873_ERZ1026800 | MGnify/ENA primary metagenome ERZ1026800 (study PRJEB33270, sample SAMEA104284475) | anaerobic digester metagenome | biome: Anaerobic digester microbiome; feature: mesophilic sludge digester; material: Anaerobic digester biomass | place...
ATCAGCCAACGTCTTCGAAATCGCCGCAGTCAACGTCGTCTTACCATGGTCAATATGACCCATCGTCCCCACATTCATATGAGGCTTGTTCCGCTCGAACTTCTCCTTGGCCATGAGTGTTGCTCCTGCTTTCTTGGGGTGAAACTGGTTTCTCGGGGTGAGATGGGGTTGGTGAACCTGGTAGCGACGGTCGGGGTCGAACCGACGACCTCTCGATTATGAGCCGAGCGCTCTAACCACCTGAGCTACGTCGCCGGGTGTGACGGTCGGGAAAACCCGGACGTCGAAGCGGGACCGAAACCTTCGGACCTGCTGGAGCCCCCTGTCAGAATCGAACTGACGACCTTTTCCTTACCATGGAAACGCTCTACCGACTGAGCTAAGGAGGCATGGCGCGTCGAGGGTGCCCGACGAACCGACGAGCCAGTGTAGCGAACCCCGGCCTCCCCACCAATCGCAACGGGGAGGAGGCTGACGAGATGGACCGCTCGCTCGGTCGCTGAGGACGGTCGAGCCTTTCCGCATACTGCCCGACGTGGACCGATAGCCTCTCGATCAGCGCATCACGAACTGCATCGTGGCAGCGTCAACACCCGGCCGAAGAGTTCGACCCGGTGCAGCGAGGGGGGATCCCACCATGGGTTACGGTCCGATCGAAATCATCGTCGTCGTTTTTGAGGGCTATCAGTTCACCGGGGAGATCCTCCCTGAACTGAAGCGCCTGGTGGATACCGGAACCATCACCATCATCGACGGGGTCTTCGTCCGTAAGGATGCTGACGGCTCGATCACCTCCCAGGAACTGGACGAACTCACCGACGACCAGAACGCCAGAGCACTGATTGACGTGCTGGAACGGGTGGACGCGTTGGTCTCCGACGAGGACATCGCCGAGTTGGCGAACGAGATGGAGCCTGGCACCGCTGCTGCGCTCCTGGCCTTCGAGCACACCTGGGCAAAGCCATTCCAAGCAGCCATTGTCGCTTCCGGCGGAAAACTGCGGGCCAACGTCCGGGTGCCGGGCAGCGTCGCCGACGAAGTGTTCGCCGCCATCACCGAACTCGACAGCTGACCCACAGCGTCGCCAAGCCGCCAACCAACCAACGACCAACCTTCAGGAGCACACATGCCACGCAGAATGGGACGAAGGGCCGGACGACCGGGCCTGCTGGGAACCATGGCACGAACCGCCGCCGTCGCGGGTACCGCCACAGCGGTATCCGGCAGGGTCCAGCAGGGCCAACAGCAGCGGGCCCAGGCCGAGTACGACCAGCAGCAGGTTGCCGCCGAACAGGCGGCGGCGCAGCAGGCGCAGCTTGCTCCCCAGCAGCCGGCTGCCGCGCCCGCTGCGGGTAACAGCCTGATGGACGAACTGGAACGCCTCGCTCAGATGAAGTCCTCCGGCATACTCGACGACGCCGAGTTCACCGCGGCCAAGGCCAAGCTGCTGGCCTAAGGCCGTACCGGACGCAGGGCCATCCTGGACGGAGGCCCCGTTCCTCACAAGAAAGCCGCCATCGATCACCGAACTTTCGACTTCGTCAGACTCGCGGCGCGGTCGTAGCGTCGACGTCGATGCGCATTCGACCCGCAACCGCCGCCGACGCAGCGGCCATCCTCGACATCTACAACCTGGAGGTGCTCACCTCCACCGTCACGTTCGACCTCACCCCCAGAACCATGCAGGGGCAAGCCGACTGGCTGGCGGCCCGGTCCGGCGCCTACTCGGCGCTGGTTGCCGAGACGGACGACGAAGCGGGGCCGGTCCTGGTTGGCTTTGGCTCGATCTCGCGGTACCGGGAACGAGCCGGGTACGCCACCACCTGCGAGGACTCGGTGTACGTCCACCGTGACCACCACGGAACCGGGGTGGGCTCAACGCTGTTGAGGGAACTGGTCGGTCGGGCCACCGAGCACGGCTTTCACACGGTGATGGCCAAGATCGTTGGCGGACACGCGGCCTCGATCGCCCTCCACAAGCGGGTGGGGTTTGAGGTGGTAGGACAGGAGCGCGAGGTGGGTCGCAAGTTCGGCCGGTGGCTGGACGTGGTGCTGATGCAGCGGATGTTGGCCGACACCTGAACAGGCCCTAAACGCGCAGCAGACCCGCCGAAGCGGGCCTGCTGCGGAGTGTGGGCCGGGTAGGATTTGAACCTACGAAGGCTGAGCCGGCGGAGTTACAGTCCGCTCCCTTTGTCCACTCGGGCACCGACCCGCAGGTCCGCCACGATAGCGGGGCCGCCCCCCAAAGAGCACACCCGGTTTCGCCGTCTACCCTGACGATGGTCCGACCCACGTTTCTCGGGCCACAGCAACCATCGCCAACCCACCGATCCAGGGAGCCCACCATGCCCAGCTTCGACATCTCGTCCGAGGTCGACCACCAGGAGGTCACCAACGCCATGGACCAGGCCGCCCGCGAGGTATCCACGCGGTTCGACTTCCGAGACACCAACTCGGCGGCCGAGTTGGGCGACGGCACCATCACCATCCGCTCGATGTCGGAGGATCGGCTGCGAGCGGTACGCCAGGTGGTGGAGGAGAAGCTGGTGCGCCGCAAGGTTTCGCTGAAAGCGCTGGACTGGGGAAACATCGAACCCGCCTCTGGCGGAACGGTCCGACAGGTTGCGACCCTGGTGGCGGGCATCAGCTCGGACAAGGCCCGAGATGTCAACAAGTTCGTCAAGGGCCTTGGCCTCAAGGGCGTGCAAACCCAGACCCAGGGTGAGCAGGTGAGGGTGATGGCCAAGAAGCGCGATCAGTTGCAGACGGTGATCGCCGAGCTGAAGGGCCACGACTTCGGCATCCCCATCGACACCGGCAACTTTCGGGATTGATACTGCCGGTTTGAGCGCGCCCGCCGCCTGCGGTGGTAGCACTCAGCCGGCGCTGATGGCCTTCTCGATGGTGGGCCACGTGTCGTCGTTGCGAACATCAGCCAGCGTGTACTTGCGCAGCACCTTGAGGTCGTTCGCATCAAGACCAAGATCGGCGACCACCGCTTCGATGTCGTCGCACTCACTCGCTGCGTAGACAGTCATGCCAACCACCGATCGCTGGAACTCCGCGATTACGGCCTCGTCGGGTGCCTCATCGGCCACCTCGGCGGCCGTCGAGAAGCTCACCACCGAGTCGACCTCGGGGGTGACCTCCTTTGGGGCTGACGCCTTCAGCCGGTCGAAGTCGGGATCTTCGCTGGAGAGCACTTCGGCGAACTCGGTGCAGAACTGCTTCACTCCGGCCGTCGGCATGTCGCTGGTCTGGGGTTCGGTGGTGCTCGAAGCCGAGCTCGTGGGGCGATCGCTGTTGGAGCACCCCGACGCAGCCATCAACGCCAGCGCACCCACGACGAACAAATGTCTGAAGCCGCCGCTCGGGCGAGTCATGACCATGGCGTCACCGTAGCTGCGCAGCGATATCCAGCCACTCAGCCCTGCTGAAGCTCGGCCTTGATCTTTTCCCAGGTTGCGTCGTCCTGGACATCGTCCACCGTGTACTTGCTCAACATTTTGGCGGCGGCGTCGTCGATCCCAATCGCCTCGGCCAATCCGGCGGTATCGCCACACTCGTTGAGGGCAAACACGGTCACCCCGACCACCGCCCGGGTGCCTCGTTCCTGAAGATCGGCACTGGGGGCGTCGGCGGTCTGCGCCTCTTCGGCCGCCTTGGCCAGGTCGTCGACCACCGGCTTGATCTCATCGGGCGCCGACTCTTGCAAGGGCTTGTAGTCCTGGGCGCCCTCCGACTGGTTGGCCACCTTGGCCAGCGTGTCGCAGAAGTCCTTCACGCTGTTACCGGTGACCTTGATGGGCTCGTCGTCTCCCGTGGCCGCATCGCCTGGGGCTGTCGTCTTTGAGGTTCCCGCGGCTGACGTCGTCGAGCCACCGGCGGCCGCCTCGGTGGTAGCGGCCGACTTGGCGTCCGACTTCGAATCCTTGGAATCGCCACAACCCGACAGGAGCAGCAGTCCAACCGCCGACGCCGCCACCAGGCCTCGCTTCAGAGCAGTGGGCGAGCCAAACGTCGGTGCGATCATGTCGCAACCGTAAAGGGCGCCGCGGTCCGCTCCAAGTCACCCGCCACGACCTGCCCCTTCGCTGAGTTCATACCCAAGTTCCGTTGCGCAGGCGTGAGATTCGTTCGTCCACCGGCGGGTGTGTGGAGAACAGCTTTTGCATGCCACCGCCCCGCAGCGGGTTGACGATGTAGGCCTGTGACTGGGCCGGATTGACGTTGGACGGGATGCGGTGCGAGTACAGGTCGAGCTTGTCCAACGCCTGCGCCAGTGGCTCGCCGGTGCCCAGCAGCCTCGCCGCTGACGCATCGGCGGCAAACTCACGGTTACGGCTGATCGCCATCTGGATCACAGCGGCGGCGATCGGCCCCAACACGATCAGGGCCAACTGCTCCAGCCCGCCACCGTTGCGGTCGCGTCCGCCGCTTCCTCCCCCACCGAAGATGGCGCCCCACATCGCCATCCGGGCAGCGAAGGTGATAGTGGATGCAATGGCTGCGGCGACCGAACTGGTGAGGATGTCCCGATTACGAACGTGAGAAAGTTCGTGAGCCAGCACCCCGCGGATCTCGTCCCAGGTCAGCGCCTGCAGCAGGCCCTGAGTGACGCACACCGCGGCATGGTGTGGGTTCCGACCGGTGGCAAACGCGTTGGGCTGCGGGTCGGGGCTGACAAACAGGCCGGGCATCGGCAGGTTGGCGGCAGCGGTCAACTCGGCCATCACCCGGTGAAACTCTGGCAGCTCGTCCGGGCCCACCGGCTTCGCCCGCGCCGACGCGATGGCCAGACGGTCGGAGAACCAGTAGCTGCCACCGATCATCACCACGGAGAAGCCAAAGGCCATGATCAGGCCAGATTGGCCCCAGAACGATCCGATGGCCATCACCAACCCGGCCATACCTGCCAACAGCGCCGCGGTCTTCACGTTGTTCATCACCTGCTCAGTCTGCCGTTCCGACGTGGCGGTGGAACGTCGAACTGAGAACCCTCCCGGCTTGGCCGCCGGCTTCGGGAAGAGAGGGGTTGCCGCGCTTGGGTGTACCCGGCTTCAGCGAGCACCTGGTCGGTGAGTTCCTCGTCCCCTCTCGGCACCCGCAGGCCGGCGGGGTGTTGGGCATAACACGTTGGATGGGCACGGCGGTGTCATTCATGGTGGGCACCGGATCGAGGCAAAAGTGAACGGCGCCAACGCAGCCGTGGAGTTTGCGGGCGCGTCGAAGCAGGCCTCCATATCACTCAGGGAATCGGCCAGTAGGCGAAACCTGCCGGGTTGGGCATCAGCAGTTCGCCGCCGGTCAACAGTGCGGACACTTCCAGTCGTGGCACCACCGGTGGCCGTTGGCCGAGGAGCGCTTCCCACGCCATGGTGGCCAGGCCGACCGCTTCGAGCATGTCGCCCAGCAGGGTGCCGGTCGGGTTGATCCTCGGTGCCAGCGGGTCGAGCGCACACATCGACACCGTCGCGTTGGCCCGGATGATTTCTGCGTTCGCTCGGGCCCGACGCAACCATCCGCGCACGGTCGTTTCGGGCACCCCAACCTGAGCTGCAACTTTGCGGTGTCCGGCGCCGTTCACCGCCAGGGCAACGGCTTTGAAGACCGTCTCGACGTTGTCGGCGCGCCTCGGGAACGCGATTGTTGGGAGCATCACCTGGGAGCGTCGACACGTCCGGCATATGGCCCGCTTTGGGGTGGAGGAGTCGGTGCCGCCGCCAAGGCGTCGCACAGGCCGGGTGCGTGCTGAACCTCAAGGCCCCAGCGAGCCGGCACAGCCATCCCAAGGGCAACGGAAGTAGTGGCCTTCGGCCAATTGTCTGGCGGTGGCGGCAGTGTCGCGGACGATCATCACGACGAGGCACTCCAGCAGTGTGATTGCCCCCAGGCCGGGTGGGCAGGGCGAGTTGGTGTTGCAAACTCAACCTCCCGAACCGCGTTTGACCAAAACGCGTCGAACGTGGCGTCCCCAACGTTGGCGCGGGTTGCGCGTCAGGGCATCGTCGGGGTGCCCACCGTCAGTGTCACCAAGGCCCTCGCTCATGCCCAACGAACGTGGCGCCTAACACGGGGTTTCCGCTGCGGACCTCGTAGCTGTATACGCCGTTCATCGCCACGTACCCGGAGTCGGTTGCCTGCGCATCCAGCACGATCGAACCCAGGTTGTCTTTGGAGTGCCCGAAGTAGAGAAGCTCGCTGTTGTTCTCACAGACCATGATGTGAAACTCGTCGTTCTCCAGGTGTTCCAACTCGACGCCATGGCCAATCTGCTCGGGCGGGTCACAGGCCCGACCATCCACCTCCTGCACGTCTGGCTTCTCATCGGTGTCCTGCTCCTCGAAGGCCACCTCCGACGGGAACGAGGGAGCCAGACCTTGAGCACCTGGCTCGGTGCCGGTGACGTCCATGGTCACCGTTGAGGTCAACTCGTCGACGCTGATCAAATCGAGGCCATCGGTCGAGGTCGGGTTCTGACGAACGGCGATTCCGTCGGCGGCGTCCAGAGCCCCACACGACCCAGTGCCGAATCCCGCCAACGCCACCGAGGAACGGCGCACCGGCCGGACGCCCTCCACTCTCAAAGGCCCAACTGGTGGACAGGCTGCCATCGATCAGGTTCTCGGCGGTGTGCTCGATGACGGGTCGAAGGGATTCTCAATCTCGGCCGGGCCGGAGGAGACCACCGAGAGTCCAGACGGCGACGGTCCACCGGTGACGACGGCCGACCCGCGGATCTGCATCTTCACCCGGGTTCCCGACGCCGGCACGCACTCGGTCTCGACGAACTCGAAGTCATCGATCGTGTACTGACCGGACTCACCATCGGAGCATTGGTTTGTAGCCTCGCTCGAAGGCTGTTTTCATCGAAGCCCGTCGTGGCGTCGTACGGCTCGGGAAGCTCGGCTTTCTGAGGGTCGACCAGATTCTGCCCGATCAGTCCGCCTGCCACTCCCTGCGCCAGCGTCAGCAACAAGAACCAACCGAGGGCGACCGCGACGGCGCGAGGTTAAGTGCCGCGGCCCTTGTTCGAAGCTCGAATCACCACGATGTAGGCGAGAGAGTCCTGAAAGGTCTGTCGTTTCTCGGTCCACAGCGGGGCCAGGTACCCGAGGCCCAGCAGCAGCCAGGACATGATGCTCAGCAGCCACCAGGGTCACCAACATGTCGATCAGTCGGGCATCAGGTCGAACCCAGAATGTCGCGTACTGAAGTACGTTCTCGGGTTCAGTCGGAGCCGGGGAAGGTTCCTGCGCTGCCCACCACTCCACGAATTGGACTCCGTACCTCACAACTCGGCACCACTCAACAGTGTGGCCGAGCGCGCACACACACACACCTTGAACTTTCGACATGAGGTGACATCTGCGGAAGGGTGAGGGGCATGAAGCGATCAGACAAGGCCGACCGGATCGGCGAGATCCTCGACCGGCTCTACCCCGAGCCCCCGATTCCTCTCGACCACCGCAACCCCTACACCCTGCTGGTGGCAGTGGCGCTCTCGGCGCAAACCACCGACAAGAAGGTCAACCAGGTCACCCCGGCACTGTTCGACCGGGCATCCACCCCAGAGGAGATGGCGGCGCTCGATCCCGATGAGATTCTGGGTCTTATTCGAGAGGTGGGTTTGGCACCGACCAAGGCCCGCAACCTGTCAACGATGGCGCACCAGATCGTGGACGCCGGCGGCGAGTTGATCCCCACGTTCGAGTTCCTCGAATCGCTCGCCGGCGTCGGCCACAAGACAGCGGGCGTGGTCATGGCAGCCTCGTTTGGGGTGCCGGCATTCCCGGTCGACACCCACATCCAGCGCTTGGCTGCACGCTGGGGTCTCTCCAACGGGACGACGGTCGAGAGGACCGAGTCCGACCTCAAGGCGGTGTTTCCCCGAGAGACCTGGAATCGCCGTCACCTGCAGATCATCTACTTCGGGCGGGAACACTGCCCGGCTCGGCGCCACGACCTGACGACGTGCCCGATCTGTTCGTGGACGGCGACCAAGAAGCGCATTGCCCAGGAGGCCCAGGGCTAATCCGCTCGGCGCCCGCAAACGGGTCGATGCTCCGGGAATTGAGATCGTCAACCCGCCGAACCGACCCGAACCTGGCAGCCGGTCAGGAATCGCCGTCCGACTTGGCCCCGTCGGCGAGCGCCGCCACCACCGACTCGTCGGCCAACGTGGTGGTGTCACCGAGCTCCCGACCCTCGACCACGTCCCGGAGGAGACGGCGCATGATCTTGCCCGAGCGGGTCTTGGGCAGGTCGGGCACGATGATCACGGCCTTCGGGCGGCTGATCGCCCCCAGCTTGGTGGCGACGTGCTGGCGGATCTCCTCCCCCAGCTCTTCGGACGGCTCGTTGCCGCCACGCAAAATGACGTAGCCGACGATCACCTGGCCCGACACTGCATCCTTGGCACCAACCACCGCGGCCTCGGCCACAGCGGCGTGGTCGACGAGTGCAGACTCCACCTCGGCGGTTGAGATGCGGTGGCCCGATACGTTCATGACGTCGTCCACCCGGCCGAGCACCCACAGGTAGCCGTCGGAGTCCAGCCTCGCCCCGTCGCCGGCGAAATACTTGCCCGGGTACTGGCTCCAGTAGGTCTGCCGGAAACGTTCCGGATCACCCCAGATGCCTCGCAGCATCGACGGCCACGGCTTGGTGATGGCCAGGTAGCCGCCGCCTTCGGTAACGACGTTGCCTTTGTCGTCGAGCACCTCGATCTCGATGCCCGGCAGAGCAAAGGTGGCCGAGCCGGGCTTGGTGGCCACGATGCCCGGGAGCGGGTTGACCATGCTGGCGCCGGTCTCGGTCTGCCACCAGGTGTCGACGATGGGGCACCGCTCCGCCCCGATGTGTTCGTGATACCACATCCAGGCCTCCGGGTTGATGGGCTCGCCGACCGTTCCAAGCAGCCGCAGCGTCGACAGGTCGTGGCGGCCGGGCTCCTCGGCGCCCCACTTCATAAACGTTCGGATTGCAGTCGGCGCCGTGTAGAGCTGGGTGACGCCGTAGCGCTCGATGATGTCCCAGAAGCGATCCTTGGGCCACGATGCCCGGTCGCCGGTGCGGTGAGCCTCGGTGGGCGTGTCGGGCGTGCCCTCGTACATCACCCCGGTCACACCATTGGCGAGTGGCCCGAACACGATGTAGCTGTGGCCGGTGACCCACCCAACATCCGCGGCGCACCAATAGGTGTCCGACTCCGGCTTGAGGTCGAAGATCTCACGGGTGGTCCACGCCACCTGGGTGAGGTACCCGCCGGTGGTGTGGATGACGCCCTTGGGCTTCGCCGTGGTGCCCGACGTGTAGAGGATGTAGAGCGGGTCCTCGGCATCCATCTCCTCGGCCTCACAGTGGGCGTCCACGCCCGCAACTGCGTCGGCATAGGGGACGTCCCGCCCCTCGACCATGGTGACGTCGGTGTCGCAGCGGTTGACCACCAGTACCTTCTCGACCGTCGGGCAATCCTTCAGGGCAGCATCGACGTTGGCCTTCAGCGCCGAGGGCTTGCCCCGCCGGAAGCCGGCGTCGGCGGTGATGATCACCTTGGCCTCAGCATCGTTCACCCGGTCGCGGATCGAATCGGGTGAGAAGCCACCGAAGATCACCGAATGGATGGCGCCGATGCGGGCACAAGCCAAGAGCGACATGGGCAGCTCGGGGATCATGGGCAGATAGACGACCACCCGGTCGCCCTTCTGCACCCCGAAACCGCGCAGCACGTTGGCCAGGCGGGAGACATGCTCCAGCAGTTGCGCATAGGTGATGGTGCGGGTATCGCCCGGCTCGCCCTCCCAGTGGTAGGCCACCCGGTCGCCCAGGCCTGCCTCCACGTGGCGATCCAGGCAATTCTCTGCGACGTTCAGCTTGCCGCCCACGAACCACTTCGCAAAAGGCAGTTCCCATTCGAGCGTGGTGTGGAAGTCCTGTCGCCAGGTGAGCACCTCGCGCGCGATGCCGGCCCAGAACGCCTCCGGGTCGGCGGCAGCACGGGCATAGATCTCCGGATCAGACAAGTTGGCCTGGGCCACGAAGTCTGCAGGTGGCGCAAACGTGCGCTCCTCCGAATAGAGGTTCTCGATGTTTCGTTCGGAATCGCTCAACTGTCCCCCTGTGTCGTGACTTCTTTGCACCATACCGGCAACGCCGGCCCTGTCCATGCGCGCTGCGCGCCACCCGGCGGCCAACGGAATCAACCCGGCTCGTCCCACCCAGGTTTGACCTTGGGCGCTGGGGCCGACAGCCTGCGGCGATACAACCGGTCACCTACTCCGAGGAGCCACGTGCTGCCGCTGATCTGCATTGACATTGACGGAACGCTCATCGGTAGCTCCGGCGTGCCCAGCGAGGGTGTGTGGGCCGCAGCCGCGGCGGCCGTCGCCCGAGGTCAGCACCTTGCCATCTGCACCGCCCGAGTGGCGGTTGGCCCCACCTGGGAGTACGCCAAACGGCTCGATCCCAGCGGCACCCACATCTTCCATTCCGGGGCAGCGCTCATCCACGCCGACACGCGTGAGGTCGATGGCGAGGTGGTCTCCGAGGCGACCATCAAGGCCTGCGAGCAGATCGCCGACGAGCACGGCTGGGTGCTGGAGTACAACTCCGCATTCGAGGTCGCCTGTCCATCGAGTGAGGCGCTTGCCGTCGACCACGCCGGCCTGTTGGGTATCCCGCACGTGCCCCGCGGCCGTGATGCCCTGACCGGGCCGGTGGTGCGCCTGCAGTTTGTTGTTCCGATCGAAGACACCGACGCCGTGCTTGGCGCAATTCCGGCGGGCGCTCAGGGCACGGCCGCCACCTCACCGGCAATGGCCCACGCTGCGTTTGTGTCGGTGACCAAGGCGGGGGTCACCAAAGCGTCCGCCATCGCCAAGCTGGCAGAACAACTCGGGATCGCCACCGAGTCGGTGATGATGGTGGGCGATGGTCATAACGACGTGACCGCCATGGAGGCCGTTGGCTGGGGTGTGGCCATGGGCAACGCCGACCCGGCGGCGATGGCAGCGTCTCGAGTTCGCGTTGGTCACGTCGACGACGACGGCCTTGCCGAGGCGCTGGCAATGTCAGCCACCCTCGACTGAGGTCTCACCGGCAACACGCCTTCAGCGCAAAGCCGAAGTGGCGGCTCAGGCGCCATCCGGAGGAGGGCTGGGGGCGGCTTCATCGGGAGCAACAGGGCCGGGACCGGTGTCCGGCCCGTTCGGGGCTTCCGGGTCGCCCCCACCGGTGCGCATGGCGTAGGCCATCACCATCACAACCGCGGCAGCCACCACGAGCACCACCACGGCGATACCCCAGGGGAACCCGTTATCCTCACTTGCGGGCTGTTCGACGACCGACCCGTCCACCGCTGTCGTGGCCGAGTCGACCGTTGCGGTGGTTGGATCGACCGCAACCGGCTCAACCAGGCTGGTGGCCACCCCTGCCGGCGGCGGCGCTATCACCGTGTCGGGGGCCTTGGTCGCAGGAGTAGTGGCCGGCGCGGGCGTGGTCTTGGGCGCAGGCTCCGGAATGTTGACAACAATGTCGAGAGCCGCCTCGGGGTCCTCGGAGGTGACCGCAAACGTCCAAGTGCCCGGGCTGTTCACGGGAACCACTCCCTCGTAGGTGCCCGGCTCAGGGGATTTGAGGAGCATCACCGGGGCGGCGGTCGTGCCATCGGCGCCGGTTGGGGTCACCTTCACCGCAGCATCATCCACCGGATCGGTGTCGTTGTTGAAGATCAGCGTGACCCGCAGGTTGGCCCCAAGCCGGCCATCAACCGGTTCGCTGACGATGGGAGTGAACGTGCCATCGGCGCCGTGCGCACCCGCCTGCCCGGCCAGTCCGACGAACAAACCGACCGCTAGCGCAGCGATAAGAACGACGCGAAGCGATCTAGCAACCATGTCAGCTCCTTGGCCTGGCGTTTCTGAACGTCTCCCCATATCACCCCAACCTACCGGCCCGATCTCACCTTGGCCGGACCCATCCCACCCGTCCAACCAACACGGGGGCGCACGCCCTCAGGATTCGCTCTGTTAGCCGATGCTGACCTGAAAGGTGGCACGTAGAAACTCGGCCTTACCCCGCCTGGCATCGACCGTGACGGTCCACTCGCCCGGGGAGGTCAGCGCCACATCATCGGCAATGATGTGACTTTCGTTCAGCTCAATGAGTTGGGGTTCGATCGGACCCAAGTCGGCTGCCGGGAGCGCAAAGGTGATCTTCAGCTCGGAGAGGTCGTCCGGAGGCGGCCCGGCCGGGTCAACCACCGTGACGTGGGCAACATTGGGGCCGACCTGCGCCGGCGAGATCTCGACCTGGGCCTGGTAGGGCCCAAAGTCCGCAACCTGGCTGTCGGTCCGGGAGCCTCCGCTCAGCGTCGACGACGAGACTTCGGTTCCCGCATCGTTGCCAGGTGGTGCCGAAGCGCCGAGCACTCCGCCGAGCATCACGGCGACGGCCACCAGCACCATCTCGGCGTGGAGAGCCCGCTGGAGCTCGCCTGCTGCCCGGCGGGCCGCAGAAGCATCGGCACCGGCCGTGGAGAGATTCGGGAACGCCCGCGCCAACCGGGGGATCAGCACCCACCGATTGCGGGCCGCCAGCACGGCGGCGCCGGCCAAAACCAGCAGCTTGCTCAAGCTCAAGAGCCCATAACCCGACTCGAGCAGCCCGGCGGGCCCATCAACCCGCGTCAACACCATCGCGCCGCCCGTGCCCAGCAGTACCAGCACCGCCCCCATGCCCCAGGGGGAAAACCGAACCGCGCGGTTGAGCAGCGCCCACTGGCCGGCAACGGCCACAGCCGCGGCGGGGGCCTCGAAAGCCCCGCCTTCGGCGGCAGGCTCGGCCGATGCAGCCTCCAACCGCCAACGTTGAACCGGACCCGGCAGTACGCCCGCCATCCACACCAACGCCGATACCCACAGCGCCGCCGCGAGCACATGGCCCACCGTGGCAAACATGCTGAGCAGCACCGGATCAAGCACCGTTGCATGTCCCACCAACGCCGCTGCCACCGTGGCGCAGCTCCAAACCACGCCGAGGGCGCGTGAATCGAGCCTGCCCAGTGCGCACATCAGATGTCCGTAGCCAACCAGCAACACGGTGGCGGCCAGAAACCGTCCGCTTGAGGTACCCAACACCGTGCCGAACGCGCTGACCGGCCCGGTGGCCCCTCCCGCCTGGGCGCTCCAGAGTTCGGCGACGACCACCAACGCCATCCCCGTCCAAGCCATGGCCACCAGCGGACGCCAACGGGCCACCCCCGCCCAGAGCAACTGGCCGGCAAGCACAAACATTGCGACGAACGCAATGGAGCGACCCAGCGCCGTGAGCACGGTGATCAGCGGCGACTGTCCGGTGGCACCCAGTGCCACATCGGCGCCGCCGCCCTCGACCCCCACGTTGAACACCCAGGCACCTCTGATGGGGTGACCGTCTGCGGACACCGCCTTCCAATCAACGGTGTAGGTGCCCTGCCTCGTCAGCTCCGGCACCCTCATACGCGCCTCGAAACCTTCGGCGGTGGTCGACGTGCCCGGCACCTGCGCACCGCTTGGGTCCAACAGTCGCACCCCATCGTCCTTGACGCTGATCCCTTCGGAGAACGTCATCACCACCACCGGCGGAGCCTGGTCCACAGTGGAGCCCTGGGACGGAGTGGTTGAGATGAGGTTGGCGTGGGCACCGGCGGGTGTCGCCCAACCAAGCACGGCGGACACCGCCAGCCCAAGCATCACCACCAACAGGCCACGGCGTCGTAGCGCGTTCACCGTGGACCGTCCGTGGGGGCCCGGGGGCCGCGACCTATCCACCAGCGCCCCATTCGGCAACCAGGAAGGCACCGAGACCAGCGCTGTCAACCAGCGTCGGGGCCTCGTTGAGCAGCGAGATGTCTCGGGCCCGAGCCAGGTCCAAGGCAGCGTCGGGCCGCGCTGCCAGGCGCGCCGAAGCGGCCGCGACCAACTGGTCGATCCCCCAACAAACCAGGGCGTCAGCCTGGGTGACCAGGCGATCCGGTTGCGGCAACTGGTCGAACGGGACGTCCGTGGTGAGGTCGCGACCCCCCAAGTTCTCCAACGGATCCGTCCCAACAGCACCCTGGGCGTAGGTCCGCAGCCAACCGTCACGGCCGGCAACCTCAGCGCTGGTACGAGCCCCGTAATCCACCACCACCAGGATGCCCAAGGCGAGCCGCCTCTGCGCTTCGGCAACCCACTCGGCCGCACCTGCGCTCCAAGGCACCGGTGCATCATCCGGCACGTTGTCCCACCACTCGCATGCAGCCAACGCCGCGGCATCATCGCCAACCATCGGTCGCCAGGTCAGCTCCAGTTCGGAGCCGGCCGCAGGGATCCCCGGCCTCTCGAAGGCTGGAGCCACGCCTCCCGGCGCCACCCACAACTCCTGGACCTGGCCGCCGTGACGCTGGACGACTCGGGCGGGCAGGTTGTCCAGCAATTCGTTGGCCACGATCACGCCGGCCACGCCTTCGGGCAGGCCGGCCTGTGATCGGACCGCGACCTCACGGTCGGCGGCCCACCCGATCAGGTCGGCGTGCCCGGCGCGTTGGCGCGCAGAACGCTCCACCAGCACCACTTCAAGCGCACCAACGCACTCCGGCTGAGCTGCCAGCACAGCACGTACCAGCGTGCCCGGACCCGCACCCGCATCCACCAACGTCCAGGTGTCCGGACGACCGGCAGCGTTCCATGCCTGGTCCACCCGCCGGGCGATGCAGGCACCAAACAGCGGGCCAAGCTCAACGCTGGTGAGGAAGTCGGCCCGTCGACCCGCCGCCCCGCCCGTCTCGTAGAAGCCAATGCCCGGCTCGTACAGCGCCAACTCCCACAGCGCATCGAAACGCAGTCCGCCAGAGCGGACCACAGCCTCGATCAGCGCCGCATGGGCGCCGAGAGCCCGATGTGTGCTCGTCGGACCGCCCCGGGCTTGGATCAATGGTTGGTGGCTATCCGCCCAGCCCGGCAGCAAGCGCAGGAACGGTGGACATCTTGGTGATCAGGTCGGGCAACACACCCGCCACCAGGGTGACAACCAAGCAGATGGCGATGGCCGCCACCAGGTTGACAGGCACCTTGAACGGGGTGACGTCGCCGTCCGGCGCATCGTCGAACCACATCGCGTGGGCGACGGCCATGTAGTAATAGGCGGCGATCGCAGTGTTGACCGCCATGATCACCGCAAGCGCATAGCCCATGCCCGTGCCCGCACCGATCAGTGCGTTCCACACCGAGAACTTGGCGTACCAGCCACCCAGCGGCGGAATACCCACCAGCGAGGCAAGGAACAGGGTGAACATGACCGCCACACCCGGGGCATAGGAGAACAGCCCACGCATCGAGTCGCGCTCAGCGGAGCCGGTCTTGCGGGCGATCGCGATGACGCAGGCGAATGCACCCAGGTTCATGGCCGCATAAATCAAGAGGTAACTGACGATCGCAGACACGGCGAGCTCGGGGTTGGCCTCATACACGGCGAAGCAGGCAAGGATGTATCCGGCCTGTCCGATGCCGGAGTAGGCGAGCATGCGCACCACGTTGGTCTGGCGGATAGCAATCAGGTTGCCCACGGTCATCGACAGCGCCGCCAGGATGAACATCAGCGGCTGGACCACATCGGCCCGCTCCGCGAAGCCAATGAACACCAGCTGAATCAGCGCGGCGAAACCGGCGGCCTTGGACGCCACCGCGAGAAAGGCGGTGATCGGGGTGGGAGCACCCTCGTAGGTGTCGGGCGCCCACGCATGGAACGGAACCGCTGACACCTTGAAGCCAAACCCGATAATGCTGAGTACCAACGCCACCACCACGATCGAGCTGGGCGCATCGCCCTTGCCGATCGCTCTGGAAATCTCGCCGAGGTTGGTGGAGCCCGACACGCCGTAGAGCAGGCTGAAGCCGTAGAGGAAGATGCCGGTGGCGAAGACGCCCATCAGGTAGTACTTCAGCCCCGCCTCGTTGGATTTGGTGTCCCGCTTCCGCCAACCGGCAAGCATGTAGGCCGGAATCGACAGGAGCTCCAACGCGATGAAGATGGTGATCAGGTCGGTGGCCGATGCCATCACGGACATGCCCAACACCGAGCACATCATGAGCGCGTAGTACTCGCTCTCCCAGTAGTCGCCCTCCGCCACGTACTTGGTGGACAGCAACACCACGATGTAGCCGGTGACGAGGAACAGCACCTTGAGCGCCAGCGCCCGGTTGTTGATGACGAACGCGCCATCAAAGGTGCTGCGTATCTCCGGCGAGGCAGTGGCCAACGTCAACACCGGGATCAGGGCAGCCAGGAACCCCAGGCCGGCAATGCCGGGAATGAGCGGCTTCGCCCGTTCCAACAGCACCGAGTCGAGCAGCACAATTCCCAACGCAACCGCCGCCAGCACCAACTCGGGCGCAATCGCATGCCAATCGATGGTGGGGGTGACGAACTCGGCGCCCTGGCCGATGAGCGAAGCGAGCACGAGATCAGCCTCCGACGCCGAACGCCGCGGCCAAGGCCCCAGCAGCCGGATTGGTGATGTTCATGATCAACCCGGGCACAAAGCCCAGCACGACGATCATGACGATCATCGGGGTCCAGGCGATCCACTCGGTCATCTTCACGTCCTCGATGGCCGGGTCCTTCTCAAACTCGTCGGTCGGAACCCCAAAGCTGGTCCGCTGAAACAGCCACAGCAGGTAGCCGGCTGCCAGCACGGTGCCAAGAGCGGCGACCACCATGAGGGTCCGGAAGAGCACGAGGTTGATACCGGGAGCGGGCTGATAGGCGGCCAGGATGGCGGGGAACTCGCCCCAGAATCCGGCCAGGCCGGGCAGACCGAGCGAAGCCATGGTGCACAAGCCAAGGATCCAACCCAGCTTGGGCGCCTGAACCAGCATGCCACCCAACCGCTTGATCTCAAGGGTGTGATAGCGGTCCTTCATCGACCCGGCGATGAAGAACAACATGCCGGTGATCAGCCCGTGAGCCACCATGCCGAAGATGGCTGCGTTGATGCCAAAGTCGTTCATGGAGGCGATACCCAACATGATGAAGCCCATGTGCGAGACCGACGAGAACGCAATGAGTCGCTTCATGTCGGTCTGGGCCAGGCAGCCGAGCGCACCGTAAATGATGCCGATCACCGCCAGGATGCCGATCACCGGCGCCCACTGCTTGGCAGCGTCGGGAAGGATCGGCAGGGCGATCCTGATGAATCCGTAGGTGCCCAGCTTCAGCATCAGCGCCGCCAGGATCACCGAACCCGCCGTCGGAGCCTGCGTGTGTGCGTCGGGCAGCCAGGTATGGAACGGGAAGATCGGCACTTTGATGCCGAAGCCCATGAACATGCCGCCGAAGATCCACAGCGCCGCACCGCTGGAGATGCCAGCCGCCGCCGCCGGCAGCGCCCGCATATCGAAGGTCTGCGGATCGGACAGGAAGTAGATGGCGATGAAGCTGACGATCATCAGCGCCGATCCGAACAACGTGTACAGGAAGAACTTGATGGCGGCGTACTGGCGATTTGGGCCGCCCCACACCCCGATCAGGAAGTACATCGGCAACAGCACGACCTCGAAGAACACGAAGAACAGGATCAGGTCCTGTGCGACGAACGAACCGAGCATGCCGGTTTCGAGGATCAAGATGAGCGACAGAAACGCCTTGGGGTTACCCGGATTGGGAATGTGGTCCCAGCTGTAGATGACCACCAGAGGGATCACAAACAGCGTCAGGCCGATCAGCGGCAACGAAATCCCGTCGACCCCCATGATGAACCGGCTGCCGATGCGGGGAATCCATGCCTGATCAACGACGAACTGCAGGTCTTTGGAAGCGTCGTAGTTGAAGCTTGCGAACAAGGCCACACCCAGGGCGGCGGCGGCCAACGACGACACCAAAGCGATGAGTTTGTGTGTGCTCTCGGCCTCTTTGGGAACGAGCAACATCATGACCACCGCCCCAACAAGGGGGAGGAAGGTCAGCAGCGGAAGTACCCAGGTCTGGTCCGTCATGTGGTGGATCTCCTGTGACTGGCGGTGAAGCGTCGCGACCGCAGGGCCGCTGGGGGAACGAGGGACAGGTGTGCGGCGGCGTGTGAGGTCGCCGCTTCGGCGATCATCGCCTTGATGGGGGCCGGGCTCATGTGGTCAGCACCGCCACGAGGATGCCGGTCAGGATGGCCGCACCGGCAAACATCAACACGCCGTATTGCTGGACCTTGCCGGTCTGCATCTTGGACAGGCCGCCGCCGGTGGCGCCCGCAGCGATGCCCGCACCGTTGACAGCGCCATCGACCACGTTCTGGTCGATGCGGTGATAGACGAATTCTCCCGCCTTGGCGGCGTTGGAGCCTGCTCCGTTGACGACGGCGTCGATCACATGCTGATTGACCCAGTTGGCAGCGCCTGCCAGCGGGCCTTTCACGAAGCCAACGATGATGTCGGTGTAGAGCCAATCCAGGTAGTACTTGTTCTCCAGGATCCGCTTGCCCAAACCGGCCGCCTTGTTACGCCCCGCCAAGCCCTGCAACGCCTTGAGCCGGCCGGTGTAAAACGACCAGACCAGGGCGGCTGAGAGCAGCGCAAGCGCCAGGGCCGTGCCCGCCAGTGCCGGGTTGAACGCGGCGTGGGTGAAGTCCGTCGATTCGTTCGGGAAGTAGAGGCCCACCGGCTCCACCGCGTGCTCGAAGCGAAGGCTGAGCCAGGATGGCAACTCGACGAAGATCTTCTCCGGCAGGTTCACGAAACCGGCCACGACGGCCAGCGTGGCCAGGATCATCAGCGGGATCGTGATGCGCGGACCCGACTCATGCGGCTCGCCGTGACCTCGATACTCGCCAAAGAACACGTACCAGATGGCCCGGGTCATGTAGCCGGCGGTGCAAACGGCACCGATGATGAGGGCGACGAGCACGATCTGGTAGCTGCCAACCCCGCTGTTGACACCGCCGGTACCGGCCAGGATCTCGTCCTTGGACCAAAAGCCCGCAAGCGGGAAGATGCCCGCCAGGCTGGCGGCCGAGATCACGAAGGCCCAGAAGGTCTTGGGCATCACCTTTCGCAGCCCACCCATGTCGTCCACCATGTTGAAGCTGTGGTGGCAGGCGTGGCTGAGCGACCCGGCGCACAAGAACAGGCAGCCCTTGAAGAAGGCGTGGGTGAACAGGTGGAACATGGCGGCGGTCCAGGCGCCGACGCCCAGCGCAGCCACCATGAAGCCCAACTGCGACACCGTCGAGTACGCCAGCACCTTCTTGATGTCCTTCTGGACGAAGGCCAGGAGGGCACCGAGGACGGCGGTGACCGAACCAACAAGCGCCAGCATGTTGATGGAGCCGCCGGCGATCGACAGTCCCTCGAAGAAGACGGGGTAGAGGCGAGCCACCATGAAGATACCGGCGACCACCATGGTGGCGGCGTGGATCAGCGCCGACACCGGCGTTGGGCCCGCCATCGCATCGGGCAGCCAGGTGTGGAGAATGAACTGGCCCGACTTCGACATCACCGCGGCCAACAGCGACAGCGAGACCACGGTCATCGCCGTCTGCGAGATCGCGCCTCGGGTGGCGGCGATGTTGATGTCCATGATGCTGAACGTCTTGCCCGACGCCCAGAACAGGACGGTCATGCCGACCAGCAGGCCGATGTCGCCCACGCGGTTGGTGAGGAACGCCTTCATCGCCGCATCTGAGTTGGGTTTCTCCTCCCACCAGTGGCCGATGAGCACAAAGGAACAGACACCCACCAACTCCCAACCGACGATCATCTGGATCGTGCTCTGAGACATCACGAAGAAGAGCATCGATGCGGTGAACAGCGAGAGGAACGCGAAGTAGTGGGTGTAGCGGCGGTCGCCGTGCACGTAATCGGTGGAGAAGATGTGCACCAGCAACGAGATGAGCGTGACCACCACCAACATCATCACGACGATGCCGTCCACCTGGGTGCCCACCGTGATGTTGGTGTCACCCGAGTGCCACCAACTGACACAACGCACCACCGGCCGTGTGAAGTGCTCGCCTTCGCCGCCTTCGGCCGAAGGAGCGGCAGGCGCTGCCACCCCGAGCGTGCCGTCGGCCGCCATTGCGTGTTCGCCTGAACCATCGGAGTGACCCTCACCGGCGCCCAGCTTGGCCACGGCCGGAGAACAGGCGGAATCGACGTCAGACAGCGCCGTCACCTCGTCATGACCGGTGTCGCGGGTGACCCACTCGCCCGCGGTCACCAACGCCAGGGCGCAACACACACCCACGGCGGCGATACCGATGGCGTGGCCCTTACCGGGCGAGCGCTTCCCAAAGAAGAGGATCGCCAGGAAGCTGGCCAACATGATGGCCGGGAGCAGCCAAACCTTGTCGAGCATGATGGTGGCGGTCACCTCGTCACCCCTTCATCTCGTCGAGTTGGTCCAGATCCACGCTGGCCTTGTTGCGGTAGATCAGCATGATGATGGCCAGTCCCACGCCCACCTCGGCGGCGGCCACGGCGATGACGAACAAGGCAAACACCGACCCGTCCACACCGTGCATGCCGCCAAAGGCGATCAGGTTGAGGTTGACCGAGTTGAGGATCAGCTCGATCGACATCAGCACCAGGACGCCGTTGCGACGCACCAACACGCCGTACACGCCGATGCAGAACAGCATGGCGGACAGCAAAAGGAATTGGTTGACGAGCATCCGCTTATTCCTTCCGGGCCAGCACGATGGCCCCGATCAGGGCAGCCAACAACAGCACCGACACCAACTCGAAGGGCAGGAGGTACGACGAGAAGATGGCGTCCGACAGTTCTTCGGTGGGGTTGCCGGCGGTGGGCCGCACCTGATCGCTGCCGAAGCTGTCGATCAGCGAATACGCCATGACGGAAAAGAGCAGCAGCGCGGTGACGATACCGATCGGCACCATCTTCTTGTTGGACTCCACGCCCTCCGCCCCCGGCGTACGGGTCAGCATGACGCCGAAGAGGATCAGCACCACGATTGCGCCGATGTACACCATGAACTGGGTGACGGCCACGAACTCGGCCTGCAAGAGAATGTAGAGGCCACCCATGCCGGCCAACACCACCACCAGCCACAAGGCGGCGTGCACCACGTTTTCGGTGGTGACCACGCGCACGGCCCCGTAGAGCATCAAGGCCGCGATAAACCCGAACACGATGTTGACGGGTACCGAGTAGCTGGCAACGTCGGCCAGGAGGGTCGTCATTCGGAACTCTCCTTGCGGGGAACCTTCTTCTGCTTCATCTGCGCACCGGCCTCGTAGCTTTCGAAGTCGGGGACGGTTTCAAACCACTCGCCCAGACGTTCCTTATCGTGCAGCAGGTCGGCGATACGCACCTCCGAGTACTCGTACTCGGGGGTCCAGAACAGTGCTTCGAAGGGGCACACCTCGACGCAGATCCCGCAGTACATGCAGAGCGAGTAGTCGATGTCGAAGCGATCGAGATCGTTGACCGAACGGGGCTTGCCGCCCGGGCGACGGGGTGGAGCCAGCGTTTTGTGCCCCTCAATGTAAATGCACCAGTCCGGGCACTCACGGGCGCACAGCATGCAGGCGGTGCAGTTCTCTTCGTGCAAGGCGATGACCCCGCGGGCACGGGGCGCAGGGGATTCCTTCTCACGCGGGTATTGAACCGTGGCGGCACCTTTGGCCGGCGAGGGTGGCTTCAGCGGGCCATCGGGGAACATCGTCTCCATGGCGGTACGAAGGGTGAGCTTGAGGCCCTTGACCAGACCCTGCAACGGTGGCTTTGGAGGCATGTCAGAACTCCCAGCGGAGGACGGGGCAGGCGCTGCCAAATCGCTCTCCGCTCGCATCGGATAGGGGTAACACGAGACGAGAGCTTTTCACGACCGGACCCGCGCGGGCCATTCCGCAGCCTGCTCGGCTCCGATGCACCGAAAACCGGAGGCCGCAAAGCCGCCGGTTGCCGGGCAAAGCGACCACCCCGCATGCCGTCCGCTTCGCCCGGACAGCCTGCTCTACTGAGTGCTGCGACAGCCCCAGTCGCTGTGAACCGCTAGCCGGTTGCCCCGTTTGGTCCCGTTGCTCCGGGGGGCAGCCCCTGCATCAAGCAGCCAACCAACGGGGCCATCAGCGGGTCGCCCTCGGAAACGGTCAGGCCGGCCTTCCTCAACTTCGCTGCCCCAATGCCATCAACCATCTCACCCACCATGTCACCCACCCTGCACTCAACCTGATCGGACGGGAACGTGGTGTCGTCCCCCGCGTCCTCCGTCACCGAGGCGACCAGTTCGTCGACGTACGCCTGGCCCGCAGGGTGAGGCTATTTCATAACGATTTCGGCTCACGCCAGGGAGTCCAACCCAAGCCTGCGCTCCACCACGCCGAGGAGCGAGGCCGGTGGGGCGACGCCGCCCCTCGGGTTAGAAGGCGACCTTGAGGATCGCCGTGAAGGCGATGTTGGCCAGCGCTACCGGAATCAGAAACTTCCAGGCGATGCGTTGCAACTGATCCTCACGGAAGCGAGGGAAGGTGAAGCGTACCCAGAACACGATGCCGGTGAGGATGAGCACCTTGGTGGAGATCACCAGCGGGCCGATCACGTGGAAGGCCCCATTGCCGATGCCCCATGATGCGGGCAGCGCCCAGCCGCCGAGGAACAGGGTGGAGGCAATGGCCGAGAAGCCGATGGCCGCCGCAAACTCCGACAGGAAGAACATCAGGAAGCGGACGCCGGTGTACTCCACCATGTAACCGCCCACCACCTCGGATTCAGCGATCGGCATGTCGAACGGAGGCTGGGTGAGCTCGGCCTGCATGGCCACCAGGAAGATCACCAGGCCAACGATCTGGGTGAAGATGTAGGGGTTGCCGATCCAGTCGATGCCGAAGATCGCACCGTTGGCCTGAGCGGCCACGATGCCCTGCATGTCCAGCGTACCGGCCTGAATGACCACGCCGATCACCGCCAGAATCAACGGCAGTTCGTAGGCGATCAGCTGACCGGCCGCTCGCAGCGCACCGATCAACGCGTACTTCGACGTCGAGGACCACCCGGCGATCAGCACGCCGATGGTGCCGATTGAGGACACGGCCAGCACGAAGAAGACGCCCGTGCCCAGATTGGCGACGTAGGCGTTCGGCCCGGCGGGAATGACGATGAAGAGCAGCAACGCCGACGCCAGGACCAGGAACGGCGCCAACCGGAACAGCCGCTTGTCGGCATCCCGGGGGGTGATGTCCTCTTTTTGGAGCCACTTGCCAACCTCGGCCACCAGTTGCAGCGACCCGAAAGGCCCCGCCTCCATCGGCCCCAAGCGGCTCTGCATGAACGACACGAACTTGAACAGGTAGAGGTAGACCGCAGCGGCCGTGAGCGTGAGGGCCACGATGGTGGCCGCCAGCACGCGGATGGTGGTCTGTTGCCAATACGCCAGCTCCAACGCGAAGGTGCTCACTTGTCAATGTCTCCCAGGATGAAATACAAACTGGCCATGATGCTGACGATGTCAGGCACATAAACGCCCCGCAGCAGCCACGGCGCAATCGACACGTTGTTGAAGCTGGCCGAACGGATCTTGACCCGGAACGGCATCAGGTCGCCCTTCGAGACGACGTGATACCCCATCTCTCCCAGCGGATTCTCGGTGGCGACGTACGCTTCCCCGGCCGGAACCTTGATGATTCGTGGCACCTTAGCCATGATCGGCCCGGACGGAATGCCGTCACAAAGCTGATCGATCATCTTGGTGGCCTCGCGGGTCTCCTGGAGGCGCACCCAATACCGGGCGAAACTGTCGCCGTCGGGGTGGGTCCAAACCTTCCAGTCGAGCTTGTCGTACACCAGGCCCACGTTGTTGTCGCGGCGGATGTCCCAGTCGATGCCGGAGGCCCGCGCATTGGCGCCCGAGAGCCCGTACTGCAAGGCGACGTCAGGAGGGATCACGCCGATGCCCCGCGTGCGCTCCTGAAAAATCTCGTTGCCGAGGAGCAGATCGTCCATCTCGTCGCAGAAGTTGCGAACCTTCTCCATGGCCTGCTTGGTTTCGGCGATCCAGCCCTTGGGCAGATCGTCGAGCAGCCCGCCGATGCGGTCGAAGTTGGGGTGGAAGCGACCGCCGGTGACGGCCTCAACCTGGTTGAGCACGAACTCACGGTCTCGGAAGGCGTAGAAGATGGCGGTCAGGCCACCCACCTGCACACCCATGTCCCCGAGGAACATGATCATGTGCCCGAGGCGGCTCATCTCGAAGAGGATCGTGCGGATCCACTGCGCACGAGCAGGCGCCTCCACCTCCATCAGTTGCTCGGCGGCCAGGATGAACGGCACCTCGTTGGCGAAGCTGCCCAGCCAGTCGATGCGGTTCACCAGCGTGGTGATCTGAGGGTAGGTGCGGACCTCGGTCAGCTTTTCGTAGCCCCGGTGCATGTAGCCGGCCAGCGGTTCGGCCGCGATGACCTGCTCGCCATCGAGCTTGGCCACGATTCGCAGTGTGCCGTGGGTGACAGGGTGCTGCGGACCGATGTTGAGGGTCATGCCCTCGGTCTCAAGCTCGATGTTGACCCGGGCATCGGCCGCCTGGGCGGCGACGTAGTTGAGTTTTTCCCGATCGGTGATGGCCGTCATGACCCGTCCTCCTGGGGCGCCGCCTCGTCCGGTTCAGGCGGCGCGGGAATCGGCTCCACGTCCACGATGCCCGGCCACGGCTTCACCAACCGCGCCAGCAGCGGAAAATCCTTGCGGAGCGGGTTACCTTCGAAATCACCGGGCAGATACAGATTTCTCAAACCGGGGTGGCCCTCAAAGGTCACTCCGAACATCTCCCACGCCTCCCGCTCGTGCCACTCGGCACCGGCGAAGGTACTGACCCAGGTCGGCGCGATGGGATCCTCGTCGCTGGTGGTGTCGGCTCGAAGACACAGCATCTGGTTGGTGGTGAGATTGCGCACCCGGGCAAAGACCTGAAAGCGGCGGTCGGCGCCACAGATGCCGGGCGTCAGTTCGGCGTCGCCCGCAGCTGCGGCAGCCTTCTGAAGGGTCTCGGGCTCGGTCTCCAGGTAGCGCCCGAACGGGGACGGCAGCCAGTCGAGCACCGACAGGAAACAGAAGTACCGAAAGCCGAGGTCATAGCGAACGACCTGGGCGGCCTCGCCCCACGCTTCATTGCTGATGCGCACATGAGTATCGAGGCCGGGCATCACCTCGGAGGCGACCACTGCGTCGCCCAGGTGGCTGCGAACGGAGTCGACCAGGGCCTCGCGGGCTTCATCCTGCTCGGCCGTCTCGGTTTCCTCTTCGGCCTGGTCGGTAACGGCGGCGTCGCTCACAGGTCACCACCGTCAACGGTGATCGGGTCGCCTCGCCAGCGGGCGGCCATATCCTCGTTCTGAATGCGTTCCTGCAGGAGCACCACGCCCTCGAGGAGCGCTTCTGGCCGGGGTGGGCAGCCAGGTACGTACACGTCCACCGGAATGATCTGATCGACGCCCTTGGTCACCGAATAGCTGTCCCAGTAGGGGCCGCCGGCATTGGCGCAGCTCCCCATGGAGATGACGTACTTGGGCTCGGGCATCTGGTCATACAGGCGCTTGACCACCGGCGACATCTTGTCGGTGAGCGTGCCCGACACGCACAGCAGGTCGGCCTGACGGGGGCTGGCGGGCAGCGGGATGACGCCCAGGCGCATGATGTCGTAGCGGGGCGCACCCATGCCGGCGGCCATCTCGATGGCGCAGCACGCGAGGCCCCACTGGTACATCCACAGCGAGTACTTGCGAGACATGTTGAACAGTTTGGACAGCGGCTGGGGAATCTTGCCGCCTTCCACGAGGCCTAGACCCATCGCAGCACTCCCTTTCGCCAGGCATACAGAAGACCCAGCAACAACACACCGACGAATGCGGCCATCTCCACCAACCCGAACAGGCCGTAGGCCTCCAGGCGGGTGGCCCACGGGAAGATGAACACCGCCTCCACGTCGAAGATCACGAACATGAGGGCGAACAGGTAGTACCGAATCTGGCTCTGGGACCAGGCCCAACCCACCGGGTTGACTCCGGACTCGTAGGTGACGTACTTGTCGCCCACATCCCGCGAGGGGCGGATCAACTTTCCGATACCCAGCAACAGGGCGACCAGGCCAAACCCGACGGCGCCCATGATCGCCGCGGTCAGGTAGGAGCGAAGGAATTCCGATTCGGCGGCCAGCACAATGAGGGAATCTACTTGCGGCCGCTGGGGGGCACCAAAGACGACCTGCTTCGCGCTCCCCACGGCGAGACCGGATTCCGGTAAAAAGCCATGATGCACATGAAACTTGAACTGATTCCCGTGCCCGTCACCGACATCGACCGGGCCAAGGCCTTCTACGTCGATCAGGTCGGTTTTCTGGTGGACGTCGACATGTCGCCCACCGACGGTGTGCGCATCGTCCAACTCACCCCGCCGGGATCGGCCTGCTCAATTCTCCTCAGCGTCGGGCTGCCCAACCTCGTCGAGATGACGCCGGGCAGTATCAGAGGCCTCCACCTGGTGGTGAACGACATCGAGGCATCCAGAGCGGAGATGGTCGATCGAGGCGTCGAGATGGGCCGGATCGACGATGTCGGTGGCGGGGTGCGCTACGCCCAGTTCGCCGACCCCGACGGCAACACCCTGACCCTCCAGGAGATGCCTTGGCGCACCGGCACCGCCTTCTGATTGCCGGCGTTCTGCGCGTCCATGGGCGCCGGTTGGCCGACCATCGCACCAGCAAACCTCCAGCGGGCCGCGCGACCCGGTGCGTTTCGTCGTCGATGCCATCACCCTGGACGGGATGTGGCGGCGAGGGGGCACCGAGCGAGTGGGCACCGAGCGAGTGGGCACGGAACGGGTCGGCTGGTCATGAACCGGGACTGGATCGAACTGTGGCTTGACCGCAACGACGGCGCCCGGCCGGAGCCGCTGCGAGTGGGCTACTCGCCCGGCACCACCGTGCGCGAGTTGGCCCGAGCACTCGACAACCCCGGCCATCACCACGAAGGGCACATTGCACTCGTCGGCATCGAGCCGCCAACCGGAGTACTTCCCGCCGACGCGCCGTTGGAGCGAAGCGGCCTGCGCCGTGGCCAGGTGGTGACACTGGCCGGCCCGGATCGGCCACCACCGAAACTGGCCGGTACTGCCACCACCGTGTTGGTGCGACGCGGACCCGACCGAGGGAGGCGCGAGCCCCTGGGCGCATCGCTGGTGGTGGGGCGGGCCGCCGACTGCGGCCTGCGGCTGAACGACCTTGCAACGTCGCGCCGGCACGTCCGCCTGACCCGCAGGGACGCGCTGGTGGAGGTCGAGACGCTCGGCGACGCCGCCGTGGTGGTTGACGGCAAGCCGCTCCGGACGTCGGTGCCGGTCGAGCCGGGAACTCCCATCCGAATTGGCGACAGCGAGCTCGTGGTCGTGGCACCCACACGACAAGTGCCTGCGGGAGCCTCGCCGGTGTCGCACCAACGACCACCCCGACCTTCCTGGACACCCAACCCGCCCGTGTTGGACCTACCGGAACCACCGAGGCGCACCGGGGTGGGCACGGTGCCATGGCTGTCCATCGGGCTGACCGCCGCGTTCGCCATGGTGATGGTGATGGGCGGCGGATTTGGCGGGGGTATCAGCGGCAACCTCATCTGGTTCTTTACGCCGCTGCTGCTTGCCTCCGGAACGCTCGAGTACGCCCTGTCGGCGCGACGGGGATATCGCCGGGCCCGGAAGACCTGGCGGGCCGACCTGATCGGGTGTTGCGTGGAGTTGGGCGAAGCACTTGATGACGAGGCGCGCCGAGAAGCCCACGCCGCTCCCCCACCATCGGAGTGGGAGCTGGCGGCCGAGGTGGGGTCAGCACGTCTGTGGGAGCGACGGCGCGAGCATCCCGACGCCCTCCGCCTGAGATTGGGGCTGACCCACGCCCACGCTGCCGTCAGCGGTGAGCTGCCGACGAGTGGCCCCAACGAGTTGCTTGACGAGGCGCGAGACGCCGTCGCTCACGTTCGATGGCGTCAGGACGTGGTGTCCACCCTGGACCTGGCAGAGGTGGGCTCGATCGGGCTGCACGGCCCCGACGCCCACCACCTGGCCTCAACGTTGGTGGCCCAGCTCGCCTCCGCCGTCGGCCCCGAGGACGTGGCACTGGCGGTCGTCGTACAACCGAACCGGGCCGGACAATGGCGATGGGTCGCCGCGCTGCCCCACGTCCGATCGGCTGCCGAACTGTTGGACGGCCCGGCCACAGCGGGCGCCGGCGGACATCACACCCTGGTGGCGGCGGTGAGCGCGCTCGGTGCCGCTCGACAGCACAACACCACTTCGCCCGGTGATCGGCCACCCAGCAGGGTTCCGCTGGTGCTCGTGCTCGACGGCGAAGTCGGCGGACTGATCGAGACGCGCCGCCTGGCCGAGTTGTGCCGGTTGGGCGCTGTCGGCATCCACGTGCTGTGGCTGGAGCGCCGACCGTCCCACACCCCGCTTGGATGCAGCGCCACCGTCACGACCGTTCGGAAGGGCATGGCCACCGTGGTGTCGGTGCCCGGCGCGGAGCCCAAGCAGGTGCGTTGGGAGTCGCTGCCCGACGATCGCCTGGAACGGCTGGCACACCACCTGGCGCCCCGACGCGACGGCGACCGGGCCGGAACCGGCGCGGGGCTTCCGGCCGCTGTATCGCTGGCGGCGCTGGCGATTCCGGCGGCCATCGAAGGAACCCTGGCGGCGTCGATCGGGCTCGGCCCGGACGGGCCGGTCACGATCGACCTCCGGCGGGACGGGCCCCATGTGCTGGTGGCGGGCACGACCGGCGCCGGTAAGAGTGAGCTCCTGCGCACGCTGGTGGCCGGTCTGGCGATGGCTCATTCACCCAGGCGTCTCAACTTCGTGATCGTGGACTTCAAGGGCGGCACCGGCATCGGTCCCCTCGCCGAGCTACCCCACGTGGCAGGCATGATCACCGACCTGGATGTGGGTGAGGCTCAGCGGTTGCGCCTGGGATTGGAGGCCGAGGTGGAGCGGCGGCTCCGAATCCTCGCCGGTGCCGGGCTTGAGAACCTGGCCGCCCTGGAGGTTCGGGACCCGGCGGCGGCTCCCCCGGCGATCGTTTTGGTGATCGACGAGTTTGCTGCGCTGGCCCGCCAGGCGCCGGCGGTGCTCGACGGGTTGATCGATCTCGCCCAGCGGGGCAGAAGCCTGGGCATTCACCTGGTGCTGGCCACGCAGCGACCCCGAGGCGTCATCTCCGAAGCCATCCGCGCCAACACCAACCTGCGCCTGGTGGCCCGCATGGCCAACGAAGAGGAATCGATCGACGTTTTGGACGACCCGGCTGCCGCGCACCTGGCGACCGGAACCCCCGGCCGGGTACTCATGCGGATCGGTGCCGCAGCACCCACACCCGTGCAGGTGGCATTCACGGGGACGACGGTGGGTCGCCGCCCGCCGGTGACGGTGCTGCCGCTCACACTGGATGGGCCACCCAGCCTGAGCGCCGCAGGGCCGACCACCTCCCCGGGGGCCGAAACCGAGGCTGACGCCGTGGTGCGATCCACCTTGATCGCGGCCGGCGCCGGGCACGCCGAACGCCTGTGGTTGCAGCCCCTTCCCCACAAGCTGAGCGACCCTCACCGCGAACTGGGCGGCCGAGATGACCCAGGGCCCGTTCAAGGCTGGCCGCTGGCGTTGGCCGACCTGCCTCGCAGGCGACGTCGGGCGGTGTGGTCGGTGAACCCAGGCGGGGCCGTACTGGTGGTGCTGGGCGGCGGCGGCTCCGGACGCACGTCCACGCTGCGCGCCCTGGCGTGTACCGCTGCCTCCGACGGCGCAGCCGTGGTGGGCATCGACGGGGCGGGCGGGCACCTGGCTGCGTTGGATGCTTCGGTTCTCCGCAGGCCATCACAGGTCGGTGCCTTCAACGCGCACACCGAGACCGACCTTGGTTTGGGGGCGATGGTGGCGGTGCGCGACGTCGAGCGGCTGACCAGGCTGATCTGGTGGCTTGAGCAGGGCAACCCCACGCCCCGCCTGTTGTTGATCGACGGTTGGGAAGGCGTGTGGGACCGGGCGGAACAGGCGGGAGGTTCAGGGTGGCTCGCCCGTTTGGTCGAGGTGATCCGCACGGCACGAAGCCGCCGGCTGACCGTCGCCATCAGCGCCAACCGACCGGGCGCGCTACCACCGGAGGTTCGTGCAGCACGCACGTCGTTGCTGGCGCTCCCCGGCGCCGAGGCCGAGGTGGACCTGGGGCTCAGCCGTCCTCCACCCACCGACGCCCCGCCAGGCCGAGGCCGGCTGGTCACCGTCGCGGCCCACCTGTTGGGCGGCGAGGCAGACCCGAACGAGGGCCCCATGGTGCAGGTGCGCTGGGTCGCCCCCGATCGGCTTCGAGGAGACCAGTCGGGAAATGACCCGCGCCACGGCGCAGCCGGCGGCGCACCGCTGGTGTCGCCTCTTCCGCCCAAGCTTCGGCTGCCATCACCGGGGCGGCCTGGGACCGGTTGGGACTCCGCACCGGTCGACACGGACAGGTCCCCAGGTTCTGCACGTCTCGGGACGATTCAAGGTGTGATGTTGGGAATCGACCTGGAACGCGACCATCCGGTTGCTGCGCCCGCCCACGGCCCATTCTGGGTGCTGGGTCGAGCTCGGAGCGGCCGATCGACCGTCCTGACCGCCCTGGCCGCCGGAATGCCCCACGCATCCGGCATGCCGGGCGCCACCGGTGGGTCCAAGGTGCTCATCGGGCACGCCCACCCCAACGACCCGTCGGCGCTGTGGAACATGGTCTTGGCCTTCCCACCGGACAGCTCGACACCCGATCCCTGTGACCAGGCCGTCTCCTTGGTGGCAGTGGACGATGCGCACCGTCTGAACGACGACGGGTGGGCGACGCTCGCCCGGTGGCTGGAGACGCTGCACAGCCAAGGCTCCAAGCCGCTGGTGGCGCTTGCGGCCGATCCAGTATCGCTGGATCGCTGGAACCCGGTGGTCACCTCCCTGCTCGGCCACGGACATGGGTTGATACTGGCCCCCGGGCCGGACGAGGACGGCCGGCTCCTGGGCGGTGAGCTTCCCCGCTCTCGGCCGTTCACAATGCCGGCGGGCCGCGGCTACCTCATTTCGAGGGGATCACAGCCATGGCCGGTGCAGGTGGCCTGGCCCCGCGCCTGAGCAGGTCGAACCATCGCACCGGTCGAGGGTCAACCCCTGTCCCCGGGTTGCGCGACCCATGGACCATCGGTCGTTCTCGTGATGTGATGCATGTGTCGGCGCGGGGTGGGACCCATCGACGGCGGGACGGCGGGTCTCGCGAGTGAGCAAGAGCGGGGGCACCATGACAGGCGGGGCAGTCACGACCGGACGATGCGACCAGCACGTCCCTTGCGAACACTCGACGGCGACGTCCGAGCTGCGGCTGGAGGTGGAGTTCTGCGGTCAAACCTGGATGCTCGGTCGTGACGAATCACTGGGGTTCGGGCGCGACTCGGACTGCGTCATCGATGACGCCAACCGATACCTGCATCGGGTCGCCGGGCGGTTTCGTCACGAGGCCGGTCACTGGTGGCTGCAAAACGAAGGCGCCCACCTGCCGCTGATGGTCTTGGAGGCGGTCGGCCGCCCCATGGTGGTCCTTCCGCCAGGGGTTGAGACCACGTTGTGGCCAGGCGACTTCGCCGTCATCCTGGAGGCCGGTCCCGCTCGCTACGAACTACGCGGTACCTGTCCCGATCCAGCCGGCGGAGACACCACCGGCAGGTCCCCCATCGCTCCGGAGCCGGTGGCCGACGAGGCGGACCACACCGCGCGGTGGGCCGTCTTCGCGCTGAACGACGACCAACGGGCGCTGCTGGCGGCGCTGGCCGAACCCCGCCTCAGAGACCCCCTGGCCGAACCCGTGGCCGTGCCACCCAACCGACAGGCGGCCTTGCGTCTTGGGTGGACGCTCTCAAAGTTCAATCGCAAGCTCGATCACCTCTGTGGTCGCCTGGCACGCCACGGGGTACGTGGGCTTCAAGGGGGGCTCGACACCACCGCCTCCAAACGCCGACAGAACCTGGTGAACCACGCCCTCACCCACCGATTGGTGAATCCCGACGATTTGGCCCTACTCGACGAACCGACAGGAACCCGACCGTGACCGACCTCCTGACCACTTCCACCCTCGGGTCGAACGTGCCCGACCCCGATGCCGACTGCACCAGGACGGCCGTTGGGGCCCGCGACTTCCAACGGCCCCGCATCGGGCCATCCGTCCCATCGGGCGCCACTCCGCTGGTGCGCCGTCGAATCAAGCCGGTGCCGCCAGGGCCTGCCGTCACTTTCATCCCGTTTCCCGACCCGGACGATGCCGAACCGGCCGATGACTGGGACCGACGGGCCGATCGGCTGCAGTGGTGGATGGCCGACCTGGGTGGGCCCCATCCGGTCACGGTGGAGACCACCGAGAACCCGGTTGGCGCCTCCAGAACACTCGAGCACACCCTGCGTCGATTTGGGGTGGACGTCATCGAGGCCAACGAAACGCTGATCAAGGGTCTGCTGCCGGCGCCGCCGGAACGAGCGGTGGTTCGAATGCTCAGGTGGGCCTTCCGTCGGTCCCACACGCGGCTGGAGGTGGTCGAAATTCGCTTCGAGCAGGCTGGTCCCCACTGCCGGGTGAGCGCCCGGGCCGGAGGTGAGCGGGCAGCCGAGGCGCTTCGGGTGGCGTTGTCCGACCTTCCACCGGCCCCACGGTGACCTCCGGGTCCTCCACATCAGCCCAACCGGCCTGGGAACCGTCCCCTCCGCCGGGCCATCTACGTCCAACGCGGCTGAACGAACCGCTCGCAATCAAGGCGACGCCCAACTGGACCAGGTGGCGGTGCATGGAGGCACCAAGGGCGCCGGTCCCGGATCAGCCCGCGCCCACGGGTCGTAATCGGGCCGTCGACGAGCCGTACTCGGTGGAGCTTCGGTGCTCACCCGACGGGCCCGGGCTGGTGGCGGCCGCCCGGGCTCAGGCTCGTCTGGATGGACACCCGGGTGTGGTTTCCATCCACAGCGCGCACCTCGACTCCGACGGTCGAGGGTCTGTTCAGCTGGGTTGGGCCGGGTCGACCCTGACCGGCCTGATCGCTCGGCGTGGGGCGTCATGTGGCGGCCTGGCCGGAGCCGACGTCGCCCAGATCGGGGTCGAGGTTGCATCCGTACTCGCCGATGCCCACGGGATGCGACCACCTCTCGTCCACGGCGCCATCGACCACACCGTCATTCGTCTCGACCGCTGGGGCAAGACACGCCTGGATGCATTTGGCGCCGGGTGCCACGGGCACCTCACTGCCACGCCGCCAGATGACGTGAACGCGCTGCTCGGCATGCTCCACCGGCTGCTCCGCACCGACCAGCACGAGAGCGACGGCAAGGTCCGGCAATTTCTCAGCAGGGCCACAGCTGCGACGGCCGGTGGGGCGTTGGGAGCTCGGGAACTGGCCCAGGCACTGTCGACCCTCTCATGGCAGGGCCACGGGTTCCTCCCACCCGGCTCCAGCGCGGTTTCAAGCACCGGCACGGAAGCGGGTGCGGCCGATCGGGTGAACGGCCACTCCACCTGTCTCACCGCCGAGGATCGAACCGCCATCCTGGGCGATGAGTTGCAGCCAACTCCGGGGTGCGAGCTCCCCAAGGGGTTCGTTCCATTGCGCCGGTTGGCTCGAGGCGGCCACGGCGATGTGTGGCTGGCCCGAGATCACCTGTTGGCCCGTGACGTTGTGGTGAAGCAGTATCGCAACAACGATGCGCTCGAACGTGAACTGCGGGCATTGGGGCACCTCGACGGGCATCGGGCCTCGGTTGAGCGCTACCTGTTCGCGCATGGCTCGGCGCCCGCACCACCGGCGATCGTCTTGGGCTGGTGCGAGGGCGGAGCATTGGCATCCGATCATCCGTGGAGTCCCACCGAACTGGCCCATCTGGGTGCCCAGGTCGCCGACGCACTCGGGGTGCTTCATGGCCGAGGGTTGGTTCATGGCGACATCAAGCCCCAGAATCTGTTGGCTGACCGTTGGGGCGCCGTCCGGCTCGCCGACTTCTCGGTCACCGGTGCGGACGGAGCGAGGGGTTCACCCGAGTGTTCACCTCGACATGCGCCGCCCGAGCAACTCGACGGCGGAGCGCTCACCCCGGCCGCCGACCTGGCCGCCCTTGCCGCAACGCTCTATCACCTCGGTGAGGGTTACCCACCTCTGGAGCGCGGCGATGGCACCGAGGCGTTGGTGGCCCGACGTCTCAGCGGCGTCAAGCCTGCGTTGCCACAATCGATGGCCTCCCTCCCCGGACTCTCGACCTGGGTCATGGCGCAACTCTCGCCCGACCCCTGCGACCGGCCCAACGGTGGGGCCGCGGTGGCCGCCGCCACCCTTCGAGCGCTGGTCCGCCCGACTCCCTGCCATCTCAACGACAACGACGCACCCGCTCACCCGACGGGGCACGGCCAGGTCGATCTCCGGGCTCGACTCGCTACCAAGCGCTTTGCCTGGCCAACGTTGCCTCGCTCCGGAACAGCCCTGACCGCCTTGGGGTCGCTGGTCGCGTCGCTGCTCCTGGCGAGCGTTCTCGTATCTCGGGCCTGGGCGGGCCCATCCCCCGCTCCCCCGGAGCTCAGCGATCCACAAACTCGGGCGGGGCTTCGTGCGGCCATGGCGCTCCCGCCTCCCGATCCCCTGAGCGAGTCACGTCCGACGGATGCATCGCTGAGTGCCGCCCCCTCGGGGTCCGCCGTGCTCCGCGTGACGGGACGCTTTGAAGGACGGCCTTGGTTGGTTCGGCGAGACGATTTTGCGGTCACCGAAGGGCTGGTGGATGACCGGCCGTTCGCGTTCGGCGTCGTCGGCCCCAAAGGCTCCATTGCGGGACCAACGCATTCAGCACTCATCCGATCCAACCAGGCCTCACTTCGGCTGCCGCCCGGCGAACGATCGGACGGCGCCGCCGTCACCTCATGCGTCCGGGTGATCGGCATCGACCTCCCAGACGACCCGTCACCCGCCCTGTGTTGGAGCCGCTGAGTCCCAGCGGCGGTGGTGGACGCACACACCCCAGGCACGCCTCACCTGCACTTCGCTCCACCACAGGTTTCCAGGCGCTCACCCCTCGGCCTGTGGATGATTCGGGTTAGTCGGCGTCGTTGGCGCCCCTCGGGGCGCGGTATTCAAACCACCGCTTGCCAAACACCACCCGTTCGCCGTCTCGAAGCATGTGCGGCGACTCGGCGTCGAGGCGGGTGAGTTCGCCCGGGGTTGCCTCGACGAACGTGCCGTTGGCCGAGCCGCAGTCCACAATGGACACCTCGTCGTCGCGGCGACGCAACTCCACGTGGTTGCGGGACACCGCTTGGGAATCATCGGTCATGGTCAAGGTATGAAGCCTGGTCGGGTCGTCGCGAACCCCAGGGTCGGGCCGACGACCAATCAGCACGTCGCCGGGCAACTCCACGGCCACGCCGTCATCGAACAGGAGGAGCGGGATCGACTGGTCGTCATCGCCACCATCGGCGTCCCACTCGCGCTCGTTGGTGTCGTCACCTGAGGCATCGCTCGAATCGTCACCGGAATCCTCGCTGGAGGTGACCAGATCGGCGTCTGCGCCGCCAACGCCGTCAAAGGCGCCGGCACCGGTGGACCATGAATCATCCTCCCAGGCGTCTGATGCGTCGGAATCCCCGGCGGACTCGGGGTCGTCCGGCTGCTCGACGTCTTCCGGCGCGTCGTCACGGGCACCACCTGCCGCCCAGGCCGGGGGTGGTGGCCAGTCGGCCTCATTGTTGAGCGCTGCGGCCCCGCGAGGGCTGCGGTCACCTGCTGACGGAGCCACCTCGGGCTCGGCGGGCATCGAGGAGGGCATACCCGAACCAGGCACATCCGGGGTGGTCACGATGGGGACCAAACCTGTGGCCTCGCCGGCAGCCGGTGCAGCGGCGGGCTCAGGAGGCGCGTTTGACGGCTCGTCGACCACCGACGCCGTCTCCTCGCCAAACGAGGAGGCTGCTCGATGCTCGCCGGTTGGTTCTGGCCCATCAAGGGGGTGACCAGGTCGGGCGGATTCGACGGCTGCGGAGCCGGAGCCGCCCGATGACTCCGGCTCCTCGCTCACGATGCCGATCAGACCATCGGCGTCGGTGGGCTGACCCTCATCGAGTTCGCCATCGAAGGGCAACTGATGTCGGCCGCGTTCGGTGTCCGTTCCGGTGGACGCCCTGGGCGAACCGCGTGGATCGCCGGTCACGTCTGCGTCAGGCGCAGGCATGGCCGCCAAATCGACCTCAGCGACACCACCCGACATGCCGGAGGAGGGCTCGCTCAGGTTGCCAGGAGCCGGGACGGGACTCGCTACGGCCAAAGTCGGGTTGGGCTCGTCAATGGGAGCCTCCTCTGCAACGCTCGGGGCGCCGCCGGCCTGCGGTCGGCTGACGCCACCCTCCGGAGCGGTCGCCGATGACGTCACGCTTGCGGGTTCCCCGTCCCCAGGCTCCGCCGGGCGGTTGGCATTGCCGGCGTCGGTTTCGCCGGCTTGGGATGCGCTCTCGCCGGCGATGTCGACGGTGGGCCCGTCGCCCCTCGGGATCAGGATGGCGCCGGTCGCCGGCACCACCCCGTGCTCGAGGTCAATCCGATCGGGAGCGGCGCCGGCACTGACGCCAAGCTGAATCTGACTGGGCCGATTGGGCAAAACCAACTGGGCCCACATGCCGGACACGTCGGCTGCAACCCGCCGTCCGTCGTCAAGGGCCACCTCCGCTGCACCGGCTGCCATGCACAGCAGCGACGATCCGGTCTGAAGCACCGCGGCGAAGTCGGCCACCTGATCACCGGATCGCGCAAGCAGCCAACCGGCCAGGTCGCGGAATGCGAGGGCTGCGTCCTCGTGGTCGGTGGCCGCCACGCGTTCTGCAAATGCCGGTCCGTCGACCCAACCCTGATTGACCAGGACGACACATCCAGGCCATGAAAACAATTCGCCGGCACCATCGGTTGGGATGGTGCGATAGCCGTTGATCGCCATATGAGATGCCCCTCTCGTGAGAAATATCGTCCACGCTTCGCCCACCGAAAGATTCCCGACGGACACCAACGTGGCTACTTCAACCTACCGGGCCCACCACCCCCCGTGGTGCACTTACCTCAGCGAGGATGCGCCGAAGATGCAGCGTGCGACGACGGACAACTGCAACGGTCTCAATTTCGCCGATATCGGGCACGCACCCCCGGCTACTCAGCCGAGGATGACGGTTGCCTGGCGGGTGAGGTTGGTGATCAAACCCGGGAAGATGCCGATGATCAACACGCCCACCAGGCAGAGACCAAGCGCGATGCCGGCGGTGCGGGGAAACGGCAACTGTGCCCGGGTGACCGCTGGGGTCGCGCCGTCCTCTGCCTCATCGGAGGGCCAATACATGGCACCGACGATGCGCAGGTAGAGGAACGCCGAAACGACGGCGGAAACCATGGCGGCCACCCCCATCCACCAATGACCGGCATCGACTGCCGCAGTGATCACACCAAACTTGGCGAAGAAGCCGCCGGTGAAGGGGACGCCTGCCTGCGCAAGGACGAACACCACCAAGGCCAACGCCAACGCAGGTCGAGCCGTCGGAAGCCCCCGAAGGTCGGCCAGCGAGGTGTGTCCGTCGCCCTCACGGCTGATAACCGTGACGACGGCGAAGGCGCCGATGGTCATCAGGGAGTACACGGCCAGGTAGAACAACGCCGCCGAAATGCCCTGGGCGGAGGCCGCGTCGACGGCGACCAGGATGAACCCGGCGTGGTTGATCGACGAGTACGCCAGCATGCGCTTGACATCGGTCTGCACGATTGCGCCAAACGCACCACCAAAGAGCGACAGCAGCGCCAACACCTCAATCACCGGACGCCAGTCGCCCCGGTAGGCCGGAAGCGCCACCACCAGAAGCCGCAACAGCCCTGCAAACGCACCCGCCTTGATGGCCGAGGCCATGAAGGCGGTCACCGGGGTGGGGCTTCCCTGGTACACGTCGGGCGCCCACCAGTGGAACGGCACCGCCGCCACCTTGAAACCGAGTCCGATGATCACCATGGCGATACCACCCAACAACAGGTTGTCGGAGACCAGCCCCTGACCGTCGAGGTAGGTGCGCATAGCACCGAGGCTGGTGGTACCGGTGGCGCCGTAGAGCAGCGCGATGCCGTACAACAGAAAGGCCGATGCGGCGGCACCAAGGATGAAGTACTTCAGACCCGCCTCGAGCGAGCCGATGCGGCGGCGATGCATGGCGGCGAGCGTGTACGCGGCAAGCGACAGGATTTCCAGACCGATGAACAAAACCACCAGGTCATTGGCCGATGCCATCACCATGGCGCCCGCCGCCGAGAACATCATGAGCGCATAGGGCTCGACGCCTTCGAGGCCCTCTCGAGCCAGATAACCGTGGAACAGCAAGGCCACCAGCACCACTGCGGCAGCGATCACCCAGTAGGCAAACACCGAGAATCCGTCGACGCCCACCGCCCCGGCGACCGCCGAGGTGGGGCCACGGGTGGGGTCGATGATGCGCAGCCAGAGCGGCACACCGGATGCCATCGACGCAAGGCCCACGACGACGGTGCCAAAGGACGCCACGTGGCGAGGTACCCCGTTGGGCATCAGCGCACCGAGGAGCAGCAGCAGCAGGGCGCCGCCAAACATGATCAGGATCGGTGCCAGATATCCCCAGGTGACGTTGGGCGTCACCGCAGGCGCTCCGGCCTGGGTGGCCGATGTTGCTGCACCGGGTAGCCCTTGTAGCACGGTGGCAATCATCCTTCACCCTCCCCGGCCTGGCCGGAGTGCTGTGGTGCGTCGGCGACCTGAGGCGCCTCAGGTGGCTTCGGCGCGCGGTAGTCGGCGTGCCGCTCCACCTGCACCACCACCCGCTCCACCGATGGACTGATGCGATCCAGCACTGGTTGGGGGTACACACCCAGAAATACGATCACGGCGACGAAGGCGGCCATCAGGCCCCGCTCACCCAGCTTCAGGTCGGTCATGGTGTCGTTGTCTCCAACCGGTTCACCGTGGAACACGCGCTGGTAGCCCCAGAGGAGGTAGAGGGCGGCGAGGATGACGCCAAACACCGCCACCACGGCCCACCATCGATGGGTCTGCCAGGCGCCGAGCATCGACAGGTACTCGCCGACGAATCCGTTCAGGCCGGGAAGCCCAACCGAGCTCAGCATCACGATCATAAAGAACCCGGCCAGGACCGGCGCCTTGACCTGCAGGCCACCGAGCTCGTTCATATCGCGCGTGTGGCGGCGCTCGTAGATGTAGCCGACGAGGAGGAACAGCGCGGGCGTGGAGATGCCATGGTTCAACATCTGCAGCACGCCGCCGTTGACCCCAATGACCGTGAGTGAGAACACACCGAGGACGATGAAGCCCATGTGGGCCACCGACGAATACGCCACGAGACGTTTCAAGTCGGTCTGCATGGCAGCCACGATCGCGCCGTAGATGATGCCGATGACCGCCAGCGTCATGATCACCGGGGTTGCCCAGTGGGCGGCCTCGGGGAACAGTTCCAGACCAAAGCGAATCAGGCCGTAGGCGCCCAACTTCAAGAGCACACCCGCCAGGATGACCGACCCGGCGACGGGCGCATCGGTGTGCGCATCGGGTAGCCAGGTGTGCACCGGGAACATGGGCACCTTCACCGCAAATGCAATGGCGAAGCTGGCAAAGATCCACCGGGCTGCATCGGTGGAGATGGCCTGGCTGGCGGTGAGTTCGACCAGGTCGAAGGTCATACGACCGGTGGCCTGGGAATTGAGGAACACCAGCGACAGAAGGCCAACCAGCATGAAGGCCGAGCCAAACATGGTGTAGAGGAAAAACTTGTTGGCCGAGTAGGTGGCGTTGCCGTGGCCCCATCGTCCGATGAGGAAGTACATCGGCACGAGCACCATCTCGAAGCAGAGGAAGAACAACAGCAGGTCGAGCGAGACGAAAGCGCCGATTGAAGCTGCCATCAAGAGCGACATCCAGGCGTAGTACGCCTTGGGTGCGTGACCTGCGCGGGCCCCCAGGATGCTCATTGGGTACAGCACCGCGGTGAGCACCACCATGAACAGCGAAATGCCGTCCACACCCAAATGCCATGACATACCCCAGTCGGCGACCCAGGTGGCCTGCACCTCAAACTGGTAGCCCGCCTCGCCCCGCTGGAACTGGGTGAGCAGGTAGATCGACAGGGCGGCGGTGACCATCGCACCCATCAGCGCCACCTGGCGGGGCGTGGATTCGTCCTTGGACGGCAGCAGCATGACGATCACTGCGGTCAGCAGGGGCACCAGCACCAACGCCGGCAGTAGCGCCGGCAGAGCAGCGGTACCCGAGGCGAGTACGGTCGAGGTGGCAAACATCGGGGCCATCAGAGCGACATCCTCGTCACGAAGTACAGCAATACGGCAACGGCACCAACCGACATACCCAGCACGTATCGGCGCAACTGGCCGGTCTGCAGCAGGCCAAGCAACCGTCCGTTACGCAGTGATAGACGGCCAAGACCGTTGACGGCGCCATCGATGATCTGCCGGTCGAACTCCGCCAGGCCATCGAAGAATCGACGACCCGGTCCGGCGACAAACGAAGACAGGCCCTCGTCGTAGTGCCAGGCAGAGCGGAAGAACCCCAACTCGAGCCGACGCGGGTCGGCCTTACGGAGCAGGTACACCCCAAAGCCTCCGGCGATGCCGAGCAACGCCGTGATGATGGCACCGCCGGCGAGAGCGATCAGCGTTGGGACACCCGGCGCCTCATGGCCGTGGGCCAGCGCCGGCTCAAGCCAACGCTCGAGGTAGCGGGTGTTCTCGGTGAACGGAAGGCTGAGTAATCCTCCGACGACCGCAAGGCCTGCCAACACCACCAGGGGTATCAGCATCAGTGGCGGCGACTCATGTGGATCCTCGTCTGGGCCGAGGCCGATGCCTTCGGCGCGCGGCTCGGTGATTGGCACCAGGCCCCACTCGGCATCAGCTCCGAGCGAAGCCCCAACAGAGGCCGGGATGGTCGGAGAAACGCCTGACGCTGTGGTCTGGGCGCCTTCGGCGGCGCCCGCATCGGCGGCGCCCACCGTGGCGGCGACGGCAACGGTTGCCTCGACGGTTTCCGGGCGGAAGCGCTCGGGGCCGAAGAACACCAGGATCACCTGACGGGTCATGTAGAACGCGGTGAGCAGTGCGGTCAGCAGGCCAATGGCCCAGAGCGCCTTACCCCCTGCGTCAAACTCCCATGCGCCGGCGAGGATGTCGTCCTTACTCCAGAAACCGGAGAACGGCGGTACGCCTGCGATCGCGAGCCAACCGATGATGAAGGTGGTCGACGTGATCGGCAGGTACTTACGCAACCCACCCATGCGACGCATGTCCTGGTCACCGTTGAGCGAGTGGATCACCGAGCCGGCGCCCAGGAACAGCAGGCCCTTGAAGAACGCGTGGGTGACCACGTGGAAGATCGCTGCGCCGTAGGCGCCAGTGCCCACGGCCAGGAAGGTGTAACCCAGCTGAGAGATGGTGGAGTACGCCAGCACTTTTTTGATGTCGTTCTGCGCCAGGGCCACGGTGGCGGCCCAGAGGGCGGTCAGGGCGCCGACCCAGGCAATGACCTCGTTGGCCAGGGCGGCATTGACCAACACCGGGTTGAGCCGCACCAGCAGGTACACGCCGGAGGTGACCATGGTGGCGGCGTGGATCAGCGCGGACACCGGAGTGGGGCCTGCCATCGCGTCGGGAAGCCACACCAGCAGCGGCAACTGGGCCGACTTGCCGGCGGCGCCGAGAAAAAACAGGAGGCCGATCGCCACCGCCGTCGTACCGGCAATACCGGACGCCGCTGCCGAGATATCGAGGTAGTTCAACGATCCGATGGTGGTGAACACCAGGAACGTGCCCAGCATGAAGCCAACGTCGCCCACCCGGTTGGTCACGAACGCCTTCTTACCGGCCGCAGCGTTGACCTCACTGCGGTGCCAGAACGACACGAGGAAGTACGAGCACGCACCCACACCCTCCCAGCCGAGGAAGGTGATCAACAGGTTGGACCCGGTGACCAGCATCAGCATCGAGAAGGCGAACAGGTTGAGGTAGAGGAAGAACTTGGAGAACTTCGGGTCTCCATGCATGTACCCGATGGAGTACAGGTGGATCAGCGTGGCGACCCCGGTAACGAACAGACACATCGTGATCGACAGCGGGTCGGCCAGAAAACCAACATCGACGCTAAAGGATCCGGCTGGGATCCAACGGAACAGGTTGACGGTCACCGACCGGTCCGCCTCGTCCATGCCGAACAGCCCAACGAAGACCAACACCGTGGCTCCGAAGGACCCGGCCATCATCACGGTGGCCAGCCAACCGGAGCGTGGTTCGCCCAGCTTGGGGCCGAACGCCAGCAGGAGCAGCACACCCAGCAGCGGGAAGGCGGGAATGAGCCAGATCAGCTCGGCAAGTTCCATCAGCTCAACCCCGCAATACCGCGACGTCATCGGCGGTGGCGTTTGGACGTCGACGCATCAGCGCCACAATCAAGCCCAGGCCAACCGTCACCTCGGCGGCAGCCACCACCATCACGAAGAACACCACCATCTGTCCCACCCGGTCGTTCAAGGTTTGACTGAACGAAACGAGCGTGAGATTAACTGCATTCAGCATCAGCTCGACGCACATCAACATGATCAGCGCGCTCTTGCGAACCATCAGGCCCACCAGCCCGATCGCAAACAACCCGGCACCCAGCAGCAGGTAGGCGTCCTGTCCAATGGCGAGATCGGCGGCCAACGGCGTCATCGGGGATCCTCCGCGTCGCTCACGAGGTTGTCCGAACCAGCCGCCCCGGACCGACTCCCGTCAACATCGCCCAGTTCTTCCAGGCGATTCTCCGGCACGTCATCTTCAAAGATATCGATCACATCCGGATAGTCGTCGGCGTCAAGAGGCGTCTCTGTGGAGCGACGGGACAGCAGCACCGCCGCCACCACGGCGATACCCAGCAACGCCGAGGTGATCTCAAATGCCCACACATAGTCGGTGAACACCAGACGCGCGAGTCCTTCAACGTCACGTTCACCCGAGAGCGACCGGGTGACGGCCGCGTCAAGGGGCGCTCCCGCCTTCCCTGCGAACAACACGAGGACCGACAGCACCGCAACGGCGCCGCCCACCACGGCAGCGGCCACCTGCTGCCCCTTCAACGTGTCGGCGTCCAAACGTTCCAACCGGTCAACGCCCACCAGCATGATGACGAAGAGAAACAGCACCACGATTGCGCCTGCGTAGACGATGATCTGCACCGCGGCCAGAAAGTAGGCCTCCTGGGCGATGAACAACACGGCTACGCCAAACAAGGTGGCAATGAGCGACAGCGCGTTGTGGACCGGATTGCGGAAGCCGATCACTCCGAGCGCACCGCCCAACACGATGGCGGCAGAAATTGCGAAGACGACGAAGTCCACCATCAGTGGGCCCCATCCGCGTCGTGGGATGCAGCCGGACCCTCTGAAGCAGGGTTGCCAACGGTGGACTCGTCCTCGCCCGACGACCGATCTGCGACTTGGCCTCGCTCGGGTGCACGCACTCCGAAGCCAAGCTCGCCCGACCAGGCGACCACGCCCTCGAAGTTGGCATCGCCCTGTGGGGACGTGGCACGCATCCACGCCGAGGTGTGCTCGTCCTCCTCACCCGACCACAGTTCCCACGGCTGGCGCTGTGCCCTGCCCTTATCGTCGGTCAACAGCTCGGCTTTGGTGTAGATGGCGTCGCCACGCTGGCTGAAGGAGAACGCGAACTGCTTGGTTTCGGTGATCGCCTCGGTGGGGCAGGCCTCGACGCACAGATCGCAGTGAATGCAGCGCAGATAGTTGATCTCGTAGACGAACCCGAAACGCTCACCCGGAGACGTCGGGTCGTCCGGGTCATTGTCGGCTCCGCGCACGTAGATGCAGTTGGCGGGACACACCCCGGCGCACAGTTCGCAGCCGATGCACTTCTCCATGCCGTCCTCGTACCGGTTGAGTACGTGGCGGCCGTGAAGCCGGTTGGGCCGAGCCGTCTTCTCCTTGGGGAAGTCCACCGTGAGGATGCGACCGGTATCGCTGCGCTTGAACAGCTTCTTGAAGGTGACGGCGAACCCGTCGAGGTACCCCATCAGCGCCTCCCGGTCGAACTCGGGGATCCCACCGCATTCAGCTTGCGGGCGGCAGCCAACGGATCGACGCCGGGCGGCGCCACCTCGGAGTCGGCAAGCAGGTCGTGACGACCGGCCTCCCGACGGGCCGACGCGGCCTTGGAGGCGACCATGATCGAACTCCAACCCAGCAGCAACAGCACCGACACGGCAGCTATCACCGACACCAGATTCCAGCCCTGATCCTGGCCCACCTTCACTGCGGTGAGCACCAGGAACCAACCCAAGGCAAGCGGGATCATCCGCTTCCAGCCAATCTCCATCAGTTGGTCGTAGCGGAACCTGGGCAGCGTCGCCCGGAACCACACGAACACGCACAGGAACACGGCGAGCTTGGCAAAGAACCAAGCAAAGGGGATCAGCCAGGATCCGAGAAAGCCGGTGAGCCCGAAGGTGGGTCCTGCCGGGCCACCGAAGAACAGGGTGACGATGATGGCCGACATCGTGACCGTGTTCATGAACTCGGACAGATAGAACATGGCGAAGCGCATCGACGAGTACTCGGTGTTGAACCCGCCGACCAGTTCCTGTTCGGCCTCGACGAAATCGAAAGGCGGTCGGTTGAGCTCGGCGGTCACTGCGATCAGGAAGACCACAAACGGCACCACGCCCGTGGCCCACAGGTTCCAGTTCCAGGTGGCCTGCCCGGCGACGATGCCGTTGGTGGACAACACGCCTGACATCAGCAGCACCGACGCGACGGTGAGACCCAGTGCCGCCTCGTAGGACACCATCTGGGCGGAGGCTCGCACCGAACCGAGCAACGGGTACTTCGAGCCGGATGACCAGCCCGCCAACATGACGCCGTACACGGCGATGCCGGAAAAGGCGAGCATCAACAGGATGCCGAACTGCGGGTCGGCCACCTGGACCAGCGTCTTCTGGCCGAAGACCGACACCACCCCGTCGCTGTTGTCGTTGAAATTTCCGGCCAGGGGCACGATCGCGAACGTCCCAAATGCGGGAATCACCGCCAGAAACGGGGCCAGGCGAAAGACGAAGCGATCGGCCCGATCGGGCAGTAGATCTTCCTTGAAGGCCAACTTGAGGCCATCGGCGAGGGTTTGCAGCAGGCCGAACGGCCCGGCCTTATTGGGACCGATGCGGTTCTGCATGTCGCCGATGAACTTGCGCTCGAACCACACCATGAGGATCACGGCCACCAGAAGCGCCGTAAACGCCAGCACGGCCTTGAGCGCCACGATGCCAACGGCACCCCAGCCGAAGCTGCCGGAGAGGAGGGGGTCCATTAGCTCAACCCCCCGTCGACGGTTTCGATGCGCACCTCGGTGAGGGGCGCATCCGGATCGCACAGCGCCAGCGCTCCAGCCTGCGCTGCTCCGCTCAACTCCAGGTTGCCGCGGGCAACCGCTTCGTCGCTTCGAGCCGGAACCGTGATCGCCCCGGACGGCGTCCTCAGCGTGAGGTTGGCGCCCTCGTCCACGCCAAGCGGCGAGAAGTCAGCGGGGTTCAGTCGAGCCTCGGGAGCGACCGTCAGAGGACGGCTGGAGGGCATGGAATCCAGCATGGTTCCCGAATCGTAGAGCCGCCGCACGAGCACCAGGCGCAACGAGTAACTGGAGATGGCCGGAACCTGGGTTGGATCGCCCGGCTCAAAGCTCAGGCGGTCGGGCAATCCGGCCTCGGTCCACGCCACATCATCGAGGATGGGCACCACCACGCCGTCCTGTCGCCCCGGATCCTCAAGCTTGCCCAGGTCGGCCCCCGCAAAGGTGGGCACGGCGTGTTCGATCTCTGAATCGATGGCCTCGATCGAGGTGAGCCCGAGGTCGGTGCCCAGGCGCTCAGAAAGTTCGGCGGCGATCACCCAGTCGGCCCTGGTGGACCCGGGAGTGGTGACCCGCCGGCCAAGAGCGGTCACCCGGCCCTCCATGTTGACGGTGGTTCCACCCACCTCCCCGTGTGCCGAAACCGGCAGCACGACGTCGCTCACCAACGTCGAATCGGAGTGGTGTGTGGCAAGGCTGATCACGGTGGCCCGCTCCAGGGCGGCCACAGCATCCACGTCGGCAACCAGGTCGGAGATCGGGTCGGCCCCCAGCAGGATCAGCGTGCTGATCCGGCCATCGGCTGCGGCCTCCACGATGCCCGCCGCATCCAGGCCCGCGGTCGCAGGCACCGTGTGCCAGTAGCCGGAGAAGTAGTCCCGGCCGGCGTCAAGCGTCATGCGCCCGGGCAACAACCCCGGGGCCATGCCCAGCTCGAGTGCCCCTCGCACGTTGCTACGCCGCAACGCAGTGAGGAAGGTGGCGTCAGGTCGGGCCTCGCGGATTGCAGCAACGGCGTCGGCGACCGGGCCGTATCCCTCGGACAGGGAACGACGACCAAGTACCACGCGCAGCGGACCCTCGCCCTCGATCAGCTTGGCCGCTTCGCTCAGCAGTTGGGGATTCACCGATCCTGACGGTTCGGAACCCACGCCCAGCAGTGCGGCAACGGCGCGGCCCAGCTCACCCATCGGCACGCCAAGGCTGACCCGAGCCAACCCATCGAGGCTGCCGGGAACCGCCGCTGCGTTGATCAGCGTGACACGATCGGTGGTGACCGCCTGGCGCAACCGCAGGTACAGCACCGGCAGTTCCTCGCGGGGGTCGGGGCCCAGGTACAGCACGGTGCCGCCGGGCTCGCACACGTCGTCGATGGTGGCGGCGGGTAGACCCAGTGCCAGCTCTGCGGGTAGGCCATCGCCCAACTGTGCGTCGACGTTGTCCGTACCCCAGACCCCCTTGGCCAGCTTGGTCCAGGCGTAGGCGGCCTCGTTGGTCAGCCGGGCACCACCGAGCACCCCGATCGAGTCAGGGCCGCCATGGTCAAGGGACGATTTGATGGCTGCGACAGCGGCCGAATAGGCCTCCGACCAGCGCACCGGCGCCAGTTCGCCACCGCTACGCGCCATCGGTTGGAGGATTCGGTCGGTCTTGTTGGCCTCGAAGCCGAACCGGCCCCGGTCACACAGCCAACCCCAGTTGACGGGGTCCGAATCGACGCCTTGAAGGCGCAGCAGTTCGTCTCGGCTTGACTGCACGGTGACGCGGCAGCCCACCGAGCATGACGTGCAGGTGCTCTCCACCTCGGTCAGATCCCACGGACGGGCCTTGAATCGGTATGGCTTGGCGGTCAGCGCACCGACCGGGCAGATCTGCACCGTGTTGCCCGAGAAGTACGACGCAAAAGGTTCGTCGGGGAACGTGGCGATCTCGGTGTTGTTGCCCCGGTTCATGAAGGTGATCAGGGGGTCGCCGGCGACCTCATCGGCAAACCGCGTGCAGCGGTCGCACAGAATGCAACGCTCGCGATCGAGATACACGGTTTCCGAGAGCGAGATCGGCTTCTCGTAGTGCCGCTTCTCCTCCACGAACCGGCTCTCACCAGGGCCGTAGGCCATCGACTGGTCCTGCAGTGGGCACTCGCCGCCCTTGTCGCACACCGGGCAGTCGAGCGGGTGATTGATCAGGAGGTACTCGATCACCCCGTCCTGGGCCTTCAGCGCTCCGGGGCTCTCGGCGTTCACCACCATGCCGTCGGACACCCGCTGCATACAGCTGGGCAGCAGCGCCGTGCCGCGCGGGCCCTCGATCTCCACCAGGCACATACGGCACATACCCACCGGCTCCATGCGCGGGTGGTAGCAGAACCGGGGGATGTAAACGCCGTGGCGCTCGACCGCGTCGATCAGCAGGTCGCCGTTCTGCACGGTCATCGTGCGCCCGTCGACGGTGATCTCCACCGGGTCGGTAATCTCGATCGGCTTGGGGTTCTCCGGGGCGAACCGGGTCAGTGTGGGGCGTTGACGACCCAACTGAACCGGGACCTCCTCCAAGCCCTCGACGGCCTCGGCCTTGGGGTCCTCAGACACGGGCACCTCCACCTTGCGACTCGTTCTGCGCAGCAGCGATATAGGCGTCGAACTCTCCTCGGAAGCGCCGCAGCGCCGAGGTGATCGGCGCAACGGCCGAGGGGCCGAGCGGGCAGATGGTGGTCTGTCTCGGGGGGAACGGGATGGCCTCCAGGCCCTCCGCCTCCCATGCCGCATTGGGGTAGGGGCCCGGCGAGATGTTGTCGCCGACGTCCTCGAGCAGCCCGATGTCGGAAGGGCGGCCGTAACCCTCGATGATGCGGCGGAGGATGCGTTCCAGCCAGGTGGTCCCCTCGCGGCACGGCGTGCACTTGCCGCAACTCTCGCGTGCGTAGAAGCGGACCAGCCGCAAACACGCGGCCACCGCATCGGTGGTGTCGTCCATCACCACGATCGCACCCGAGCCCAGCATCGACCCGGCGCCGCCGATGGCCCTGCCTTCCAACGCCATGCCCACCTGTTCGGGGTAGAACCAGGGAGCGGAGCCACCGCCGGGGATGAACATCTTCAACTGGTTGCCGTCGCGGATGCCCTGCCCGTAATCCTCGCCGTAGAACAGGTCCTCGAACGTGGTCGTGCCCTGTGGTATCTCGTACACGCCGGGCCGATTCACGTGCCCTGACAGTGCGATCAGGCGGGTGCCGGGGCTGGCCTCGGTGCCGGTCTTGAGATAGTTCTCCACCCCGTGGTTGAACAACCACGGCAGGTTCGACAGCGTCTCGACGTTGTTGACGATCGTCGGAGCCATGTAGAGCCCCTTGGCGGCCGGAAAATAGGGCGGCTTCAAGCGGGGCATACCCCGTTCGCCCTCGAGCGACTCGATCAGCGCGGTCTCCTCGCCGACGATGTAGGCGCCGGCGCCCCATGCCATGACGATGTCAACCGAGTAGTCGGTTCCGGCGATGTTGCGGCCAACCAGACCGGCGGCATACGCCTCATTGAGGGCGGCGGCGATGCGCTCCTGCGCATGGGCCATTTCGCCCCGGACGTACAGAAAGACCTGCGAGGCCCCCACCGCATAGGCGGCGATGAGGCAACCCTCGATCAGTTGATGTGGGTCGCGCTCCATGAGGAGGCGATCCTTATAGGTGCCCGGTTCGGACTCGTCGCCGTTGACCACGATGTAGCGGGGCTGCACGTCGGGGGGCAGGAAGCCCCATTTGACGCCCGCGGGAAACCCGGCGCCTCCTCGCCCCAGCAATGTGGCGTCGCGCACGGTGCTGAGCACCTGCGACGGGGCCATCGAGAGAATCTGGTTGAGCGCGGCGTAGCCGGTGTAGCTGCCGGTGTCCTTGTAGCCGTCAAGCGTGTGGCCGTTGAGCTCACCGAAACGGGACGACACCACCAGGGGGGTGCCGTCGGCCGCACCGAATGTGGAGTGGTGATTGCGGTAGCCCATCAGGCGCCACCCTCGACATCGGTTGGGGCCAGGTAGGCCTCGCGGCGGGTGAACCACTGCGGTGCCACCTGGATTTCCGGCGGCCCGATGTTGGCCACGCGGTCGTCGGGGATGTGCTGGCGCACCAGGGCGAGGGTGCCGTGCGCGGGCACCACCTCGTCAATTGCGCCCGAGGCGATGTCGTCAAGCAGTTCGTCGAAGTCTGCATCCGAAAGTTGGCCGAAGTAGCGGTAGTTCACCTGACACATCGGCGCATCCGTGCACGCCGCCAGACATTCGGTGTCTTCCAGCGTGACCCTGCCATCGGCCGTGGTCGAGCCTGCGCGGATACCCAGGCGCTCCTCGGCACGGGCCAAAAGCTCGGCCCCACCGAGCACCAGGCAGCTGATGTTGGTGCAGATACCCAACACATAACGACCGGTCTCGTGGCGCTTGAACATCTCGTAGAAGCTGGCCGTGCCCTGCACCTGCGCGGCGGTGACCCCCACCAGTTCGGCGACGTGGGCCATGCCGTCGTCGGTCAGGTGGCCGTGCTCCTCCTGCACCAGATGGCACAGCGGGATCACGGCCGACTTGGGGCGTGGGTAGCGGGCGATGATCTCTCGCGCCAACGCCTCGTTCTCAGGGCTCAAACGGCTCACGATGTTGCCCGCCTCTGCCCGGTCGCGGGAGAGGAAGGAGTGCGCCGCCACGGGTCGGGTTGCATTGAGTCGAAGGCTACTGACGCCATCGCGACCCACCAAAACCGCCGGCAGCGACACCGTGCTTCGAGACGTCTTCGGTCTAACGGATGCGGCCCGCGGTGAGGTCGAATGCAGCCGGCATCCAGCCGGCATCGTCGATTCCGGGACAGGTGCGGCCATCGATGGCGAGCAGTGCAAACTCACCCCCGAATGTGCCACCGATCGACAGCTGCCACCAGGTGCGCGACACCGGCGCGGCTCCCCCCTCAACGAGGGCTCCGTCGTACAGTTCCTGACTGGCCTTGGCGTAGGCCTGGGCCGTCGCCAGGTTGCCGTCGGGCGCACACGTGGTGAGGATGCCGTACTCCCCGACGAAGATCGGCAACCCTCCGGCTGCGGCCCAGTGCTGCATCTGGGCCAGGTAGCCGCGCCGCTCGGTCAGTCGCCGCCCGAAGGACACCAGGTCGGGGTCGTAGGTGGGGCGACCAGGACGTCGAACCTCAGATCGGTCCTGCATCTGGGAGCTGGCCCAGCCGTCCTCGGTGTAGCCCTGACCTGCGGCCGATCCGGCGATCACAGCAAGCGTGTAGTCGTGGTGCGACCAGACGACGTTTGGTAGGGCGATGGGTGCCAGGTTGACGCCCTGCAGGCTGGCATCGCCCTTGTCAGGGCTGAGGATGAGGATCTTGGTGGAGTTGGCACTGCGCAGCGACGCCTGGCCCTCCGACGCCAACCACCTGGTGTACACGGCGTCGATCAGTCGTTGGGTACGCGAGGTGGCCGAGCCGGTCTCATCGCCAGACGCCTCCGCCTCGCTCACCGGTTCCACCGCCACCACGTTGCGGCCACGAGCCGTCGACGCGTCGTAGCGCTTCAGGATGGTGCGGATGAACCGAGTGGTCTCGGGTAACACCAGCACCTCATCCATCAGGTCACCCAGTTCATTGGGACGGGCCTTGCAGTCGTCGTCCTGCGCCACACCGGTGACCTCTTCCCACGCCCACGCGGGCACATTCCACTTCGCCCCGGCCAGCCGATGGTCCGCTGTACACGGACCATCGGGCGTTCGCACGTGGATCAGATCCAGAATCACGTGGATATCGGCCTTGGCGGCAACGTCGATCAGGTCATCGAGTGCGGCCAAGCCGTCAGGATCGATTCTGATCGTTCCGTCAGGCGCCCGGTACTGAAATCGGGGCCAGTCCAGCGCCACCCGCACCAACGAAAAGGCCGGAGCGCCGTCGGCACCCATCGACTGCAGTTCGCTGTTCACCAGGTCATCGGTCCACCGCCCACGTTCGCGGTATGGGCCCTGCTTCAGGTTCACCCCGTTCAGGGTCACCGGCACCTCAGCCGTCGGCTTGGCTCCGGCCCCCAACGCCAGGGGGCTTACCTCATCGCCATGAGCGCCTGTCTGGATGAATGCATGAGGCGCCACTGCGCAGAAAAGCTCATCGGTGGCAGGACAATCCGTTGCGGCACCTGGCACCTGATTCGCGGCGCCCGTTGTCGGCTCGCCACCCCGTGCCGGCTTGCCGGTACCGGCCTCGCCCTGCTCCAAGATGCCCGGCGTGCAGGCAGCCGACAGTCCCAGTGTCACCAGCGCAACCGCCCACCCGGCGCGCCGCCCCGGCCGCCGCCGGTCAATCGTCCGCCGCATCCATGCCTTCATGAGAACCCCATCGACCGCCTGATGCCCACGCTGAGCATCCGGTCGGCGTGGTGGCCTCAGGGGTGCAGGCAGAATGGGCCGATGCCCCAACCACCCCCCAACGAGCCGGCCCCACCCGGGTCATCAGGTCAAGCCTTCGTCGCCACCGACTGGGCGCTGTTCCTCTCGATTGCAGGTATCTGGGGCGCATCGTTCCTGTTCATCTCCATCGGCCTCGAAGCCGTCAGTCCCGGCACGCTCACCCTCCTCCGAGTCGGACTCGGCGCGCTGATACTCAACCTGCTCCCCGGGCCGCGCATGACGACCCAGCCAGGCGATCGGGTTCGGGTCATGGCACTTTCGTTGTTGTGGGTGGCCATACCTTTCACGTTGTTTCCCATCGCCGAGCAGCACATCAACTCGGCGGTCACCGGCATGCTCAACGGCGCCATGCCGATCTTCACGGCGCTCTTCGGGGTGCTCTTCTTTCGAACCCGCACCTCCGGCGCGCAACTGTTGGGAGTCGCCGTCGGGTTCGCAGGCGTCGTGGCCATCAGCATCCCATCGGCGGGCGACGGCGGCACCAGGGCCTGGGGGGTGGCCCTCGTGGTCATTGCCACCATGTGTTACGGGCTGGCGATCAACCTGGCTGCACCACTTCAGGCCCGCTACGGCTCACGTCCCCTGATGGCCAGAATGCTTGCCTTGGCCACCCTCTGGACGCTCCCATTTGGCTTGGTCGGCCTACCATCCTCCGACGTTGCGGTAGTTCCAGCCCTCTCCATCGCCGTCTTGGGCCTGGTCGGAACCGGCCTGGCCTTCCTCATTATGGGCACCCTGGTCGGCCGGGTCGGCTCCACTCGAGCCTCGTTCATCACCTACCTGATCCCCGTGGTGGCGCTCGGTTTGGGAGTCGTGGTTCAAGGCGACCACGTCGACGCTTTGGCAGTGGGCGGAGTGGTACTGGTGATCGGTGGCGCCCTCCTGGCGGGTCGGGCCGAGACCGACCGTCAAGCACAGTTGCCGGCTGATCACCATCCTGGCTGAGCGACTCCGTCCTTCCCGGAGATCGAGTTTTGCTACGGGTACGGCTGCGGCACCGCTGCTTGGAGACGTGCTCGCTGAACTTCTTGGTGGACTGGATGCAAACGCACCACTACCGTGAATGTTGCACGGTGGGCCGTTGGAGTTCGCCAATGCTGGAGGGAATCACCCATGGGCGTTCATCGTCGCAAAATCTTGTCGGCCGTCGGAGCATCGATGGCGCTCATCGGCGGCCTGCTGGCCGCCACTGCACTCGTCGGCGTGGTGCCGGCCGGGGCCGTCACACTCTGGGCTCCAACCACCGCCTGCGGCGTGTTCGACACCACCACTGTTCCGGCGGGGGTCACCTCGATGACGATCAAGGTTGAGGGCGCCCGCGCGGGCGCGGCGGGGTCGGGCACCTCATCGGGAACCGAGGCGCATCAGGAGTGTGCATTGGCCCAGCATGCACTGGTGCCGATCGGTCATCAGCCCTGGTCGTTGCCGCGGGTGGCGGAGGCGGCGGCATCTCAGCCTGCGCCGCCACCAAGGCCGGCAGTGGCGGCGTCGGCGGCAATGGGTCGTCAACGTCAGAGAGCGGCGGGTCCGGCCCGTCCGGCTCCAAGGGCGGAAACGGTCAGGTAACCGCCGGATTGTCGACCGGGGGTATCGGGGGCGACGGCGGCGTGAACTCCACAGCGGCCCGCGGGCCCAACGGCGAATCAGGTACCTCGATCGCTTCGGGCAGCACTTCCACCGCCGGTGGCGGCGGTGGTGGCGGTTACGAGGGCGGCGCCCGAGGTGCCAACTACAACGGCTCGTTCTTCGAGCAATGCAACGGCGCCGGTGGCGGCGGCGGCGGCTCCTCCTGGGTCAAGGACACTGCCACCAGCAGTCAGGCGGCAGAGGCAGCCGGGCGCACCGGCCAGATTCTGGTGACCTTCCGGACACAGGGCGATGCGGTCACGACAGTGCCGACAACGACGCCCCCGTCCAGTACGTCCAGCACCGTCAGCACCACCACCAGTTCGGTGGATACAACGACCAGCAGCGTCAGCACCACCACCAACTCGGTGGCTACAACGAGCAGCAGCGTCGACACAACAAGCAGCACCACGACGGTCGCTCCTGTCGCTCCACCGACAGACCCCACGGTGCCCACCACCGCGCCGATCGCGCCCACGAGCCTGGCCGCCACCACGCTTCCATCACCAACGACGGCACCGGGAGGGGCACTACCGGCAGACAGCAGCACCGCCACCACCACTTCGGCCGCGCGGTCGACGCAGACCCTCAACAGTGCGCCGATGACGGCGGCGGCCCCCACGGTCTCACCGACACCTTCCGGCAACGTTGCCCAAAGCAACTACTCCAACCAGGGCGCCCAGCTGCCAACGAATGCCGGGAGCGCAGGCACCGCCGGCAACTCGGCGTTGGCCAATACCGGCATTTCAGCCGGAGCGGCGCTGGCTGCCGGAGTGGCGCTCTTGTTTGTCGGCCTGCTGCTGGTGGCCGGCGCACGCCGCCGGAACTGACCGCCAGGCTCAGAGCAGCTCCTGGCACGACGTGCGGGCGGCTCCGCCGCGACATCCGGTCGCCATGTCTCGCTGATGCCCCCAACACGGGTTCGTCCCTGCGAGTTAGCGGTCGACCTCGCCCATAATCGGGTCGACGGACGAGATAATCGCCACGGTGTCGGCGATCATCGAGTCGCCCATCAGGTGCGGGAGCGACTGCAGGTTGTGGAAGGAAGGTCCTCGAATGTGCATTCGATAGGGCGTGCCCGAACCATCCGACACCAGGTAGCAACCCAGTTCGCCACGAGGACTCTCGACCGCGCAGTAGACCTCGCCCTCGGGCACTTTGAAGCCCTCGGTGTAGATCTTGAAGTGGTGAATCAACGCTTCCATCGACTCGTCGATTCGGGCCCGGGGCGGCGGGGTCACCTTCTTGTTCTGCACCTTGTAGTTGCCCTTGGGCATCATGTCGATGCACTGGCGGAGAATCTTGATCGACTCTCGGATTTCGTTCACTCGAATGGCGTATCGATCGAAGCAATCCCCATAACTGCCGACGATCACATCAAAATCGAGTTGCTCGTAGGCCAGGTACGGCTGCTCGCGCCGGAGGTCCCAAGCGTAGCCGGTGGAACGCAGGATGGGGCCCGTGGCACCCAGGGTGACCGCCTCTTCAGCGGTGATCACACCAACGCCCTGCAAGCGCTCACGCCAAATCGGCTGGCCGGTCATCAGCTTGTCGAACTCTTGGAGCCGACCGGGGATGAGGTCGAGCACAGACTCCAGCTCGGCCTGCCAGCCATCGGGCAGGTCAGCCGCTACACCGCCCGGGCGGATGAAGTTGTGGTTCATGCGCAGTCCGGTGACGAACTCAAGGAAGCGAAGGGTTTCTTCGCGTTCGCGCCAGCCATACAGCATCATGCCGACGGCGCCAAGGTCCATCCCGTTGGTGGCGAGAAACAGCATGTGGGAGCTGAGCCGGTTGACCTCGCACAGCAACGTCCGGATCCAGGTGGCCCGCTCGGGCACCTCGATGCCCAGCAGTTCCTCGGTGGCGAGAGAAAACACGGTCTCGTTAAAGAGCGGACTTGCATAGTCCATGCGCGTGACGTTGGTGGGGCCCTGCAGGTAGGTGAGCTGTTCGCCGGTCTTCTCCATGCCGGTGTGGAGGTAGCCGATCACCGGACGGGAGCGACGAATGATCTCACCCTCCAACTCGAGCACCACTCGCAACACCCCGTGGGTGGACGGGTGCTGCGGCCCGAGGTTCATGATCATGTGCTGGTCGTCGGTCAGGCCCGAGTGCTGCTCGGCCTGCGTCTCGGTCATGCGCAGTACGTAGGCGTCCTCAAGCAGTTCGGCGCGGGCCGCGTCCAGGTGATCCAGATCGGTACCGCCCGCATTGTCGGCCTCGGGCGGCGGAGCCGTCGGTGTGATGGCGGTCATCAGGCCTCCTTGAATTGCACGGGGATATCACCCACCGCGTAGTCCTTACGCAACGGGTGCCCCTCCCAGTTGTCTGGCATGAGGATGCGATCGAGGCCTGGGTGACCTTGGGGCTCAATGCCGAAGAAGTCCCACATCTCACGCTCGGGAAAGTCGACCGACGGCCACACGCGGATCAGGCTCGGCACAGCCAGGTCGTCTTCGGGAACCTGCACGCGCATTCGCAACCGCGTGCCTGTGGTGTGGTTGAGCAGCGAGACCACCATCTCGAACCGCTCGGGCACAACCTCGACGGGCAGTTGCCGGTCGAAGTGCAACAAATAGTCGACTCCACACAGGTCGACACACATCCAGTAGCCCTCGGAGCGCAAGGCGTTGGCCACCTCGAGAAGGCGATCACGGGGCACGAAGATCACCTGTTGCCGGCCCGTCCCCGCAACCGGGCAATCGAGATGGGAGGTCGAGGCGCTATCGCTCATGAACGGGGGGCCACGGTGACGGCCTGCGGCAGGTTGGGCCCATCGATATGAATGTTGGCTCCACCGTTGTATCGCTCTCGTCGGCCCAGGATCTCTCCGGCGCGGATCGACGCGTGGAGGGTTTCGATGCCGTGCATCAGCGTTTCGGGTCCGGGCGGGCAACCGGGCACGTAGACGTCGACCGGCACCACCTGATCAACGCCCTGAACCAGCGCATAGTTGTTAAACATGCCGCCGGTGGACGCACACACACCCATGGAGATGACCCATTTGGGGTTCATCATCTGGTCATAGATCTCGCGAAGGACAGGGGCCATCTTCTGGCTCACCCGACCGGCAACGATCATGATGTCGGCCTGCCGGGGAGACGCCCGGAACACCTCCATGCCGTATCGAGCCAGGTCGTAATGGCTGCCGCCTGTGGCCATCATCTCGATGGCACAGCAGGCGAGGCCGAAGGTGGCCGGCCAGGAGGAACGGGTACGTGTCCACTGCACCAGATCCTCCAACTTTCCTGTCAGGAAGTTGTGTTCCAGTCCGGCAATACCGTCGTTGCGAAACGTCAGTTTGTCGCTCATGCGGCCTCTCGACCCTCGGTGCCAACCCTGCGCACGGTGGTGTTGGTGGTCCGATGGGCTCCAACCCGAATGTCGGAGTGACCACGCCGCTTCAGCGGGCCCCAGTCCAACGCCCCGTTGGAAACAAGGAACAGGAACGGGATAAACAGCGTGGCTGAAAACAGCAAGATGTCACCCAGGCCAAAGCCCCCCAGTTCCTTGAAGATCTGAGTAAATGGGAAGAGAAAGATGATCTCGATGTCGAAGACGATGAAGATCATGGCGACCAGATAGAACTTCACTGGAAAGCGTGACGGCGTATCGACCTGATCCACAATGCCGCACTCGTAAGGAGCGTTCTTTCGTGGATTGGGCTGGGGCGGGTTCAGCAGCCTGCCCATAAGCGACGAGACACCCGCAAACAGCGCACCGAGCACCACCAGGGCCAGCACCGGAAGGAACTGGCCCATGGTTAGCTCTTCTCCTTCTCGTGTGCTTCCACCATCGCCATCTCCACCTTGTCTCGATGATGCAGCAGGTAGGCGAAAGACACGAAGAGCACGAAGGTCACGATGGTGAACAGGAACGGCACGAACCGCTTATCACCAAGGTTGCGCAGTTGAACCACCGAGATGGCATCGACGTCGGTGCGAGGCTGCGTGGGCGGTGGGGGTTTGGCAGGGTCGACCTCAAAGTTCTTGGCCTGCCGAAGAGTCACCACCGAGTACAACTCGGGGTGCTTCACTTCAAAGATCGAGAGGAACCGCGTCCAGCCCTGACTGATCAGGGACTGCTCGTCCCCGGGCAGGATCGGCTCGTCCGCCGGCTTGCCACCGAGGTAGAACACGTCCTCGACGAAGTAGTCGGCAGTGCCGGTGAAGCCGGTCAGGCTGGTGGACCGATCCGAGGCAAGGACTGAATCCGCCGCCGCAGTGGTCTCACCACGTCGGGTGTCCTGTTCGGACAGGATGCGCCAGCCCCCGAGTTCCTCGTTGAGGTCATCGCGGATTTGCGAATCGAGCGAGACCACCTTGGTCAGCGTGAGGCGGTGCTCGGTGGACTGCCCATCGACCAGCGCCTTAAACGCTGGATCCTTCATCGCCTCGGCCTTGATATCCGGATAGCGGTTCAGTAGTTCCAGCGGGTCCGGCAGGTCTTCCTCTCTGGGAAGCGAGCCCACCCCATCGGTCTTTGGCTCGTTGTCCCTGGACATGTTGACTTCGATCGCCTGCCAGGACGGATCGCGCCCCTTCAAGCCGATGCCATACATCCACCACACCGAGCTCATGAGGAACATCCAGCCAAAGAGACCAGCAAGGGTGATCAAAATGCCCAGCTTCACGCCGGTATTTGTGGAGACGATCATAAAGATCGATCCGGGTAGCACGGTGACCGCAACGGCAACCACAAGGATGCCGCGGATGGTCGGGTCGAAGGTGATCGCAGCGATCAGCGAGAACATGGATCAGCCCTCTTGGTTGGGTTCGGTGGTCGGTGCGGGCTCGCCGCCCGGGGCCGGCGCAGCCTCAATGGTTGGCGCAGCGTCCTGAGGTGGCTCGGTGTTCACGACCGCCAGATCGTCAGGTGAAGCTTGGGGCGCCTTATCCGGGTTGGCGCTTGGGATGCGGTCGAGGTTGCGTTCGTACGTGACGATCGACCAGACCTGCGCCGGGTCGTACATACCCAGTGGGCCCAGTTGCGGCACGCCCTCGGCATCGGCATTTGGATTGAGGCCGAAGCCGGGCATCTTGCCAGAGCCGATGGAACGGCTGAAGTACTTCACGCCGTTCTCAGACCCGGACATGATGAACTCGAAGTGCTCACGCGGCGTGGACCTGGTTTCGATCCCCTGCAACCTTGGCCCCATGGCTCCGTATTCAAGCTTTTCGAAAGGTTTGCCGGCCTGCCCATAGGCGGCGCCGGGAACGTGGCACCGTGCGCAGTTGTACGCGCCACTTGCCGTCGGCAGGTTGAAGAGGATCTCGCCCAGTTGCAACTCGTCCGCTTCGTTCAGGCGTGACGTGACAAAGGCATCGTTCTCCTTCGAGGCACCCGCCACGGCCTTCTCGACCGGCAGGTCGGCAACGGTCTTCTGGGTACCGGCGGCCTTGCTGAACGCTTTGGCCTTCGTCACGTTCTCAGCGCGAACATCAACCATCCGCTTGGCCAGACCTGCATCCACCTGCTTGACCGCATCGTCCACCTCGGCGGTCATCTCTTGCGGCGTGAGCTGCACCGACCAGAGATAATCAATGATCTGGTCGATCTGCTGCTCGGTCAGGGGGCCACCACCAGGCAGTCCCCAGGCAGCCATCGGCGTACCGGGTCGTCCATAGTCGAGGACGTAGCGCACTTCCTCAACGGAGAAGCGCCACAGCACCGTGTTGAGCGCCGGGGCATTCCACTGCACCTGGTCGACAAAGTCGCCGTTCTCGTTGGTGACCACGAACGAGGCCACACCGCCCACGCCCTCAGCTGCGTGACAGTTGACGCACTGAGCGGTTTCGGTGTAGATGACGCTCCCAGCTTCGACGAACTTTTCGTCGAACGCCTTGACCGCCCCGGCCTGACGGCCCGGCTCTGCCAACCAGTACAGCGGCAAGGCCACTGCGATCAGCAGGAGCAGGCCGACGGCTGCCAAGAGGGACCGGTCGAGCTTCGTGGTCTCAAGCTCATCATCGTCGAGGTACGGCTTGCGGTTGGCGGCCAGTTCGAGTTCGGAACCGACCTCCGCCCGACCCTTGCGTGCCGAGATCACCAGGTAGGCCACGCCGCCGAGCGCGACGATTACCAGCACAATGAGGCCGATAGATCGTTGCGTCGTCTGCTGGGCTAGCAGCATCGTCATGTGTGAGTGCTTTCGTGCTCGTGAGGGGAATCAGGGACAGCCTGTTGGCAGCGGACCTCGCTGCGCAAAATCAGTGCTCGACGGCGGCGCCGATGCAGTGTGGGCCCTCGGCCTCCTGGCCGGTCGTGTTGGTGCCGATGGGAGGGCCCTCGATGATGGCGCCGGTGTTGACGATAAAGTTGCCGCCGGTCACCTCCATGGCGAAGCGGTCCATACCCCGAGGCGCAGGACCGCCCTTCTTCTCGCCAACCTGGTTGTACTGACTGCCGTGGCAGGGGCATTCGAACCACTTGGACGTACCGCACTCGGGCACGCGGCAGCCGAGGTGCGGACACTTTTGGTACAGGGCCAACAACCCGTCCTCCATGCCCGCCAACTCCGGGGCGCTGTACACGGAACGAGCCTTTTGGAGCGCGGCGGGGGGGTAGCGCACCAACCATGCCCGAGCCTCGGGCTTGTACAGGAAACCTCCACCGCTGTCGATGGCTGACTCCAGGTCGGCGATTTTGCCCATGTTGATCTTCGAGCCGAACCCGCTGGATCCGGTCGGCCACAGGTAGGCGACCATCGACGCCGCGCCGAAGGTTGCAGCGCTGAAGGCTGTCAGCGTGACCGCCGACCGGTTGAGGAACTGCCGGCGGTTGACGCCGATCGTCTCGGGGTCGGGCGGGGTGAACACGGCCACCTCTCCCTTGGAGGACGGCACGAGATCCTTGCTGATTCGCTCGATCTCGGCGCTTTGCTCGACCATTCGACCCGCCGGGATCCCCTGCTCGTGCTTTGCCTTGCGACCACGACGGTCCGAACGCAGCGTCTCACCACTGACATCGCCGATGGCCCGGTCGCCGTTGCGTCGCAGCGCCGTCGCCAACACCATGACGGCTGCCAAGACGACCAAGATGATGATTGCGATTAGTACTACGCCCATGGCGTCACTCGCTTTCTCTGGATGGCTTCAGGGCTGTCGATGATGGGGACCCTGGCTTAGAACTCGAAGAAGATGCCGTCACGCCATGGCAGCGTGAAGTTGAAGCCCGGGCCCCGGAAGAACGAACCGATGATGGTCAGCACCCCCCAGAACATCAAGTGCACGGTCATGAGCGCGATCGCGAACTTGCGGAACTCCGGCTTGTTCGACGGATTCTTGTCGATGTAAGGCGCCAGGATCAGAAGGAAGATACCCATGCCTGGAATGGTCACCCCGGCCACCATCGGGTGAAACATGGTCAGCAGTTCCTGGAGCCCGAGGAAATACCAGGGCGCCTTGGACGGGTTGGGCGTCGAGTTGAAGTTGGCCAGGTCCTGCAGCGGCGCATTGACCACCCACGAAAAGATCAACAGAAACGCCGTGACGAGAAGCGCTGCGACAAACTCGATGATCAGCAGGTGCGGCCACGTGTGCACTTTATCGATCGGCTTGGCCTTGACGTCCTGGATCGAACCTGACTTCACCACGGTCAGCAGGCGCTGCGTGTGCCCACCCGGGCCGGCAGCAGTTGGTGGACCGGGCGGAGGGGCCGTGGCTACAGCCGTGCCGCCACCGGTGGTGGCAACCGCTGCGGCCACCTGCTCGCCACCCGCTTTTTTCGCCTTGGCCGCCTTCGATCGCTCCAGCAAATGCGCTGGAATACGCGGGTCGCCCGCAGGCTCGGCGGCGCCGCCTGCGTCTGCGGCAGGGGCGGGCGCTTCGGCCTTGGCCTTGTCGCGGGCAGCCTGTGCCCGCTTCAGGAGATGTTCGGGAACTTCGGTCATGTGTGGATCCCTTCCCTACAGCGGCCCGGAGATGCCGCCGTCCTTGCGGACTCTCCAGAAGTGAATGGCCATGAAGATGACCGTGACGAATGGGAAGAATAATACGTGCAATACGTACCATCGAAGCAGCGTATTGGAGCCGATCTCGCCCCCACCCAGCAGCACGAAGCGCACCTGCTGACCAAACACCGGGGTATAGCCCATCATGTTGGTGCCCACCGTCACGGCCCACAGCGCCAGCTGGTCCCACGGCAACAGGTAGCCGGTGAAGCTGAGCAGCAGGGTCAGGGTCAACAAGATGACGCCAATCACCCAGTTGAACTCACGGGGCGCCTTGTACGCGCCGTGGTAGAAGACACGTGCCATGTGCAGGAAGACCGACAACACCATGAGGTGAGCGCCCCACCTGTGCATGTTTCTCACCAGCAGGCCGAACGTGACCGAAGTCTGAAGCTGGTAGATGTCGCCCCAGGCCTGAGCGGCGGTGGGACGGTAGAAGAACATCAGGAAGATGCCGGTCACCGTCAGCAGGATGAAGAGGAAAAAGCTGAGGCCTCCGAGGCACAGTGTGTAGCTGACCTTGACGGCGTGACGCTTCACCTTCACAGGGTGCAGGTGATAGAGCACCGAGTTCATCACCACATAGCTGCGGTTCCTCGGGCTGTCGGAGTAGCCCTTCCGAAAAATTGAGCCCGGGCGGAAGATGGAGTTCCACGCCTGGGAACCCTGGGTGTCGGCCCACAGCTTGGTCATCCGCTCTTGGAGCTTTTGATTGCCGCCGGAGGACATGGTCTTTGCCACGAAGGTCTCCCTGATCTCAGTCGTCGTTGGTGTTCAGCCCAACCGCATCCCATAGCCGTAGCCATGGGCGTTGGTTCGCTGATGTTGGTCGCCGCCGGCGGCGGGAGCCCCGATCTTGCCGAGGATGATGACGCCGGTCGGGCATCGGTCAACGCAGAGTGCGCAACGCGTGCACACGTCATCGTCAATAAGGAACATCACCTGGTCGGAGGGATCCTGGCCGGGCTGTTCGGTGTCGATTGCCTCTTCGATGGCATTCGGGGTGACCAGGTGGATGCACTTCCACGGACAGATGTCCACGCAACCCTCGCAGAGGATGCACTCGGACTGATCGATGTGAATGAACTGCTTGGGTTTGACGGCCCGACCCAGGTAGTCGGCGTCGACCTCCTGGAGCACGTAGTCGTCAACGAACTCGGGAAGTGGTGGATTGGCGTCGGTCACGGCCATGAGGTCATGCCTTCTTCACCAGCGGACGACCGTACGTGGACACGGGCACCGGCTTGGTCTCGCGCTGGGAACGATTCTGCCACCAGGCCCAGATCCAAATGTTGAACCCGAGTCCGACCACATAGATGAGGGTGGCGATGACATCGCGGGCCACCACGGCCGGAATATCGATCGGGAACCACGTGAGCAGCGTTCCCTTGGGCCCGATCCACACCAGGTCGGAACGCCATCCCAGTTCTGCATCGGCGTAGGTCAGCCACTGGTGGGGAACCACCGCGTAGGCCCAGAAGAACACGAAGAAGACATAGGTGGCGCCGACCATCGCCTCGCCCCAGGTCAGCGGCGTGCCCTCGGGTCGACGCTTGGCGTACGGAAACACCGGAGCGATCAGCAGCACCAGGATCACGATGGTGGAGATGAATGCAACCACTGATGCTCCTTGTTCGGCAGGGTGGGGGTTCAACGAGGTGGGACAGGGATGGCGCGAGGCCATGTTAGCGATCGGTGACGCTCTTCGTGAATCGTCTCACAAGAGCACCGTTGGCGCTGACGTATGGCCCGTCGGTCTACCACCGTGGGCGTCCGCCGCACCAGATGGCGCCCGGAGCCGTCCGGCGGCGCCACCTCCGAGGCATGGCGTCTGGCGCTCTCAGCCATCTGCTGTATTGGTGGGACTCTGGAACCGGTCCTAACATGGCCCACCGTGACCGAGATTCCCGAACACCTGCTGGCCCGCAGCCGCGAACGCCGATCCGCCCTCGGCCTGGGTGGCGACGGCGGAGGCGACGCAGCCGCCACCCCCGTGCCGACGGCGACGGCTCAGCCCGCCACCTCCTCGGCGGCATCCCCTGCACCAATTCCGGCCGCCGCTCCACCTGCGCCGCCGAAGCCACCAAAGCCCGACCTTCCTTGGGTGGCCGCAGCAAAGCGTCGCCGCAAGGTGCCCGCCTTCGCACAGGTGATGCTGGTGGGACTTCCCCTCTGGGCCCTGATCTTCGCCTTCACCAACGACGTGCCCACCTCGGACGAGCTCACCCCTCTCGCCGAAGGCGCCCAGGTCTACGGCACCAACTGTGCGGGATGTCACGGAGCAAGCGGTGGCGGCGGAAGCGGACCCGCGATGGCGGGCGGCGCGGTACTCGCAACCTTCCCAAAGGCGTCTGATCAGGTGAAGTGGGTGTTCCTGGGCTCCGAGGGCTGGAAGAGCCAGGTGGGCGCCACGTACGGCGCCGGCAACAAGGACGTTGGCGCCGGCGGCATGCCGGCGTGGAACAGCCTGACCGGCGACGAACTCCTCACCGTGGTCCTGCACGAACGCAGCACCCAATCGGGCGAGGAGTTCAACATCGACGACTGGAAGCCGATCCTCGACGATCCGCTGCTCGCCGACAAGCAGGCCGAGTTCACCGAGGTGCTCGACGCCTGGGAGGCCGAGCCACCGGTCGAGTGACCGCGTTCGACTCGCCCGCCGAGGCAGGCTGAGCACTCCCCCGACGCCTGGAGCATCCCATGACCGCCACGCTTACCCCGCAGGACGTTGCGGACGGCACTCCCACGCCTGAAACACCATCGGTGGGCGACACAGCGCATCTCGATGCCATCCCCCGGGAGGGCGGCCGGCGTCACAGTGTGTTGGTGATCGGCGGTGGCCCTGCCGGGGCGGCAACCGGTTACTGGCTGGCCAAAGCCGGGGTGGATGTCGCCATCGTGGAAAAGAAGGACTTTCCCCGCGAAAAGACCTGCGGTGACGGCCTGACCCCAAGAGCGGTCACCCAGCTTCAGGACATGGGTCTGGCCTCCAAGCTCGAGGAGTTTCACAAGTACGACGGGTTGCGCACCGTTGCCCACGGCCGCACGCTGGAACTCGCCTGGCCCGACCATCCGATTCACCCCAACTACGGCTACGTGGTGCGGCGCTGCGACCTCGACAACTTCGTCGCCAACAATGCCGTCACCCAGGGTGCCGTGCTGCTGACCGGCACCGAGGCGGTCGCTCCGATCATGGAGGGTGGCCAGTTGATGGGCGCCACCGTCAAGCACAAGGCCTCGGGACAGACCTACGAGCTGCGAAGCGACTTCGTGGTGATCGCCGACGGCGCCAACAGCCGATTCGGCCGGGCCATCGGCACCGCACGCAATCGGGCCATGCCCATGGGCATGGCCATTCGTGGCTACTTCGAAAGCCCGCTGCACAACGAACCGTGGATCGAATCTGCGCTGGATGTGCGCGACCGACAAGGCAATTCGGTGCCCGGTTATGGCTGGATCTTTCCGGTCGGGGACGGCACCATCAACGTGGGCATCGGATTGCTGTCCACGTTTTCGGGCTTCAAGTCGGTGAACACCAGCCACCTGATGACCGAATGGGCCCACACCCTGCCCGACTACTGGGGCATCGATCCCACCGCTCCCATCGCCGCACCCACCGGCGGCCGCCTGCCGATGGGAAGCTCGGTCAACCCCAAGGTCGGTCCCAACTGGCTGGTGGTTGGCGACGCCGGCGGTTCGATCAACCCGTTCAACGGTGAAGGCATCGACTACGCCTACGAGACCGGACGCATGGCCGCCCGACTGCTGCGAGAGTGCATCGAGGGCGGCTCGGCCATTCCGCTGCAACGGTACCCGTCGCTCCTCGACGAGGAGTACGGGCTGTACTTCAAGGTCGCCCGGCTCTTCGCCAAGATCATCGGCCGTCCCGTACTGATGCGGGAGTTGACCCGTGTTGGGATGCGCAGCCGCACACTGATGGAGTGGGTGCTGGCGATCATGGCCAACCTGCTCCGGCCCGACGAGTTGGGTGCGGCCGAACTGGCCTACAAATCGGCCGCCACCATCGCCAGGGTCATCCCCGAACGGGTGTGATCTCCCAGACTCTGGCCGTCTCAGGCTCGGTGAGCTGCCAATCCAACCCGTCGATCAGCTCGCGCCCTGATCGTTGGGTGACCGCGGCCCCACCCGCCACAGCCAGATCGGTCTCGGTCACCGTGTAGGTCGCGTCAGGATCCAACCAGTCCAGCATCAGCGACGGGCCCGGCCTGTTTGATGCCTCCAGCTGGTAGGCGAACAACACCGTCTCGTCGCTGCCAGGATCGATACAGGCAAGTGCGGCACGAGAACGATCGGCGCGATCCATCGGCGAAACCAGACGCACCAGCCGGCCCTGCTGCACCAGGCGTTGGGTGCGCTTGGCCAACGCCACCGCTGAGCGACATGCGGCCCACTCATCGGAGCTGAGCGCCAACAGGTCGAGATCGAGGCCAAACCGGCCAGACAACGCCACGGCGCACCCAAAATGAATTGGCCGACCTCCCCAACGGGTCACGTGCGCCGCCATCGCAGCGGCAGGAAAGAAGTGCGAGCAGGCCCATTGCATGCGCACCCGGGTCACCGGATCGGTGTTGTCGGACGTCCAAAACTCATGAAAGCGACGGAGTGTGGCGTGATCGGTACGGCCACCACCTGAGGCGCACAGCATCAGCTCGACCTCCGGGTGGCGTCGCACCACCTCGTCCATCACCGCCCAGGTGGCATGCACCTGATCGACCCACAGGTTCGCCTGCCGGTCTGGCCCCAGTTGGGTCGATCCCGGGTCGGTGATCGGCCGATTGGCGTCCCATTTCACGTAGCTGATGCCCGGGTCGCACAGTGCCCGGTCGACCACCGACGCCTCAAACTCCCGCACCTCGTCGATCAGCGGGTCGAGGACCAACTGGTTGCGGTGCTCGGCGGGCTCTCGGCTGTCCCGCACCACCCAGTCGGGATGGTCGACATACAGCTCGCTGAGCGGGTTCACCATCTCCGGCTCCACCCAGATACCAAAGCGCAGGCCACGGGCGGCGGCTGCGTCGGCGAGTGGCGCCAGGCCGTTGGGAAGCTTTGCCCGGTCGACATCCCAGTCACCAAGCCCTGCGGTGTCATCGTCACGGGGATGGTTGGTACCAAACCATCCGTCGTCCAGCAGAAACACTTCGGCGCCAAGCTCGCCGGACTGATCGATCAGATCAAGAATGCGTGCCTCGTCGAAGTCGAAGAAGGTGGCCTCCCAGTTGTTCGCAACCACTGGCCGAACCCGGTTGGGGTCGCGCAGAACCCGCTCCCGGGTCCAGATGTGGAAGCGGCGCGTCACCTCCGCCCGACCGGTCGTCGCCCAGGTCCATGCGACCGCTGGAGCAACAAACCGCACACCGGGATCCAGCAGGTACTCGGCACCAAGCGGGTTTGCCCCACAGCGCAAACGCAGTTCTGACGGCGCCGCGAGGTCGCCCTTCGGCCGCACATCCAGGTCGAACCTGGTGTTGCCCCCCCACTGGATGGAACACCCCAACGAGTCCCCAGACCGCTCGGAACCAGGCCCAGACGGTGATAACAACAGCATCGGTGCAGCCTGCAGGTGGGGTTGCACCCCACCGAAGCTCGCCAACGACTTGGTACCCGGTGACAAGCCCTCTTCGTTCCAACGCCACTCATCGGCCCAACCGCCGCCAACAAACTGCACCACCTCTGCGTCAGGGCTTGCAAGGAGCAACGGAGACATCGAGTCGTAGCTCATCAGCCGTACCGGGCCCGGCTCCTCGTGAAGGATCTCCACCCACTGCTCCAGCACACCCGACGCCGGATGGGTACGCAGGTGATGCTCGACGTGCAGGTGGAAGCGCTCATCGCGGCATCTCATCGTCACGTGTTCTCCGCCCGGCTCCACCATGCGGGACACGTGCTCCACCACCAGCCGGGTGGTGAGGCTGCCGTCGGCGTGGGTGATTCGCAGGGCGGGCGGGCGGAGGGCGTCCCCTCCCCCATAGGTCGGGTAGGCGTCGGGGAACAGGGCAAGGGGGATCTCGCCGAGTTGGGCCGTGGCACCCTCCGGCCCAAGGCCCACCTGACGCAGACACCCTGCATCATCGGCGGCCCAGGTCAACCCCCAGCCGCCCGCATCCACCCGAACAGCGCTTCCATCCACCACCGCGTTGTCATCTGCCATGCGGCACGGTAGCGAACCTCGCTACATGGCACCCCTCGACGACAACACGGCGGGCAAGGTCTTTGCCAAAATCCCGACATCCACCAGGATCGACCAGTTGTCGACGTAATACAGGTCCAGGCGCTGATAGTCGGCGAACGACGACCCGCTGCGGCCGTTCACCTGCCACATGCCGGTGATGCCGGGCTTGACCCGGAGGCGGTTGTACAACTCCGAGTCCCACTCGACCATCTCGGACGGCAGCGCCGGGCGAGGGCCGACCAGGCTCATCTGGCCCCGCGCGACGTTCCACAGCTGCGGGAGTTCGTCAAGGGAGGTGCGCCGCAGAAACCCGCCAACCCGAGTGATCCGGGGATCGTGTGCCATCTTGAACATGGGACCATCGGCCTCGTTCAACTCGCCGAGGGCCGCCAGGCGGGCCTCGGCGTCAAGCACCATCGTGCGCAGCTTGAGCACCTCAAACGGTCTGGCGTACTGACCAACCCGGGTCTGACGAAACAGCACCGGCCCGGGCGAGGTGAGCTTCACCGCGATCGCAGCAGCCGCCAGCACGGGCGAGACCACGATCAGGCCCGTGCCGGCCACCAGCAGGTCGAACGTTCGCTTTGCCACTCGACGCCACCCGTAGCGGGCCACCGGCTCCACATACGCAACGGGGAAGCGGCCGAGCGGCCGAACCGTGAGACGGTGCGAAGCGATGTCGCGCAAGGGCCAGGTGATCTCGACGTGCAACCCGGCCTCGGACAGCTCACGCACCAGATGGTTGGATCGCTCCAGGCTCAGCGCCGTCGCAGCGATAACGACGCCCTGAGCCGACGTGGCATCCGCAAGCGGGACCAGGTCCTCAATGTCTCGGAACACCGGAATGCCGTCGATCTCAGGGGAGGCACCCAGATCGTCGTCAACGAAGGCCACCGCCTCATAACCCAGGTGCTTCTCGACCTTGAACATCTGATGCAGCGCGACCGCCTCCGTGCTGGTGCCCACCACCAGCACCCGCTTCATCGACGCCCCACCCGAGCGGCGACGGGCAAAGATCCGACGCGCCGCAAACCGTTCTGAGACAAGGAACACGTTGCCCAGTACCAGCAGCCCCACCAGATAGGCCCGCGAAACGTCCAGCTTTGCCAGCGACGCGACGACCACCAATGCGACGACGCCGATGAAGATGGCGTGTGTCACTCGCCGCGTCTCGTCCAAAAGCCGGGTGACAAAGCGGGTGGTGTACAGCTTGTGCTGCACAAACACGGTGGGCCAGATGGGCACTGAGATGCCCAACACCAGCAGATGATTGCGCCAGGAGGTCGGCCCCCAGTCACCGAAGCAGGCAACCAATCCCATCACCAGGAGGGAGGTCACCAGCATCGTGATCGAATCGGCTGTCGCCAACGAAACCTTGGCGCCAAAGCCGGAGGGACGCAACGGCCGCGTATCAAAGTCGAAGTCGACCAGCCGATCAACAGAATCCGGCGCCCGCGCGCCGATGGTAAATGTCATGTTCGCCGTCCCGCCAGGGTGGTTCGCCTCAGCGGTTCCTCTTGGAAAACGCTGAGGCGAGTGTACCGAACACGTAACGAAAACCCAGGGGAAACGGGTAGGTCAAGCAACTCGATCTGCGACCCATCCGACCCATGCGTTTCGGCACGCCGTCGCTCGGTAGGGCAGCGGTTGCAGCCGGCGAACCAGCGGTTCAGGCCAGGGCGGCCAGCACCTCGTCAGGCGGCACCGGCCCCTGCCACGACCGCACCACCTCGCCATCGGCGTCGAGCAGGATGCCGGCCGGCTGGGCGCTGATACCCAAGGCCTGCCACGAATCGAACCCGTCCTCCCAAAGGAGCTCGGTGGAGCTGATGTTGAACTCCTCCTGGAACTCTTTGGCCTCCGGGAGGCTGTCCTGGGTGCCCAACCCCACCACCTTCAACTCATTCCCATGATCTCGAGCCAACTGCTCGATCTCGGGCGCCTCAGCCCGACACGCCGGTCAATGCGGTGCCCAAAACCACAGCAACGTGGGCCGGTCGCTTGCCACCGCGTCACCCAGGGCCACCTCGGAGCCGTCGACGACCTTGGTGAGCAGCAACGAACTCGTCGCCTCATCCGCCAGTGGCGCACCACCTTGATCGGCGGTGGCGGCCGATCCGGCTCCGGTGGGATCACCACCCCCGCATCCGGCAACGAGGAGGGCACCCACGGCCAGCAGTCCGAAAACGGCTCGATGCCTCAACGATCGGAGCGGCCGGGTTTCCTCAACGGTCACGTACGTCACCGTGTCAGGGTAACGACACAGGGGGTTACCGGTGTGTCGGCTGACAGGACGGACACCAGAACGTCACCCGATCACCGAGGCCGCTGCGACCCGTCTGGACGCGACTCTGGCATCGTCGACACGGTGCCCCGGCCCGGTCGTAGACCGCCAGACCTCCACGCACGGTCCGCCTCGGCCCGGCGCCCAGGTTTGAGCGAAGTTGCCGGGCCGATGTTGCCACCGAGCGTTTTCGCATGGGGTCGTCGAGCTGCGTCATCGGCGTGGTGGGGTGCAGCCTCAAAGCCCAACACACCTCGTTTCGGTAGACGTTGCCGACCCCGCAGAACATGCGCTGGTCCAACAAGACGTCGCCCACGACATCGGTCGGTCCCACCAATCGGGACATCAACCCCACGACTGCGTCCAGGTCGGCGTCGACCCGACACAGGTCCGGCCCCAGGTGAGCCAACGGCGAACGGTGAGTGTCCACGTCGGCTGCCGGCCAGGTACGGACCTGAGGGGCCGAGAAGCACAACGCCTGCCACCCGTCGACATCGAGACGGCACCGCAGCAGGTGGGCGGGACGTGGCCACCGGTCCCCGGTGCGCACCAGCTGCCACGTCCCTGCCATCTGCAGGTGGGTTTCCACCACCAGCCCCCCGGCGCATGCGATGAGCAGGTGCTTACCCCGAGACCTCACCCACTCAATCCGTTCGCCCGGACGCGGCCGAAGGCCCTGCAGCCGGGGGGCCTCGAACCGCGTCAGTTCCCGACCGACGAGTGCCGGGGCGAGGCGCGCAGCCGCCTTGTACAGAGTGTCACCCTCAGGCATCCCAACAGACTGCCCGCAACAGCGACGCGTGCCACCTCGGTCGTGACAAACTGGAGATCTCCGTATGCGCTGGACGCACTGCGGGTACCACTGAGGCCAGCGCGTGGCCCGACTCAGGAGCACCCATGCCCACCGAAGTTGCACTCGCCCGAGCCAGGATGTTGGCCGATGACCTGATGGTCTCCCAGATCCCCGAACTGCGCGAACGCGTCGCCACCAGACTGACCGAATTGGAGGCCAGCCCGGAGTCGGCGCGTGCCCACCGGTTGGCCAAGCAGATCTCTGCGCTGCTGGACCACGCCGAGGAGCTCGACGACGACCAACGTGCACTTCTGCGTGGTGCAGTCGAGTACTTCGTCTTGGAGGACGACTTCGAGCCCGGACTCCTCGACGACGCCGAGGTGGTGCGTTCTGTTCGGGAGGAACTGGGCCTGACCGAGGTGCCCGACCTTTTGGCGCAAGATGCAGTCGAACCGCACCAGCAAGCCGCACCGGCGGTCATGCCCGCCGACGAGGAGGTTTTGGAACTCATCGAGGAGGACCGGGACCAGGTCTTCGAGGACTCCCCGGAGCTGTGAACGAAGGTGCGGTTCGTGACGGCGGTTCGTTCAAGGAGGTGGAGGTGATCCACCCCTCGGCTCATGGCAGCCCGTTGGCCGAGTCGGGGTGGCTCAGCCCGGAACGTTTGGGTGCGGCGCGCGATTCGGTGCCCATGGTGTACGTCGACGCGGTGCCCGTGCGGGTGAACCCAGTGGGCGAGGTGGTCGAGGTGGGCCTGCTGCTGCGCATGCTGCCCGACGGTTCGATGAGCCGCGCCGTGGTGTCGGGCCGGGTGCTCTTCGGCGAACGGGTGCGAGACGCACTGTTGCGGCATCTGGCCAAGGACCTGGGCCCGGACGCAGAGCCGCTGCTACCGGTGTCGGTGGTGCCCTTCACGGTGGTCGAGTATTTCCCCGACCACGAGATCACCGGGTTTCACGATCCTCGCCAGCACGCAGTCAGCCTGGCCTACGTCGTTCCGGTCGACGGGCCGTGCTCGCCATCTCAGGACGCGCTCGACCTTGCGTGGGTGACCCCGGAGGAGGCGATCTCGGTGGCACTCGGTGGAGAAATGACGGGCGGTCAAGGACGCCTGGTTCGAATGGCGCTGGCCTTCGGTGCCGCTCTTCCCTGAAGCCGTACCGACCTCTACGAGTACCTACAACTCGGTGAGCGAACGCAAAAACCGCCCGGCACCCGCGGTGATCACGCCGGGGGGCAGACGCGCAATCAGCCCGCGATCGGACGTGACCACGGTGGTCTGGGGATGTTCGGCGTAGCGGGCCGCCACCTCCTCGACGATGCGGTCATCGGCCGCATCACGACCCTTCCGGCGGGCAAACAGCACCTCCAGGTTGCCGCCGGCCGCTGCAGAGATCGCGTCGTTGGGTGCCCCGTCGAACACCAGCACCAGCGAGGCGTCGGTCGACCGGGCCCAGCGCCCAACCCGTTCGGCCAGCCGTGCCGCAGCAGCGGCAGGGTCGTTCCACCAGCCGTCGGCGGCCGAACCCATCACGTTGTTGCCGTCGATCACCCACAGCGGCACCGCTGCGCTCACCGGATCATCAATCATTGCTGGGCCTTCGGTCATTGCTGGGCCACCGACACCTCTCGCCCGCGGGTCACCATCAGCAGTTCGGTGAAACTGGTGCGGTACACGCTCGTTGGGGTGCCCGCGGCCGCCCAGATCTCCCCGATGTCGCTCAACGAGCGGTCGACCAGCACGGTGAGGCCACCGGGCAGTCCGGCAGGGCTCACCCCACCAATGGCGAAGCCGGTGCCGCGGCGCACAGCGTCCGCGTCCGCCCGGCCGATCATCGCCCCGTTCAGCACCGTGCCCAACGCCGCAGTATCCACCCGATCATCCCCGCCCATCACCACCACCATGGGTTCACCGTCGGCCAAAAACACCAGTGTCTTGGCAATTTGGGCCTGATGCACTCCGAGCGCCGCGGCAGCATCCGCTGCGGTGCGTGTCGATTCGTCGAAGTGCCGAACTTCGGCGTCGATACCGGCAGCCTCAAGAGCCCGTGCCACCCGAGCAAGGCTGCCTGACGTCGCAGTTCCAGACGCGTCGGCGGTCGCAGAGGTTTCGTTGGTCATGGAAGGATGTTCCCATGTTCCGCCACGTGCTGTTGATGACGGTCCGCCCCGACGCCCGCCCGGCCGAGGTCAAGGGCCTGGTCGAGGCCCTACGTGGGCTCCCCGCCCAGATTCCTGAGATTCTCTCGTATCGGGTGGGCGAGGACCTCGGCCTGCGCGACGACAACGCCACCCTGGCGCTGGTCGGAGAGTTCGCCGACGCGGGCGCGTGGCGCACCTACCTTGCACACCCCGCACACCGTGCGGTGGTTACCGAGCACGTCGAACCGGTGGTGGCCGCCCGTCAATCGGTCCAGTTCATCGCCGACTGATCCTGTCCCCCGAAGGGGTTGACCACCTTCGACCCATCGAACCTCTCCGAAGCTGTCGGTCTACTGCGGCCTGGAGGGCAGTCCTCTTGTCGGAAGACCGCCGCGATGGCCTCACGGCCGAGGAGGCCGCGCGCCTGATCGGTGGGTCGAGGCCGACCCTGATTCGGCTCCTCAAGAGTGGCGAGATCCCGTTTCGGCGGACGCAGGGCGCTCACGGTCACCGTCGGGTCTCTCGCGTCGCTGCACTCAGCTACCTGCGCGCCGACATCGTCCGGTGTCGCCAAGCACCCGACGAACTCGCTGCGACCGCTGATGCGCTCTACCCGATCCGGGTAGGTGACTTCATGCTGACCGCCAGTTCGACACAACTACTTGGGCGGCCGGTCGTCAGCGACGTGATCCTCACCGAGCCCAGCGAAACGTCACCGCTGATCGACCTGATCTGGGCGCTGCCAAGGTCCAACGGCGATTCGAAGCGGTACGATCATGGCTTCACCGGAATCCTGATGCGACCTCCATCCGGTCTGCCGTCTCCGTTGACGATGCCGTGTCACGCCTGATCGATGGAAACAGGGGTGGCACAACTTGTTCCTGAGGAGGCGCACTTGGCTTGAAATCACACCGACCTCGTTGGAGCCCGGGCAGGCAGCTCTGAGCCCCCCATGTGGGCACTCCTGGAGGCAACTCTTGGACGCAGAGCCAACCCAGATCGGCCACCACACTGACCAACCTGACGTATCAGCGGAGGGTGAGGCCCCGATAGCCGGTCTGGAAGCCAGCCGCTTTGAAGGTGTTGGCGAGCGGGTGCGACGACGACGGCTCGCCATCGATGGTGCCCAACTCGATCTTGGCGACCCGGCCATCGTTGACCAACCGGGCCAGGGCGGGCACCCACAGCTCGGTTCGGGCAGCGGCGTTCCCACGGCTGTCGCTGCTGTCGTTTCCGTCGCCGCTCTGGAAGGTGATCAGGGTGCGGCCGCCACGGTCGAGATACGCAGCAAGCAAACCATCGATGAGCACCACGTGGGCACCCACGGTGCGGGTCGGGCTGCCGGACGAGTCGGGCCAGGCCAGAGCTGCGCCGTAGGGCTGGGCGGTGTCGACCGCCGCCAGCGTGTGCACCTGAGGTTCGGTCGGGACCGACTCGCGTTCAGTGCGCAGTCGTTCGGCGGCACCCTCGTGAGCGAACTGAGCAGCCCCCAGGCCGGCGACGAAGTAGCCGCGGCGCACCTCGCCCCGCTCCTCCAACAACTTGAGCACCGGGTACACGCCGGCGAAGCCACCCTCGGCACCCTCGGCCAGCGCCATCTCCCGCGTGAGCACCCCGTAGCGGTCGAGCAGGCTCATCGCCCGGGCGGTGCGCACCTCCACGGAACTCGACCCGGCCGCTGCCCGGGCGCCGCCGGTCAACCCCGCCACCAGCGACCAGCGGCCCGCAGCCGCGGGTGGACCAAGCCTGGAGATGCGTCCGGCCCGAGGGCGACCAGCGCCCCGACGCCCGGCTCGACCACCACGTTTCCCGGCCCCGCCGCCCGCGGCCCGGCGACGCGGCCCGGCGGCCACGCGCGACCGGACCGGCGCAAGCGAGTCGTTGGTGACGGCGCCTGCCCACACCAGATCCCACAGCGCTTCCAGCACGGTCGGGTCGTCGTAGGGCAACTCGGCGGTGGCGATGGCGGCTTTCAGATCGCTCCAGAACGACGCCCCCGAGGCGGCCAGGTGCTTGGTGATTGCGACGTGATGGGGCTCGTCGGGTACCTCGATCGGGTCGGGCAACAACAGCGCCGCCCGGTCGCGGAACGCCAGCCTGATACGCCCGTCGCTGGCACCCAGCGACCCGGCACCAGCCCAGACCACCTCACCCGACGTGCACAGCTCGTCGAGCATCGATGGGCTGTAGTCGCGCACGCGCACGCCCAGCAGGTCGGCGTCAAGGATCGAGACGGCCAGGGCGGCGCCCTCCAGCGTCTCGACGGCATCGGCCACCGCATCGGCGCCGGTTCGGCGGCTGCCGACGTGTTGCCAGGCGGGCAGGAAACGAGCCAGCGCGTCGCCGTCGACCGGCTCGACCTCGCGCCGCAGGGCCGCCAAGCTGCGGCGGCGCAGCTGGCGGAGCACCTCGGAGTCAACCCACTCGGTGCCGGCACCCCCCGGGCGAAACTCGCCCGAGGTGACGACGCCGTCGGAGGCCAGCGCCTCCAGGGTGACCCGAACCACGTCGAGTGGAAAGCCAAACCAGGCGGCCAATTCAACGGCGGTGAAAGGCCCATGGGTGCGGGCGTAGCGGCCGACCAGGTCACGCACCGGCGTGGGGCCCGCCTCGGTGAACTCAGTGGGTAGCCCCAGCGGCACCGGCACGCCGAGCGCGTCGCGCAGCCGCCCCGCATCCTCGGCCGCAGCGAGGCGTGCCTCGCCGGCAACGTTCACCTCATAGACGCGTCGGGCGGTCACCAACTCGTCGATCCACGTGGCGACCGTGGCGGCATCCCCCTGGCTGCGAACCTCGACGTCGCCGGCCGCCAGCGGCCCGAGGGCTCGCAGCAGGTCGTGGGCCTCGTCGCCGT